>Ga0316577_10001257_pt1 | contig 11832 bp, 6 predicted proteins | sample S5NA_FD_203073 | JGI IMG/M metagenome (GOLD analysis project Ga0316577, IMG submission 203073) | Rhizosphere microbial communities from salt marsh grasses in Alabama, United States - S5-7_050615r2r1 | ecosystem: Host-associated > Plants > Roots > Rhizosphere | place: USA: Alabama | collected... | reverse complement strand
CGCTCAGCTGCATGTTGTAGGCGTCGTTGCCGTCACTGCTGGCGTGGCCCTGGACCTCGACCTTGAGGCCGGGCTCCTGCGCCGCGGCACCGACGATCGCCGCACCGACCACGTCGAGCGTCGCCTGCGACGCCTCGGTCAGCTCGGCGCTGTTCACACGGAACTGGATCCCCTCGAGGACGATCTCGCCCGCGGCGAGGCCGGCCTGGAAGACCGTGCAGCCGTTGGCATCGACCTCGGCGCCCGCCGGCGTGCCGGGGCACTGGTCGATCCCGTCGTAGACGCCGTCACCGTCGGTGTCCATCGGGCAGCCCCGGGCATCCACGGCCGCACCGCGCGGCGTGTTCGGGCACTGATCGATTCCGTCGAAGACGCCGTCGCCGTCGCTGTCCACCGGGCAGCCGCGGCTGTCGACCGTCGCGCCGGCCGGCGTGTTCGGGCACTGGTCGAGACCATCGTAGACGCCGTCACCGTCCGCGTCCATCGGGCAGCCGTTGGCGTCCACCGTGGCGCCGCGCGGCGTGTCCGGGCACTGGTCGATGTAGTTCGGCACGCCGTCCATGTCGTCGTCGAACGGACAGCCGTTCTCGTCGACCTCCACGCCCTTCGGCGTGTCGGGGCAGAGATCCCGCTCGTCCGGAACGCCGTCCCCGTCGGTGTCCTTCGGGCCGCCCAGGAACAGCGAGAGGCCGGCCGTGAACTCCGTGAACTGGAGCGTCTTGTCCTCGAGGACGCGCTCGTCGACCACGTCGCCGCAGCTCTGGCCTTCCGGCACGTAGTAGCCGTTCAGCGTGCAGCGGTAGCTGTCGAGCCCGTCCGGGGAGACGTAGTTCCGCCAGTCGACCCGGAAGGCGAGGCTCCGCGTGAAGAAGAACTTCGCGGCGGCGCCGTAATTCCACGTGAAGGCGCCCTCCGTGCCCGGCTCGACGAGCGTCCCCGTGTTGCTGCCGGGGTTCTCGAGGTCAGGCTGGTACACGTAGTCGAACTCGAAGTTCGACCAGCCGGCACCCGCCATGATCGCGAGCTGGAAGTTCTTCTCGAGGTTGAAATTGTAGACCAGGTCGCCGCCGTAGTTCATGGCCGTGACCTCGTTGTCCAGCCACTCCTGGTCGTTCTGATAGACCTTGGCCCCGGAGAGGTACCCGAAGAAGCCCTCGATCCCGAGACCGTTGCGCAGCGTATAACCGAGCCGGCCACCGAAATAGTGGTTGTTGTCGATCCGCCACTGGTCCGGGTCGTTCTCGGTCTCGCCACCCAGGAGGCCGTTCAGCACCCCGTAGTAGCCATTGATCTCCAGCCCGCCGCGCCCCCAATACTCCTGCGCGGAAAGCGGCGAGGCGACGGCCAAAAGCCCGGCGCCAAGCACGAGCAACGAACGAAGCTGTCTCATGTCCCCCCTCCTGGGTGGTATTCGGGACGGATCGGTAGTATCCCCTAATAGCCCCGCGAGCGCCAGAATATAGGATAATCGTGCGCACGCAACAAGGAAACCGCCCGAGCCCGCCTCCGACCCGGTCCGATTCGGGTCGCGGCGGGCGCGCCAGCCGCTATTTTCGGGGGCCGGCTTCCGACTACGGCAACGTCCCCTGGAGGAACGTGGCGCCATACAGTCCGCGACATGCAGGCGCTCCGGCGGCGGCGTTCCCGCTCCTGCTGGCGAGCGTCGCCGGCCTGGTGGGGGCGACGGGGCTCCGCGCCCAGGACGCCCCCGCCCCGTCCGGCGGCGTGATCGACACCGTCGTCGTCACCACGGAGAACGTGTTCTCCGCGGAGGAGACCGCCGGGAACTTCTTCTTCCGCCTTCTCAACGACATCCGGTTCACGACGCGCCCGCGCGTGATCCGCAAGGAGATCCTGTTCGAGGCCGGCGAGGTGGCCGACTCGGCGCGCCTCGCCGAGACGGAGCGGAATCTCCGGGCCCTCGGCCTGTTCCGCTCGGTCTCGGTGGACACGACGCGGGTCGAGGGTCGCCTCCGCGCCGAGGTCCGCACGAAGGACTCGTGGAGCACCCAGCCCATTCTCCGGTTCTCCGCCTCCAAGGGCACCTGGACCGGGAAGATCGGCATCGTGGAGAAGAACCTGTTCGGAACGGGGAACCGCCTTCGGTTGGCGTGGCGGAAGGACGTGGACCGGAACGCGTTCGAGCTGGACGGGCAGTTCCGACGGATCCTCGACACCGACATCGACGTCGCGGGCGTGTACAACGGGCTCTCGGATGGCAACCTGGGGGCGTGGTGGATCGGCGACCCGTGGCGCTCGTCGGAAGACGGCCGGGCCGTCGCCTACGTCGGGGATGCCGCCGACAGGAGGATCATCCAGTACCGGATCCCGGCCACGGCCGTCCGGGACACCACCCTGTGGCAGGTCCGAAGTTACGGGATGGGGGTGACGGGGGCCGTCGCGCCGCTCGCGAGCCCGGGCCGGTACCTCCGGACCGGCATCCAGGCGGAGCTCCGCAACGACCGGTACTTCGCGTTCGACGACAGCGCGAGCCTCGCGTCTCCTCCCGACTCGTTCAAGGCGTGGGTGGGCGGCTTCGCGGAACTCCGCCGGAACCGTTTCCAGGTGCGGCGCTACGTGAACGGGTTCTCGCCGGAGGACGTGGACCTCAGCCCGTACGCCTTCGCATCGGTTCGCATCGCCCCCGAGGCCTTCGGCTACGAGCGCACGGGTCTCGGGTTGGCCGGCGGAGGCGGCGTCGCGGGAGCGATCCCCTCCGGAGACCTGTTCTACCGCCTGTCCGTGGCGGCGAACGGGCTGTTCAGCGGCGGGGGCATCGATTCGGCCCGCGTGGTGGTGACGGGGGAGGGCGCGGCGAAACCGGCCGAGCGACACGTGGCCCTCGTCCTCGTCCGGGCCGGCGCCATGGACGACCCGACGCCGGGCACCGAGTTCGACCTCGGATTCGACGTCGGACCCCGTCTCTGGGAGCCGCACTCGTTCGTCGGTACGCGCGCCGTGTGGGGCACCTTCGAGTACCGCTGGTACATCTGGGACGAGCTCCTGAACCTGCTCGGCCTCGGCGTGGCGACCTTCCTCGACTACGGGGGCGCCTGGTATCCCGACCAGGACCCGCGCTGGGGCGGAAACGCCGGAGTCGGCCTCCGGCTCGGCTCCACCCGCAGCTCGGTCGGTCGGACGATCCGCGTCGACCTCGGCTACCGCTTCGGAGAGGGCACGTCCGGCGACCGCTGGGCCCTCAGCGTCAGCAGCGGCTTCCGGCTGTTCTGACATGCACGCCGCCGTGTTCTCCGCGAGCCGCCTCCGCCCGCGACCCGCCCCCGCGGTCCTGGCGGCGGGCGTGCGTCTCGCCCTGGCGCTCGGCGCGGCGCCCGTCGCCGCCCCGTCCGTCGCCGCCCAGTCCGTCGGGGAGACGGCCGGAGCGCCGGAGGGGTCGACGTGGACGGCGGTCGGGGGCACGGCGCTCGGGGCTTACGCGGGCGGGGTCATGGGCACGGTGGGGTCGCTGATCCCCTGCACCCGGACGTACGAGGGGCCCGGCTGCGTGCGGCCCGTCGCGATCGGGGGAGCCGCGATCGGGATGATCGGCGGCGCGGGACTCGGCGCGAACGACTCCGGCCGACTGGGCGACGCCGCCGTCGCCGGGCTGGCCGGGGCGGCGATCGGGGGCGCGGCACTGCTGGCGGTCCAGCCCTTCCTCGAGCGCTGGAGCTGGGGGGACGTGGCCGCGGGCGCCGCGATCGGCGGGGCGATCGGCTCGTCGGGGACGGGCGCGGCGATCGGGCTCGGGGCCGGAGCCCTCGTCGGCGGCGCGGCGTGGGCGCTGCTTCCGTCGGTCGACGTGATGGACGCCGCCGCGGTGACGCTGGTCGGCCTCGCGGCCGGATCCCTGGCGGGCTGGATCGTGCGGGGAGTGGACGCCGGCTCGTCGACGGTACATCGTGGAGCGGCGGCTCCGGCCGTGGTGGGATTCACGATCCGGACGCGATGACGCGGAAGACAGAGACTTCGAACCGGTAGAGGAAATGCGGAACGCCCCCCGGACAACGTTGGCCCTGCTGCTGGGCGCGACGGCGTGCGCGCCGGCCCAGCACATGGAGGTGCGCGCCCCGATCGGGGAGTGCGCCGGGGCGGGGCATCCGGCGGTGGCGTGGGCGCGCCCTTCGGCCGACGGCGAGCAGGCGAAGCTGGATGCCTGGTGCGACGCGGCGGGGACGCCGGTGATCCGGGAGGCCGCGTCCACCGTGGCCGCGGCCGACGCGGCGCCCGGACGTGGAGGGGCCAGCGGAGCGACGGGCGCGGCCGAGGGTGGTCCCGGACCGGACGAGCCCACCGTCGCGGCGCCGGCGACGCGCCTCACGGTGGCGACCTGGAACGTGCACGTCGGCTCCGGGGAGCTCGTCCGCTTCGTCGAGGAGCGGCTCGGACACCGGTGCGACGCCGGGGCGTCGGCGTCCGTCGCCGAGCCGTTCGTCCTTCTCGTCCAGGAGGCGCACCGGGTCTCCGACGCGCTCCCGCCCATCCCGCGCGACGTGCCCCTTCCGAGCCGGATCGAGGACCCGCCCGCGAACGGCGCCCGGATCGACGTCATCGAGGCGGCGCGGCGGTGCGGCCTGTCGCTGTTCTACGCGCCCTCCATGCGAAACGGGGCGGAGGACTCGGACCAGGTGCCGGAGGACCGCGGGAACGCGATCCTCGCCTCCGTGCCGCTCTCCGACTTCGCGGCGATCGAGCTCCCGCTCGAGACCCAGCGGCGGGTCGCGGTGACGGCGCTCGCTCACCCGCCGGGCCGGCCCGCGGTCCGCGTCGTCAGCTTCCACCTGGACGTGGCGGCGAGCCTGCTCCGTGTCCTCACCACCGGGAACGGGACGCGCTACCTGCAGGGGATGGGCCTCGTGCGCGGCCTCGAGGCGCTCGAGGCCGGCGACGCGACGGTGCCCGCCGCCACGGTGATCGGCGGCGACGTGAACACGTGGTCCGAGAAGGAGACCGTGATCCGGCACCTGGTGGAGCGATTCCCCGAGTCGCCGACGCCCACCGACGAGGGCACGCGGGGCCCCTTCCCGACGGACCACCTGTTCGTGCGCGCGGCGCCCGGCTCGGGGATCTCCGTGGCGGAGGGCTCCTACCGGGTGATCCCGGACGAGTACTCCTCCGACCACCGGGCCCGGATGCTCACGCTCCGGTTCGCAGCCACGACGGAGGGCGCCCGGGCGGAGTAGGCGGGGGGACGGCCGTCACGCGGCTGGCTCCCGTTCCGGATTCGACGTCTTCCGTCACGCCCCCGCTCGGCGAAGCTCGTCGTCGACCACCCTCGCGATGGTCTCGTACGGCTGGGCGCCCGAGAGATACCGGCCGTTGATGAACAGCGCCGGGGTGCCGCTCAGTCCGAGCTCACGGGCCGCCGCCAGATCCGCTGCCACCTCGTCGGCTTTCTCGCCGGAGTCGAGGCACCGCGCGAACTCCGCCGTGTCGAGTCCGATGTCGGCGGCGGTGGCCTTGAGGCTGGCCACGGCCAGGCCCCCCGAGCTCTCGAACATCGCATCGTGCATCGCCCAGAATTTCCCCTGGTCATGTGCACAGAGCGAGGCCTCGGCGGCCTTCTGGGCGTTCGGGTGGAGGCTGGTCAGGGGCAGCTGGCGGTAGACCAGCCGCACCTTTCCGTCGTAGGCATCCATCACCTGCTTGAGTGTCGGGTGGATCCGCTTGCAGAAGGGGCACTCGAAGTCACTGAACTCGACGATCGTGACGGGCGCATCCTCCGGTCCCTGGGCGGGTCCGGCAGCCGCAACGTCCGTACGCGGCGGCTCGAGCAGATTCACCACCTCGTACTCGTCGCGGAGCGAGGCGAGGAGGCTATCGAAGCGAGCGCGGCGCGCCTGGTTCACGAGGAAGGCCTGGATCTGCGGTGCCACGCTGTCCTTCGGAGCGTTGATCCGGTCCCGGAACTCCTCGTACACGGAGTCGACCTGCGCCGCCGCAGGCTCGGGCGGGTTCGAGTCGATCACGGCCGCCAGGAAGGCTTCACGATCCAGGCCGCGCTTCTCCGCCGCCAGGTCGAGCAGCTTTCCGTCGATCGTTCTCGCGAGGCTCTGGTCCGTGATGTCGAAGATCTGCTGGCGGAGCTGGCTCAGTTGCCCCCCGGCGTTTTCCTCGACTTCGGCCCGCGTGATGTCGTCGCCGGCCACGCGGGCGAGGACCTCGGCCCGAGCTACTTGGTCCGGTCCTGTCCCGCCCGGCGACCTCCGTCCGGCGAGTCCCACAAGGAACAGCGTCGTGATGGCGCCGACCAGAGCGCCCAGGACCCAGTGACGCCAGTTCTTCGACATTCCCGCTCCCCGTTTTCTGTCGCGATCTTCGATTCCCGCGCGGCACGGGTGCCGTCCCGTACGCCGCGCACCGGCCAGACAGTCTCGCGCAGGGAGGCAAGAAATGCGACCGGGACGACGGCTGGCCGTCGTCCCGGTCGGCGAGAGGTTCGATCAGATCCGGATCAGTAGGGGGTGACCCCCTGCCCGTCCGAATCGCAGTGCGGAGCGCACAGGTCACCCTCGTTGTACGAGGCCAGAGTGCTCGCGAGAGAGCGAGCCAGCGCCTCGTCCTCCGACTTCTTCCGGATCCGTCTGGACGAATCGTACTTCGCGAGTAGGGCCCGGGCCTGCGCGAGCTCTGTCTCCACGCAGTTCTGGGCTCCCCCCGCCACGTTCAGCATCGCCGCGATGTACTGGTGCGCGAGCTGATAGTAGGAGTTCCCGCCCTTCGGCGGCGTCCACATGATGTCGAAGTGACAGACGCCGCTGCCGAGGAACTCGACACTGGCGCCCAATCCGGGATCGGGCCCGAGCCCGTCGTCACAGCCGGCGATCTCGTTCCCGGTCACGTACGCGTTCCAGTCCTCGTCGAAGGGAGCGGGTCCGAACTCGGAGTGCGTCTTCCAGTAGCCCTGGGTGAGCGTGCAGCCCGTGGGCGGAGGATCGCACTTCACGGAGAGGTCGGCGCTCGCCGTGCCCGTCAGCGGCGTGTCGTTCGTCGCGAACCGGGCATCGTTCTCGATCAGCGTCGTGCCGTAGTCCGGACAGTACAGCGCCCGGTCGAAGCTGAAGGTCTTCATCACGCCGGTCCCGGTGCCGAGCTCGAACTCCGGCTGGTCCCAGAACGTGTCGTAGGCCGTGAACATCTCGTCGCTCTCGGTGGTGGGAGCGCCGAACGTCACGCTCTTCGAGCCGGACTTGCTGTCGGTGTCGCCACTGTTCCAGGTGACGTCCACCTTCGGGACGTTCGTCAGCGTGGTCGTCGGCAAGGTCGTGAATCCGTACGACCAGTCGCAGGTCACGGTGACGGATTTCTTCCCGTCACCGGCGTCCGTCCCCGTGCTCAGATCCACAATCGACGCCGAGCAGTTCTCGACCGTGGCCGCGTTTCCGTCCAGCATGTCCGAAACGGCGAGGGACGTGCTGGCGAACACGGGATATCCCGTGAAGGTGGCGGTGATCACGCCGGAGGCCGAGATGTTGCCGTCGAGCGGATAGCCGTCCTTCGGCGTCACCACGATCTCGTAGCAGGCGACGTACTGCTCGCTCAGCGACAGCGTGAGCGTCTGGTCCCTGATGCTCTCGCCGTGCCCGTCGCAGGGGTCCGCTCCATTCGAGCCGGCCGGGAACACGTCCTTCGTGATCTCCCAGTCCCAGGCCCGGTCATAGGACGTGACGACCGTCTTGTCGATCGTGATGGACGGAAGCGGGAGCCGCGTGTTGGTGAAGACGCACTCGACGTCGTCGCCGTTCGAGAGCGGACCGACCTTCACAGGTCCCATCCCGGAGCCGCTGGCGACGACGGCGCCCGCACCGCCCTCCGCCTTGCACTCGTACGTCGAGGAGAAGAACTGCGCGCCCGGATTCGGCTCGCCGGCCGACTCCTTCACGTACGCGTTGTTCTCCGTCGGCTCGTCGTCCTGGACCCAGACGATCTGCTGCGAGACTTCGCCCCCGTTGCCGACGTTCGCGGCCGTGGCGGCGGGATCGAAGGAATTCCCCTCCCAGTCGAGGACCTCGAGGTTCCAGCGGCCGGGGTCGTCGGTGGGATCTGTGACCTTCTTGACAGTCACGGTCGCCTGCCGCTTCACGTCGACCGGGATCGTCAGCGGGCCGCAGTAACACTTCGCCTTGTTGTTGGGCCTCGCCTCATCGAGCTCCGTGCAGGACGGCTTGTTCGTCGTCCCCGCCGACTTGCCGTTGTCCCAGCTCACGCAGGAGCCGACGTCCAGCGAGCCATCGCCGTTCGAGTCCCGGCAGGTGAACTCGATCGCGCCGAGCGCGATCGTGTTGGTGACGCCCTGCTCCAAGTCCCCGCAGGTGTCGCCCGGGTCCTCGTCGTACTCCCCGTTGTACCAGGGCCCGTTGTCTGGAACGTACGGACCGGCATCCGGCGGAACGAGCCCGTCGCGCGACCCGTCGAGGAAATTGCGGTAGCAGCTTCCAGTCCGCGCGTTGCCCCCGTCGAGCGCGATCCAGAGGGCAATGTCGTAGCGCTCGTCCGAGGTCGCCTCCAGCAGGCCATCGAGGTTGACCGTGACGGGGTCCCCCTCGAAGCACTCGACCGGGTTCTCGCCCTCGAGCACGACGATCGCGAGGTCGACGTCGTTCGCCGTGCAGTTGAGCGGTACCGCGTTCGAGCCGTCGTAGTACTCGACGACGTCCTCGATGCAGTTGTCGGAGGTGGCCCCCGGCGCGTAGGCGAACGACGGCGCAGGGGCCGTCGGCGGCGCCTGTGGAGTCGCCGCCGAACGCGTCGTCGCCTCGGGCTCGGTCGGCACCTCGCTGTTGCACGAGATGACGAGAAGCCCGGCCGCGGCGACCGCGGCCAGACCGAGGCACTTCGGATGTCTCCTCATGTCCTTCTTCCCCGCTCCGTGCCGGACCGCCCAGAGCTCGAGCGAGTCGGTCGGTCCCGGCGATTCCCCCCGGGGTTTGGCCCGTGGCGTGCGCCACGTGAGGGTGAGGTACCTGGCCCGAGATCTCGCCGGTTCTCTCGCCGATCGAGTCGCGGTCGCTCGGACCGGGGCCGTGCTTGCTCCTTTCCCCTTGCGGACGGCAACCGTGAGGCGACGTCGGGGGCCGAGAGCTCCGTCGCCTTCTCCGCGCAAGGGTGCACAGGCAAGCTCCGTTCCGGCGACGGGCACGCCGACCGGCGAGGAGTCGACCGGTCTGGCCGCAGTGCTCAACCCGATGTCATACAGACACTTGCACTGTCCATTTCCACGGCTTCGGCTCGCCGGGAAGCCGGGCTCGACACCCCATCCTGTGGACCCGATGCGACGAGCCCCGGGGAGTCGTGCGACACCCCGGGGCTCGTCCATCGGGCCGGCGGTTCGACCGCCGGTGGGTTCCGGTCAGTCGGTGTAGTTGAACGGGCAGTACGTGTCCGGCACGTACTGCACGTTGTCGTTGTTGTTGAACCAGTCGAGCAGACTCGCGGTTTCCGTGCAGTCCGCTTCGTCCCCGGCGACCCAGTCTGCGACGGCGCCATCGATCAGGCTCTGGGCCGACGCCGTCGACAGGTCGGGCAGGACCACGATGCCGCCACCGCCGAGGCGATACTCGACGTTGAAGATGAAGGCGAGCAGCTGCTCGGCGAGCTGCTCGCACTGTCCACCGTCATTCACGTTGTCGACGAGGAAGTGCGACACCTCGGCCTGCCAGCTGCCGGCGGGAGCAATTGAAATGCCTTCGCCGAAGGATGCCTCGACGGGGTCTCCGTTGCAGAACTCGCCATCGGACAGGAGCCTGTCGCCCATGCCGAAGAAATCGTCGGCGGGGCAGACGGACTGGTACGGGGCGAGCGGATCCACGGTCCCCGTGAGGAACTCGTACTGAATCTCCGCCAGCCCGTTCTTGTTGTGCCAGTACCCCTTCGTGTCGAAGTCGGCCGTATCCGTGCAGTAGTTCACGAACTCGACCTCTGCATCCGTACCGGCGATCGTCGGAACGTCCCCATCGTACGTCAGCGACGAGGAGATCGTCACGTCGAAGTGCAGCGGCGTCACGTTCGTGTAGTCGGGCGGCGAGGGCGGAAGCACCTCCGTGACCGTGTAGTCGCCCGGGTACAGACCCGTCCACGTGTAGCAACCGTCACTCTCGGTGTACTGCGTGTCCGGCCCGTACGTGGTGCCGGCGTCATCGGCCAGCGTGCCCGTCAGGACCAGCTTCCAGCCGGGGATTCCAGCCCCTCCGGACTCGCCGAACGCCTTGCAGGCCTCGATCGACCCGAGGCCCACGTTCCCGAACACGACCGTGTGCTCCTCGTAGTAGTTCCCGCCGTTGAAGTTCCAGAGGAACGTGACGTTCACCGGGTTGGCCTCGCTCTGGTCCACGTCGTCGACATACGTCGCGGTGAGCAGGGTCCCGGTGGGCTCATCCTCCTCGACCCCGTACACGTCGGGCGGAGAGATCGGGACGACGGGAATGTTGACCTGGGTGTAGTACGTGTTCGTCGTGGAGAGCGGATCGGTGACGTCGATCTCCCACCCCGTGACCCACTCCTCGGTCTCGTCCTTCACGCCGTCGAAGTCCGCATCGTGGAACTTCTTGACGATGAGGAGGCCATCGACCTCGGCGCCGTTCTCCTTGACCTTGTAGTTGTCGGTCTTCACGAACGCGCCGACGAAGCCGTGCCACTGCTCGCCGCAGCCCTCGTAGTTCGGATCGCTATTCGCCTGCTCACCCTCGTACTCGCTCGAATCCTGGTCGTTGCAGGTGAAGTCGCGGACCGGCGTGATCCACGTCTTGTAGACGCCGCCGTTGTTCGGCGTGTTGTCGTACGGGTAGAGCTGGACCGAAATGCTCCCGTCATCGAACGTATCGGCATAGTCCGGTCCGGTCACGTGGTTGCAGTTCAGGTCGTTGTCGTACGACCACTTGCCCTGGACCTTCGTGAAGGCTCCGCCGATGGTCGTGGAGGTCGTGAAGTTCGTCCCGAGCGCCGCCGTCAGGGCGTTCCGCACGTCGTCCGCGTCGTCGGGAACGTCGACGAAGCGACCGTTCTCGACCCGGACGAGCCGACACCACCACGGGTCGTTCGACAGCAGATCGTCTCCGGCGGGGTTGGTGACCTGGAAGACGTACCAGGTGTCGGTCGGGCTGAGGCTGCCCGGCGCGTTCGGCCGGTTCGCGAGCGGTCCGCCGTTCAGGAAGACATCCTCCTTGGTGTCGTACCCGACGTTCTCGTTCACCACGTCACGGTTCTGATCGGACGTCCAGATCGCGCCCGTGATCGAGCCGCCGCCGGTATAGGCGTCGGCATCGGTGCTGGCCGTGAACAGTGGCCTCGAGTTCGCCGTGTTGTCGGGCGAGGTCGGCTGCTCGTCGCAGCCCGCCCAGACGAGTCCGGCTACCGCGACCAGCGGCAACCATTTCCATCCTCTCATGCTAGCCCCCCTTGCGGATGGTGAAACGCGGGACCGAACGACATTCAATCCTCACGTTCGGGAGGCCCAGTTCGGCGGCCGGGCGTTCTCCGCGGGTGCGGAGCCCCTGGCTTTGCGTGTCGCGGGCCGGCGACGTGCCGTTTCGGTGGGCGACCGTATTTCTCGTATCGCAGCCGTCAGACGTTTCGCTCGCACGGACCTCCGCGCGGCGAGTACCGGGACCTCGAGGCGCGGTGCCCGCACCTCGAACGGGACGGTCTCTAAATCGCTGGCTGAGCGCCTCGACAGGGGGGGCCTTGTGGGCGGCGAGGGCGCGGAAACTTCGGTCATCACCCGGGTGTGCTTCGGCAGACTCGGACTCCTGAGTTACGACACATCCTAGTCTCTGTCAAGCTGTTGCGGGTCTGCAACATGTGCGTCGCGGCCATGACGCGGCGCGCGCACGTCCG
>Ga0316577_10001255_pt1 | contig 11834 bp, 13 predicted proteins | sample S5NA_FD_203073 | JGI IMG/M metagenome (GOLD analysis project Ga0316577, IMG submission 203073) | Rhizosphere microbial communities from salt marsh grasses in Alabama, United States - S5-7_050615r2r1 | ecosystem: Host-associated > Plants > Roots > Rhizosphere | place: USA: Alabama | collected... | reverse complement strand
AGGTCATGGGTGAGGGGCCGGGAAAAGGCCCAGTCCGCCAGCTGCATGGCTATGGCGCTGGCCTCCCCCGCCCCGATCCAGATGGGCAGGACTCGACTCCCGGTACGTTCCTGCAGGATGACCACCGGAGTGTTGTTGGTCCGGTCCAACCCCAGGCTCTGAACCTTCACCTCGACCAGCACGGCCCCTCCCTGAAAGATTTCTCCTGACCTCAGGTCCCCATGTTCCAGGAGGAGAGATATTGGACCTGCTCCTCCGTCAGCTCGTCGATCTCGATGCCCATGGCCTGAAGCTTCAGCTTCGCGATCTCCACGTCGATCTCCTCCGGGATCCGGTAGACCCGCCGCTCCAGCTGACCCCTGTTCACCAACAAATACTCCGAAGCCAGGGCCTGGTTCGCGAAGCTCATGTCCATGACCGAAGCCGGGTGCCCCTCGGCCGCGGCAAGATTGATGAGCCGGCCTTCTCCCAGAACGAACACGCTCCGGTCGTTGAGCCTGTATTCCTGGACGTATTCCCGGACCGTTTCCGGAGGACCCTCAGAGCTCCGGGCCAGACCCGGGAGATCCAACTCCACGTTGAAGTGTCCGGAGTTGGCAACGACGGCTCCGTCCTTCATCAGGGCGAAGTGCTCGGGACGCACCACGTTGATGTCGCCGGTGAGAGTCAGAAAGAGGTCCCCGACTGGCGCTGCCCGGGCCATCGGCATCACCCGGAAGCCGTCCATGGCGGCTTCCAACGCCTTTACGGGGTCCACCTCCGTGACGATCACGTTGGCACCGGCACCTCTCGCCCGGAGGGCCACGCCCCGACCACACCAGCCATACCCAGCCACCACCACCGTGGAGCCCGCCAGGAGGAGATTCGTGGCCCGAAGCACGCCATCCAGGGTGCTCTGCCCCGTCCCGTAGCGGTTGTCGAAGAGATACTTCGTAAGGGAATCGTTCACTGCCACCACGGGGAACTGCAGCACCCCGTCCCGGGCCATGGCCTTGAGGCGAATGACCCCTGTGGTGGTCTCTTCCGTGGAGCCCAGGATCTCTCCGAGCCAGGCTCTTCTCTCGTCCTCCGAAAGCGCTTCCGCCCACGTTCTCACCGGGGGCGCCAACTCGCCCAGTCGACCCAGGGCCATCATGTGGATGGAGCCCACCAGATCTGCACCGTCGTCCATGGTGATCTGGGGACCGTGGGCCAGGGCCGCTCGAATGTGCCGATAGTAGGTCTCCTCGTCCTCACCCTTGATGGCGAAGACGGGGATCCCTTCGTTCACCACCAGGTGGGCCGCGACGTCGTCCTGCGTGCTGAGGGGGTTCGACGCACAAAGGACCACGTCGGCGCCGCCGACCTTCAGGGTCGTCATGAGGTTCGCCGTCTCGGTCGTGACGTGGAGACAGGCGGAGAGCCGGATTCCCGCCAGCGGGCGGTCCTCTCCAAAACGCTCTCGGATCTGCTTCAGTACCGGCATGGTTCGGCCTGCCCACTCCGAACGCCGGCGGCCTTCCGCCGCCAGCCCGGGGTCACGGATGTCATGGTCCATGGCTTCGTCCTTGTTCCTCGCTCAGGGTCCCTCGCCTTCCCGCCCTCGGCGCACCCGCCCCGGCCTCAGACCCCGAGCCTGTCTTTGATCTCCTCGACCCGGTCCAGCTTTTCCCAGGTGAAGAGCTCCACGTCCTTGCTTGATGCTGCGTTGATCCCGGTGGCGGTAACCGACCGGGGTCGGCGACCGAAATGGCCGTACGCCGAGGTGAAGCGGAAGACGGGATCCCGAAGCTGAAGCCGGTCGATGATGGCCAGGGGTCTGAGGTCGAAGAGCGCCCGAACGACCCGGGCGAGCTCCGGATCCGGCCGGATCCCCGTCCCGAAGGTGTCCACATAGACGGCCACGGGCTCCGCGACGCCGATGGCGTAGGCAACCTGGAGCTCAAATCGCCTCGCCGCTCCGGCCGCCACCATGTTCTTCGCCGCCCATCTGGCGGCATAGGCCCCGGAGCGGTCCACCTTCGTGGCGTCCTTCCCGCTGAACGCTCCTCCTCCGTGTCGCCCGATCCCCCCGTAGGTGTCCACCATGATCTTCCGCCCGGTGAGCCCCGTATCTCCATGGGGCCCCCCCACGACGAACCGGCCCGTGGGATTGATGTGGAAGATGCACGTGTCCCGGTCCATGTACTCCTCGGGGATGGCCGGAAGGATGACCTTCTCCAACAGCTCTGACTGGAGCTCTTCCTGGCGGATATCCGGATCGTGTTGGGTACTCAGGACCACCGTGTGCACGCGTCGGGGTCGGTCTCCCTCGTACTCCATGGAAACCTGGGCCTTGCCATCGGGTCGGAGCCAGGGGATCTCTCCCGATTTCCGGAGCCGGGCAAGCCGGTTCGTGAGGCCGTGGGCCAGCGTGATGGGAGCGGGCATGTAGCATACGGTCTCATCCGAGGCGTAGCCATACATCATTCCCTGGTCCCCCGCCCCACCGGTGTCGACCCCCTGAGCGATGTCCCAGGCCTGTTGGTCGATGGTAGTGAGGACCGCGCTGGTGTGCCCGTCGATGCCGTAGTCCGCCTGGGTGTAACCGATGTCGATGAGGGTTTGGCGAGCCAGGGCGGGGAGCTCCACGTATGCTTCCGTCGTAATCTCGCCGGAGATGAGTGCCAGACCCGTCGTGACCAGGACCTCCGCGGCAACCCGGGCCATGGGATCCTGCAGGAGGATCTCATCGAGTATGGTATCGGCGATCTGGTCTGCGATCTTGTCCGGATGGCCTTCTGTGACCGACTCGGATGTGAAGAGTTGTGGGCTCAAGGGTCTTTTCCGTTCGGATCTCTGGGGTCTGGGCCGCCCGAAGCTACCGGGTCACCTGGGGACGTTCAAGCTCCAACGGCCCGAGAAGGCAGAGAGGTCCATGCTGTCCCCCACCCCTTCCACCAACCGGGCTGTGACTTCCCGACTGGTGGGAGCCGCCAGGGCCCGAGCCGCGGCCTTCCTGGCATCTTCGATTCGCATCTCCCGGATCACTTTCTTGATCTCGGGTAGCGAAGGCCATGCCACGGAGAGGGAGTGGATATCCAGGCCCAGGAGAAGAAAGGCTCCCAGCGGGTTTGCCGCCAACTCTCCACAGACGCTGACCTCGATCCCGGCGGCTCTGGCTACCCGGGATACCTGGTGGAGTTGTCGTACCACCGCCGGATGGAAGGGGTTGAAGAGCCCCGCCAGGCGTGTGTTGTTCCGATCCACCGCCAGGGTGTATTGGACCAGATCGTTGGTGCCGATCGAGAAGAAGTCCGTGTGCCGCGCCAGCTCCACCGCGTCAAGGGCCGCGGCCGGGGTTTCTACGAGTAAGCCCAGCTTGTAGCCCGAGTTGAAGGGGAGCCCGTCAGCGGAGAGTCGATCCTCCTCTTCCTTGAGGAGGCCCCGAACCTGGAGAACCTCCTCCACGTCGTTCACCAGGGGGAGCATGATGCGCACGTCCCCGTGGGCCGTGGCCCTAAGGATGGCCCTGAGCTGAGGGCGAAAGAGCTCCGGCTGGTCAAGACAGACGCGGATGGCTCGCCATCCCAGGTAGGGGTTCTCCTCCTGAGGCATGTGGAGAAACATGGGGAATTTGTCGCCGCCCAGGTCGAAAGTCCGAATGATGACGGCCGCATCCGGGAAGGTCTCCGCAACTCGCCGATACCCTTCGTACTGCTCCTCCTCGTCCGGTAGGACGGCACGCCCCACCACCAGGAATTCCGTCCGAAAGAGCCCCACCCCCTGTGCGCCGTGGCTCCGAGCCTGCTCCGCCTCCCAGGGGAGATCGAGATTCGCCCTCAAGGCCACCGGTTGGCCGTCTTTGGTGACGGAATCCAGCCGTGCTATCAGGGTGATCTCTTCCTCCCATTCCCTCAGTTGGACCTCTCGGACCCGGAAGGTCCTTCGCTCGTTCTCGTCCGGATTCAGGATGATTCGCCCAATTCGCCCGTCCAGGATGGCCTCCTGCCCTTCCTGGGCCACCGAGGTGATATCTCCCAGCCCCGCCACCGCCGGCAGGGCCAGAGACCGGGCCAGGATCACCCAGTGGGAGGTCCGGGTGCCCATGTCCGTCGCGACGCCTATGATCTGGTCCGGATCGAACTGGACCGCCATGCTGGGAGTGAGGTTCGGCGCGATGAGGATCACGGGTTCATCCGGTCTGGGGATGTCGAACGGATCGGGAAGACCCATGATCCTGTGAAGGAGTCTGGCATGAAGGTCTTCGAGATCGTTCAGGCGATCGAGGACCATGGGGTTGAAGGTCTTTGTCCACATGGCCTGAAGCTCGAGAATCCGCCAGTTGAAGGCCTGTGGCGCGGTGAGGTGGTTGTCCCGGATATACTGGATCGTCTTGTCCGATACTTCCGCGTCATCCAGCATCAGGAGTTGGGGATCGAAGATCCGAGCCTCGATGGATCCGAGGCGCTCCCTGGTGGCCGCCTTGAGCTCCTCCAGCTTGGCTCGGGTCTCCTCCCTGGCCGAGAGGAAGCGTTGGACCTCTTCCTCCACCCGGTCTCCTTCGACTCGACGGTGTACCACCTCCGGAACCACGACCCGGAGCACGTGGACTCTGCCCTGGACGATTCCTTCCGAGACACCGAATCCATCTCTGATGATCGGCACCGCCTATTCCTCCTCGAATCCCCGGCGAACCAGGTCTGAAAGTGCTTCGATCGCTTCCTCAGCGTCCTCGCCGATAGCGGTAAAACGAAGAGTGGATCCCTGCTCGGCCGCCAGCATCAAGACCCCCATGATGCTCTTGCCATTGACCTGGAGTCCTTCCTTCTCCACCAGAATGTTGGCCGCAAAGGAGCCCGCCAGTTTCACGAGCATGGCCGCCGGCCGAGCATGCATGCCGGCCCGGTTCACCACCTGAACCTCGCCTACCCATTCCTTTCCGTCTGTCATCCAAGCCACCCAAAGAGGAAGATCGCTCCACACAACCCGCTAACGGACCAGAGGATCCACCGCCAGGACCCCTGCCCCAGCCTGCTTCCCAGAATCAGCCCCGAGGCCACCAGCGCCGCCCAGGGGAGAACGTGCACTCCGAAGGCCCATCCCCGTCCAATCACCAGACCCAGCACTCCACCCAGGAAGAAGACCCCCATGCCCGCCAAGCGGTCTGCTTGAAGGGGCAGCGCCAACTTCCGGAGCGTGTCTCCCACCTGGCTTCCCCTCTCCAGGCCAACGGCAAAACCACCGATCCGAAGGAGGAGATGCCCCAGGTTGTAGACCGAGAGGAAGAAGAGGACCGTCAACCCGGGGGATGCGCCCATGAGGGCCAGGCCCAGGGCCGCCAGCACCACCGCGGGGCGCCATCCTGCCCAGACCAGAGAATCGCCCAGGCTTCCCAAAGGTCCCCGAACGGCCAGCTTGAAGCGTCGGATCTCCTCGGAATCCTTGCCGTCCTTCTCCATGCGGCACACGGCCCCCAGGGCCAGGTTTGCCAGATAGGGGTGGGCGTTGAAGTGCTCGGAATGGCGGCCCACGGCCTCCTTGAACCCCCCCGGGTCCTCCCGATACACCTGGCGAAGGGTGGGGAGGATGGAGAAACCGAATCCGGCGCCCAGCATGGTTCGTCGGTTCCAGGACCCCTGGATGAGAAAGGTCCTGAGGAAGGTGGAGACACAGCCCCAGCGTCCCATCCGGTTCACCGGGTTCACAGAAGGATGCTCCCGATGAGGAACCCACCCGCACCGGCTGCGAAGAGCACACCCCGCTTCCGCCATCCTCCCAGGGAGCGCACGAAGGCCCCAGCCGGGAGGGAGGCTCCCAGGATCAGGAGTCCGAGGGTCCACGACGGTGTCAGGGGCCAGATGTCCGGAAGCGAACCAGCCGCCCACCGAGCCGCCACCAGTCCGAGAGCCGTGAGGATCCCCCCCCTGCAGAAATCCATCGCCATACAGGCAAGGTGCGCTCCCACGATTCGTCGGGACGTGACGGGAGCCCGGGAAGGATCCGGAACAAGCGTTCCGTTCACCTTCCTGAGAAGGCGATTCGAGAGGGCTGCCAGTCGGCACCAGAGCAGGCCGAGGGTGACCCCCAGGGCAATCCCTCCGGCGCCCGGGACCCCGAAGGCGGCAGCGACGGCTACGAGGGTCGGCGGGCCCCCTTCGGGAAAGTCCGCTCCACCCACAGGAAAGACCGGAATGAAATACAGCTCAATCAGTCCGCCTATCAACAATCCCAGATATGGATCCCCCAGGGCCCACCCCGTGAGGGTTCCCGCCACCAACGGGCGAGAGATCATGAACTGACCCACGGAGGTTCCGTCGAGGGCAAGAATCCCCCCGAGGCCAATGAGAAAGATGGGATCGCCCAATGTCTTCCCTCCCCCCCTTCAGTCCAGGAGCTCGCTGAGGGGTACCTCGTGGGATCCCGGCAGGTCCCGTGCAGTCACCCGGATTCCCTCCTCCGAGATCTCCTTCAGGCGCTCTCGATCTTCATCGTCCAGGAAGAGATACGGCAGAACCTCCTCCCGTCCGGCCTGGGAGTGAAGGCCCCCGAGATTCACCGACTCTCCTTCCATGGCGCCACCCCGGGCAATGGCCAGCATGGTGGCGACGTCCCGTGTAAGGATCACCGCTCTCTCGGGGGAACTCCTGAGATGGGGGAGGGCCCTCCTGGCCTCCTCGGGAGAGAGGAAGGTGGCTTGGGCCCCCTCGGGGACTCCGAGTGCGTAGAGCTCCTGTTCCCACTCACTGGATGCCAGGCCCGAGTCCACCACCACGAACAGGTCAGGCCTGAGCTGACCACCCCACCCGACGACAACCTGGCCGTGAATGAGGCGTTCATCGATCCGATACAGGACGATGGGCATCTCAGGGAAACTCCGGGGCGCTCGTCACGCTCCCAACCCCTTTGGCCAGGAGGCGGGGAACCAGCTCCCTCAACGGCAGCTGGCGATTGAAGACGAACTCCAGGAGGATCGGCAGGTTCACCCCCGTCACCACCGCCTGGTCGGGGTGCGACCGAGAGCATAGCCGAGCGGCGAGAGCGCAGCTCCCGCTGGGGAGGTCCGTGAAGACGATGGCCGGACCGCCCTCCAGGACCCGGTCCAGATCCTCCTGAAGTGCCTGGGGCGACTTCCCATCGTTGCTGAGGGGAATGATGACACTCTCATCGACTCCGGATATTCGTCTCACGGCATCCGCGAGACCCTGGGCCATGGACCCGTGGGCGACCAGGATACCACGAGTCCCGACACCCTCACTCATAGTCCTCTTCCAGGTACTGCCGAACGGGCCGCATGGCCTCTCGGAGCCTTTGGTCGAACTCCAGGGCAGGGTCGATACCGGCATATTTCAGGAGGTGGCTCATGGCCACGACCTCCGAGATGACCGTAATGTTCTTTCCGGGGTTGAGGGGCACGGTCACCTTCGGAAGCGTGACGCCCAGGATCTCGGTCTCCTCCCGCTCCAGACCCGTGCGGCTGTAGTCTCTCCCGTCGTCCCAAGCTTCCAGCTGCACCACCACCTCGATCCGCTTCTGCTGGCGAATGGCTCGGATGCCGAAGAGTGCCCGGACATCGATGATCCCGATCCCCCTGATCTCCATGTGGTGTCGCTGAAACTCATGCCCATGGCCGATGATGATGTCATGGCCCCTCTTGGTGGCGAACACCAGGTCGTCGGCCACGAGACGGTGCCCGCGCTCCACAAGATCGAGGACACATTCGCTCTTCCCGATCCCACTCTCCCCCACGAAGAGGAGCCCGACGCCATAGACATCGGCCAGCGAGCCATGCAGGCTCACCGTCGGTGCCAGACCCGCTTCCAGGTAGGGGTTGAGTCTATGGAAGAATACCCCCGTCCCCAGTGTGGTCCTGAAGACGGGGATCTCGTATTCCGCAGCCGTGGAGAGAAAGTACTCCGGGACCTGTATCCCTTTCGTCACGAAGACGACGGGAATCTCGTGATGGAAGAACTCCCTCAATCGTTCCACCGCGACCTGAGGCTCCAGGTGCTCCAGGTAGGCCATCTCCGTCTCACCGAAGACCTGCGCTCGACCGTCCCGGACCCGCTCCATGAACCCCGCCAGAGCCAGCCCCGGGCTGGTGGGGTTCGGATGTCCGATGGGACGTTGGAGCCCGGCCTCGGGGGTCAGGTTCTCCAGACCGAGACTGTCCTCCCTCTCCCGAAGAAGTTCCTCTACCGTGATCTGCCTCTTCAATACTCCCTCTTCATTCTTCTATGGGGACAGCTTCGGAGATGCTGGGCCCGTGATGATCGGTCTTCTGGGAACGCCGACGTTTGAGGATCCGAGAGAGACGATCGAGCATCACATCGAGGGCTTCCTTGAACTCGCCCCCCTCACCACCGGCCACAACAGGCTCGTCCCGGTGTACCTTCAGCACTGCCTCGACTTTCTTGAGATGTTTTTCAGTTCGGAACACTACCTCCGCACCCGACAGACGGGGCTCGTACTTGCTGAGCTTCCCAATCTGGTCCTCCGTTCGGGACCGAACGCTCTCTGGGATCTCACACTGACGGGCCGCAATCTGGATGATCATCTCTCCTCCCGTGGAAACACGCCTCTTTCGATGGCCGCCGGTGGGTCCAACGGCCCAGAAAGAAGTGAGAAAAAACTATCTTCGCGAGTAGCTCCGGGCCACCCGATCTTCGAGAAAAACAAGCATTTGCCGGGCCGATGCCTCCCAGGAGAACCCTTCGGCGAAAACCCGGGCATTCCTCCCCATATCCTCTCGCTCGGCGGGCGTGGACAGCAGGCCCCAGAGGGCCTCCACCAACGCGGACACGTCGCCATGGGGAACCAGGTGACCCGTCCGCCCATCCAGGACCGCATCACGAAGCCCCGGTGAATCGCTAGCCACGGTGGGTGTTCCGCACGCGGCCGCCTCCAGTGCCGAGATTCCCCATCCCTCCTTCGGCGACGTGAGAACGTGGACCCAGCTGCTCCGAAGAAGGCGGATCTTCTCCTCTTCGCTCACATACCCCAGAAAGCTCACAGTTTCCCCCAAGCCCAGTTTCGAAGACAGAGTCCGAAGCCTCGCTGCCTGACTCCCCCTGCCGGCGACGATGAGTCGAACCCCCTTCACCCTCTCCTTCAGAACTGCCATCGCTTTCAGGATCAGGTCCACCCGTTTGTACCGTTTGAGGCGGCCAAGGTACAGGATGGTCGGGTCGGCCGAACGAGGAGCCGAGGGATCCGGAGAGTACCGGTCCAGGTCGACCCCGTTGGGAACGATGGAGATTTCCGGACCCTCCAACCCCCGATCCCTGAGATCCTCCGCCGTGCTCGGGGATACGGCCACGACGTCGAGCCCCCGGTACACGAGGGGGATGGTCCGCTCCAGTAGCCAGGTCATCGCTGCCAACGGGAACGCGGCCTCCTGGAATGCGGTCTTGCCGAACAGATGGTGAACCAGGAGAACCACCGGGACGGGGGAGAGAACGGGCATGAAGGTCGGCACCTTGTTCAGGTCCTCGACGATCACATCGAACCGGTCGTCCTCCCAGCTCTTCTTGAAGTATCCTGGAGCTCTGAGGCCGAACGTCATCCGGCCTCCGACTCGATGGACGGAGATGCCGTCCACCACTTCCCGGGGAGCAGATCCGGGGAATCCGGAAGCCAGGAGGGTGACCTCGTGCCCCCACCCAGCCAATCGTCCGAACACCTCGTGGAGATGGATCTCGGCGCCGCCCGATTGCGGGTTCAACCGGTCCTGCCAGTTGACCACGAGGATCCTCACCTGAGGAGTCCGCCTCCCTTCCACCGGGTCACGGTTTGTGTCCCGAGCGCTTGTACAGGGCGTCCAACACTCCGTTCACGAACCTCGGGGAGTCCTTTCCACCGTAGGCTTCAGCCAGGTGTATACCTTCCTGAATCGACACTTTTGGAGGAATCTCGGCGAGGTAGAGAAGCTCGGTACCCGAAATGCGGAGAATGGAGCGATCCATCACGGAGAGACGATCCAATCTCCAGTTCTCCAGTGAATCCTGGAGGATCTTGTCTACCTCCGGAAGATGGTCCTGGAGGGTCTCGAGGAGAAGCTCCAGGTATGCCACTCTGATGGCAGAGACCGTCCGGGTGCGCAGCACTTTGGTGAGGGCCTGAAGAATCGTCTCCCCGCCCCCGGCGCTCTCCCACCGATAGAGGACGTGGAGTGCCCAGGCTCGGGCCCGGCTTCGGTCCCTGGGGTGGGATCCGTTCTGGGCCACACGAGTGAGAGGCAAAAACGCTACTCCATCCGCCGGTAGAGCTCGGCCATCTCGAGGGCGCTCAGAGCCGCATCCCAACCCTTGTTTCCGGCCTTCGTGCCCGCCCTCTCCAGGGCCTGATCCACGGTGTCGGTGGTCAGGACTCCCAGGGACACCGGGATGGGGGCGTCTCGAGCCACCACGCCCAGCCCCCGAGTAGCCTCCCCCGCCACATACTCGAAGTGAGGAGTCCCCCCCCGGATCACACACCCCAGCGCCACCACGGCATCGTGCTTTCCCTGGGCGACGACCTTGGCCGCGACCGCCGGGAGCTCCCACGCCCCGGGGACCCGATAGAGGTCGATGTCACCCTCGGCCACGCCGTGCCTGAGCAGACAGTCCCTCGCGCCGGTCACCAGCTGCTCCGTGACCAGGCTGTTAAATCGTGTCACCAGGATGGCGAATCGCTTTCCAGCGCCGTTGAGGTCCCCATTGATCTCGTTCACGTTTGAACTCCCGGACGAGTATTAAAGGATATGCCCCAGCTTCGTTCGTTTCGTGGCCAGGTATTCTCGATTGAAATCGCCCGCCTCCACCTTCAGGGCTTCTCGGCCGGTGATCTTGAGGCCGTACCCCTCCAGGCCAACGATCTTCCGGGGATTGTTCGTGAGGAGCCTGATGGATGTCAGTCCCAGGTCGAGGAGGATCTGAGCCCCCAGGCCGTACTCCCTGAGGTCAGCCTTGAACCCCAGGGCCTCGTTGGCTTCCACGGTATCCCGACCTTGATCCTGAAGGTCGTACGCCCGGATCTTGTTCGCCAGCCCGATGCCTCGTCCCTCCTGTTTCAGATAGACGATGGCTCCAACACCCTCCTCCTCGATCCTCTTCATAGCTGCGTGCAGCTGTTCCCCGCAATCGCACCGCCGCGACCCGAAGACGTCCCCGGTGAGGCATTCCGAATGCATCCGCACCAGCACGTCTGAATGGCCGGCGGGGTCCCCCTTCACCAACGCCACGTGATCCCGCTGATCCACGATGTTGGTATAGCCGATCAACCGAAAGGTACCGAAGGCCGTGGGAAGCTCGGCTTCGGCGATTCGCTTCACCAGCCGTTCCCTGGCCAGACGGTACGAAACGAGATCCGCCACCGTGATGAACCGGAGTCCGTGAGCCCCAGCCACCACCTCCAACTCGGGCCGGCGGGCCATGGACCCGTCCTCATTGAGGATCTCGCAGATCACTCCCGCCGCGGGCAACCCTGCCAGACGGGCCAGGTCGACAGCCGCCTCCGTCTGGCCCACCCGCCGGAGGACCCCCCCGGGACGTGCCCGGAGAGGGAAGATGTGGCCCGGGCGCCTGAGGTCTGCCGGACGGGTCTCGGGATCGATGAGGACCTGGATCGTCTTCGCCCGGTCGTAAGCGCTGATGCCGGTGGTCACCCCGAAGCGGGTCGCGGCATCCACCGAAACCGTAAAGGCGGTCTTGTTGGGATCCGTGTTGTTCTCGGTCATGAGCGGGAGCCCCAACTCGTCGGCTCGCTCGTTGGTCATGGCGACGCAGATCAGCCCCCGAGCATGCCGCAGCATGAAGTTGACCGTCTCCGGCGTGATCTCCGACGCCGCGCAGACCAGGTCCCCCTCGTTCTCCCTGTCTTCATCATCCGCCACGATC
>Ga0316577_10001254_pt1 | contig 11836 bp, 6 predicted proteins | sample S5NA_FD_203073 | JGI IMG/M metagenome (GOLD analysis project Ga0316577, IMG submission 203073) | Rhizosphere microbial communities from salt marsh grasses in Alabama, United States - S5-7_050615r2r1 | ecosystem: Host-associated > Plants > Roots > Rhizosphere | place: USA: Alabama | collected... | reverse complement strand
GCGCTCTTGGGCTTGAAGGTCGGCGTGCAGCCGCCCTTGCCGTCGCACTTCGAGCTCGTCTGGCACTGGGTCGGCGTGCAGCTGTAGGCCGCGCCCGCGCAGGCCCCGGTCGCGGTGCAGGAATCCCCCTTGGTGCACGCGTCGCCGTCGTCGCAGGACGACCCGGCAGGCGCGAGCGGGTCGGAGCAGATCCCCGTGGCCGGGTTGCAGACGCCCGCGAGGTGGCACTGATCGAGCGCCTTGCAGACCACCTTCGTCCCGACGCAGACCCCCGCCTTGCAGGCGTCGGTCGTGCAGGGCTCGCCGTCCTCGCAGGCGGCGCCGTCTGGCTTGCCGGCGCAGGCGCAGGTCTTGTTGACGGCCGCCAGCACACCCACCGAGGGGAAGGCCAGCGCGCTCTTGGGGTCGGTGATCTTCGGGCCAGTCTGCTCGAGGGCCGCCTCCACCTGCGCGGGGGTCAACGTCGGCTGGGCGCAGTCGAGGAGCAGCGCCGCGGCGGCCGCGGCAGCCGGCGCGGCCAGCGAGGTGCCGGTCCAGGTGATGGTCTGCCCGCCGACGTAGCTCGAGGTGATGCTCACCCCGGGCGCCACCAGGTCCAGCGCCGGGCCGCTGTTGGTGAAGCAGGCGATCACGTCGGGGCCGGTGGTCGCGTCGAAGCAGCCGGTCGGGTAGGTGCCCGTCGGCGGCTGGCGTCCCATGTTGGAGTCGTAGGTCGCTCCCACGGCGATGACGCCGCTGATGCACGCCGGCGCGTCGACGCCGGTGGAGGACCCCTTGTTGCCCGCGGAGGCGAAGACCACCACCCCCTTGGCGACGAGCTTCGTGATCACGTCCGCCAGCGCCGGCTGCTGCGCGTCGCAGGTCCCCACGTACGGGGTCCAGGTGCCGAGGCTGAGGTTGACCACCTGCACCTTGAGGGTGGCCAGGTTGGTCAGCACCCAGTCGAGCCCGGCGATCCACTGCGACGGCCCGCCGGTGTTCTGGGCGTCGAGCACGCGCACCGCCACGATCTCGGCGTCGGGCGCCACCCCCACGGCGCTGACCGTGCCCTTGGAGGTGATGATGCCGCTCACGGCGGTGCCGTGGCCGAAGTCGTCCTCGGCGCTGGGCCCCGTGGCGGTGCCGCCGGGGGGGCAGTCGCCGCTGAAGCACTGCTGGGCCACCAGGTCGTCCGCCAGGTCGGGGTGGTCGGTGTCGATCCCCGAGTCGATCACGGCGACGCGGATCTTCTTGCCGGTCCAGCCGTAGGCGGCGTGAACGGTGTCGGCTCCCAGCGCCGGGACGCACTGGGCCAGGTGCCCGTGCCCCGGCTCGTCGATCTGCACCGACGCGACCAGGGGATCGGCCAGCAGCCGCTCGAGCCCCCGCGGCCCGAGCTCACCGGCAAGCGCGGGCACGTTGTCGTAGCGGTAGAGCAGACGCAGATCCTCGCCCGCCGCGTCGATCACCCGCTGCTGGGCGTCGCGGACGTCCCGTCGGCCCGGCGCGAGGTTGACCAGCACCCGGGCCCGGCCTCCCTCGCGCAGCTGCCGGCGGACGCGGAGCGCCATCTCCTCGGCGACCGCGGACCGTGGCTCGCGCTCCGTCTCGCCCTCGCAGCCCACCGCCAAGAGGAGCGCCACCGCGGTCAGCAGTCGCACGTTCCCCCTCCCGCGGCTCACTTGTACGCGCCGACCCGCACGCCGAGCTTCCTGGCGCGTCGGTAGAGCTGGCTCCGGCTGATGCCCAGCGCCTCGGCCGCCGCGTTGACGTCCCCGGCGTGCTCCCGCAGCGCACGCTTGAGCTCCTCGGCCAGGCGCTGGTCCTCCGCGGACGGCGGCGCGGGCGGCGCGGGCGCGCCCGCCGCAGGCGCGGTCGGGGCAGCCGCGGGGTGCGATCCGGCGGTCGGGCTGTCCGAGCGCGGCAGCCGGTCGAGCTCGTCGCCCGCGAAGTGCTCGGGCAGGAGCTCGGGCTGGTCGCCTGCGAGGAGCAGCGCCCGTCGGATGGAGCTCTCCAGCTGGCGGATGTTGAGCGGCCACCGCCGCGCGCAGAGGTCCTCGATGGCCTCGACGGTGACGGTCCGCTCCCCGCCGCCGTGCTTGGCCAGGAAGTGCCGCAGGAGCAGCGGGACGTCCTCGATGCGGTCGCGCAGCGGCGGCAGGTTGACGACCAGCACCGCCAGCCGCGCGTAGAGATCGGGGCGGAAGCGCCCGGCGCTGACGTCGGCGCCGAGGTCGCGGTTGGTGGCGCTGACCACGCGGATGTCGACGGGGAAGTCCCTGGAGCCGCCCACGGGGCGGACCCTGCGGTCCTGGAGCACGCGGAGCAGCTTGGCCTGGCTCTCCAGCGGCAGCTCCCCCACCTCGTCCAGGAACAGCGTGCCGCCCGCGGCCTCGCGGATCAGCCCCTGCTTGTCGGCCGCGGCGCCGGTGAACGCGCCCTTGACGTGGCCGAAGAGCTCGCTCTCCACGATCTCCTGCGGGATGGCCGCGCAGTTGACCGCGACGAAGCGCCCCTCCTCGCGCCGCCCGCCGCGGTGCAGGCGCCGGGCGGCGAGCTCCTTGCCGGTGCCCGTCTCGCCGGTGATCAGCACCGGGAGATCGCTGGACGCCGCCCTGTCCAGCGTGGTGCGGACGCGGTCCAGCCCCGGGCCGGCGACCATCTCGTCCGGCTCGATGCGGTGCTCGCGATCCGACGGGGCCGTCCCCGCGGCGAGGAACCGGAAGAAGGTCGTCCCCAGGCGGACCACCTCGCCGCCGCAGAGCGTCCGCGACGAGACCTGCTCGCCGTCGACGAAGGTGCCGTTGGCGCTGTCGAGGTCGACGATGCGCCACGCCTCGCCGTCCCGCTCGAGCCGGGCGTGGCATCTGGAGACCTCGCCGTCGTCGGCGAGGCAGATCGAGCACTCCTCGGAGCGACCCAGCTCCGCGCGGGTGCCGCTCAGCGCGTGGAAGAACATCGCCGGCGCATCGCCGAGCGGATGGAAGCGGAGCAGTCCGGGCGGCAGGGGCTTCGGGGCCTGCTGCCGCGCGCGCTCCACGCGTATGGTCTCGGCGTCGCTCATTGTCCGGAGCTGAGATCGTACGAGCCGCGCGGGGCGGCGGTCAAGCGACCCGGCGCTCGAGCATCAGCCCCGGTGCCAGCGACCTGGACGGTTTTGGGGCGGGAGGTGTCCAGTTATCGTAGAATTGTCCCATGAGGCACAGAACGTGGAGAACGGCCGCTGCGAGAACGGCGGCTGCGGTCGCGATGCTGGCGGTGGTCGGCTGCTCGGACGGCAGCACCACCAAGGGCGACGTGGGCGGAGAGTCCTCTGACCTTGGGAGCGTCCCGGACACCGGCCCGCTGCCCGACGTGAAGACGTCGTGCGCCCCCGGGGATCCGCCGGTGCTCGCGGTGCAGCTCGAAAAGAAGGACATCACCTACGTCGCCCGCGCCTTCAACGTGGGGTGCGGCGAGGTGGTGAGGCTGGTGGGCTGCTGCGGCGAGGGGGAGCCCCTGGTGGAGCGTCAGGAGAGCGGGGCATGGAACGTCTCCGACTGCGTCCCCAAGCCGGGGATCTGCTGTGCGGCCATGCCACGATGCCAGTTCCTCAAGCGCGGACAGGCCATCGACATCCCCGTCGCCCTGGAGAAGTGCCCGGCGGGGGTCTACCGCGTCAAGGTGGCCTACGCCACCGAGTGCGCCAGCCCGAACCCCTGGGACACCAAGACCCCGCTCATCGCCACGTCCAACCCGGTGGCCGTCACCAGGTAGCGTACCTCCGACCGGTCCCCGAGCTGATGGCCGGGTCCACCTCGACGGTCACCAGGGTCCTGCCCGGCGGGACGCCGTGGACGACCAGCTCGCCGCAGCGCCGCGCCTCGTCGGCGAGGATCACCGCCTCGAGGTAGGCCCGCGTCAGCTTCACGCGTCCGGCGGGGCCGGCGCGCCGCGCCGCGCGCGCGGTCCGCACCAGCGAGCGCAACCGCCGGTGCTTCTCCGCGACGCAGCGCCTCACGATCGGGGCGCCGGGGCGGCCGACCAGCGCCCGCGCCCGCGCCTCTGAGCGCAGCACGCTGGAGAGGAGGAGCGCGTCGTCGCCTCCGAGGGCGTCCGCCGGCGCCACGCGCGCGGAAGGAAGGGGCGGAGCCCCGCCGCGCGCCGGAGCGGAGCGACCAAGGACACCGCACAGGGCGATCGCGAGCCCCAGAAGGACAAGACGTACCATGCCCATCAGTTGTCGAACGGGCAGCGTCCGTTCACCGCTTGCGCTCGGCGGCGTTTCTTCGCACACTCCCCGCGCAAGGAGCACCGGAGAATGAGCGAACCCCTCTCGAAGACCTATGAACCCGACAAGGTGGAGCAGCGGATCTACGAGCTGTGGCTGGCGAGCGGCGCCTTCCACGCCGTCCCCGACGGCCGACCGACCGAGAAGCGCTACGTGGTGATGATGCCGCTCCCCAACGTCACCGGCGCGCTGCACATGGGGCACGCCATAGACAACGCGATGCAGGACCTTTTGATCCGCTGGCACCGCATGATGGGTGACAACACGCTGTGGATGCCTGGCACCGACCACGCCGGCATCGCCACCCAGGCCGTGGTGGAGAAGCGGCTCAAGGAGCTCGAGGGGCTCACGCGCCACGACGTTGGCCGCGAGGGGCTGGTGGAGCGCATCTGGCGCTGGAAGGACCAGTACCAGGCGCGGATCATCGCGCAGCAGCAGCGCATGGGCTTCTCCTGCGACTGGCAGCGCCAGCGCTTCACCATGGACGCCGTGTGCGCCCGCGCGGTGCGCCACACCTTCTTCCGCATGTTCACCGACGGGCTGATCTTCCGCGGCAAGCGGCTGGTCAACTGGGACCCGTTCCTGCAGACCACCATCAGCGACGACGAGGTCTACCACGAGAAGGTGCAGGGCCACTTCTGGCACCTGCGCTACCCGGTGATCGATCCCAGGCCGGGCGAGCCCGAGCACGTGGTCGTCGCCACCACCCGGCCCGAGACGATGCTCGGCGACACCGCGGTCGCGGTGCACCCCGATCCCGAGCGGGCCCTGGACGAGAGGATAGCGGCGGTGCAGAACGCCCTGGGCCGCGCGCCCGAGAAGGACCGCGCCGCGCTCGACGCCGAGCTCGACAGCCTCGTGCTGCGCAAGGAGGAGATGCTCTCGGGGCTGCTCCAGCTGCGCGACATGGCCCTGGACGGCCGTCTGGTCAACCTGCCGCTCCTCGACCGGCCCATCCCGCTGATCTGCGACGAGTGGGCCAAGCCCGAGCTCGGCAGCGGCTGCGTCAAGATCACGCCGGCCCACGACCACAACGACTACGACGTGTGGACCCGCCACCGCGACCACATCGACATCATCAACATCCTCAACCCCGACGGTACGCTCAACGAGAGCGCCGGCCCCTACACCGGGCAGGATCGCTTCGAGGCGCGTGACAACGTCGTGGAGGACCTGGACGGGCGTGGCCTGCTCGCCGAGATCGAGGACCGCGAGGTCGAGATCGGCCACAGCGACCGCAGCAAGTCGCCGGTGGAGCCCTACCTCTCCGACCAGTGGTTCGTGCACATGGGCGACGTCGAGGGCGGCGTGGTGATGGGCCGCGGCACGGACAAGGAGCACACGAGCCCGGGGCTGGTCCAGGCCGCCATGGACGCCGTCACCGACGGGCGGGTCTCGATCCACCCCGAGCGCTACACCAAGACCTACCTCGACTGGCTGAGCGAGAAGCGGGACTGGCCCATCAGCCGCCAGCTGTGGTGGGGCCACCGGATCCCGGTGTGGTCGAGGACGGGGACCTGGGGCGAGCTCGACGTCGAGAACACGCTGGGGCCCCTGATGACCGAGGGGGTCGCCGTGCGCGTGCTGCCCCTCGACGATCCGACGGCCAGCTCGCGGCTGGCATTCGGCCCGCGCGCGGTGCCCGAGGTCCGGCTCGACGCCGACCTCCGCTGCCGCGTCGACGTCTGCCTGCTCGAGGACAGCGCGGAGCTCGTGCAGAAGCTCTCGGCGCTCTCCTACGAGCGCGATCCCGACGTGCTGGATACCTGGTTCTCGAGCGCCCTCTGGCCCCACTCGACCCTCGGCTGGCCCGACCCGTCGACCGCCGAGATCGACCCGGGCCAGGCCCCGCTCGGACCGCAGGGGGGCAGCGCCGACTGCCTCGACTACTACTACCCCGGGAGCTGCCTGGTCACCGCGCGCGACATCATCACGCTGTGGGTGGCGCGCATGGTGCTCGCCGGCCTCTACAACCTGGGCGACATCCCGTTCACCGACGTCTTCATCCACGCCAACATCCTCGACGGCAAGGGCGAGCGGATGAGCAAGTCCAAGGGCAACGGCATCGACCCGGTGGACATCATCGAGACCTACGGCACCGACGCCATGCGCTACGTGCTCTGCGACATGCAAACCGGCACCCAGGACATCCGCCTGCCGGTCACGGCCATCTGCCCCGAGTGCGGCCACGAGAACGACCTCGGCTCCACGCAGCACGGAAAAAGCATCTTCACCTACGTCTGCGGCAAGCCGCCCAAGGGCCGCGCCCGCGAGGGCTCCTGCGGCACCGAGTTCGACGTGCTCGGCACCATGCCCGACCTGCCCGCGGCCAGGCTGATCAGCAAGCGCTTCGACATCGGCCGCGGTTTCTGCACCAAGCTCTGGAACTCGGCGCGCTTCGCCTTCATGAACCTCGAGGGCGTGCCCGCACGCGGGAGCGGAGCGACGGACATGACCGACGAGCGCAGCGCCCCGGATCTTTCGCTCGAGGACCGCTGGATCCTGGACCAGCTGAGCCTGGCCATCCGCAAGGTGCACCAGGGGCTCGCCGACTACAACCCAGCCGCCGCGCTGCACGCCGCCCGCGAGTTCTTCTGGAGCGAGCTCTGCGACTGGTACCTCGAGCTGATCAAGCCGCGCGTGCAGGACGCCGACGACGCCTCGGGGCCCATCGCCCGCCAGGTGCTGGCCTTGTGCCTCGACCAGACGCTGCGGCTCCTGCACCCCTTCATCCCCTTCATCACCGAGCACCTGTGGCAGCGGCTGGGCGAGCTGGTGCCGGCGCGCGGCCTGGGCCCGCTCGCCGAGGCCCCGGCCTCGGAGCAGCTGATCAACGCCACCTGGCCCCGGCCGCTCCCCGAGCTCGAGGACCCCGGGCTCCGCGAGCGCTTCGCCGACCTGCAGGCGCTGACCCGGGCGGTGCGCGAGGTGCGGCAAACCCGCGGGCTGCCGCCGCGCCAGCCGCTCAGGGTCACGCTCCGCCCGCCGGCCGACCGCGCCGCGGCGCTCCGGGACCAGGCCGGGGCCGTGGTGACCCGGCTCGCCGCCATCGAGGAGCTCGTGGTGGACCCCGGGGCCGCGCGCCAGCCCGGCTCGGCCTCCAAGGTCATGGGCGACCTGACGATCTTCGTCCACGACGTCATCGACGACGCGGCCGAGCGCGAGCGGCTCCAGCAGGCGCTGGCCCGGGCGGAGAAGGAGATCGGCACCTGCGAGAAGAAGCTCGGCAACCCGAAGTTCGTCGAACGCGCCCCGGCCGAGGTGGTGCAGGAGCAGCGCGACCGCCTGGCCGAGTACCAGGCCGAGCGGGCGGCGATCCTGGAGGGGCTGGGGCAGCTGGACGGCTAGACTGGCCGCCTTCCTTCCTGCAGCCACGCGCTTGAAACCCGGCCGCCACTCCCCATACGTATCGATGCGAGAGTAGAACCCACCATGGAGCAGGAAGGGCCCGATGACGACACTGGGCCTGTGCTCGCCCGGTGCCTGCTTGCCGCGCAGCGTCCTTTGCTGGACGATGTGAGGCGTCTTATTCCGACATGGTGATCGATGATACCCCGGCTCATACTGCTTGTGATGCTCGCAGCTGCTGCTGGCTGCCCCGGCCGACCAAACGCCGGTAACGACGAAAAGAAGGGGAATGCACCCGCCCGGCGGCCGGCCGCGCGGGCCGCGCCGACGGTGGATGTGGATGCTCTCATCGCCGCGCTCCGCGAGGCCGTCGTCCAGCACCATGCCGCGCAGGCCTTCTCCGTCTCCCTGCAGCTGGGACAGCGCGGGGACGCAGCGGTGGGGAAGTTGTTGGCCATCTCCGGGGAGCCCGGCCAGCCGCTCGGGCTCCGTCGGCACGCGCTCTGGGCGTTGGCCGCCACGCGCAGTCGACGTGCGGTCCCGGCGCTGATCGGGGCGTTGGAGAAACCGGAGACCGGCAAGCTGGCCCTCACCGCGCTCGCACGGATGGGGGATGTGGCCGTCGAGCCGCTCTCCCGTCTGCTGCTCGTCGAAGAGCGCCGCGCGGATGCCTCCCGGGCTCTCGGGGTCATCGGGGTTCCAGCGCTGCGGGCGTTGAAGAGGTTGATGGAGCACAGATCCGTCAAGGTGCGGACCGCCGTCGCCTGGACCCTGGGCAACATCGGCCTCGGCGCCAGGAGCCACGCGCCCTGGTTGGTAGGCCTGCTGGCGGAGAAGGACCGCCACGCGCGCCAGGCGGCGATTCGTACCCTGGGCGAGATCGGAGCCGGCGACAGCGTCGTGGTGCGCAAGCTGGTCGAGGCGGTCAAGCGCGATCCCTCCGAGACAGCTCGAGACTACGCCCGCGATGCGCTGCGAAAAGCGGTCACACCGGATACCCTGCCGGAGCTGACCCGGCTCACCGCCCGGGCCAACGGCCGGGTCGATCCCGCGGTGATCGACGCCTTGGCCAGGCTGAGCGGGAGGGGCGGTGCAGCGTCGGCGTCCCTGCTCCGTCGTCTGGCCGGAAGGGGACCGGCGAGGCAACGACGTGCCGCCGCCCTGGCTCTGGGCAAGATTCGACCCGCAGATCCAGCCTTCGTGAGCGCCCTGGGGAGAGAGCTGCGTTCGCGGATCAAGCCGGGCATCCTGCTCGACTACCTGTGGGATGAGGCGGCCACCCCCTGGGACAGCCAGGCCCGTGCCCTGGTCCCCGCGCTGGTTCACGCGTTGACACGATCAAGCGAGCCGACCTCCCGGCGGGATGCAGCGGCGGCCCTGGGGAAAATCGGGGTCAAGACCGATTCGGCCTGGGCCGGCCTGAGACACGCCCTCGCGAACGATCCCAACGGCCAGGTCAGGGAGCGATCGGCCCGCGCGCTGCTGCTGCTGGACGCGAAGGCAGCCGTGCCGCTGCTGGCCAGGTCGCTGCGCTCAGAAGACGCGGAGGTCCGCCGCGCCATCGCCCTCGCGCTGAGGAAGGGAGTGCCCAAGCTGGAGCCGGCCGCCAGAAGAGAGCTCGTGGAAGCGCTGGTCGACCACGTGAAGAGGGAAGACGAGCCCTGGCGCCGCAACCGTGGCTTCGAGGCCCTGCATCGCCTCGGCGCCGCCCCTCGCCCCGAGTTGTTCGAGCTGGCACAAAAGATCCAGTGCACCCGGGACGACACCGGTCTGTTGAGGGTGCTGGCGGAGACCAAGGACCGGCGCGCCACCAAGATGCTCGTCGGCTGCCTCCACACTCCAGCCGCCGCGGTGGCCGCCGAGGGGTTGGCGCGCCTCGGCGACCGATCGGCGATACCCGCGCTCAGGCGCATGCGCCGCCGCGGCTGGGCCTCCGCCGCCAAGGCGTTCGCGCTGGCCAGGCTGGGAGCCAAGGACGGGGTCCCGGCGGTGGTCCGCGCAGCGGAGACGCCCGGCGCGCAGCGGATCGACGCCGTGCGGTACCTGGGCCGGCTCGGTGCCCCCGTGTCTCCTCGCGCCGTCGGGGTGCTCGCCGAGGCGCTGCGCTCTTTTGACGACAGCCGTACGCTGGAGGACACGGAGAAGCTGTCTCCGCCCTGGACCCGCCGCATCGACATTCGCGAGGCCGCCGCCGCCGCCCTGGGGCAGATCGGCACCGCCGAAGCCCTGGCAGCGCTGCGGTCCGCCCTGACCGACAGGTACGCCGTCGAGGCGGTCACGAAGGCCCTGGCCAGCCACAGGCGCTGACCGCGGCCGGGCCGACGGGTGCAGCCGCCGGTCCGCCGACACAGCGCCATTCGCTGGGAGCTGTCAGCCACGCGCTTGAAACCCGGCCGCCACTCCCCATACGATCAAGCTCAGGTGCAACATGGAGGGCGTCATGGGGCGTGGGTCAGCTTCCTGCGTGGTGGCAGCCGTCGTGGCAATCACCGCGCCATCCCCGTCGTGGGCCGCGGAGTGCGCGGCCCTGTCGTCGCACCCCGAGTGGGTCTTCTGTCACGACTTCGAGGTGGGCGACGCCAGCGACTTCAACAAGTACTGGAACGACGTCTACGGCGTGCCCCAGCGGGTCTTCATCCACCCGGAGAACCCGGGGGGCGTCGCCGGCCCAAGGGCGACGAGCGTTTCTCCTCGAACCTGGAGCCCTGGTCCGACTACCAGACGCTGCCGTGGCCCGGGAGGTGGGGCTTCTACAGCTACTATCACAAGATGTACATGGACTGCGGCCAACCGGGCCCCGACGACTGCTACGGCGACATGTTCGCGCCCTCGACCAACGCCTACACCAGCCTGGGCGACTGGCACGTGCTCGAGATGATGATCAAGCCCAACACCCCGAACGTGGCCGACGGGTCGCAGACGTTCTGGATCGACGGCAAGAAGATCTACACCGCCGGCGGCATCAACTGGAGGACCACCGCGAGCCTCCGCCTCAACCAGGTGGGTGTCTACCTCTACATCCACAACGTGCCGGCCAACACGACCGACATCCTGGACATTGACAACGTGATCATCAGCACCAAGTACATCGGCCCCGCGCCGTGCCTCGACGGAGCCGCCATCTCGGCGCCGTGTCTCTGTGGCGGCGCGGCCGACCCGAACAGCGCGTCCAACGTCCATGCCAGCGGATACTGCTGCCAGGGCAAGTGGCAGGCCACGGCGTGTGGTGGGCCGAAGCCCGACGCCGCGGTCCCCAAGCCCGACGCCGCGGCGCCGAAGTCCGACGCCCTCGTCCCCAAACCCGACGCCGGCGAGCTCGACGCCTCAGCCCGGGACAGCGCCGGCACGGATGGACCGCCCCTCGACGTTTCGGCCACCAATTTCGAAGCGGGCGAGCCGGTCCCTGACGGCCCGGCAGCCGGATCCGATGGCGGCGGCTCTCTTCACGCCGACCCGGGCTGCAGCTGCGAGCTGTCCGGAGGCGACTCGCCCGGCGGGACCATCGCCTTCTTCTTCCTCCTGGGGCTCGGTCTGCTGGTCGGGCGCCGCGGCGAGCCCAAGGTGCCGCCTATCTAGCGCACAGCTGGCGGGCCTCTCGGCCAGGAACCGGCGGCGACGGCGCTCCTTCTGAAGCTCCAGGTCCCTCCCCCGGAGCAACAACGCGAACACCAGGACCTGCCCGCCGAACATGACGAACAGCCCGATGCCCAGCGGGGACGCGTCGGTGTTGCTCTCGAGGACAGCCGCCACGATGACCAGCAGGGCCATGCTCGAGACGACCTTCAGCAAATCGAGGAACGGGCGGTACCACCGCCCGAGGCGTCGCGCGAGCCTGGCCACCCCGGCCTCGTACTGCTCCTCGCACGCCGCGCAGCGCCGCTCCGGCGCGAGAGCGTGCGCGCCGCACAGCGGCCGGCCGCACCGCGGGCAGCTCTCGCCGGCCAGCTCGCCGCACTCGGCGCAGAGCGGCTGGATCCGCGTCGATCGATAGGCCCGGCTCATCGGCGCTCCTTTCTGCGCGGCGGCCTCGGGCCGCGGCCGAGGAACCAGGGCAGGAACACCGCCAGCGCCGCCGGCGGCAGCAGCAGGCACAGGCTGCCGCAAAGGCGCAGGCCGCCCGCGTCGAGCTGCGCGGCCAGACAGCCGGTCACCGGGTAGAGCAGGGCGAAGCAGATCAGGAACAGCGCGAAGCCCACCGACACCACCCGGGCGCGGGAGAGGCGGTGGGTGTCTCGCTCC
>Ga0316577_10001253_pt1 | contig 11839 bp, 5 predicted proteins | sample S5NA_FD_203073 | JGI IMG/M metagenome (GOLD analysis project Ga0316577, IMG submission 203073) | Rhizosphere microbial communities from salt marsh grasses in Alabama, United States - S5-7_050615r2r1 | ecosystem: Host-associated > Plants > Roots > Rhizosphere | place: USA: Alabama | collected... | reverse complement strand
GACACCGCCTATCACCCCTCCATCCTCGACCCGGAGCTGGTGCGCCGGAGCCTGGCGGAGGGACGGCACATCCTGACCCGGGACAGGGGCCTCCGGGAGGAGTGGAGGGTATCCCACTGCGTGGTCCTGGAGAGCGACGACGTCGAGGCTCAGCTGGAGGAGGTCTTCCGGCGGTTCGGCCTCGAGGACGAAATTCGCCTCTTCACCCGGTGCGCCCTCTGCAACTCCGTCCTGGAGCCCCTCGACTGGGAGGAGGCCCGGGACCGGGTCCCGGCTCGGGTCCACGAATCCCATCATTCTTTCGCCGCCTGCCCGGTGTGTCATCGGGTGTACTGGGAGGGCTCCCACACGCAGCGGATCCGAAGCCGCATAGAGAGGATTCTGAAGACCTGAGCCATGTCCGAATCCCACCCTGCCACCGCTCCGCGCATCTCCCGGATCTCGTAGGGCCGACCGATCGTGGACGGCCACGGCGTGTTCAAGGACGTCAAGGCCTATTCCGGGAGCGCCCTTGACGCTCCTGCAGGCGGACCGGTATACCTCCCTCTATAGCCGCAAACACAAGAGTCAGGCGCCCCCACCGCGAGGTTTCCATGCGCACCTTGTTCCGCGTGTTCGTCGTCGCTGCCGCTGTCCTGCTTCCCCTTTTCCCGTTGGCCGGCCAGTCGCAGGCAGCGGGTCAGCCCGATCCGGAGCTCTATCAGGCTCTGTCCTGGCGTCACATCGGCCCGGAAGGAAACCGATTCAGCGCCGCCGCGGGGATTCCCGGGGATCCCTACACGTACTACGTGGGGGCCGCGTCGGGAGGCGTCTACAAGACCACCGACGGAGGAGTGAACTGGGAGGCCATCTTCGACGATCAGCCCGTGCAGTCCATCGGGGCCCTGGCCGTGTCCATCAGCGACCCGAACGTCGTCTGGGCCGGCACCGGGGAGGGGAAGATCCGGAGCCACATCTCCCTGGGGGAGGGTGTCTACAAGTCCACCGACGCCGGTGAGACCTGGACCCTCATGGGGCTGGAACGGACGGGGCGGATTCCCCGCATCGTGGTGGATCCCACGAACCCCGACGTCGTCCTGGTCTGCGCCCTGGGCCACGCCTACGGGCCTCAGCCGGAGCGGGGGGTGTTCCGCACCGACGACGGGGGCACCACCTGGGAGCAGGTGCTCTTCGTGGACGAAAACACCGGGTGCTCCGACATCGCCATGGATCCCTCCAATCCCCGGATCCTCTTCGCCGGGACGTGGCAGCTGGAGATCCACACCTGGGGCCGCACCAGCGGGGGGCCCGGCGGTGGCCTCCACGTCTCCCGGGACGGGGGCCTGACCTGGAGACGCCTCTCGGGCCACGGCCTTCCCACGAAGCCGGTGGGGAAGGTGGCGGTGGCCATCGCCCCCTCCAACCCGCAGCGGGTGTACGCGATGTTCGAGACGGGGGACGGGATCCCCTGGAACGGAGAGCCCACGGAGGACGGGGAGGTGTGGCGATCCGAGGACGGGGGGCACAGCTGGAGCCTCATCACACGGAACCGGAACGCCATGGGGCGCGCTCACTACTACTCCCGGCTGGCCATCTCGCCGGATGACGAGAACGAGGCCTACTTCCTCACGGGTTCCTTTGCCGTGTCGCTGGACGGGGGATCCACGCTCCGGACCCTGGCCCGGTCCAACGCTCCCGGCGGGGACCACCACGACATGTGGATCGACCCCACCAACGGGGATCGGATGATCGTGGTCCACGACCAGGGCCTCTCCATCTCCACGAACCGGGGGAAGACCTGGTTCCGGCAACGCCTGTCCAACGCCCAGATGTACCACGTGACCGTCGACAACGAGATCCCCTACAACGTCCTGGGGAACAAGCAGGACGAACCCACGTACCGGGGCCCCAGCAACAGCCGCCTCGGCGGGCGGGGGATCCCCCGGGGGATGTGGCATCACGTGGGCGGCGGCGAGAGCGGCTGGGCCACTCCCGACCCCGAGGATTCCAACGTCGTATGGTCCTCGGCTTCGGGGTCCGGGATGGTGGGCGGCATCGTGGTCCGGTATGAGGAGGACCGACGGCAGTACCGGAGCGTGGAGGTCTGGCCGGAGCAGAGCCGGGGCGCCGCGGAGGGGGTTCGCTACCGCTTCGTATGGGACGCGCCGCTGCACATCTCCCCCAACGACCACAACACGGTGTATGTGGGGAGCCAGCACGTTCACCGGACGACGAACGGCGGCCAGAGCTGGGAGGTCATCAGCCCGGACCTGACGCTGAACGACCGGAGTCGCATGGGACCGTCCGGCGGGCTCACCGGGGACAACATCGGCGTGGAGTACGCCGGCGTGGTCTACGGAATCGCCGAGTCTCCCGTAGAGCCGGGGCTCATCTGGGCCGGCACGAACGACGGGCTCCTCCACGTCACTCGTGACGACGGCGCCACCTGGACCAACGTCACCGGCAACATGCCGGGGCTGCCGGAGTGGATCGCCGTACGGAGCATCGCTCCCTCCCGATACGCCGCGGGCACGGCGTACGTGGCAGCCGACGGTCATCAGGTGAACATCCGGGATCCGTACGTCTATCGGACCCGGGACTATGGAGAGAGCTGGCAGAAGATCACCAACGGGATCCCTGCCAGCATGCTGAGCTACACGAAGGTCATCGCCGAGGACCCGGTGCGGCAGGGACTCCTCTACCTGGGCACGGAGAACGCCATCTACGTCTCCTTCGATGACGGCGACCACTGGCAGTCTCTCCAGAACGACCTCCCGCACGCACCGGTATCTGGGATCGTGATCCAGGAGCATTTCAACGACCTGGTGGTGAGCACCTACGGGCGGGGGTTCTGGATCCTGGACGACCTGGCTCCCATCCAGCAGCTGACCCCCGAAGTCATGGCGTCGGAGACCCACCTCTTCGCGCCCAGGGCCGCGTACCGGTTCCGGGAGATCACCCGGCCCTCCACCCCCTACGATGATCCCACGGAAGGGGAGAACCCCGAGTACGGGGCGTCCATCAACTACTGGCTCGCGGCGGCGGCCGACTCTCCGCCGGAGATCTCCATTCTCGGCGCCGAGGGGGCGGTGGTGCGAACCCTGGAAGGGACCAACCGAGCTGGAGTGAACCGGATCTACTGGGACCTGGAGGACGAGGCGAACGACGAAATCCGGCTTCTTACAGGCTACATGTACGCGCCTCATCTCCAGGTGGGAACCGAGGGCCGGGAGGCTCCGGGGGGCGGCCGGATCTCCATCCTCATGCCGCCGGGCCGGTACACGGTGAAGCTGACCGTGGACGGCCAGGAGCTCACGCAGCCCCTCACGGTCCTGAAGGACCCCCACACCGCGGGGACCGAAGCCGACATCGCCGCGCAGGCGGAGTTCCTCCGCGCCGTGCGGGAGGACGTGGTGACGGCGGGTGAGTCCGTGGAGCGGGTGGAAGCCCTGCGGGTCCAGCTCCAGACCCTGGCCCGGTTCACGCCGGACCCGGAGGTGAAGGCCGCGGCGGAAGCGCTGGAGAAGGCCCTCACGGACCTCCAGATGAACATGGTGGATCTGCGCCTCACCGGTCAGGGGCAGGACGCGGTCCGTTTCGAGGCGAAGCTGCTCCAGAAGCTCAGTTACCTGACGGGAGGGGTGTCCGTGGCGGATTTCCGCCCCACGGACCAGGACCTGGAAGTCCAGCAGCTCCTTCACGACCGGCTGGGCGAGCACCTGAGAGCGGTGGATGCCCTGATCGGCTCGGAACTGGGAGAGCTCAACGCGCTGCTCCGGTCGAAGGGGCTGGGGATCATCGGGGGGTAGGGGCGCCGGCTCTACGTCACCTTCGGTCTGCCCGAGCCTATGCGATGAGCGCACCGACGCGTCCGATCCCGATCCTGGCGTTCCTGTCGACCTGCGGGCTGCTGCTGTCGTGCGGAGGGTCGGCAGGGACGGCGCCCACCGAGCCGGACCCGGCCCGGGCGACCTCCGTCAGCGTCTCTCCCCCCAGCGCCACGGTGGACGCCTTCGGAGCGACCGTCCAGTTCGCCGCCACCGTCCGAGATCAGTGGAACCGGGAGATGGCGGACGCGACTGTGACGTGGAACAGCTCGGATGCCGAGGTCGCGTCCATCGGCTCCAGCGGTCTGGCCACGGCAGTCGGGAACGGAACCGCCACGATTCTGGCTGTGGCATCGGAGTCGGCCTTCGGGCTGGCCACGATGACGGTGGCCTTCACTCCCATCGCCATCACCACCACATCCCTTCCACCCGGCGTGGTGGGGCTCGAGTACAACCAGATCCTCCGGGGAGAAGGGGTCACCACCCCGGTCTGGTCGGTCAGCACAGGCGCGCTCCCTCCGGGGCTCACCCTCGATCCGGGCACCGGCGCCCTGAAGGGAACACCCACGACGCCGGGGACCAGCACCTTCACCATCACGCTCTCGGACGGCGGTCAGACCGCCCACATGGAGTACTCCCTCGTGGTGGTCCCCGGAGACTTCGGCATCGGGCTCGGTGACGATCAGTTCTCGCTCATTCCCGCAGGGAGCTTCCAGATGGGAAGCCTCGACGGAGAGGACGACGAGCGGCCCGTCCACACGGTCAACATCACCCGGGAATTCCTCCTTCAGAAGACGGAGGTGACGCAGAACCAGTGGAAGAGCGTGATGGGGAGCCTGCCAAGCGGGGTGTCACTCTGCGGGGAGACCTGTCCCATCGCCGGCGTGTCCTGGAATGACGTGAGAGCCTTCGTCGATACGCTCAACGTCAGGGAACCGGGGAAGGGCTACCGGCTCCCCACCGAGGCCGAGTGGGAGTACGCCGCCCGGGCCGGGACCACCGGAGACTACGGGGGCACCGGAGCCCTGGAAGACATGGGCTGGTACGCGGGTAACAGCGGAGGAAAGGTCCACTTCGCGGCGGAGAAGGAGGCGAACGCCTGGGGCCTCTACGACATGCACGGGAACGTCATGGAGTGGGTGCGGGACTACTACTCGGCGAGCTATTACGCTGAGAGCCCCACCGACGACCCTGCCGGACCGGCTTCCGGATCGGGCAGGGTGATCCGGGGAGGGGCGGCGCACCTCCCCGCCACCGAAGCCCGCTCGGCGAACCGCTCCTACGGGGTCCACTACGCTGTCTACACTGGCTCCGGCTTCCGCCTGGCCCGGAGCAAGTGACGGGGGGCCGGCCCGTACCTCTGGCCTTCAGAAGTAGGCCGTGAATCCGAGACGGAAGCTCTGGGGCCGGACCCTCTCCTGGGGAGCCTGAAAGTACTGGTTCGGCTCGATCTCGGGGACGAAGAGAGAGTAGGTCTTCCGGAACCCGTAATCGGGGCCGTTGTTCACGATGGTGTTCAGCTTCGTGATGTTCTCGGCCCTCAAGACGTTGAAGGCGTCCAGGGACACCGAAAGCTCCCTGCCACGGAAACGGAACATCCGCTCCAGCCGCAGGTCCAGAATGTTTCGGGGAAGGAGGGTCGGCCCTCCCCTGGGCCCGACGAAGACGTAGTCGCCCTCCAGGGGGGCCAGGAACTTGAAGTCCACCGTCTCGCCCTGGAAGAGGGGATTCCCGTCCGGACCGAGGGGCCCGGTGCCCACGTAGTACTGGAAGAACCCCATCCCGTAGAGGCGAAACCGGGGCGAGTAGTGGTCTCCGGACTGGAATGTCCAGAAGGCACCTCCCCGGAGCTGCCAGGGCAGGACTCCCCAGACGGATGCCTTCCACTCCCGGTCCGCGAAGTTCTCCAGGGTTCCGTACGAGTTGACCTTCTCGTTCACATGGACGTAGGGTCCTGCGCCGTATCCGGCCGGGTCGGTGTACCCGCTCACGTTGTCCAGGTTGCCCTTCAGGTCCGTGGCGACGAAGGAGAGCGAGCCCCCCCAGGTGGGCCTGGCGATCTCCAGGTTCACCTGGATCTGGCTGAACTCCCGCCGGCCATCGGGGGCGGTGGTCAGGACGAATCGGGGGTCCCAGGTGAGGCCGAGCGTGTCGGCGAAGGTCATGCCGGGGGGCATGGGTTGGCCGGGACAGTTCCCGCGGCTCAGACACCGTAGCCGTTCCAGGATCAGGTAGTTCGGGACGTACAGCTCCTGGAAGACCACGCTCCCTCCGCCGAAGGGCACCGTGGGGCCGCGCGCGGGGTAGGCCCCCTCCCACTCCCCGGTCTCGAAGACCCGCACGTCCTGGTAGACCGTGTAGTTGGATGCCCGGTTCAGGTCCACCAGCGCCACCATGTCCTTGTTGGAGCGACGGACGTAGAGGGCCTCCACCTTGCCCCAGTTGCTGATCTCCTTCTCCAATCCCACGAGCCACTGGTCCACGAAGGGCTGCTTGTAGTCCCGCACGGGCCCGGTCTCGTTGAGAATGACCTCGCCCTCCTTGGTGAAGAGATAGCTCATGGCTCCGAGGTTTCGTTCGGCCTCCGTGAACGTCTGGGTCGGGTCGGAGAACGGCGGGCCCTGGTAGTACCAGAACTCCTCGTTGGTGAATACGTCGGAACCCGCGACCCGGTCGAACATCTGGGAGATCATGTTCTGGTGATACCGGCCCCAGTGACCCTTGGCCACGAGACTCCCGTCCCGGGTGAGATCCACGCTCAACCCCACTCTCACGTCCAGGGCCTGGTCCTGAACCGCCTGGAACCGCTCCCGTGACGTGGGGGTGATCCACCCGGTCCACTGTCCCCAACGGACCCCGGGGGAGAGGACGATCCGCGACCCCAGGGCGATGGCGGATTGGGCGAAGAGGGCCGTGTTGCCGACGTCCGCGTCCAGGTGGACCTCACCGCCCCAATGCGAGGCAATCCTCTCGGTGCCGCCAAGGTGGGTCCACGTGGAGGGGATCGCCGGATCGAAACCGGACCAGTTCACCGGAAGCCAGGTGACGCCACCATTGCGAATCCGTCGGTCCAGGAAGCTGCCCCAGGTCTGCTCCCATCCGAGCTTGAGACTGTGCTCCAGCCCTCCGGTCCTGATCCTGAAGCTCCCGATGACCGAGGCCGACGTGCTGGCCGGAGCGGTTCGGAGCGTGAACGGTGCGTTCTGGTAGGCGTTGAAGGGTGGGGTCAGCGAGAAGTTGGATATCCCGGGCAGCTCCCGTCCTCCGTAGGGATCGTGCCGCTCGTCCTTCGAGAAGTGGTTCAGCCTGGCTTCGAGGATCGCCCAGTCACCCACCAGCTCCCGCACGGATCCATTGAAGAGCCAGACCGGAGCCGAATAACGGTGAGTAGCTCCGGCCGCCTCGTATCCGGTGAGCCCGAAATTCTCGGCGTGGGTGTCGGTGAACGCGCCGGATGCCTCGAGGAGATGCGTGGGCCCGGGTGTCCACGTGAGCTTTCCGAAGAGCTTCTCCTCCCCGCGCTCCTCGAAGATCGGAGCGTACCGGTTCTCCACCTGCCGCAGGTGATTCAGTGCCCTCAGCTCCTGTCCGATCCGCTTGGCGCTGAGGTAGTAGAAGAGCTCGTCCCGCACCAGTGGGCCCCTGACCTCACCTTCCAGGTCGTAGCGTCCCACCACCTCGGTGCCGATCTCGGTCTTGACCAGGTTGGAGGTGTTGAGGGCGTCGCTTTCGAGCCCGGCCCGGACGAATCCCTGGAAATCGTCGGTCCCCGTCTTGGTCACGACGTCCACCAGACCCCCCTGGAACCCCCCGAACTCGGCCCCCGTGCCCAGACCGCGCACGTCGATGCGCTCGATCCAGTTGATGTTCGGTTCCAGGAGGTTCCCCCCCAGCCCCGGGTGGTTGGTGGAGAGACCGTCCAGGCGGTACGAGTTCGCCTGCACACTGGCCCCACCCCAGATGTGCTCGGGTCGAGCCCCGGGGGTGAGGGCCACCAGGTCTCGGGCGTCATAGCTGACGGGCAGGAGGAGAATGGCCTTCTCCTCCACCGTCGTCCTGAACTCCGTGTTCTCCCGCTGGATCTGGATCCGTTCGGCGCGGACCGTGAGCCCCTCGAGGGGAATCGGGGCCAGCTTCAAGACCACCTCCAGGCCGCGGGAGGCCCCGGGGTCGACCCGCACTCCCGTCACCACCTCCGTCTCGAAGCCCAGCGCCGTCACACGAACGTCGAAGCTCCCAGCGGGCAGCCCCCCGAGGGCGGCGTCACCGCTGGAGTTCGTGCCGCCGGTCTTCAACACCTCTCCGGCCAGCAGGAGCTCGACGGTGGCCCCGGGCACGGGCCCAGTGGGACCCGTGACGCGGACCACCAGGAGCCCGGTCTGGGCCGAGAGGGGGGAGGCCAGCGGTGCGAAGAGGAGCCAGACGGCCACCCAGAAGGCCCCGCGAGGGGTGTCGAGGAGGCGAGCGCGCGATTGCCGTTTCATGGTCCCATGGTTCCGAATCGATCCCTGATCGATACGGATAAGGGACGCAGGGTCTGGCTGCAAGCTGGGTTCGCCACAGCCGGGGGTCCGGCTGTGTGCCGCGCGCTCCCCTATTCGGCCTGCAGGGAGCCGGCAGGATCCACGGTCAGGGCGCGATGGACGGGGAGGGCCACGGCCGCGGCCACCGACGTCAACAGGAACACCACCCCGGCTCCCAGGGAGAGGGGGTCTGTGGGCTGGACGCCCCACAGGAGCGCTTCCACCATTCGCCTCGCGAGATAAGCCCCACCCAACCCCAGGGCCAGGCCCGTCAGGACCGTCACTGCCACCCGGGACATCACCATGCGAACGATGTCCAATCGGTCCGCCCCGATGGCCAGGCGAATCCCGATCTCCCTCCGCTGGCCGGCCACCATCAGGCTCATGACTCCGAAGACCCCGGCCCCCACCAGGATGAGGCCGAGAAAGGCGATGACGGAGAACAGCTCGGCATTCATGCGTCTCGGGTAGAGGAATCCATCCACCACCTCCGCATAGGGGAGGATGTTCACGATGGCGATCCGGGAATCCACGGCCCGGAGCTCGTCCTCCATTCTCCTCACCGCGAGCGCCGGGTCCCCGGCGACCTTCAGGAGGAACGCGTTACCCGGTCGGTAGTAGCCCTGCGGGAGTGAGAAGTACGCCACCGGGCCCGGCTCGTCCGGGAAGCTGGTCTGCCGCGCATTCCGAACCACCCCCACCACCTCGTACTCCCGGGCCTCTGTCGCCGCGTCACCGGGAAGGAGGATTCGCCATCCCACCGGGCTCTCTCCCCCCATGAGCCGCCCCGCCAGAGCTTCGTTGACCACCACGACTCCGGAGGCGTCCGCCGTGTCTTCCGGCAGAAGCGAACGACCTGCCACGATCTCCATCTCCATGGCTTCGAAATAGCCCGGGACCACCCGGGCCACGGTCGTCCTGATGGGCTCGTCGGAACCCACGGCCCGCAGGTCCGCTACAGGGTGGCCGGAGAGGGGCGCCTGTTCTGCCACCGCTGCGGCTCGCACCCAGGGGAACTCCTGGAACCGGGCGATGAGGTCCCGGAAGAATGCCTCCCGCTCCGATACCGGTGTTCCCATGCTGCTGGTGCTCACGTAGCTGGCCAGCGTCCACTGGGTGTCGAACCCGGCGTCCACGTTCCTGGCCGCGTCCAGCGTCCTGAGGACAAGCGCCGCCAGAAAGAGGAGGACCACGGAGAGACCGACCTGTAAGGAGACCAGAAAGTCCCGGGCGCCCCACCTCCCTCCGGAGGGTCGAGCACCGGAACCCGAGGACCAGCGTCCTCCGGCCTTGAGGGCCGGAGCCGGATCACGCCCCGAGGCCCGAAGCGCCGGGAGGATCCCCGTGAGGACTCCGGATACGACGGCCACGAGGAATCCGAAAGCGAGAACACGCAGATCCACGTGGATCTCCCTCGGCACGTCCATCCCCCACACGCTGGGTCGGGCGAAATAGGAGCTGAGACGGTTGGCGGCAGGCCCAGCCAAGACGAGAGCCAGCGCCCCCGCCAGGAGGGAGAGGAGGACGTTCTCGGCCAGGAGCTGACGAACCAGCCGGAACCGGGACGCCCCCATGGCGGAGCGGAGGGCCATCTCCTGGTCCCGTCGGACGCCGGCGGAGATGACCAGGTTGGCCACATTCGCGCAGGCCAGGAGGAGGAGGCCGGCCGCGGCGGCAAGCATGATCCTGGTGGTGGGGAGCTCCGCCTGTCTCACCTGGGGTTGAATCCAGGTCGCGGGCTCCAGGAAGAACCTCCGGTACCGATCCTCCAGGGGGGCCTCCTGATCCAGCGACGCCGCGAATGTCTCCAGGAATCGCTCCGCGGACGCGTGTTCCGTCCCCGGCTCCAGGCGGAGGAAGGGGGACATGGTCCACCCCTCCCGGTTCGTCTCGGTGTTCGACCGGGCCCAATAGACGATCTTGAATTGCTCCAGGGGCATCCACACGTGGGGCCGGAACGCGGACACCGTGCCCAGGAAGGTACCCGAGGCCACGCCAACGATGGTGTATGGGTTGTTGTTCAGGAACAGGGTACGGCCCAGGACATCGGGGTCCGAACCGTAGCGGCGCTGCCAGTATTCCTGGGAGATGACGACGGCGGGCTCCGATCCAGGGAGGTCGTCCTCCGGCGACAGGCCGCGGCCCAGGCCCACGTCCACGTCCAGGAGTGGGAAGAAGTTCCCCGTGACGGCCTGGCCGAAGACGACCTCCGTCAGGGTCTCGTGACGGGCGCTGGCGGCAAACTGCGTGTTCTCGACCCCGGCCACCTCGAACCGCCCCTCCCCACTTTCCACCAGATCCAGGTAGTCCGGGTAGGAGATGGGTCCGAAGGCCACCTGGTCGGAGCTCTGAAACAGCTCGTACACTCCATCGGTATCGGCTCCGGGAAAGGGCTGGAGGTAGGCGTTGACGTAGGTGAAGACTGCGGTGCTGGTGGAGAGACCCAGGGCAAGCGTGCCGGCGGCCAGGAGGGAGAAACCCGGATGCCTGGCGAGGCGCCGTCCTCCGTCTACGATGTCCTGCCCTAGCCACTGCCTCCGGAACTGGCGCTTCGCGGTTCTGCGGGCGCTGGAGAGGTTCCTGACGCCCGAGTGGAGGAGGGTGCGGGAGTCCCCGAAACACTCTTCGGCCAGAGCCCGAGCCGCCTCAGGGTCCATCCCCCTCTCCATCAGGGCCTTCGTCTTCATGTCGATGTGGAAACTGAACTCCTCCTCGATCTCCCCTTCGAGCCGGGCAAAGTCGTCCCGGAGGAGGAGCCTGGCCAACCAGGAGCGAAACCGGCCCATACCCGTCCTCATTCTCGCAGCCTCCTCAGGTCGCCATGGCGCGGGAGACGGCATCGCTGAACCTGGCCCAGGTATCCGTGGCCTTCTCGAGGTGGGCCCGGCCCGTCTTCGTGATGGAGTAGAACCGGGCCTTTCGGTTGTTCTCGCTCCTACCCCATTTCGACGTCACCCACCCCCGCTTCTGCATCCGGTACAGGGCGGGATAGAGGGATCCCTCGTCCACGGAGAGGAACTCCTGTGACACGTTCAGCAGTCGTTCCGTGATGCCGTACCCGTGCATGGGCCCATCCTCCAGACTCCGCAGGATGAGCATCTCCAGGGTGCCTCTGAGCAGATCGCCCCGTTTGGTCGCCATGACTCTCTCCTTAGTTGGCCTAAAGGAAGGTAACGACGAGTCGCCGGCTCGGGCAAGGAAGCCGCCCCGGCACCGAATGCGTCGGAGCCAGGTGCACCGGCCGGCTCCACTTTGTCTTCGGAGAGATGGGCTCGGCCTCATCGATGACGGGCTCAGCTCCGGGTCACGATTCCCCGTTTGGTGAGTCGGCGGTAGATGGCCTCGACGATCAGGCTTCCCGCCAGCGTGCCCCAGGTGGCATAGAAGGCGCCTCGGTCGGTGCCCCACTGGTAACGCATGAGAAGAAGGAACACCACGCCGATGGTGCCGAGACCCACGCCGATGATACTCCGGCGTCCACCGACCTCCCCCGTGAGTCGGAAGTGGGAG
>Ga0316577_10001252_pt1 | contig 11839 bp, 10 predicted proteins | sample S5NA_FD_203073 | JGI IMG/M metagenome (GOLD analysis project Ga0316577, IMG submission 203073) | Rhizosphere microbial communities from salt marsh grasses in Alabama, United States - S5-7_050615r2r1 | ecosystem: Host-associated > Plants > Roots > Rhizosphere | place: USA: Alabama | collected... | reverse complement strand
CCGGCGCCACCCAACGGGCCGGTCATGAATATCAGGCGATTTTCAGGGTCAAAAGCACCCACATCAGGTCCTACTTCTTCCCAGTAGATTCGTGTGGCAATACCGCGTCCACCGAGAAAACGCTCTGCATAGTCCATGGTATTACGTTCAGTGACCCGTGAATTTGACAGATCGACGTTTAGAATCTTTCCGCACCATCCATAAGTATTAATTGACATTGTTATCTCCTTGTCGATAGTCGTTCGCTAATTTTATTTTATAAGATTACTTACAATCATTAGAATTCGTGATGATCAGAAATCCCTCAATACTTGAATTAGGAAAAGCAGAGTTGGCCATTTTATCCTTTGATAATTCTAGGCAAAATCATGTGGTGCTGGGGACAGATGGATTTTGGGTTCTGATAGGCTCCTCCGGTAAAAGCCACAAGGTATTTTCTCAAATCACACATTGGCACAATTTCATCCAGCAGACCGTTTTTTGCACAGAACAGCGGCCTTGATTTTTCATGATAATTTTTGGCCAGTTTGTTCATTTTTTCAATGACAGGCTCCAAGGGCCTGCCAGCCTCTTTTTCTTTGACCAGTCTTCTGGAGTATGTAGCCACCGCAGCAGTTTCGCCATGCACGGCATATATTTCACTGGCCGCAGTTCCCAATGTAAAAGCATTATGACGGTTGGCGGTGGGGCCGCCCATGAGATAGTGGGCGGATGCTGTTCCTTTTCTGAGAAGCAACAGCATCATGGGAACATCCGTTTGCTGAATCGAGTAGACCAACCCCTGGGCCAGTCCCAGTAATTCCGCTTTTTCAGCCGCATCTCCCACATCCAGACCTGAACTGTCCTGGAGCCAGATGACTGGGATCCGGTCTCTTCCACATAGGGTTACGAACTCGTTCATTTTTATCAGCCCCTGGCGATAGAGCTTTCCGCCCATACCGGGGTAGTCGGCATACTCCGGATAGTTTCTGCCAAGGTATTGTTGTCTATTTCCAACGCAACCTACCAAGAATCCGTTAATTTTGCACAATCCGGTATATACTTCCGGGCCGTAATCAGGACGGAATTCCATATGTTCGCTAGAGTCCACCAACCTGGCCAAAACCTCGTCAAAATCATATACTCTTTTGGGATTCAAAGGAATTAAGCGGTAAAGATCATCTATGGGGAATCGAGGCTCTTTGGGTTCGGTCACCCGAAAGAATTTTGGATGATATGCCGGCATGTCTTTCATATAATTTTTTAGCCCGTCCAACACGCCAGTTTCATCTTTAAATACATACCTAAAAAAACCTGTTTCATCATAGTGGACACTTACCGATCCTGGTGGTTTGACTTGAAATTGCTTTGCTTTTTCAATGAGTTCTTCTGCTGCTTCTAAATTAAATTCTCCTTTGGGCGCCATGCCGCTGACAATGCCCACCCCACCTACGGCAATATTACAGTCTTTATGCGCAAAGAGTATGGTGGGGCTAATGCTCTGGTACCCGCCTCCGGCCGGATTGGTACCATAGATGCCGGCTAGCACCGGTATCCCCATTTGCTCAAGTTCGGCATGCCTGAAAAAAGGGGTTCCAGCCCCACGACGATTGGCATAGAATTTTTCCTGTTCGGTCAATTTGGCACCGCTGCAATTGACCAGCCAGACCAAAGGAATATTCAGGCGCTTGGACAGATCGGTCACCCTAAGAATATTTTCAGACTGCCCCGGCAGCCAGGCTCCGGCCATAACTTTGTTGTCAAAACCGATAATTACCGCCCACTTTCCGGAAATTTTTCCTACACCGTCGATGACGTTGGTCGTGCCTTCCTTGTTGTTCATTGGATTGTACAGGGTATGCAATGGGCACCAGGTACCGGGATCGACAAGATATTCAAGACGCTGCCACACGGTCATCTGTCCCCTGGCATTAATTTTCTCTTCGGGAAACCCGGCCAATTTGACCCGATCCACTTTATCAGCGATATCTTCTTCGATCTTTTTTATGCTGTTAAGGTTTTCCTGGGTGCTCTTTATTCGACCTTTTTTTAAAGCATGGCCAAATTCCATCATTTTTTCAAAATACGGCTTCATGGCTTAAACCTCGATGTGTTCTTCGTCTATTATAACCAGAACATCGTTTTCCGCCACCTGGTCCCTTTCTTTGACCCTAATTTCTCTGACGGTTCCATCACAGGGAGCAAATATGGGCGTCTCCATTTTCATGGCTTCAATCACCAGGATTTCCTCATCTTCTTCTACCTGGTCTCCTGCCCTTATATGCAGTTGAAATACATTTCCGTCAAGTGGCGCCAGGATTTCCCGAATCATCGTTTCCTCCGTTTAAAACAATACATTATCAAAAAGATAGAGTTTTATAGAATGATTTAAGATAGTATTTGAAGTTGACTGTCAAATCAAGTATGTTTATCGTAATATTTTAGATTCACTTATTAAAATCATCTACTTGTGAACTGGATGAAAATATGGAACCCATTAAAATCGGTATTATCGGTGTTGGCAACTGTGCAAGTTCCCTCCTTCAAGGAATTACTTATTACCGAGGGAAAGACTACAGCGACGCCATCGGAATTCTAAATTGGTCAATAAACGGTTACACACCCGCTGATATAAAGGTTGTTTCGGCATTTGACATCGATCAGAGAAAAGTCGGCAAAGATATTCACGATGCCATTTTCCAGCGACCCAACTGCACTAAAAAGTATGTTGAGAGCATGCCGAAAACGGGGATTAAAGTGTCCATGGGGAAAATATTGGACAGTTTTTCAGACCATATGAAAAACTATGATCCTGAATATACATTTTTGGTTTGTGATCAAAAAGAGCCGACCCAAAAAGACGTCATCAACATCTTACAACACTCAGGCACGGAAGTATTGTTAAATTATCTGCCTGTGGGTTCTGAAGCTGCATCAAAGTTTTATGCCGAATGTGCTTTGGAGGCGGGTGTTTCATTTGTTAACAATATTCCTGTTTTTATTGCCAGCGATCCGTCTTGGGCTGAAAAATTTAAGTCAAAAGGAATTCCAATAATCGGAGACGATATCAAATCTCAGGTCGGTGCTACGATTGTTCATCGGGCGTTAACAAATCTGTTTGAAAAACGGGGCGTGAAATTGGAAAAGACATATCAGATAAATACAGGAGGCAACACCGATTTTTTGAATATGTTGAACAGAAATCGGCTTGATAAAAAAAAGGAATCGAAAACAACTGCTGTTCAGGCTGTTATGAAAAAAAAGCTCGAAAATCGTAACATACATATCGGACCCAGTGATTATGTGCCATGGTTGAATGACAATAAGGTGGCCTTTATTCGGATGGAAGGCAGACTCTTCGGCGATATACCAATGAACCTTGAACTAAGGTTATCTGTTGAGGATTCGCCCAATTCTGCCGGATCAGCCATCGATTGCATACGGTTGTGCAAACTGGCTATTGAAAGAAATATCGGCGGGGTATTAGAGGTACCCTCAGCCTACTTTTGCAAACACCCGCCGGTTCAATATACTGATGATGAGGCCTTTTTGTTGCTCAAAGATTTCATTTCAAATAAATGAAGGATCAAGGATTCCAAAGAGGCCAGATGATAAAAGACGGAATTATCCCCCAAAATTCAGGCACACGAATTTCTTTTGTTCGACACGCCAGCGTGCATAATCCATCCAATATTTTTTATGGCCGTCTGCCGGGTTTTTCCATCAGTAAAAGAGGGTGGATTGAAGCCGCTCGCGTAGCCCAGGTATTAAAAGATCTGACAATTGAAGAAATTATAAGCAGTCCTCTGCTCCGCTGCCGCCAAACAGCAGCTGAAATACTTCAATATCATTCCCATCTCAAGTTGAGACAATCAAGCTTAATTACAGAAGTATCGACATCATTTGAGGGTAAGTCTGAAGACCTGGTCAATTCAAAAAACGGAGATGTTTATACCGGAACCGATTCGAATTATGAACAACCGGATGATATCTTACGGAGAGTTCAAAAATTTCTATTCAGAACACGACGCGCTCTTAAAGGAAAACACATCATTGCCGTGACACATGGCGATATTATTTTTTTCATGACGCTGTGGGCGAGTCATTTAGCCGCAACCCCTCTTAATAAGAAGAAATATACGACACTTGGTACCTTAAAAGAATATCCGGCTGTCTGTTCAATTACCACATTTTCTTATTCGACCGATGCAAAAGACGAACGTCCGTCAATCGCCTATTTTAACCCTGCAATTCACATGTCGAAATAATTCTGTCTGTCTTATTTACGAAATAGCGGAGGTTTATTGAAGGAAATGTGGTTGATAGTTAAGAATCTTGGCATAGAGGATTAGGCTTTGGTTTATTCTAAAAGTGGCTGTTTCCCTGAAAGCCAGACAAGTTAAAAATGCCTAAAGTGATCTAAAGTGCCTAAAATTGCTGTAGGGAGTCGCTTCGCTCTCACCGAGCTGTAGGCTCGACGAGCCGGAAGCCACTTTTTTTATATAATTGATAGAATTCTTTAATTTTAGCTCACTTTAAACCCTGGCCCAGACCGATAACAATCACATGTTACGCAAAAAGCTATGTTTATAATGACGCATGAACCATATCGATTTATGAACGATTCGCACCAGGGCAGGCTTTAGTTCACTTCAAACTCTTTCAGTAATTCTTTTGGCAGAGCCAGAGAACTCTGACATGGCCAGAGGTCCAAGTTTTTTATGACAACATATAGGTCAATAGGCCACATCCACCTGATGAAATGCTTCAGCGACCTCAAATAACTCACCTTCGGCCATTTTTTGGCATCGCTGCCAAAGCCATTTTTCCAGATCAGGGATCCCAAGCTGGATAATTTGGCTTTTGTGACAGCGCAATGCTTCAAGTTTGAAATGAAAGGTTTCGGTAATGTCAATTCGCAAATTGACATCCTCGGTTCCGAAAAAAAGGATTTTTTTCACTTTATGGGGCATGAACCCTTCTTTGATTAAATCCGGATACGCCAGACGGTCGCGGGCATAAGGATAGACCGCATCCAGAACAACCTGTCCTGTGATGCGATGGTCCCTGTGCCAGATGTAGCGCCTGTAAGGATCTGACGTTACGACCATTTCCGGTTTATATGTTCGAATTTGCCTTACAATGGCCTTTCGAAAGTCCGGCGTATCTTCGAGTCCCTGGTCAGGATATCCAAGAAAAACCACATCAGAGACACCCAGTACTTTAGCAGCGTCTTCTTGCTCTTTCTCTCGAATTTTAGCAAGCTGGTGGGAGGGGATATCGGGATTGTCGGTGCCTTTGTCCCCGCTGGTGCATATCACATAGACCACGCGCTTGCCTTCCAATATCCACTTGGCCACAGAACCGGCGGTACCGAATTCCGAATCATCCGGATGTGCAGTAATTACCATTATTTCGGATTTAGGAAACAATTTGAATCACCTCTTTTTTTTCATAAAATGTTTTTCGATTTGTTTTTCAATGTCGACAGATATGCTTCAAATAACAGAGAGGCTGACCTATCCCATGTAAATTCGGATACGGATTCCCGAATTGTTGAAGACGAAAGGCCGTTTCGCTTTTGCTTTAACAAGATGGCTTCGATAAGACCGGAAAAATGTCGTGTGTCCGAATGCGTCGCCACATATCCTGTCATACCGTCTTTCACGATCTTTTCCATAGCTCCAACCGATGTCGTCACAACCGGTGTACCACACGCCAGGGCCTCAAGTGCCACAAGGCCGAAACTTTCGTAATATGACGGCACAACCAGAACATCCGCAGCGCTGTAATATAGAGGCAGATTCTTCTGATCGACCCTTCCGGCAAAGATTACGCGATCTTGGATATGAAATGTCTTTGCTTTTTTCTTTAAATGTTGAGACATGGGAGAGCGTTCGCCGTCTCCGCCAACCATAACCAACAACGAGTGAGAAAGGCGCGTAATGAAGCTGACGGATTCGAACAAGAGATCGAGCCCCTTAATCGGCGAAAACCGACCCACATAGAGTATAATGGGGTCATCTACGGGTAATGTCAATCGCCGGCGGGCGGAAATTTTATCCTGCGCCTTAAAGCGGTCAAGATTGACGCCACACGGAACAATTCGGATGTTATCATACGGCGCATCATAATGCTGGATTAAATATTCCTGGTCTTTTTGAGTGGGGACAATAATTCGGTCACAAAGTTTTGCCAGTTTTTTTTCGCTTGCCAGCCGTAATTCAGACGAATTTTCAGTTGAACAGGTTAAGTTTTTCATGGCGCCAATGGTATGGTACGTGATCAAATGTCGTACATTCCAGAATGACTGGAGCTTAAGTCCTAAAACTCCTGAAAGCCAATAATGGCTGTGGATGATATCATATGAAATGTTTTCTTGGATTCGAAAGGAATCCAATTCGTCAAATAGTTTCGGCAAGACTTCGTAGAGAGAAGATTTGGGAATATTTCTATCAGTTCCTCCTGATAAACGGATGAGCCGAACCTTGTCATTTAAATGGATGACCGGTTCATGACCACCGGTATTTTGCTGTGTGAAAATGTCAATATAATGTCCTTTTTTGCCCAATTCTTTGGCTATCTCCCGAACGTAAACGCTCATTCCGCCTGTATCTTGGGTACCCAAATCACCAATGGGACTCGAATGAATGCTGAGCATGGCAATTTTCAATCCCATATGACGACTCTCCAGTGATGTTTTCTTGAGCGACTTAACAAGTGAAATTTTTCTCCAATTTAATTGGGAAAAGGGTCCTAGGATTCAAGGGGTCAAGGATCCAAGGGTTTGTTTTCTAAAGATTTTATCAGAGCCTTTAACATCCTTTCGATTTCTGCGATGTTTTCTTTAATTGTGCCCAATTCGTCGTTTTCAATTAAATTTAAATCTCCTGCTAATAATATCTGTGTTTCCAATTCGCAAACAGAACCATAGGATATGTACAGCAACCTAACGTAATCTGAGGTAGTCTTTCTTCCATAACCTTCTGCTATATTAGAAGGAATAGATACAACAGATCTTCTTAACTGTGAAGTTAGACCATATTTTTCTTCCTTTGGGAATTTAGCTGTTATTCTATATATTTCTAAACAGAGTTCGTATGACTTTTTCCAGACTTTTAGCTCTTTGTAATTCTTTAGCATTTAACTTGAACCCCTGACCCTTTGAATCCTAGGACCCTTTGGAAGTACTCTTTCTCAAGTGGTGATGATCTGCTTATTTTATCCAAATTAACTAAAACTGTCCTTCAAGATCTATCTGCAAACGATACAACGGGATCGGTGAACTCCCCAATCGTTTTTTATAACGTTCCTCACCTTTTAGTAGATCATACCGAAGCTTTCCGTGTTCGATGCCGTCTCTGATACTTAATACCTTGCTGAGGAATCCAGGACTCAGACGGCTAAACTGGGGATTATATCCATTGTTATAAAGATATCGGGTATCCTTGTAATCAAAACACATCACGCTAGCAGCCGGCACTTGATCAATGCTTAAAAAAAACATTTTCAAAAATCCCTGTTGAGCCATTCTTTCGGCCAATAAACGAAAGAAGGACATCATTTGTTCCGTCATGAATTCGAACTTGTCCGTTCGGCTGGCTTTAAACATCGAAAAAAAGATATCCATATTTTCTGAAATCTCATCGGGCCGATCAATGGCACGATAGTCGATGTGACCAGCTTCGTTCAGACGTCTTAATTTTCTGCGGATTTCGTGGCGCTGCTTTCCGCCAAGCATTTTCAGATATGTTTCCCAGGTACCGGGTAATTTTATTTCACAGCTGTATGCCACTTGATTGCAAAGAACGGCATACCCCAATTGTTTGGCAAGATTTGGCAATTCGATGAAAGCTACGGCTTCTGGTCTTAATGGAGCCAATTCAAGCGTTCGTATTTTCTTTTCTTTAAGGTGGTCTAAAATGGCCTTCAAGAATTCAGGGGGATGATTTGGTGCAACGATCATATCCTGGTAGTCGCAGACATTTTCCCCACCAATGAAATGTGCTGTTTCTTTTTGTATGTGTAAAGGAGCGATGCCGATGAGTTTTCCCCGACGAAATCCCGTCAGAATTTCAAGTCCGTCGTCTTCGCCGAAAATTTCCCACCATGTTTTCAGCCACAGCGGAAAGACAAACAAACAATTCCAGTCAAGATCGAAATCTTTGTTAAGAAAAAATGACTCTAAATGCTCAAATGTTATTGTTTTTATGTCTATTTTATCGTTGTTCAGATTCATCGATATTTTTAACTTAATTCAATGAGTTAAGACGAAGCCTCTTCACCAACCCGCCTTCCATGAAAGGTACGTGCGGGCAAGTATCGTTACACGGGAAAAAACACACCCGTTGAACAAATGCAACTCATTACAAGAAGGAGCCGCAGGTATGATTTGATTTTTGCTGGAAGCTGTTTGAGTGGATTAGGGATCGTTATGAAAAAACCTTTATCGATTCGAGATTATGTTGATATATTTTCTTCAACCGTTTTTTCTTGTCAAAAGACAAGACCGATTTTTCATTACGAGCCGTTATCCACGAGTTCTTTCAGAAAAATTAAATTATATCAAGGCGACCAAATTTATTCTCAGGGATCTTTTAGCCACGAGTTTTATTTGTCTCAAGCGAGATCACACAGTTTGAAAAAAAGCATTATCTATGGAGCGAATTGACAAATAAAAACATCTTCGACCCCTAAAATTAATCAGGTTACATTTATTTTTCATTAATAACGACCATTTGCCCGGATCTTGCCGAATCGGCCAATGCATCCAGTATCCGCATATTTTGTATACTCTCGTCAATCTCAACAAAGGGTGAAGCCTCATGCTTGATGACGTCAGAAAAATGTTCAACCATCAGCCGGTACTCGTCGACGCCCGGAATGATTTTTTGGATGCCGATATCCTCATTTCTGCCGCGAAAAATATATTCCGCATCTTTTTCCCATGGAATAAAGGCATTGTGTGGAAGTTCGATGGAACCCTTTGTGCCGACGATGGTATAGGTCTGTTGAAGCGCGCTGATAAAGCTGGCTTCAATGGTTGCAAAACCTTGGTTTTGAAAATGCAACACACCGGCTGCGTGTATATCGACCCCTGCGTCGTTATAATGCGCAGCCGCCTGGACACTTTCGGGATTTTCTCCCATCATCCACCGTGCAACGCTTACGCCATAGCACCCTACATCCAATAAGGCACCACCGCCATTTTTGTTGAGACGAGCATTATCTTTTTTCTTTAAGATATCTTCTTTAATATGGAAGCAAAACGAAACGCGTACAATCCGCGGTACGCCGATTTTCCCTTGGGAAACCATTTTGTGTATGGTCTTGCTGCGCGGATGAAACCGGTACATAATTGCTTCCATAAGGTGCAAGCCGTTTTTCGACGCAACCTCGGCCATTTCCATGGCTTCGGTACTGTTGCAGGCCAAGGGTTTTTCACACAGCACATGTTTTCCGGCGTTTAAGGCTTTGATTGTCCATTCCTTATGAAGATGGTTGGGAAGAGGAATATAAACAACGTTTACCTGTTTGTCTTCAATAACATCGTCATAGCGTGAATATAATCGGGGGATGTCGTATTTTGTTGCCAATGGTTCTGCTTTTTCGGGATTTCGAGATCCCAGGGCCTGGATTTGGCTGTTGGCAGAGTTAGAAATGGCCGGAATCATGCATTTTCTGGCAATAGTGGCGTTGCCTAAAATTCCCCATTTTATTTTGCTAAGATTCATAGAATGGCTCCACGGTGCCGCCTTTTGATGCACTCAGGGCTGCTGTTTCTAAAATGGAAACGACCTTTACGGAGTCCTTTAACGATGGAACCAATGGTTCGCCAGTCAGCAGGTGATCAGCAAGATTCTTATGGAATGCGTAATCTTTACGTTCGGGTATGGCCAATTTTTGCTCTGTAATTTGTCCTGAAGCATGGCGTTGAAAAAGAGTCAGGTCCGGTGTCATCTCCGTTGCCGGAATATGATGTTGCTTAAAGTAAACGATTGGATCGATATGATACGTCGTCACATCCTTCCAGGGCCCGATGATGGCCCCTTTGGTGCCTAAAAGGTACCACTTGGGCTTGCGAACGGCAGCAATGTCCGAATGAATAAATTCAGCCTCTTTTCCACCTTTAAATTTAATCCATATTCTCTCCTGGTCGGCGTTGGTGATGTCATGCCACACTCTTTTATGGCGAAACCCGGCCACAGACTCCGGGGGATCGGGAATAAGACCGACAATCCAATCTAAATAATGGGCACCCCAATCATAGGCAGTCCCTCCGGATATCTCTTCATGGGAATGCCAGTATCCGCAAGGATGTGAAAACCCGCCCACAAATGTTTCCATATAGAAAAGATCGCCAATAAGGTTATCCAACAAAGCGCTTTTGATCGCCCTATAGTCGGGATCCCAACGCCGGTTCTGACAGCAGCTTAAATGAACGCGCATTTTTTCAGCCATCTGAAGCATCCGGTCTGTTTCCTTACAACTGAGTGCCAATGGTTTTTCACAGACCACATGCTTTTTGTTCGCCATCATCTGAAGGGATAATGCTGCATGGCTATCCGGCGGGGTGGCAATGAAGACCAAGTCTACGTTCTCGTCACCAGCCAAATTTTCGGCTGATGAGTACGTGTTTACTTCGGGAAACCGAAGCGCTGCCGTCTTTAATCGGCTGGGGTTTGTGTCACAAACGGCAAAAAGATTCAATCCGTCGGTTGTGTCAATCCCTATTCCATGAAGCTCCCCTACCGAAGGAGCGTATCCCAATATTCCGACATTAAGACTTTGGTCTGCCACGGGCTGTCCTGAAAGCTCCCGTAATATCCGGTAAATAATTTGTTTCACGTACGAATTTTCAAAGTCCTGAAGGGTTGTACATGCCGTCCGTCCGGCGTCAACCTGACGGCACACCAATACCGGACTGTGTTGATAGCGCCAGTCGGCATACAATACTGTCGTTACATCTTCGCTGATTACTTGAAGGGGATGGTATTTCCCTTTCACGTAAGCGGCATCGGGCAATCGGGTCGCCAACGGTTGATTGGGATGTTTAAAAAGAACCCGTAGTTCCGATTCCGGGCCAATAGAACCGGAAGATACACCAAAGAGTTCGGATAGGGGCAATTCAGATAGACCGACCACGCCCAGCAATCCTCCCCCTGATCGAACAAACTGCTCTAATTGTTTAGGGGCCGGATGAAATGCTGATGCAGGCTCCGTAATGACAACCTGAAATTCGCTCAAATCCAATGGAAGTTTATCCGATGTCGTCACCCGAACATGAGACATCTTTTTTAAATATGTTAACAAAGAAAAAACATTGGATTTTGGGTTTGAAAGGCAGCAAAATATATTTATTTGAAGGTGTGGCAGCATGACTGTATCGTTTCCTCGAGTCGATGATTAATGAAGTCGGAGGTCCTTTTGGTCCGCCGTTTCAATATTATAACCCCTTAACCATGAACACTAGATCTGGGGCCGAATATTTAGATGTGTTTAAACGTCTTCATCAATGATATGCCATTGAAACCCATCTTTGGTATCTTCCACCTGAATATGGGCGTGTTCAAGAATCTCCCGTATGCGATCTGCCTCTGACCATTTTTTCTCGTTCCTAAACCGTTCCCTTAGTTGAAGCATTGCTTCCACCAGAGGTGCCAAATATCTTCGAAGACGACGGGGCGAAATTTCTAATTCAGCGCCTAAAAGCACAATGGAATCTCTCAGGATCTCCCGGGCTTGAGAAATATTTTCTTCATTTTCCAGATCTCTTTGCGCTTGCCAAATCATGCTGTCCAATTCCAACAGCGCATTGGTCGTTTTTTTCGGATCGTTCCGGGACAGACCATTTTGAAAA
>Ga0316577_10001251_pt1 | contig 11840 bp, 13 predicted proteins | sample S5NA_FD_203073 | JGI IMG/M metagenome (GOLD analysis project Ga0316577, IMG submission 203073) | Rhizosphere microbial communities from salt marsh grasses in Alabama, United States - S5-7_050615r2r1 | ecosystem: Host-associated > Plants > Roots > Rhizosphere | place: USA: Alabama | collected... | reverse complement strand
ACCAGGGCGACGACCTCGCCGGGTGCCATGTGAAAGGTCACATCTTTGAGAACCTTGTCGCCGGTGCCGTAGCGAAAGTGCACGTGCTCGAAGGATACATTGCCGTCGATGGGGGGCAGCTTCACGGCATCAGGCGCGTCTTGGATGTCAGCCGTGGTGTCCAAGAGCTCAAAGATGCGCTCGCCGGCGGCAATGGCTTCCTGAAAGACATTGTCGACCTCGGTCAGGCGGTTGATCGGCTCGTAGAAGGAGACGGTGTAGGACAAGAAGGCCACCAGGGTGCCGAGCGTCAGGCTGCCATCGACAGCCATGATCGAGCCGGCAGCCAGCACGATGACTGTGCCCATGGCAGCTACGAAGCGCATAGCAGGGAAAAAGGTCGCCCAGTAGCGAATGCCCTGCACGCGCGCTTCGTAGTAGCTCTCGCTCTCGGCGGTGAATCGTGCCAGCTGCTGCTCCTCTTGAACGAATGCCTGGATCACGCGGATGCCCGACAGGCTATCCTGCAGTTGCGCGTTGATGTCGCCGAGCCGCGCCCGGACACGTCGGTAGATGGGCCGGATGCTGGTGTTAAAGTAGCGCAAGGATATCGCCAGGATGGGCACAGGAATGAGGACAAGTAGGGCCAAGCGGGCGTCCAGCACAAACAGGACGATGGCTCCGCCAAGCAGGCGCAGCAGATCGACGACGGTGAGCGCAGATCCATGCGTGACAAAGCTTTCGAGGACATTGACGTCGTTTGTGACGCGGGACATGAGCTCGCCGGTGGAGGTGCGCTCGAAGAAGGAAAGTGACAGCCTCTGCAAATATTCGTAGATCCGCACGCGGAGATCGAGGATGAATTTCTCGCCGAGCGCGTGGCGAATGAACATGTCAGCGGCGTTGACGAGCTGCTGCGCACCATAGACCGCGACCAGCAGCCCGATTAGCAGAGCTAATCTGGACAGATCGGCGGCGACGATGACGTTGTCGACGATCTGTTTTTGAAAGAGCGGTGGGATCAGGTCGATGCCGGCGCGGGCCAGTAGCAGGACCGCACTCAGCAGCAGGGGCTTCCAATAGGGTGTAAGGAAGGAAAAGAGCCGCTTTAGTATTGCCATAGAAGTATAGCCCAACTGTCTCCGGGTATGGTTGTTACGCTCGAACCAATAGGACGCCCACGATGATGAGTGCCGCACTGATTACCAGGTTCAACGTGACCGGTTCATTGAGAACCAGCGCACCCAAGATGATACCGACGATGGGAATGACATAGGTCACCGTGCTGACAAAGGTGGCGCTGGTACGCTCAATGAGGGCGTAGTAGATGACATAAGCTATGACGGTGCCCAGGATCGTCAGGGCCAGCCAACTCGCCATGGCCGGCAAGGATGGCGAGATGCCAAAGGGGCGATCGACGAAGAGGCTGAGTGGGAGTGCGAATATCGCGCCCATGGTCATCTGTCCCATGGTCGAGGTGAGTGGCGGCTGGCCCCTTAGGCGATTGCGGGCAAATACCGCTGCAGCAGCATAGCTAACCGAGGCGGCTACGATGGCAAGTTGGCCGAGTATGTCGGCATGTAATCCCTGGCGCAAGTCGGGTAGCATCAACACGGCAACTCCCACAAAGCCGAGCACCACGCCGAAAACAGCGGTCCCCGTGAGGCGATCGTCATTGGCCAGGAACATAGCGAGAATGACCGTAAAGATGGGCATGGTTGCCTGCAGCAGAGCTGCCAAGCCGCTGTCAATATACTGCTCGCCCCAGGAGATGAGCGCGTATGGCAGCGCCCCACTCAGGATGCCCATGACGGCATACGCTTCCCAAAGCCTGCGCCCACGCGGTGTCGGGCGACCGAGGCTACGAAGGATGATCCACAGGACAACCGCAGCCAACACGAGCCGGCCGGCAACCAGTGTGAGTGCCGGCACCTCGGCGACAGCGACTTTGATGAACAGGTAGCTGGAGCCCCAAATGATACCAAGACTGACCAAGAGAAGGTAATTCATGAGCAGGTGACCAATCTAAAAGGGATGGAGAAACTGATCCAGTTTGAGTTGCAGGCGTATGGCTCCCTCGTAGAACTGGGCCGTTTGCGCCAGATCGTGCGTATAGAGGAACGTGAGCTGCGAATCAATTGGTGGATGCGGCATTGCTTCCTCTCTTCCCCGCAAGTCGTGGGACTATTGTAGCATGAATCCGTTCATTCTGCCAATGGGACCAACAGGGATTCCTCTACGGTGTTGTGGTGCGTTGCTCAGACTTGCGTATGGAGTGCGTGTCTATCAATTTGCTACTTGCCGTCGATCGGCTTTTCGAGTACAATGGCTCGACTTATCAGAGTCTGTAATCGGAAGCCTGGGTCTGGCGCTGACGAGGAGAATTGCGGGTGCCGTTGTCCGCTAGTTTTGCCCACGTGAATCTGGTCGCCAAGGATTGGCGGAGGCTGGCTCGATTCTACGAGCAAGTGCTCGGATGCGTGCCTGTGCCACCGGAACGGAAGCTTGAAGGAGAACAGCTAGAGCGCGCAACCGGCGTGCGGCGGGCGACAATCCAGGGAGCGCATCTTCGCCTGCCGGGTTTCGGGGAGAAGGGTCCGACGTTGGAGATCTTTCAGTATGGACAGCACGCGGACAGCGGTCCGACTGCCATCAACCGGCCAGGCTTTGCCCATGTTGCCTTTGCCGTCGATGACGTCAAAGCTGCGCGTGATGCTGTACTCTCAGCAGGGGGAGGCAGTGTGGGGGAGGTTGTGGCCCTGCCCATTACCCGGACCCGGTCTGTCACGTTTGCCTATGTCACGGACCCAGAGGGCAACATCATCGAGTTGCAGCGATGGTCGGATCAAGCGGACCAGACCACGACTTGAGAGCCTGTGCCTCTGGCTCGTTGCGCGAGGCCACGCTCTGTTTGCTGGTGCGGGGCAATCCGCCTGGGCACGTACTGCTGGGCTACAAAAAGGAGGGCTTTGGCGCCGGCAAGATCACCGGGTTCGGCGGCAAGGTCGAGCCCGGAGAGACACCTGTCGCGGCCGCTGTACGGGAGCTGGAGGAGGAAACAGGCATCACGGTGGCCTTGGAGGATCTGCTTGCCGTTGGGCAACTCTGCTTTCTCTTCCCGAGCAGACCAGCGTGGAGCCAGTTGGTGCACGTGTTTCTGTCCACAGGGTGGATGGGTGTGCCTCAGGAAGGCAGGGAGATGAGGCCGGCCTGGTATGCTGTTGATCGGCTTCCCTACGAACAGATGTGGCAGGATAGCCTCTACTGGCTGCCTCGATTCATCGCGGGGGAGCGAATTCGCGGGCGCTTTGTCTTTGACAGAGATAATGAGACAGTTGTGGATGTGACGATCGACGCGTGGGACGATGTGAACGAAAGGTAATTGCGCGAGTGTCCCGTCGCGCGTACAGTTGCAAGCAGACGGATGTCACGCCTGGGCAATGGTGCGCTGAGAACGCTTGCGATCTAGATGGGAGCGTTTGTGAACCCTGAATCGGATGAGAAGATTCGCCAAGACCCGGGGTTGACCTTGCTCGGGCGCATATCACGCCGTCGCTTTGTGAGCTTGAGCCTGGCTGCTGTCGGGACTTTTCTGGCTGCATGCCGTGGAGCGCTGGATCCTTCAATCACAAGCAGTTCGGGTCCCGGATCCATAGTCTCAGCAACTACCCTGCCCATGGAGACTGCAACCGCGGTTGCAGACACACCAACTGCAACCGCCGCGCCGCCGTCGCCGGGCCCCACGGCATCTCCGTTTGCAGAAGAAACCAATGTGGCGCCGGTTCCAACGCAAGGACCAACGGCGACAGCTATTACGCAGCCGACGGCGACAATCGTTCCGGCTACGCCCACCGAGCCGCCGACTGCCACTGAACTCCCGGCTGCGCCGCTGGCGCGCGATGAGGTCAGGGCGCATTGGCCTACCACTGACAAGAGCCGGGTTGTTGTCGTCAGGCATGGGGGCGTGTGGGTCGATGGCTCGCCTGACTCGAGTGTAGTGCTGAGCATGCTGGATGAGGGGCTGCGAATCCTGGCTGGTACCTCAGATGTGCAGGCAATATGGCAAGTGCTGTTCGAGCCGGGCGATAGAGTGCTACTAAAGGTGAACTGCATTGCGTATGGCGGACCCACGCAGCCGGCGGTTGCCTACGGCGTGGCCCAGCGGCTCCAGGATGCCGGCTTGCGCGCAGAGGACATCCTCATTTTCGACCGCACAGACCGTGAGCTGGAATCGGCTGGGTATGCGCTCAACGACGGGGGTGCGGGGGTACAATGTCACGGGGCCAAAGGAGAAGGCCGCGAGGCAGTGCTGACCCAGGCCAAGATCAGATTCTTTCAGGAGCTCGACGATTGCGACGCGATCATCAATCTGCCGACTCCCAAGCAGCACGGTGGCGCTGGCGTTAGCGTGTCGCTGAAGAATCACTACGGCTCGGTGAATCGACCAGGGAGCTTGCACGGTGATTGGTGCGATCCTGCCATTGCCGAGCTAAATGCGCAGGACAATATTAGAAAGAAGACGCGCCTCATTGTCGGCGCCGCACTGAATGTGAGCCCTGCGGACTGGAACCGGCCCAAGCGCGAGAATGCCATCTTGCTGTCCTTCGATCCGGTGGCGCTGGATACGGTTTCCCGCGATATCCTGGTGCGCCACCGCGAATCCCTTGGCTTGGACACTGGCTTCCTAATCGAGGGCGCGCGCCACCTGGCGACGGCGCAGTCCCTTGGATTGGGGACGACCGATGCGAACCATATCGATCTCCGAGAGGTGGTGTTGGGATGATGCGCAGGATTGGTGCGGGTGTTCTCTGGCTGGCGCTTGTCTTGCTGTCGCTGGCTGGGTGTGGCAACTCTGAGTCCTGGCCCGATCGATTCCCTGGCGAGAATGCGGTCCCAGGCTGGAGCCCCGCAAGCGAGGTGCAGGAATTCGACACCGGCAACCTCTACGATCTGGTAGACGGTCAGGCAGATGCCTTCTTTGCCTACGGCTTTGAGAGCGCGTATGTTCGGATCTACGAGAACGGGGAAGGCGAGCAGATGCGGGTTGAGCTGTGGCGGTTGGACGACCCGAGCAATGCGTATGGGCTGTACACGGCACTGCGGGGAGGAGAGCCGATCGCTATCGGGAATGATGGTGACACCGATGCTGGGCGCCGGGTGGACTTTTGGCAGGATAGGGCGCTGGTCCGGGTGTTCGCGGTTGCTCCCCAGGATCCGGCTACCCTTGAGAGGTTTGCTAAGACCATCTCTGGGGCGCTTCCAGCCGGCGGAGAACGACCGCCCCTGATAGAGCAGCTGCCTGAGGAAGGACTTGTGGTCGACAGCGATCTCTTTTTCCACCAGGAAGTCTCGATGCAGGGTTATCTATGGCTGGGAGGCGAAAACCTTCTGTCGTTGGGCTCGGAGACCGATGCGGTGCTGGCGCGCTACGAGTTCGAGGACGCCAGCGCGTGGCTTCTTCTGGTGGAGTATTTACAGGATGCCGATGCTTCTGCGGCGCTCGCTGCGCTCTCTGAGGCCGGTTTGGAGAATCTCGGCGCCGCAGCGGTGCAGGGACGAATGCTGGGGGCAGTATTCGGCGGATTGCCAAATGCCCAATCGGAGCGATTTCTGATGAGCGCGCTCGATCGAGGAGGGTAGGAGAGCTCGATGGCTAGAGGAGGTACGACGGGAAAGATGAGCGGTGTGCAGCCCAGGATCAGCGTTCTGGATCCAGGTCAACTGGAGCAGTTGCATCAATACTCTCTGCGCATTCTTTCCACATGCGGTGTTCGGGTGGATTCTGAGCGGGCTCGCGGGCTCTTTGCACAGGCCACGGGTGCTGCACTGGTTGACGGCGATCGGGTCCGCATTCCCAGAGAGCTGGTTGACTGGGCGCTGCGTGCGGCCCCTTCGTCGGTCGATGTCTATAACCGGAGGGCGGAATTTGCATTCCGGTTGCCCGACCAGGCGCGATTCGGTATTGGCGTCACCTCCTTGCAGTATCAGGATCCTGAGTCTGGGCAGGTAGTACCCTTCGCACGAAAACATATGGAGTCGATGGTCCGCCTGGGGCACAGCCTGCCAAGCTTTGACGTCGTATCCACGGTTGGGATCGTGCAGGATGTGCCGCCGCACGAGTCCGACTTGTACGCCACGCTTGACATGGTTGCGAATACGGACAAGCCGTTAGTACTACTGATATCCGACGAGGGTGCGTTTCCGGGCGTGCTCGATCTGCTGGAGACGCTGTGCGGAGATCTGGCTCCGTTTCCATTCGTGATACCGTACCTGAATCCAATCAGCCCGTTGGTGATCAACCGGGGCACAGTATCCAAGATGTTTCACGCGGCCAAGCGTGGTTTGCCGTTCATCTACTCCAACTATGGGATGGCGGGAGCCTCGACGCCGATTACGCCTGCCAGCGCGCTGGCGCTGCTGACTGCCGAGCTTTTGGCAGGGCTCACGTTGAGCCAGCTCATTCGAGAGGGAACCCCGGTCATTCTGGGCAGCCTGCCTGCCTTTTTTGACATGAGGGGCATGGGCAGCTTCTACGATCCCAGGAGCTACCTGATGGATCTCGCCTGTGCGGAGATGATGGCCTATTACCAGTTGCCTCACTGCGGGACATCGGGCAGCGGCATGGGCTGGGGGCCAGATCTCATCTCGGCAGGGCATCAGTGGTTCAATCACCTGTTCAGTTGTATCGGCAAGGTTGGGCTGGCGCCTTTTGTGGGAGATGTGCTCGGGTCCAAAGCTTTTTCGCCAGCCGTTGTTGTATACGCAAACGAGGTGATCGAGCAGGCCCGCATCTTTGCGCGGGGATTCACTCTAGAAGAAGAATCCGTTGCGCTGGAGGATGTTCTTGAAGTCGGCCCTGGCGGCAGTTTCCTAACCTCGAACTTGACGCTGCAACACTTTCGCAACGCATCATTTGTGAGCGAGCTCTTTCCCACCCTGACCCTGGAGAAGTGGCAGGAACAGGGAGCGCCAGAGGCAGGCGAATTGGTGCGGCAATACACTCGCCGCCTGCTGGACAGCCTGGAGCCGCTTAGAGATCATGCGGAGTTGATGGCTCGAGGGGAGGAATTTGTCAAGGAGAGAGTCCTCTAGTCCTCCAGATCGCCTTGTGTCATGGTTGGTGGGTACGGTGCTTGGTACGACGTGTACTGCTGCTGTGCGAGAAAGGCAGTACGTCGGGTGTTTTCTTCAATCGAGAGGAACAGGTAGACCGACTCGCCGACGGCATAGAGAATCAGGAAGCCAAAGACCGCCAGGATGACAAACACCACTAGCCCGGCGACGCCAGCCAAAGGGCTGCCCAGGCTAAGGCCCAGAAGCCCAGTCTCCCCGCTCAGAGTAAATCCGAGTATGAGCATCCCGACTGCCGTGATCAATCCGAGTATGAGAGAAATCCAGGCGAGGATCTTGAACACGGTGCCGATCACACGCAGGGCGGTAAATCGTCTGTCCATGAGATGACCTCCTTGGGTTCTTGCCAGCCTGTTGGCAAGGCCGTCTGTCACGATTATAGCACAGGCGCTGCGCAAAGACAAACAAATGGGCGCGGCTCATGTCCTGCAGGACAGAGAGGCATGAGCCGCGCTCATTGGGCTTTTGTGTAGCGGTGACGGTCGCGTGCCCAGACTTTGTCGAGCACTCCTTGCAGGCTCGCTTGGAGGTCAATGCCCTCTGAATTTGCCAGGCAGATGACGGCGAACACAATGTCGGCCAGCTCTTCGCCGAGCTCCTGGGCTTGCTCACCAGGCTTCTTTGGTTTCGGTCCATATTGGTGGTTGAGCAATCTGGCCAGCTCACCCACTTCTTCAGCGATGCGCGCTAGGTTGACGTGTGGAGACCAGTAGCCTCCGCCTACCTGTTGGATCCAGGCATCCACGTCCGCCTGGAATTGGCGTACGGTCTTGTCGGGCATCGGTTCCTCCTCGGGGTCGGTTGTGACACGGCCCAAGCAGCGTATCCACCGAGCATTGTATCATCTTTGCTCCGATTGCTCAAGCCGGCTTGGTCAGTCACTGGCACGCACCCTGCTCGACTGTGCCGTCTGTTTGCCGGCGGGGGACTTTACAGGTATAATGCGCTGGTTGTTGGGGCGGGAATGTGGATGGAAAGCTGGTAGCCCCGACAGAATCCTTGTGTGTTTGTGAACTGTGACAAATGCTATGAGACGATTGAGTTGGAGGGTATTGGGTGTCGGGCTGCTGTTGTGTTTGGGGCTAGTCCCTGTACTTCAACGGCGCGTAAATGCCGGGGACACCAACCCCTGCCTGAAGCCCGGTAACCTGACACAGAACTGCGGTTTTGATACATTTGTCGATGACTGGCAGGGTGACAGGCGCTACCAGATACCGGAAGCGTGGTGGTATTTCATCCTGGCAGGGGAGCTTGAGTATCGTCCGTCAGATGACACCTACTGGGGGGCACCTTCGTTGTGGATGTTGTCCGATGGTGTGCCCTACACAGCAGGGATCTACCAGCAGGTGAGGGTGACGCCGGGCGTCGTCTATATGACCGATATTGGATGGGCTGCACCGTCTCAGGAGGATTTTGAGCGCAAGCTCGGCCTGGATCCCACTGGCGGGACAGATCCGCTGGCTCCGACTGTGATCTGGAGCCGGTCAGAGTGGACCAAGACACGGTGGCCTGACCTGACAGTCTCTGCTAGAGCAACGGGCCCCACGATGACGGTCTTTGTGTGGGTGCACCATCCACGGGCCTATGGCCTGGATTGGATATTCCTGGATGCGGTGGGACTGTGGCCCGATCCAAGCCAGCCGGCAGCAACCGTCACACCGGTCCCTTCGGCTACGGCGACGCGGAGGCCACCAACACGAACTCCTTCCCCTGTCCCATTGACCGAGACACCGACGGCAACAGCCACCGCGTCTGCTACGGAGACGCAGGTTCCCACGCCTACGCCTACTGACACGTCGACGCCTACAGCTACACCGACGCCGACCTGGACGGCAACGCCGAGGCCGCCGACTGCGACGCCGTTTCCAACTCGCACGCCATTGCCGACCCTGGTGCCGATGGCTCAATTGGTGCCGGGTACGCAGAATGGGGACGAATCCGGGATCCTGGAGTCTGACGTGGGGTCAGGAAAGAGCCCTGCGACGATGTTGATTGGTGTCGGCGCACTTGCTGCTGTGGTGTCGGCGGGAGTGGGCGGCCGGTGGTTGCTGCGCAGAAGGAATGCGCCCAGGGAGTAAGGGAATGTCCGTGCGATCAACGCGAGTGGCGGCTTTGTTGATATTGCTTGTACTGGTCTTAGGCTGTGGCCAATCACCGTCGAGTCTCGACTTGCTATCCGGCCCTGGTCTCGAACCGGTGTCGGGGCCAAGCCGGGGGCCGATGGAGCTGACTGTCCTACACACAAACGACAATTGGGGAGAAACCGACCCGTGTGGCTGAGGGAAGAACTCAACAGGCGGGTTCCGCCGGAGGGCAACGTATGTGCAGCAGCAAAGAGAGCAATCTGAGCACCTGCTGCTGCTTGACACTGGCGATGCACTGATCGAGCAAGAGAGTTCTGAGAGCCCAACCATGGGCGAGGATGTCGTCGCCGGGATGAATCTTATGGCGTACGATGCCATGGCGATCGGGCCTTTGGAATTGGGTCTGGGGGCGGAGGCGCTTCGGCAGCGACTGGATGAGGCTGCTTTTCCCATGTTGTCGGCGAATGTCCTGTGGAGCGATGACCGGACGACTGTGGGCGAACCTTTCACGGTGCTGGATGTTGGCTTCTATCGCATTGGCGTGATCGGGCTCACGCGCGTCATAGAGAATGGTGGATTTGCCGACTTTGTATTTCTGGATCCAGAAGATGTGTTGGCGGAGCTAGTGCCCGAGGTCGCCGAGCAAGTGGACACCGTAGTGCTGCTCACAAATGTGCCATACCGCTCGGCTGCCGAGCTGGCTGAGGCTGTCCCGGGCATCGACCTTGTGATTGCGGCTTTGCCCAGGCAGCTACCGGAGCGTGCTGCGCGTACCTCGGGGACAGGCGCTTTGGTCGTTACAGCCGAGCAGGCGCTCCCATTGCACAGCGGTCGCCGGGTGGGAAATCTAGCCGTTGCGGTTCAAAGTGATGGCACGCTGGACGAAGAAGAGTGGGAGTCGGTAGCGCTTGGGCCCGAGATCGCGGACGATCTAGCCATGAGCAACCTGCTGGAAAAGTACGCCGAGTAGCAGAGGAACCACGGAGCCGTGTTCTCGCGACCACCAGACAGAGGTCTGGTGGTTTTTCGTTCCTGCCGATCAGCCCTGCGTCCGCTGGCGTGGATCCAAGCTGTCGCGCAGGGCATCACCCAATAGGTTGACAGAGAGAACCGTGAGTGCAATGGCGAGGCCCGGGGCAGCGGTTACCCAGGGGGCGGCGCGCAAATAGCCGCGCCCCTCGTTGAGCATGGCTCCCCATTCGGGAGTTGGCGGCTGAACGCCGAGGCCGAGAAAGCTGAGGGCAGAGGCGTTGAGGATTGCCCAGCCCACGTCGAGGGTTGCCAGGACAATGATGGGACCCAAGACGTTGGGCAAGATGTGGCGCAGCAAAATGCGGGTATTCGTACAGCCGATGGTCCATGCTGCCCGGATGTACGGTCGGCGCCTGATTGAGAGGGCCTGGCCGCGAACAAGACGGGCATACTGGGGTATTCCTGCAATGCCCACTGCTAGCACGACGTTTGCCGCGCCGGTCCCGAGCACCGCGATGAGGGTCAGGGCAAGGAGGATGCTGGGAAAGGCAAGCATTACGTCCACCAGCCAGCTGACTAGCCGGTCCACCACGCCTCCATAGTAGCCTGCCAGGAGTCCGAGCAACGTGCCGGGGATGGCGGCAATCGGTACGGCAAGCATGCCAATGCCAAGGGACAGCCGCCCCCCGTACAGAACGCGCGTCGCTACATCCCGTCCAAAAAGGTCGGTGCCTGCCGGATGCTCTCTGCTGGGGGGCAGAAACTGGTCCGCAGGCGACATCTTCAAGGGATCATAGGGCGAGAGCAGCGGCGCCGCCAGCGAGGCCGCTGTGATGCCCACGAGGAAGCACAGGGCTGCCAGTGCTACAGGGTTGGCTTTGAGCCTGCGGCGCGGTGGAGGGGCATAGTCGTGCCGAGGTATGGTCTTGCGTGTGGGGATCGCGAACCTTCGTCTAGCCATAGTGAATGCGTGGGTCTAGATAGGCGTAGGCCACATCAGTGACTAGGTTGACCAAAGTGTATACCAGCGCAATCAATAGGACAATTCCCTGTACCAGGGGTAAATCCTTCCACAGAATGGCGTTGACCATCAGGCGACCTATCCCTGGCCTGGAGAAGATGGTCTCTATGACGACGGTACCACCCAGCAGAAAGCCGAATTGAAGTCCGATTATACTGGTCACGGGGATGAAGGCATTCTTTAGAGCATGGCGCAAGAGAATTGTGCCCTCAGCGAGGCCCTTGGCGCGTGCAGTGTTGACGAAATCCTGATCCATAACCTCAAGCAGGCTGGCGCGCACCAGCCTAGTGATTGCGCCTGCGGATGCGAAGCCAAGGACGAGGGCAGGCAATACTAGGTGTTTGATTCCTCCCTGGCCTGTTGCGGGTAGCCAGCCCAGAAGCAGTGCAAAGAGCCAGATGAGTAGAATTGCGGACCAAAAGATAGGTACGGAGATGCCCGCAACAGAGATCGCCATGATGTAGACGTCGAGCCATGTTCCGTGTCTGACTGCCGCCAGGATGCCCAGAGCCGTGCCCAGCACGATGGCGACAAGCATGGCAGAAAACGCAAGCTCGATGGTGCTGGGGAGCTGCTCCGCGATGGTGGTGGCCACGGAGCGTTGGGTGAACAGGGACGTGCCCAGATCCCCCTGAGCCAACTGAGCGATGTAT
>Ga0316577_10001250_pt1 | contig 11841 bp, 10 predicted proteins | sample S5NA_FD_203073 | JGI IMG/M metagenome (GOLD analysis project Ga0316577, IMG submission 203073) | Rhizosphere microbial communities from salt marsh grasses in Alabama, United States - S5-7_050615r2r1 | ecosystem: Host-associated > Plants > Roots > Rhizosphere | place: USA: Alabama | collected... | reverse complement strand
GGCTGCACCCTTCCACGACTGGAACGCTCGAGTGGAGGCGGTGTGTTATCGGACCGTGGTGGCGGCGAGGATCCTCGGGCGGGGGGGCCGGGTCCGGGAAATCCTCAATACGCTCTCGTTCATTTCCTTCAACTTCGGACCCACCCTTCTGGAGTGGATGGAAGGTTCGGCGGTTCGGACGTACGAGGCGGTGCTCCAGGCCGATCGTCTCAGCCGTCAAGGGAACGGCGGCTATGGCAACGCCATGGCGCAGGCCTATCATCACACCATACTCCCCCTGGCCTCCCGCAGAGAAAAGGTCACCGAAGTCAGATGGGGGATCCTGGACTTTCGGCGACGTTTCGGCCGGGACCCGGCAGGGATGTGGCTCCCGGAGACAGCGGTGGATGCGGAGACTCTGGATGTCCTCGCCCAGGAGGGAATCGCCTTCACCATCGTGGCTCCGCATCAGGTTGAAAGGGCGCCTGGTTACGGCCTGCCCGGGCTGTACCGGACGGTCAGCGGCCGGTCCATCGCTCTCTTCGTGTATGACGGGCCCCTTTCCCACGACGTCGCTTTCGGACACCTGTTGAAGGATGCGGATGAATGGGTCGATCGCCTCGTTGGGAGATCCGAAGGCGGCGACGGGCCACCGGACGAGGTCCTGGGTCCGGCCAAGTCCTCGGGGGCGCCGGGGACACAATCCATCCAGAATACCCCCGAGGCGAACGGCGGCTCTTCTCCTTCGCCGAGGCGCCTGGTGTCTCTGGCAACGGATGGTGAGACCTACGGGCACCATCACCGATTCGGGGAGATGGCCCTGGCCGCCGCGATCCATGGCCTCGGTTCCCGGCCGGGGATCAGGCTGGAGAACTTCGCCAGCTTCCTGGCTCACTCCCCCCCGCAGGAAGAAGTGACCCTGGTGGAGCCCACTTCATGGAGCTGCGCCCACGGCGTAGAGCGGTGGCGCAGCAACTGCGGCTGCAAGATGGATCCAGGGAAGGACACACAGCAGGAGTGGCGTTCCGGTCTCCGAGATGCAATGGAGTGGTTGGCCGGGGAGATCCACGGGATCTTTGAAGCCGAGGCTCCATCGCTTCTGGACGGGGACCCGTGGGCGATCCGGAATGATTACGGGAGGGTCGTAGCAGGGTTCGACGACATGCACGAATTCCTCCGGGAGAGGATGCCTCCTTCCGCGTCGCCGGCCCACCGTGTGCGGGCGGCCGAGCTGCTGGAGCTGGAAAGGAATGCGCTCCGCCTCTTCACCTCCTGCGGGTGGTTCTTCGACGATCTGGCAGGCATAGAACCCCTTCAGATCCTCCGGTATGCCGTTCGGGCTCTGGATTTGTCCGGTCCCGCCCGGAAAAGGCTGGAACAGGGGTTCATCTCGAGGCTCAGGGCGACACGTTCGAATGAGGATCCGCCCCGGGACGGTGCCACCATACTCCTCGAGGATGTGAGACCGGCCCTTCCTCCCCACGTCGGCGTGGCTGGGGGAGCCGTCGCCACGCGTCGGGTGGGAGGGGAGATCCCGGACCTCTCGGGCCTCGAGGTCGAGGTGGAGCCCGCCGGTCGGGTCCGGGTCTTCGAAAAGCGGACCGGCCGCCCATTCCTCCTGGCCGTGGAGATGGACGGGAACAACCCCCGGGACTTCGAGATCCGGGTCCGAGAGCTCACGGACGAGATGAGCGGTGGTTCGGGAAGACCCGGCGAATATGTCCTGGAGGTTGCCGACCTCCCGGAGGCTTTTCGGGTACCGCTGGAGGAGTTGCTCCCCCGGGAGGCCCTCCGTCGATGGGTGGACCCGGAAGCTCAGTCTTCCGCGTTGATGGGAACAACCCCCATGGAGAGCGTCCTGGGCGGGGCCCTGATCGCCGCCGTACGGGAGCTGGAGGCGCAAAATTCCGAACAGGTACCGGAAGAGAGCACACTGAGCCGGATCCGGGAGCTGGCGCTCCTGCACCTCAGGAGGCGGCTCCCTATTCCCTTCGACGCGCAGACGGATTTCGACAGGACCCTGAATGCCGCCTCCCCCCAGCGGCGTGAGGCCCTGGCGGCGCTTCGCTCACCCCTGGGGTTTGTCCAGACCTGATGACCGGAATCATGAACCCTCCAGTTCTCTTCACCTTCGGACTCCACGCCCACCAACCCGATGGCAATTTCGGTCATGTCTTCGAGGAGCACCTCAGGGATGTGTACGAGCCCTTCGTCCGGCGGGCTGTGGAAGCGAGTCTCCTTCCCATCACTCTTCACCTCTCAGGCCCCCTCCTGGATTGGCTCGAGGTGAACGCTCCGGGCTACCTGGATCTCGTCGGCGAGCTAGCCGCCACCGGGAGGGTGGAGCTCCTCCTTGCCGGGTACTTCGAGCCGATACTCCCTTCGCTTCTCCGGGAAGATCGGCTGGAGCAAATCCAGTGGATGCGGGAGTTCCTGAGGAGTCGGTTCGGCGTGGAGGCCAGGGGTCTCTGGCTCACAGAGCGCGTCTGGGAACCGGATCTGGCTTCCGACCTTGTGGATGCGGGAGTCGAGTACGTCCTGGTCGACGACAGACACTTCGTTGCGTCCGGATTCCAGCGGGAGGTGCTGCACGCGCCTTTCCGCACCGAAGCCTCGGGGAAGAGTCTGGGAGTCTTCGCCATCGACGAGAGACTCCGTTACCTCATTCCTTTCCACGCCCCGGAAGAAACGGCAGCGTACCTGCGGGAGCTCAGGGAAAGAGGCAGCCGCCTGGCGGTAGCCGCCGACGACATCGAGAAGTTCGGAGGTTGGCCGGGGACCAGAGAGTGGGTCTATGACCGTGGGTGGCTGGAGCGATTCACCCGAACGATCAAAGACCTCGAAGCGGCCGGTGAGATCCGTCTTTCCACCTTCAGCAGTGCTATGGAGGAGCTTCCCAGCGGGGGACTTGCCTACCTGCCGTCTGCCTCCTATCGGGAAATGGAGGAGTGGTCTTTGCCTTCCGAGGCCCATCACCGGCTCTCGGAGCTGAAGGCCATCCTGGGAGAGGAGCGCTTCGCCAGAGGTGAGAGTCCCCTCATCCGGGGATCTCATTGGCGGAACTTCCTTGTGAAGTATCCGGAAGCAAACCGGATGCACAAGAAGATGTTGGCGCTTTCCCGCTTGTGCAGGGCCCGGGGAAACGCCGAGGCGCCACGCCGGGCCCTGGGTAGAGCCCAGTGCAACGACGCGTACTGGCACGGGGTGTTCGGCGGACTCTACCTGAGGCACATCCGAGAAACCGTCTGGCGGAACCTGGCCGAGGCCGAGGGTCTCCTGCGCCGGGACGAGGCTCTGGGTTGGGAGGCCGAGGACCTGGACATGGACGGTCACTCCGAACTCTGGGTTCACTCCTCCGAGTTCTCGGCGTTGGTGAGCCCTCGCCGAGGAGGTGCCGTGGAGGAGCTCACGATCTTCGGAGCCGGCATCAACCTGGCGAACACCCTCACTCGGCGACGGGAAGCCTATCACGAAGCGTCGGGAAACGGAGCGGGGACGGACGAGGTCCGGGGGGAAGGCCACCACGAGGGGGAATCGGAAGGGAATGAGGAAGGCTCGGGGGGTGGGAGCGGGCCCACCGATGAGAACCTCGAGAGCGCGCCTTCCATCCACGATCTCGAGGAGGGTCTCCACTTCTCCGAATTGCCCCCTGTGGATCAAGAGGATCGAGCGATCCTCGTGGAGCGTGTCCTCAGGGGGGGAACCACGGGATCCGACTTCAGGCTGGGCCGTTTTCTCCCCCTTCGCAGCTGGGCTCGAGAGGCTCTCGAGGTGAGATCCGTCGCCGATGTCACTCCATCGGACGACGGGGACGTTTCCTACGGCCAGCCTGGATCATCAGAAGGTGGCCACACGGCACGGTCGTCAGAGTCTCTCCTGGAGATCCGGTTGTCCTCCGTGGAGTCCGGAGCGTTGGAGAAGACCCTCCGCTTCCGGACGGACGGGAGCCTGGAAGTACGCTTCCGCTGGGACGCATCGGCCTACCCACCCGACGCCGTCTTCACCACAGAGCTGTCCCTTGGAGGCAGTGCGGAAATCCATGCGACCCCCGACGCCGAGGTCTGGCGGTTCCCGATCTCCACCTTCTCCAAGTCGGAACGGGGTTTCGACGAAACCGTGCAGGGAGAGGGGGTCCTCGTCCGGTGGCCTGTGGCCGAGGGAGCCTCCACCTTGCGGCTGAGACTGGGCTGAGTCCCCACTAGCCGCCTCCGCGGTGGACCGGCTCCTGGAGATCCGTCCTCCATCCTCGGGGGATGGACGAGCCACCCACCTCGACGCTCCACCCATTCAACCCCTACATTGCCCCTCTCTACGGTGGGCGGGGGGATCGTCATTCTCCCGTCCTCCGTGCGCGCGCGCCTGGGGGCCGACGGTCTGCGCCCTCGAACGCAAACGACGGGCTTGAGGGGGAATTCATGAGACGGATTTTCGTAACCGGCGCCTCTGGACAGGTGGGGTCGGATCTCGTTCCCGCCCTTCGGCAACGGTATGGAAACGAGAACGTGCTGGCCACGGACATACGAGAGCCGGGGGGAGAGCTTGGTCGCACAGGGCCATTCGAGATCGTGGATTGCACCGATCACGATGCCATGGACAAGTCCGTCGCGGATTTTGATACCGACACCATATACCACATGGCGGCGATTCTCTCCGCGGTGGGGGAGGCGGACCCCCACAGGGCTTACACGGTGAACCTTGGTGGACTCGAGAACACCCTCGAGATCTCCAGGGTGCGGGAGTGCGCGGTCTTCATCCCCAGCTCAATCGCTGCCTTCGGGCCTTCCACGCCACCCGATCCAACCCCCCAGGTCACGATCCAACGGCCCACCACGATCTACGGCGTCACCAAAGTGGCCGGAGAGCTCCTGGCGGACTATTTCAATCTGCGCTTCGGCGTGGACACCCGGGGAGTCCGGTACCCTGGTCTGATCTCTTGGGTAACGGAGCCGGGCGGGGGAACCACGGACTATGCCGTCGAGATCTTCTACAAGGCGATACAGGATGGGCGATATACCTGCTTCCTGGGGCCCGACACGCAGCTCGACATGATGTACATGCCCGATGCCATCAAGGCCTCTATCGACATCATGGAGGCAGACCCCTCCCGTCTCGAGAACCGGAACGCATTCAACATCGCGGCGATGCAATTCACGCCCGAGGAGCTGGCTGCGGCGATTCGAAGACACATCCCGGGTTTCGAGATGGACTACGCCGTGGACCCGCTGCGACAGGCCATCGCAGACTCCTGGCCGAGAAGGCTGGACGACTCCGCCGCCAGAAAAGAGTGGGATTGGCAGCCGGACTATGACCTGGAGGCCATGGTGGAGGATATGCTTGAGAACCTGAGAAAGAAGTTGGCCTGAAACTCACCGAGGAAGAATCCATGCCACTCGATCGAATCACCGAGGTCCTCGAGACCCATGTGGCGAACCTGGAAGGGATGGGAACCGCCAAGGGTAGCGAGAAGGTCGTGACCAGGGTCATCCCGCCCACCGGGGAGATGGGCCCCCGTTTCAACCTGGATGGGGAGGGGGACAGGGCGTTCATTCGGATGAACTCCAACTCCTACCTCGGGATGTCCCTCAGACCCGAAATCATGAAGGCAGAGGAGGAGGGCACCGCGAAATACGGTGCCGGACCGGGAGCCGTCCGTTTCATAAGCGGGACCTACGATGTCCACGTGGAGCTGGAGCGGGCCCTGGCGACCTTCCACAGCCGGGAGGACGCCATGCTGTTCTCTTCGGCCTACGCCACGATCATGGGGACAATCAGCCCTCTCATTACCCCGGATACCGCCATCATCAGCGATGAGCTGAACCACAATTGCATCATCAACGCCATCCGTCTCTCCAGGCCCAAGGAAAAGGTGGTGTATCCCCACCTGGACATGGCCGCCCTGGAAAAGTCCCTGGAAGAGTCCAAGGGAAAGACGAAGCGGGCCGTGGTCATCACCGACGGGATCTTCAGCATGAGGGGCGACCACGCCCCAATGGATGAGATCATGGCCCTGGCCCGGAAACACGACCAGGACTATCCGGAGAACGTGGTGGTGGTGATGGATGATTCCCACGGCGTCGGGGCGTTCGGTGAGATGGGCCGAGGAACCGAGGAGTATACCTCCGCCCCCCCCGTCGACATCCTGGTAGGCACCCTGGGAAAGGCCTTCGGCGTGAACGGAGGATACGTGACCTCCAAAGGGCCCGTAATCCGATTCCTGCGGGAATCAGCTCCCTTCTACATCTATTCCAACCCCGTCACGCCGGGGGAGGCCATGGCTGCCCTGGCTTCTCTCATGCTCCTGGACAGCTCAGAAGGAAGGAAGCTCCTGGCCCACCTCCGGGCCATGACGAGCCGTTTCGAGGCTGGACTCGGGAAGCTGGGGATGGAGACCATCCCAGGAGAACATCCCGTCGTTCCCCTTATGGTTCGGGACACGGGGAGAACCCGGGCTCTGGTGGCGCATCTGTATGCCAACGGCGTTCTCGCCACGGGATTGGCCTACCCGGTCGTACCTAAGGGAGACGAAGAGATCCGGTTCCAGATCAACGCCGACCACACGGAGGGAGACGTGGACCGGGTTCTGGAGATCCTGGCCGACTTCGCCGGGTAGCGGCATGGACGGAGACGACCGCTTCCATGAGAAACGCGTCCTCGTCACAGGAAGCTCCAGGCGCCTGGGACGGGAGGTGGCTCTTGCCCTGGCTCGACGCGGGTCCCACGTAGCGGTCCATTACAACTCGTCATTGGAGCCAGCGAAGGCTCTCTGTCGAGATTTGACGACCATGGGAGTCCGGGCCATCCCGGTCCCGGGCGACTTGTCCGACGAGGCGGCCGTGGGTCAGCTATTCCATGAAGCCTGGGCTGGTCTCGGGGGCTTGGACTTCCTCGTGAACAACGCCTCCGTGTTCCCATCCGGCCGAATGGACGAGATGGAAATCTCGGACCTCATCCCCATCATCCGAGTAAATGCCTGGGCCCCATTCCTCCTCACCCGAGCCCTGTGGCGCAAGGTCAGGGGTACGGAGAGGCGAGGGTCGGTAGTGAACCTCCTGGACACCCGGCTGGTGGGAGGAGACCTGGCTCACTCGGCCTACCACCTCAGCAAGGCCATGCTGTCAGAGATGACCCGGATGATGGCTCTGGAGTTTGCCCCGGAGCTCCAGGTGAACGGCGTCGCGCCCGGAGCCGTTCTCCCACCCGAGGAGCAGGACGAAACCTATCTGGAGACCCTGGCCTCGTCCCTGCCCCTCCGGCGGCGAGGCTTCCCCTCGGATATTGCCGAAGCCACCGTCTACCTTCTGGGCACATCCTTCGTGACGGGACAGACAATCTTCGTCGACGGGGGCCGTCACATCCGTATGGGAGGGAATACTTGAGCGACAAGATCCTCATCAAAGACCTCCTCATCCGGGGAATCATCGGTATCCACGAATGGGAGAGAGAGAAGAAGCAGGACATCCTCATCAACATCATCCTGGAAACGGACTGTCGGCCCGCGGGGAACAGCGATGACTTTCGGGACGCAGTGGATTACCGCGCCGTGACGAAGAGTGTCCTGACACTGGTGGAGGAGTCCTCCTTCTTCCTCGTGGAGAAGCTGGCAGAGGAGATCGCGAACATCTGCCTGAACGACCAGAGGGTGGAGGTGGCCCGGGTCCGTGTGGAAAAGCCGGGTGCGGTTCGCTTCTCCCAGAGTGTCGGAGTGGAGGTCGAGCGGCGACGTGGCGACGTCTGACACGGCGCCCCCCTCGGCCCGAGCCTTCGTGGGGGTGGGCAGCAACATCCAACCGGAAGAGAACGTTCTCGCTGCTCTGGCCCTCCTGGAACAAGACCCGGGGATCCGCATCGTAGGGATCTCCACCTTCTACCGGACGCCGGCCCTACCCGCCCCGGGTGCTTCCAAGGCATCTGTGGAAACCGAACCAGACTACCTCAACGGGGTCGTGGAGCTCCGAACCATCCTCGATGCAGGCACCCTCGCCGTGACATTGGAGGAAACCGAGACCGCCCTGGGGCGTGTGCGAACCGCGGAGAGATACGTTTCCCGCACCATGGACCTGGACCTTCTCCTCTTCCTCTCCCCGGCCCGCCTGAGAACCTCCGGGGTCTCCCATGGAGAGACCGCCCCTCCTCACCCGGAGATTCGGACCCGGGCCTTCGTGGCCGTACCTCTTCTGGAGTTGGCACCGGACCTCCTCCTCCCCCCCGACGGAACACCGCTCAAGGACATTGCCGATGCTTTCCCCGGGCCCGGCGGTGAGGCGGAAACAACCCTCACGGAACGGATTCGGGAACGTTTTCTGACAGAGTGACGACGATCCTCCATGGGGACCGCAAGGATCTCCGGGAACACCCGGGCTTCTCGGGCCTATTCTGGCACAACATCCTGGTCCGACAGCCCTAAGAAAACGGAATCGTCCATGACGGAGCTCAGAAGGAAGAAATGCACTCCCTGCGAGGGGGGAATTCCCCCCATGACGCTTGAGGAAGCCACTGCGATGCAGAAGGAGGTGCCGGGTTGGGAGGTAGGCGATGACGGTCAGGTTCTCCGGCGCCTATTTACCTTCAAGGACCACTACGAGGTGATGGCCTTCGCCAACGCCATCGCGTGGATCTCCCACACGGAGAACCACCACCCCAGCCTCACGGTCGGGTACAGCCGGTGCGAGGTAGTCTACTCTACCCACGCCGTGGAGGGTCTGACGGAGAACGACTTCATCTGCGCCTCCAAGGTGGACGCTCTCCTGGAGTAGCTGGCCCGCCCAGGGGCTCATCCCAAGGGCTGGGTCGGGTCTCTGCGCAGGGACCCACGGCCCAACTCTTCCTCTTTTCTATTTGCGTTTCTACTCAGATATCACCAGAGTGAAGAGTCCCGGGGCGGGACACCACACCGGACGCTGGGGCAGGCCCGTTCCCGGATCGGGCCTCAATCCCTCGAAGGTGCCCTGACAGGCGGAACCGAGCATGGAGGGAGGTCTACCACACGGGTCAGAGACAATTCTCCTCGTCGATGACGAGGAGATGCTTCGCGCGACCACCGCCCGAATACTCGAACACGTCGGATACCGGGTGATCCAGGCGGGATCCGCCGAGGAGGCCCTTCGGCTGGCCAGCGAATCCGATTTTCAGTTGCTCCTGATGGATGTGGTGCTCCCCCAGATGAGCGGGTTCAGCCTGGCCCACGAAATCGCCATCCACAAACCCGAGATCCGGATCCTCTATTCGTCGGGTTACGCCACGGATCAAATGCTGGAAGAGCAGTGGGAGAAGCGACCCGGCGTCGGGTTCATACAAAAGCCCTTCACGGCGGGAGCGATGGCCAGAGCCGTCCGAGATCTCCTGGACAAAAGCCTACCGGAACCCGGTGCTCTCGAGCCCATCACAGGGGGAACCGAGTCGGTGCTGGTGGTGGATGACGATGCCACCGCCAGGCGCTTCGTGGTGAAATCGTTGGAGCACCTCGGATATCACATCCTGGAGGCTCAGGACCCGGAACGGGCCATGGCCATCGCACTGAAGTCCAACGTGGACCTGGTGGTCACCGACCTGGACCTCCCGGGCATGACTGGCCAGACCATGGCCCGTGCCACCGCCCCCGAGAAACCTCACTTGAGATACCTCTTCGTGTCCGGCAACCCTCCGGTGGTCAGCAGACCGCCACCAGCCGTCCAGGATGCGGAGCCAATGGTCCTCTCGAAGCCGTTCAGCGCCGCAGAGCTTGGGGAAGCCGTGCGGAAAGCGCTCGACGCTCCCCTCTGAGCACGGCCGGACCCGGTAAGCCGGAAGGCCAACCGGATCCACTCAGCCAGGTTCGGCCCCGCCCCATCACGATCAGCTCTCCCCCAACATCTTCCAGGCCGCACCGGCTATGGCAGCATCCTGGGCCCCCACTCCCGTCAGGTCCACGACGATGGTTTCCATTCCCTCTCGCCCCACCCTCCGACCCAGAAGCACCTCCCCCAGCTCCGCATGGATCTCGTCGGCCGCGAGGACCCCTGCCTCCACGGCGTGATGGGTCTCGCCCAGGCGAAGGCACTGGTCCCTGGAATCCACCACCACCTTCCCAGCCCGTTCCATGATCCCCGTGGAAAGCTCCTGTTTGTCCGGTCCGTCGGCGCCCACTGCCAGCACGGTGACTCCCTCCTTGAGCCAACCGCCCTCGAGCAGAGGCGCTCTGCTGGGGGTGACCGTCACGACGAGATCGGCGTCTGCCACCGCTTCCCTTGGCGATGCGACACCTTCTACCGACACTCCGAGGAGGGGCGCCATCTCCTCTTCATAGGCACTGATCTCTTGTTGGACGGGACTCCACACACGAACGCTGCCGAGGGCGCGGACCCGGGAGATGGCTCGGAGTTGATACCGCGCCTGGGAACCAGCCCCGATGACCCCCACCTTCAGGCTGTGGTCCGGCGCCAGTAGTCTTGCCGCCAAGGCACCCGCAGCTCCGGTGCGCAACTCCGTCAGATATCCGTTGTCTCCTAGCAGGGCCAGAGGGAATCCGGTGGTCGCGTCGAAAACAAGCACCAGCCCCGACCCCGTGGGAAGCCCCCGCTCGGCATTGCGGTAGAACCCCGAGGCCACCTTCACGGCGAAGGTGGGCTCACCGCGCAGATACGCCCCCTTCACGTGGACTTCCCCCAGAGCCTCCGCCACCTCCATTCCCATCGGCGGCGGCTGGACCACTCGACCCTCGGCGAGCGCGGCGAAGGCCACCTCCACCGCCTCGAAGGCCTCTTCTTCACCCAACATTCCTCTCAGACGTTCTTCCTCGACGACGATCATGGGACGATACCCCTCCTGCCGTTTCCTCGGCTTCGATCTGCTTTCTCGAGGGGGTCTCCTTCCTCACTGGGTCGGGGAGCCCCCTTCAGGCGAGTTCCGTGTCATCCGTCCTTCGGAGGCGTCCCTGGGAAAGGAGCCAGTGTTCCCGCGCCAACGCCGCCGCGTCGGCTTCATCATGACTCACCAACAGGAGTGGAGTCCCACGGACCTCGACAAAGGCCCTCAGCTGAGATCCCACCTGGTTTCGGAGAGGCCTGTCCAGAGCCGAGAACGGCTCGTCCAGCAGGAGAAGCCGGGGATCGCTCAGGAGGGCTCGACCCAGGGCGACGCGTTGTTGCTCCCCTCCGGAGAGGCGCCTGGGCCGGCGTTCGAGGAGGTGGTCGACAAAGAGGAGTCTTGCCATCTCCTCCACCTGGGCGGGACTCCCCCCCCCATAGCTCAGGTTCTCCTTCACACTGAGGTGAGGAAAGAGGAGGTAGTCTTGTGGCACCCACCCCACCCCCCGCTCCCAGGGGGGCCCGAAGACCCCCTGGTCAGTGTCCAGCCACACCTCTTCACCCACCCTTACCACTCCGGTCGCACGCTTCTCCACACCCGCCAGGATTCTGAGAAGCGTACTCTTCCCTCCCCCGGAGGGGCCGAAAACGGCTACCGTGAGTGCATCGCTTTCCAGGCGAATCTCCAGCTCACCGGCACCCAGCGGGACGCGGACATCCACCTCCAGCTTTCGGCGCTCCCCACCTTCCGGAGGAGTCCCCTCCCCGGAACCGCCCCGGTGGTAGACAGTCCTGTCACCGGACATGACGGAGCTCCATCTGACGACGCTGCCTCCGGGACAGCGCCTCGTACCCCAGGAGCGCCAGAAGGGAAAGGAGCACCGAGGCACCTACGAGAACCCAGATGGCTCCACGCCCCTGCGGGGACTCCAGGAGGGTATATACGGCAAGGGCAATGGTTCTGGTGCTTCCCTCGATGTTCCCTGCCAGAACCACCGTGGCTCCGAACTCTCCCAGAGCCCGGGCAAAGGCCAGGACAGCTCCCGCAGCGATGCCAGGAGTGGCCAGCGGTAACGTAACC
>Ga0316577_10001249_pt1 | contig 11842 bp, 9 predicted proteins | sample S5NA_FD_203073 | JGI IMG/M metagenome (GOLD analysis project Ga0316577, IMG submission 203073) | Rhizosphere microbial communities from salt marsh grasses in Alabama, United States - S5-7_050615r2r1 | ecosystem: Host-associated > Plants > Roots > Rhizosphere | place: USA: Alabama | collected... | reverse complement strand
ACGTGTGTGGTCCCATCCTGCCGTCAATCCGGGCGCTGCGTCGTGCCGCCCGGTTCTGTCGTGTAGGGGCGCAGGACCCTGCGCCCTTTTTGCCCTTGCGTGCGTACTGCCCACCGCGGGCGCACCGCCGTGCGCCCCTACGCGTGGTCATCCAAATCCTGTCGTCTGTAGGGGCGCAGGACCCTGCGCCCTTTTTGCCCTTGCGTGCGTACTGCCCCACCGCGGGCGCACCGCCGTGCGCCCGCACGTGTGCGGTCTCATCCTGCCGTCACCGCGGGTGCACCGCCGTGCGCCCCTGCGGGTGCGGTATCATCCTGCCGTCACCGTGGGCGCACCGCCGTGCGCCCATGCGGCTGTCCACCCAGAAACAGCGACGGGATGCAGGCAACCCCTGGCCGACGAGGGTCGTGCATCCCGGTGCGAGCAGGGGGCGCGGCGACAGCCGCGCCTCCCGGTGGAGCGCTAGTCGATCGGTTCCTTGTAGATGACAAAATCGCAGGAGGGGTCGCCCGCTGCAGCGCAGGTGACCTGCGACAGCCTGAACTTGCGACCGCCGCTGCCCCAATTCAGGCCCTCGGTGATGATGCCCAGGGCCGCGTGGCAGATGGGCCCGTCGGCGTGCCGGCCCCAGCACACCGGGCAGCGCTCGATCACATACACAAAGTGGTCGTCCTCTTCGCGGACGTAGCTGATCTGGTCGCTGGTCGTGCTAAAGGCCTTGGCCATCGCCCCCAACCCGACCTTCATCTTGAGCTTCAGGGGCAGCATGCGGAAGGCCCGGTCGGCGACGCCAACCATCGGCCCAAAGTTCCTCAGCCCCTGGTCAAAGGCCTTGCGACCGGCCCGCAAGGACAGGGCCCGCCCGCCCCGGGGCCCGTACATCATCTCCATCGCCTCGTTCAGGTGGGCAAAGTCGGCAAAGTCGAACTCTTTGGCAAAGTTGGCGGGTGGATAATTCTCGATCAGGCGCCGCATGTTGGCCATGTTGAGCAGGGCCTTGATGCCGTTCGGCCCCATGATCTCTTCAATGGCTTCCAGGTAGATCCGTGCGATCAAGTTGGGATAGTAGTAGCCGCTCTTTTCGTATTTTGCTTCAGTGTTGTCAGCCATGATCATCCCCTGCTGGCCCTCTGGGAAGCACCGGCTTCCGGAAGACCAATGCTTTGTTGATCGATCCCTGTTCTGCTAGGTCAGGCCGCTGCGCCCTCAAGCAGGGCCTCAAAGTCCTCCTCGCTCAAGGTCTCCTTCTGGATCAACTGCTGAGCCAGCTTGTCCAGCAGCTGCCGATGGGTGCTCATGATGGCCAGCGACCGCTGGTGAGCTACCTGGATGATGGCTCGCACCTCGCTATCGATCGTGCGCGCCACCGACTCGCTATAGTTCCGATGTTCCGACATGCTGCGGCCCAGGAACACCAGCTCCTCCCGCTCGCCAAAGACCATTGGCCCCAGCTCGCTGCTCATGCCATACTCGGTGACCATTTTGCGCGCCAAGTCTGTGGCCCGTTCCAGGTCGTTGCTGGCGCCCGTGGTCGCGCGGTTAAAGACCACTTCCTCCGCGGCACGCCCACCCAACATCGTCACCAGCTCAGCCTCAAACTTGCCCTTGTTGGCCAGATAGCGGTCCTCTTCGGGCAGGATCATGGTATAGCCCCCGGCCATGCCCCGTGCGATGATCGTCACTTTGCGCACCTTGTCGGCCTCCGGTGTCTTGGCCGCGGCCAGGGCGTGCCCAGCTTCATGATAGGCCACCACTTCCTTCTCTTCTTCGGTGATGACCCGCGAGCGGCGCTCTGGCCCGGCGATGACCCGTTCTACCGCTTCCTGGAAATCCGACTGACCGATCGTCTTCTTGTTGTGCCGCGCCGCCAGGATAGCGGCCTCGTTCACCAGGCTCTCGATATCGGCCCCGACAAAGCCCGGCGTCTGGCGGGCAAGGGCTTCCAGGTCTACGTCACGGGCCAATGGCTTGCCCCGCACGTGAACCTGCAAGATCTTGTGCCGGCCCTTCATGTCGGGACGGTCGAGGACCACGCGCCGGTCAAAGCGGCCGGGGCGCAGCAGGGCCGGGTCCAGGATGTCGGGCCGGTTCGTGGCGGCGACGACGATGACGTTGGTGTCGGTGTCAAAGCCATCCATCTCGACCAGGATCTGGTTGAGCGTCTGCTCCCGCTCGTCGTGGGAGCCGCCCAGCCCGGCGCCACGATGCCGTCCTACCGCGTCGATCTCGTCCACAAAGACGATGCAGGGCGAATTGCGCTTGGCCTGGTCAAAGAGGTCGCGCACGCGGCTGGCACCCACGCCCACAAACATCTCAACGAACTCGGAGCCCGAGATGGAAAAGAAGGGCACACCGGCCTCGCCCGAAACGGCCTTGGCCATCAGCGTCTTGCCCGTCCCCGGGGCACCCATCAGGATGACGCCCTTGGGGATGCGGGCGCCCAGGGCGATGAACTTCTGCGGTTCTTTCAGGAACTCGACCACCTCGGCCAGCTCCTGCTTGGCCTCCTCGACCCCGGCCACGTCCTCAAAGGTGACCGTCGGCTTCTCGCCGGTGAACATCCTCGCCCGGCTCTTGCCGAAGGACATGGCCTGGTTGCCGCTGCTCTGGGCCTGGCGAAAGACGATCAGGAAGAAGGCGCTGATGAGGATTAGGGGCAGCACCCAACTCAAGATGCCGAGCCAGCCGAACAGGCCGCTGGGCGGCGCCACCTCGATCTTTACCTGGCTCAGCATCTCGGTGCTGACCCCCAGGTTGCCGAGGGTCTCGGCCAGGCTGGCTTGCTCTTCCTTGTGCGAGACGACCTGCGTCCCATCCGCAAGCTCGACCTCGAGGGTCTCGCCGTCGACCACGATCTGCCCGACGTTGCCCTGTTTTACATCGGTTGCCAGCTGCTGCAGGGAGATGGTCTCCGCCTGCGGCCCGTTCATCGAGAACTGGTTAAACAGAAAAACTACGACCAGCGCTGCGAGGACCATATAGACCGCCCAGCGCATAAGATTTCTAGTGTCCAAATCTGACCTCCATCTACTAGTCCGATCCCAGTCTAGCACAGAGGTCAAGCAGTGTCAAGTAATCCTGTTCACTTTCAAATGCAAAGTCGCAAAGACCCCGGGCTTCTCCGAGAAACCCGGGTTCTCCTCAGCTGCAGCCACCCGCTGTCCCCTGTCATTGCGAGTCCCGCAGGGGCTAGGCAATCCCCAACTTCCCACAAGGCCATCGCCTTTGGGCAGGGCCAAGGGGGGTGGATCCGCCCCGATACCCTACCAGACCCTCGGGGCCCGGCCATGGCTCAAGTCAAATCCTCCACCTGGGCATCCAGGGCCCGCTGCAGGTCGTGTGGATCCAGCTCCAGCCCCAGGTCCGGCCGGCCCGAGCTGATGATCGCTCGTTCCAGCTCCAGAACGCCTCGATCCAGGTAGCTGGGCACGTCGTCGCGCCGGTAGCCCAACACTGACACTGCGCCGACCTGGTAGCCCGTCACGCGCTGCACGTCCCGAGCCTGGGCCAGTTGCACGTTCTTGTCGTCCAGGACCGCGCCGGCCTTCTTCAGGCTCAGCTGCTGGTCACCGGGGATCACGGCCAGGGCGAACCCCCGATCGGAGCGCTCCAGGATCATGGCCTTGACCACCCAGGCCACCGGCACGCCCAGATCCTCGGCCACGCCCTCGGCTGTGAACTGCTTGCGGGCCTGTTGCCGCGGCTCAAAGGCGATGCCCTTTTCCTCCAAGATGCGCATTGGCATCGTCTTGGTGGTGCTGCCCTTGCCCTTCTTGGCCATCGCTCACCTCCCGTCTGTCATTGTGGGTGTATCCACGGCCCGGACCGGCCACTCTGCCCGGCAGAGACTCGCCTCCGTGATTGGTCATCCCGACCAAAGGGAGGGATCTCGGCTGGGGAGCGGGTGGAGATTCCTCTCTGCGCTACGCTTCGCTCGGAATGACATGCGATGGTTTCTTGGCAGCCCCGCAGGAGCCAGACAATCCTCCCACTGAAGATCGGAACCCTGCTCCTACGCCCCGCCGTCGCCCCCTCGCCGTTTCCTCCGGCGCCACGACAGCAACAGGACGCCGCCGATGACCAGCGCCGCGCCAAGGATCTGGCTTGACGTAAGCCGCTCGCCCAGCAGGAAATAGGCATACACCGCCACAAAGGCGATCTCGCTCATGGCCAGGATGCTGGCCACGCTGGCCGGTAGCCGGCCCAGGGCGAAGGTGTACGAGGCAAAGGATAGGATGGTGGATACAAGGATCAGGGCGGCAAACCAGGTCACAGCCATGCCTGACACGGGCCACGGCTGGGGCGTAAACGCCTGGAACGGCAGCAGGACCAGGGCACCAAAACCAAAGGCGTAGGTCAGCGTCGTCAGCGGGTTATAGGTCTCCCTCGCCTTCTTGCCAAAGAGCGTCCAGCTGGCGTAGGTGATGGGCACGCCCAGGCCCACGAGCAACCCACCGGCGGACAGCTCAGCCTGCCCCAGGACGTCGAGCCCCGAGACCAGCACCGTCCCAAGAAAGGTCAGCAGGATGGCCACGATCTTGGACCAGGTCAACGACTCGCGCCACAGAAACCAGGCCACGATGGCCACGATGGCCGGCATGGCCGCCTGCTGAACGGTGGCCACGGCGGCGCCGTTCAAAAAGACGGCCAGGTTCCAAAAGACGTGAAAGATGCCCAGGCTGGCGCCTAGCCCCACCATCCAGCGCAGGTCGGATCGCCGGATCCGCAGCCACGACCGGCGGAACAGCCCCAGGCCCGTCAGCAGGACCGTGAACGTGGTGATGTCCCGCCAGAAGGCCAGGGCCAGGGCCGAGACCTCTACCTCGGCCGCGACCAGCTTGACAAAGATGCCGGACGTGCCCCAGGCAGCTGCGGCCAGGATCACGCCCAGGGAGCCGACGAGCTCTGAGCTGAGCGGAGTCCGGCCCTCTTCCACTACGGCGGATTCGCTCACACCGGCTGCCTGCCCGGCAGCTCCATCGACTCGATATAGCGCCGGTTAAAGTCGGCATCCAGATCCAGGTCGACCTGCTCAGCCTCGGCGGCGATCCGCTCTCCGCGGGCAAACTGCTCTTCGTCTAAGAAGAGCGCCGCGCCAAAGCCTGCGCCGTTGGCCGATGGCTCGACCACGTCCAGGTCCACCGGCGGGATCATGCCCAGACCTACCACGGCTTCGACGTTGAGCTGGCTGCCGAAAGAGCCGGTCAGGATCATGCGTGTCAGATCCTTTGGTTGCAGCCCCAGGCGATCCATGAGCACCTCGGTGGCTGCGCGAATCGCCCCCTTGGCCTTCTGCAGCTCCCGGATGTCGTGTTGGGTCAGGTACAGGGGCACCTCGGTGGCGTCCTCCAGGCTCTCCGCGCCGCGCAGGTCCACGCCCTTGTCGGTGATGAGCAGCCGCCGCACGCCGCGCTCATCTGCACTCATCCGCGGGCCAAAGACCGTGTTGTCGCGGGCAAAGCGGCCCGTGCGGTCCACCGCGCCGTTCCTGCGCAGCTCACAGATCAGGTCCAGCAAGCCCGAGCCGGTCAAGCCCACGGGCGGGTGATCGGCGATCGTCTCCAACTCAAAGAGGCCATTGTCCACGTCTGCCTTGACGCCGACGATGGCGCCGTCCACCGCCCGGGTGCCGCACGAGATGTTCACACCCTCGAAGGCGGGGCCGGCGGCCGTGGAAGCGACCAGGATCCGCTTCCCGTCGGTGACCATCACTTCGCCATTGGTCCCCAGGTCGATGGCGGCCATCGGTCCCTCGGCCCGGTCAAAGCCATAATAGGCCAGGCAGGCCAGCGCGTCCGAGCCTACAAAGCCGCCGATCAACGGTGGCAGGGCCACACGGGCGCCTGCTGGGAAGGTGTCGCCAAAGAGCTCCTTTCCGTCGCGGACCGCTGCCGTGGCGTAGGGTTGGAAGGGCAGCTCGGCCAATGTATCGACAGGGTAGCGCAGCAGCAGGTGGTGCATGGCGCAGTTGCCGACGATGGTCACCTTCTCGACCCGCTCCTTGATGCGCCGCGAGAGGCGGAGGGCGTCGATGGCCTGCACGATGGACGACAGGGCGAGCATCGACAGGCGCTCTGCCGACTCGGGGCCCCGTTGCGCTGCGGCCATCCGCGAGATCACGTCGGCGCCAAAGGCCGTCTGCTGGTTGAGCCCCGCCGCGCCCAGGCAGACACGGCCTTCGTCCAGGGTTGTGACGAACGCGGCAACCGTGGTACTCCCCAGGTCGACGGCGATCCCCAGGGGCACGCCCGCGCGCCGGTAGTCGTTGCAGGCCCGGAATATCTTGTTGGAGTAGACCACGATGGGTGCCAGTGTGACGCTGACCTCACCCAGCACCCGCGCCCGGCAGGCCAGACGGTAATCGGCAGCTTTCTCTGCCTCGGTAAGTCCCTCCTCTTCCTTCTCGTCGAGCGGGCTGAGCTTGCCCTGGGCGATGACCTTGCACTTCAAGCAACTCCCCCGACCCGCACATGGCTGCTCTAGGGGCAACCCCGTAGCAATGATCGCTTCCCCTAGGGGGGTGTCGTCTGCGACTGTGATCGAGCGTTCGTCGGCTCCATAGCTTACCGAGACTTGGTTCATTTTCTCTCCCAAAGAAGCCTCCAGCGCTGCGATGCCAAGGGCAGCGCTGGAGGAGCGTTCGTATACACTGCGTTCAACCGGTCAGGCGCCGGACACCAGCCAGCGCCTGGCGAGGGGCTTGCTCGCGGCGCGTGTCGTCAGGCCAGGCTTCGGGCGACGTCCACGGCACTGGCCGCATCGGGCGCATAGGCATCGGCCCCGATCTCCTGGGCAAAGGCCTCCGTCACCGGCGCGCCACCGACCATGATCTTGACCGTCCCCCGCACGCCGGCTTCCTCCAGCGCCTCCACCGTGGCCCGCATCTGGACCATCGTCGTCGTCAACAGGGCGCTCATGCCCAACAGCGTTGGCTTGTGCTCCTTGACCGCGTCGACGAAGGCCTGCGGCTCCACATCCGTTCCCAGGTCGACCGTCTCAAAGCCGGCGCCCTCCAACATCATCTTGACCAGGTTCTTGCCGATGTCGTGCAGGTCGCCCTTGACGGTGCCGATGAGGTACTTGCCCGCGCTGGGCACGTCGCTCTCGGCCAGCAGGGGCCGCAGCACGCCCATGCCGGCGTGCATGGCCCGGGCGGCGATGAGCACCTCAGGTACAAAGAGGTCCCCGGCCTTGAAATCACGGCCCACCTCGTCCATGCCGGCGATGAGGCCGCCCTGCAGGACCTCGTTGGGCTCCATGCCCTGGTTCAGGGCCTTCTGGACCAATTCGGCGACGGCCTCGTCCTCGCCGTCGTACAGGTTTGATGCGATCTGTTGCAGAATGTCCGCCATGTTTTCTCCTCTCTTCTTTGTGATCTATGTGCGTGCGCACTGCCGTGCGCCCCTACGCATCCTGCTCCTATCCTACCATCCGTAGGGGCGCAGCACGCTGCGCCCTGTTTGGCCCCTGCGCGCGTTTTCGTCCCCGCAGGCGCACCGCCGTGCGCCCCTACACGTCCTGCCACTACCCTGTCCTGTCATCTGTAGGGGCGCAGCACGCTGCGCCCTGTTTGGCCCCTGTGCGCGTTTTCGTCCCCACGGGCACACCGCCGTGTGCCCCTACGTGTCCTGCTACTATCCTATCCTGTCGTCTGTAGGGGCGCAGCTTGCTGCGCCCTGTTTGGCCCCTGAGTGCGTTTTCGTCCCCGCGGGCGCACCGCCGTGCGCCCCTACGCGTCGTGCCTCTATCCTACCATCTGTAGGGGCGCAGCACGCTGCGCCCTGTTCGTGCCTGTGCGCGTTTTCGTCCCCGCGGGCGCACCGCCGTGCGTCCCTACACGTCCTGCTGCTATCCTGCCCTATCATCTGTAGGGGCGCAGCATGCTGCGCCCCTACCCTGGCGTTACAGGGGCAGCCAGGTACCGACGCCCTCCTCGATCGCGTGCTCGTACAACAGCGGCGCAACCGCCATGTCGTCCAGCGCCAGCCCCAGATTGGCGGTCATCGTCCGCTCTTCGGCGGTCTCGCGGCCCGGCTTCTTCCCGGTTACCAATTCCCCCAGATCCGCATACACCGCCGGGATCTCTTTGAAATAGCCCGCGCTCTCATAGTAACGAAGTTGCGCCAGGTCGTCAGTGCAGAACTTGTCCGCCTCCTTCATGGCCGCCGGGTGCCAGTAGGAGTCGAAATCGACCAGCGAGGCAAAGGCCCCTGCCTCCAACCAGCCGGCCTGGATGGTGCGGTGCGGCTCCTTGAGGATGGGTCCGGCCGTCACCACCAGATCACAGCCGCTCACCGCCTGCTGTGGCGTGCCGGCTACTACCACTTCCAGGTCATAATCTGAGGCCACCTGCTCGGCATACTCGGCCACTGCATCGGGATCCAGGTCGTAGGCCATTACCCGCTCCAGCGGAAAGAGGACGTTGAGTGCCTCGACGTTGGTCCGACCCTGGACCCCACAGCCCAGGATGCCCACGACCTTGGAATCGGGCCGGGCCAGGTACTTGGCCGCCACCGCCGTCGCTGCCCCGGTCCGTTTGCCCGTGATCCAGATGCAATCCATCACCGCCAGGGGGATGCCGGTCTCGACGTCGTTAAAGATCAGCAGGCCAGAGATGTAGGGCAGCCCGCGCTCGTGGTTCTGGGGGAAGCCGCTGACCCACTTGACGCCCGCCGAGTGCAGGGCAGGGATGTAGGCCGGCATGGCGTGGATGAAATTGTCCCCGCCGCCGGGATGGATCCCCGGCTTGGGCGGCATCTCCACCCGACCTTCGCCCTTCTCACGGAAGGCCGTCTCTACGGCCTCGATGACGCGGGCCATGGGCACATCGAGGGCCTCCACATCTTCTTGCGACAGGTACAGCAGCTGATCCTCGCTCATTAGCTGGCTCCTTCCTCTTGGTGCGTCTCCAGGATCTGCCGCACCTGGCCATAGAACTCGCTGACGTGGGCCCGCATGATCTCCTCGGCGTGCTGGCCGTCCCCGGCACGGATGGCCTGTACCAGGTCCAGATGCTTCTCCACCGCCGAGGGCAGAAAGCCCAGCTGGGGCAGGGCCAGGTACCACAACCGCTGAGACAGCCCAAACAGTCGCTCTAGCGCGTCGCCCAGGTACTTATTGTGGGCAGCCCGGGCAATGGCCTCGTGGAAGCGGTGGTCGATGTCAAAGAGCCGCCGACTGTCGCTGGGATCGGTACTGGCTTGCTCCTGCCTCAGGGCTTCCAGGACCACCAGGTCGTCGTCCGTGGCCCGCTGCGCGGCCAGGCGGGCGCTCAGCCCCTCCAGGCTGAGGCGCATCTCGCTGAGCTGCTCCAGGTCGGGCACGTTCACGTCGGCCACGTACATCCCATGCCGGGGCGTGATCACCACCAGGCTGTCATGGGCGAGTAGCTTGAGCGCTTCTCGCACCGGTACCACACCCATGTCCATCTGGCTGGCCAGTTCCTGCTCGTTGATGGGCGCACCGGGTGCCAGCTCCAGCGTGGTGATCTGCTCCCGAAGCCATTTGTAGGCTCTCTTTGTGTCGACTCGCTCGAATTCCATGTCTTCCCTCATATGCTGAAAGGCTGGTAAATCGGTACATTGGGAAATTGGTCCGGTTCCACCGATGGACCAATTCACCGATCTGCCAATCTACCCATCTACCAGTCTCCCAATCTCCCAATCTACCGCGTCAGCCTCGGATTTCCGATGGCCTTGGCCCGGATGCGATACGTGTCGAGGCCATCCGTCAGCTCTTCCACCGTGACCTGGGGATTGTCAGCCCCAGATCGGATGGCCGCCCCCAGGGCCCGTTCCTTGCTCAACGCGTGAGCCTGGGACAGGGCTTCGCCGAGCTCTTCGTACTCGTACCGCTCGTCGCTGGCCTGCACATAGTAGCCAAAGACCTCGAGTCCCGACCTGGAGAGTTTGGGGTAGATCAGCAGCTCCTCCTCGACCATGACACTGCCGGCGATGGCCCCCACCGCGTTGGCCACCTCGTGATGGTCCGGCAGGATCAGCTCGGTGTGCATCTTTTCACCGACGTCTGGCAAAAAGATGCCTGCCGGGGCGCCGATGCCAATCATGGGCGTGTGCAGGCGAAAGGCGGTCTCGAGTTGCGGATGGGCCCCGTACAGGCTGTTGTAAAAGAACCAGCGGGCCATATCGCGGTCGCTGCCCTCCAGCATCCGCTGCCGGTCGCCCAGCTCCAGCGGCCGGCCAGCCAGAAACGTCACTATGGCGTGGAGGATCATCTCGCTCATCTGGACCCACACCTGCTGGCGGAGTTCCTCCTGATCCCGGAACTGGAACTGGCAAAAGACCTTCCAGGCATACTGCGCCGCGTCCCGGTCCCAGACATCGTACCGCCTGTCGATGTGCATGAGGTCGGTCGAAGTCAGGCCAGCCTTGCCAATGATCTCTTGCCGCATCAGCTCGTCGGCGCCCACCTGTGCGGCGTGGAGCACCTCAAGATGCTTCAGGATCTCTGGCAAGGGCCGCGGCCCGTCCGCCAGGAAGGCCACGAGCTCGCGGTCACGCTGGCTCTTGAGCAGGTTCTCCTGCGGCTCGCGCAGCAGGAACCAGTACTCCAGCCAGTCCGGCGTGGCCTGCGACCAGGTGCGCAACGATAGGGCCTTGAGCTGTTTCCCAACCCGGGGATGATTCCAGGCCAGGTAAGCCAGGGGCGTCACCCGTTCCGGGCCCACCAGCAGCGTGTTGTCGTGGCCCAGGTGGATGTGGCTATCACCGCCCAGGGCAATCGACAGCAAATTGGCGGCCTTGACCGACGTCTTGTAGTTGCCGACGGTGGCCCCTTCCTCGCTGACGGTGACCTGCCCGTTGGTGATCAGGGCGATGTCGGTCGTCGTGCCGCCCACGTCGACGATCAGCGCATCGTCGAGGCGCGACAGGAAGCGTCCGCCGATGGCGCTGGCCGCCGGCCCGGAGTGGATGGTCTCCACGGGTGTGCGCGCCGCGAACTCATCGCTCATCAGGGTGCCGTCGCCGCGCACGACCATCAGGGGCGCGTCGATCTTGCGCCGCTCCATGGCCCGCCGTACGGCGATGACAAAATCCCGCAGCACGGCCAGTAGCGAGGCGTTGAGCGCCGCCGTCGTCGCCCGCTCCACCGAGCCCAGCCTGGTGGACAGTTGATGCCCGAGCACCACCGGCAGGTCGCAGACGCTGGCGATGGCTTTGTAGGTTCGGTTCTCGTGCTCGGGGTTGAGCGGGCTGAAATAGCTTGAGACGGCGATGGCCTCGACGTCACCTTTGATCTGGTTAACCCGGGTCAAGATGGCCGCCAGGTCGAGGTCCTTTTTCTCGCGGCCGTACAGGTCGTGCCCGCCGTCGAAAAAGTAGTAGTTGGGCGTGGCAAACCGCTCCTGCATCTTGAACTTGCTGATCAGGTCCGGGTCGTAGCCGATGAGCAGCAGGGCCACCCGCTTGCCCTTGCCTTCGGCAATGGCGTTGGTTGCCAGCGTGGTAGAGACGGAGACCATGCGGATGGCCGAAGGATCCTCGATGTGGATGCCGTCGATGACGTTCTCGATGCCGATGGAAAAGTCGCGCTTTGTGGTCAGGCTTTTGTGAGAAGCCAAGACCCGGCGTGCTTCGTATTCAAGCAGCACGGCATCGGTATAGGTGCCGCCAGTATCGATGCCCAGGACAAGGCTGGGCGTGGAGTTCTCGTCCAAGAACATACCTCGGTATCACCTGCCGCGATTATAGCATATAGGCGATGACACGACAAGACAACATGGAGGGTCTATCAGGGCGATCGCAGTTGGAACTGACGACCCGTTCCGGGCGCGGAAACCGCGCCCCTACAGGCGACAGATTGTAGGGGCGGGGTCGCCCCG
>Ga0316577_10001248_pt1 | contig 11843 bp, 9 predicted proteins | sample S5NA_FD_203073 | JGI IMG/M metagenome (GOLD analysis project Ga0316577, IMG submission 203073) | Rhizosphere microbial communities from salt marsh grasses in Alabama, United States - S5-7_050615r2r1 | ecosystem: Host-associated > Plants > Roots > Rhizosphere | place: USA: Alabama | collected... | reverse complement strand
GCGCCAGGCACCGATCCGATCGGCGACGAGATCGAAGGTGCGGGGATGGAAGAAGCCGGGGAGCTCCACCGTTTCGTCCGGCAGGCGCTCGCGGTCGAGGATCCAGTCGTTGATGTAGGTCTGTCGTGCCTGGAACTCCGGCGGTCTCACCGCGTCGTTGAGGACCAGGGCGTAGATCACCAGATCGGCCTCGTAGTGCAGGGCGGCGCCGAAACCGTCCATCAGCTCGGGAAGGTCGAGCCCCCGGCGGCCACAGTTGCGGACCTCGTAACGCCCGTCTCCGGACTCGTTCAGCAGATCCTCGAGGACTCGGGCGATGGTGTGCTCCGCCTTCACCCCCTGCCCCTCGGTGAACGAGTCCCCGAAGACCACGACCCGGTAGGTCCCGGCCTCCCTCGGGGCCGGCGGCACGTCGCGGAAGCGGAGCTCGTTGTAGCGGGACTCGACCGCCCAGGGGTGCCAGCGGGCGATCGAATCGAAGCGGTACGGGGCAATCCCGAAGTAGAGGTCGTGGATCTCGGGGTCGCGCAGGTCGATCTCGAAGTAGCCACGCGGGTTCGACGGGTAGCAGTCGAGAAGCCTCGTCCAGCCGGGGTCGACGATGCGCCGGGTCGCGAGGCGTCGCTCCGGTGCGAATCCCACGAGGCGCAGCGTCAGCTCGACAATCAGGAGAACCAGGAGCACCGAGCCCGCGGCCAGCGCGAGATTGGCGAGCCAGGCCTTCCCGCCGCTCACGTGCGTTCGTCCTTCGCGCTCGTGGACAGGGGCGGACCCCCGGGATCGACGGGCGGGGCAGCGCCCTCATCGGAAGGGCCGGCTGAGGGCGAGCAGCCCTCGACCCCGTCGGTCTCGTAGGCCACCGCCCACCAGTCCCCGAAGCGCCAGGTCTGGGCGGGTCGCCCCAGGATGCCGCTCACGTTGTCCGTCTGCAGCCGCGGCCAGCGCCGCGAGCTGATCAGGAGCAGACGCCGGCCGTGCTCCCGGGCCAGGCACGACACCTCCTGCAACTGCTCCCGGTCGTCGGGGATTCCCTTGACGAAGACGACCATCCGCTCTGGATGCCCGAACAGCTGGGCCGTGTAGTAGGTGCCCCAGGAGGAGTGGACCTGGAGGGTGTTCTGGTCGAGGCCCCTCCCGCGTACGAAGGAGAGGAGCTCGTCCTTGCCCGGCGAGGAGTCGCGAGGGTAGGTGGCGCTCGGCCAGCGCAAGGCCAGCGATCCCCAGAGGACGACGACCAGGGCGGTCGCGACGAGACGAGCGGGGCGGTGGCTCACGTCGAGCGCCAGGGCCAGGGCCAGGACGAGGAACAGCGCCGGGAAGATGAAGTGGTGGGGCCACCGGGTGAAGGCACTCGTGGCGGCCAGGACGAAGGTCACCAGAGCCAGGACGATCCACCCCGCGATCTCGGCGCGCCGAGGGCCACGACGAGACAGTCCGCCTACCAGGATCACCGCACACAGAACGACCGGGAGCCCGTCCAGGGCGGAGGACGGGAGCGAGATGTTGCGCGGGGCGAGGACCGATGCGTCGGTGAGGTATGGGACCAGGCGAGCCGCGCCCGCTCCGATCTGCGCGGGCTCGGCCGAGAGACGGCCCCGGGACAAGGCGGATCCGTAGGGGTGGCCGTCAATGTCCACGCTGGTGAGGAGCACCAACAGGGGCACGAGCAGGGCGAGGGCACCGGCCAGGAGGGCGGCCCCGTGGCGCCGCAGGGCCACGCGGGCCGTGCCGTCGTGTCGGCGCATCTCGGCCACGGCGAACAGGGTCGCCGCCGGAAGCCACCAGGCGAAGATCAGCTTGACCCAAAGGCCCACGAAGACCGTGAGGCCGGCTCCGGTGGCCCAGGCCACCGCTCTCGATGAGCTCTCGGCCTGCAGAGATCGACGCACGGCCAGAAGTGCCAGGAGCAGGAGGAGGGCCGAGAGGCCCACCGGCCCCTCGTCGACGAGGAAGGCCACGGCAAAGGCCGGGAAGACGAGGCCGGCGAGGGCGACGAGAACGGGGCTCACCCCAAGGAGCCGGGCCGCGAGAAGCGCGAAGGCGACGAAGAAGAGTGCCCCCTGGACACGGGCGGCAACGGGGTCGTCGAGAAGGAGCCAGAAGGGGTAGAACACCGCCGACGGGAGGCTTCCGATGTAGTAGTAGGATCGCAGCGGCAGCCAGGTGCGCGTGAAGGGCACGCGCAGATCGTAGAGTCCGCAACCGTCCCGAAACGACGGAAGGTCCTTGCCGAGCGGGGCGGTGGCACAGCCGAGCGCATGGTAGTGAACGAACTCGTCCATGTTGTAGGGAAGCACCCGCGGAGAGAGGGCGGCGAGCGTCACCAGCACGGCCGCGCCGCCGGCGGCGGCGAGGGCGCGGAACCCGGAGCGGTGTTGGTCCAAGGCGCGGCAAGGCTAGCAGGCGTTCCGTGACGGCGGCAAGGGACGGCCGACGACGGATCGTCATTCTCCTGGCTTCGCTCGTCGTCCTGATCTCGGTGCCGTTCGACCTGATCCCCGCGCTCCGGGGTCCCGCCCCCTATCCACCCGAGTGGCAGTGGGCGTTCCGGCCGGACGGGCCCCCTCGCCCGCTGGTGGCCGCCGCGGCCTGCGCCCTTGGCCTGATCGCCCTTCTGGCCGCCTCGGGAACGTCCCGGGCCCGGCGACGCCCGGTCGGGGCCCGGCGAGCGCTCGTCACCGGGGCCGTCCTGCTCAGCTGCGGCCTGCAGATCGGACTCCTCGCGCGCGAGCCCGGCCGTCCGCTGCGCACGCTGCTCTCGCGGACGCGCTCGCGCTCGTTCACGTCCTACCACGCGGTGGCCATCTCGCCGGAGGCGCGCGATCCGTCGTCGATTCTGCGACACCACGCCGAGTGGCTCCCCGAGTTGGCCCGGTCGGCCAAGCACGCGGCCACGCATCCTCCCGGCCCCGTCCTGTACTACCGGGCCATGCTCGCCGTGTGTGAGGCTTCGCCGTCGCTCACCGAAGGTCTTCTCGACGCGGCCGGCATCCCGGACCGCGAGTTCCGCCCGCCGGCGACGCGAGCCGCTCGGGCCGCGGCCCTTCTCGGGGCATTCCTCCTCGGCCTCCTGGGCGCTCTCACCGCCTGGCCGATCGCCCATCTGGCCCTGGCCCTCGGCGTCGAGGGCCTCGCGGCCGCCCGCCTGGCCATCCTGTGGGCCCTTCTGCCCGGGCCGGCTCTCATGACACCCCAGTTCGACCAGGCCCTGGCCCTGCCCGTCGTCGCGGCGACGGGGCTCCTGCTCGCCGCGGGGGCCGGGACGCGACGGGGTCCGGTGTCGGCGATTCTGGCCGGCCTCGTCGCCGGGGTCGCGTTGTGGGTGTCCTACGGGGCGGCGGCCTTCCTGGCCATCGGCGGCGGCGCCGCGCTCGCGGCCTCGTACGACGGACGAGCCGGCCTCCGGCGACCCGCGGGCCTGACCACACTCTCCGCCGCGGTGGCCGGCCTCGTGGCCTTCGGCGTGCCCGCCCTGTTCGGTCATCAACCCGTGCGGGCGATGCTCACCGCGCTGTCCATCCACCGCGAGATGTACACGACGCCGCGGAGCTACGCCCTCTGGCTGGCGTTCAACCCCCTCGACCTCGCGCTCTTCCTCGGCGTCCCGGTCGCGGTGGCCGGGTTGCTGGTCCTCCCACGTTCGGTGCAGTGCTCGGCGCCGGACACCGTGCGGACCCCCATGGACCGCTTCCGCCTGGCGCTCTTCGGAGGGATCATCGTCCTCCTGGCTCTCGGCGTCACCCGCGGCGAGGTGGGACGGATCTGGATCCCGCTGATGCCACTGCTGCTCGTGGCGAGCCTCGGGGGACGGAGCGAGCCCGACCGTGCGGAGGCGTTGCTGCAGGGGGTGCTGCTCGCCGTCCTCACGCTCACGATCGGCAGCTACTGGGTCGTTTGATGTCCGACCTCGGGCGGAGGCCAGGCGAAGTCCGCCCGGTAGATCAGGATCGAACGACCGGCCCGGCCAATGGGCTGGAGACGGCGTAGCCGCTCCATGAGGGGACGGTCTTCGGGGTCCAGGTACACGCCCTGCAGGTTCGTCGCGCTCACCGCCACGACGTCCCCGGGGCGGATCTCCCGGATGACCCGGGGCGGGTGGGGCGCGGAGTACCCGGGCAGGCGCTCGCAGTCGATCCCGTAGTACGCGGGATCGGCGCTCCCGAAGTACGAGAGCTTGATCTTCCCCACCCCCCGGGCCGACATCCAGGCCTTGAGCCGCTTCAGGTCCTGCCCCCAGTCCAGGTTCGAGTCCACCAGAACGGTCCATCCGTTCGCGGGGCCACCGGCGGCCTCGTTGAAGTACGCGAGGTGGTAGGGGTGGTTGCTCAGCGTGCCCGCTGCGTACCAGGCACCGAGCAGCCCCACGACGGCGACGCCCACCGGACGCCGCCACCGGATGAGCGCGCCCGCGGCCTCGCCGGCGGCCACGAAGAGGAAGGGCAGCACCGGCAGCAGGTGGCGGTGGCCGATCTGGAGGGTCCGACCCAGCGCGAACCCAAGGTAGATGACGACCGGGACCCAGAGGAAGACCGCCGTTCGCGCGGGCAGACGCGGGATGCGACGGAGGGCCAGCAGCACCAGGACGAGCAGGGGGATCGGGGTCTTGAAGAGAAACGTCGCGAGGAAGTAGAGCGGGAAACCGTGGTCCGAGAGCCGGCCGCAGAGGAAGGTCGGGCGACCCTCGGAGTGCTCCAGGACGAAGAGGAGGCCGCGCGCGTAGTCCTCGGGCACAAGGCCAACGTCGGCGGTGGCAGCGATCGCTCGCTCCCAGGCGCCCCCCGGCGGCTTCTCCAGGGCAGTGCGCAGCTCGGCCCGGACCACGGGGTCGGGCGAGAGCGCACGGCGAAACCCGTACGACGCCCAGATGACGAGCAGGGCCGTGGCCGCGATCACCACCAGGAACGCCAGGACGACGCGCGCCTTCCGGAGCCTCCCGCCCACGGTGCGGGGGGGAGCGACGAGGGCCAACTCGAGGGGGCGCCCGCCCCCGACCACAATCGCTCCCAGAGCGATGAGAATGGGGCCGAGCACGAACCCCGAGAACTTCGTGGCGAGCGCGGCGCCCACGGCGAGTCCGGTAGCCGCGAGGCGGCCCCAGGTCGCCCGCTCCAGGAGGCGGTCGAAGGCGGCCACGGCAAGGAAGACAAAGAGCGCCAGCGCGAGGTCGGTGGTGACGAGGTTGCCGTGGGCCAGCAGGTCGGGCGAGAGGGCAGCGAGGCCGAGGGCGATCGCCGCCGCGGTCGGCCCGGCGAGCCTTCGCGTCCGCGCGAAGACGGCGGCGAGCAGGGCCAGGGTCAGGCCCACGATGGGGAGCCGCCCCAGGAAGAGCAGACGGTCGCCGTCGTTCCAGGCGTAGAGGAATCGCCGACCGAACTCCCACTGCCGCGCCGAGGTCCAGGCCACGTGGTCCGTTTTCACTACGGGGTCGACGGCCAGAAGCGGCGCGGCGGCGAGGAGCTTGACGAGCGGCGGCTGCTCGGGGTTCAGCCGGTGATCGCCGAGGGTGAGGTGGGTGTACCCGGCGGGCAGGTGCGCCCCCTCGTCGAAGGTGGCGGCGTTGCCGGACATCGTGTGCAGGGCGAGGCCGCCGTGAACGGCGATCGCGAACCCGAGGAGAACGAGACCGGCGGCCCGGGATCTCATCTCTCCGGGACGGGGGGCTCGCGCGGGACCACCTCGTCGATCGCCCGTACGAGGGCCTGGGCCGCGATGCGGTGCGCGATCTCGTTCGGGTGCTCGTCCCGGGGGCCATCCACGACGAGAAGCTCCCACCGTAGCCCCCGGTACCAGGGCAGCAGATCCACCACCTTCGCCCCCGACTCCGCGGCGGCTCCGGCCACCTTGGCGTGCTCCTCTGCGAAGGGATAGTCGTCGTCGAGAGGGTTGCCGAAGAGCGGGAAGATCGCGACCACCAGCGGGACTCCCCGCGACCGGCACAACCCCCCCATCGTCCTCAGGGCCTGCCGGGCGGCGATCCAGCCCGCGTAGTCGTCCTCGTACATCGATCGGAAGTTTCGGACCCTCTCCCGGTTCTCCGCGGTGGCCCGGATCCGCGTCCGCACGAGTCGCAGGAGGGCGGAGTGGGCGAGGAACGACTCGAAAACGGTGGGCTCGCGCTGGGCCTCCTCCACCCAGTCCGCGGCCCGCCGCGCCTCCGCGGCGTCCTTGTCTTCGCTGTCGTTGAGCACCCAGGCGAGCACCACGACGTCGGGCTCATAGGCGAAGCCCTCCGCTTCGAGCCGTGCCGCCAACTGCACCGCGCCCAGTCCCGGCTCCGCAAGGACGACCGCTTCCCAGGTTTCCCCGCGCTCGCGGGAGAGCCCGCGCTCGATCCGTTGTGGCCACGCGTCGTCGAAGAGAACGCTCACCCCCCAGGTGAATGAGTCTCCGAGGCAGACTGCGCGCCGCACCCCGTCGGGCTTCGGGATGGCTCGCTCCAGGTCGCGGTACCCGCGCGAGTTGACCGGGCGCCTCTCGCGCCGGTCGGTCCGCACCGGGGCGTAGCCTCCGTCCGCCTCCTCCCCCCCCTGGAGGCGCACGAGCCCCTCGGCGAGGAGCAGCGACACGAGAAGGCCACCGGTAAGGAGGGCGATCTCGCCCAGGCGCGCACGCACGGCCACGGTACCATCATATATGCTGCGTCTGTCGTGGGGCGGGGTCACGGCGGCGTGGTATCCTGCCCGCGCCGATGCGGTCGCGTCCTTCGCCCGCCCACGGACCTGCCCCCATCCGACTCGCCAGGGGTCGGACCCGTCTCGCTCTGCTGCTTCTCGCCCCGCTTGTCGGAGCTCCCGCCGCAACCGCCCAGCAGTTCTTCGACCAGGATCGGATCGACCTCACCGGGCAACAGAACCTGACGCTCGGGGCCGGGGCCCGCGCCTACGGAATGGGCGGAGCGTTCCTGGCCCGAGCGGATGACGCCACCGCCGCGTCGTGGAACCCCGCCGGCCTGAGCTATCTGCGCCTTCCGGAGCTGTCGCTCGTGGGCACTCACAACTCCTTCCTCGAGGACGGCATCGAGACGGACGCCTTCGAGGGCGGATCGTTTGATTTCGCCGCCTTCACCTGGCCCGTGTCCATTCGGGACATCCGGGGCGCGGTGCAGTTGAGCTTCCAGAGGGCCATCGGGTTCGACGGGACCCGTAACCTCGATGTCGGCGCTGGGATCCGCCTCGACGGAAGCAGCAACGGCGGGTTCGACGTACTCGCCTTCGGCACGGGATTCCGGCCGACGCGGCGGCTGCGGGTCGGCTTCACCGCGAACCGCTGGCTCAACGGCTACGAGCAGAACCTGGTCCGCCAGGTCCCCGGTCACCCTCGCCCGCTGCGCGAGTTCAATCTCGACTTCCGTCCCCGGGGCTGGAACTTCAACTTCGGGGTCATCTGGTCGGCGAGCAACAGCGTCAATCTGGGGGGCGTGTTCAAGACCCCGTTCCGGGCCGACGTGAGTCTGACCAAGCGGCGGGACGACACCTGGGCCGATGCCACCGGCCTTGACGACGTCACGACCAACGCGGCGAGCAGGGACGACGTCACCATCGAGTTCCCGGCTTCGGTGGGCTTCGGCATCTCGTGGCGGCTGCGCGACACCCTCACCCTGTCCGCCGATTTCACCCAGACGCGCTGGTCGACGGCCAACATCCGGGACTACTTCATCCTCCCCTTCACCCCGCGCCGGGAAGATCCCTCGGAGCCGCTCTCGCCCCCGCTCCCGATCGAGTTCGACGAGCTGCCCTACCCGACCCTCACCTCCGAGCAGGTCGACGCCCAGCAGATCCGCGTCGGGGCGGAGTGGGTCGTCATCTCGAGCCCCCGCATCAAGATCCCGGTGCGGGCCGGGTACTTCAACGATCGGCGGATCACCGCCTACCCGGACGGGAGCATCCCCCGCTACAACGGGGTCACCGTGGGCACGGGCCTCATCCTCGGCTCGCTGCTGCTCGACATGGCCTATCTCCTGGAGTTCGGCGACGACCTGGTCCCCATCGACGTCCCCTCCGACGACCCGGACGGCCCGGTGACGACGGTGCCGGTCCGATACTCGCTACGGACGCAGCGGTTCTTCGCCTCCGTGATCTATCGCTTCAGCGGTCATCCCTAGGTCACTCCGGGAACGCAGCACCGAGTGACGTTCCCGGAGTAGTCCGTTCGATCTTCACTCCGCTTCGTCATTCCCGACGGGTTCCCGGGCGTACACCTTGATGGGGCTCCAGCGTTTGAGGAGCACCTCGCCGGCGGGAGCGCCCTTCCGCTTGCGGACATCGGCCACGCGGCAGAGGTGGACCTCGACCTTTCCGCGGCTTCCCCGTGCCTTGGAGTGCCAGGCCGCCAGCTGGGCCGCCTGCTCGACGACCGGCCGGGGGATTTCCTCGAGCGGCTGCTCCTCCGGGTTCCGGATCACCACGTGGCTCCCCGCGGGCCCGGCCACGTGGAGCCACAGGTCGTGGGGCGCGGCGACGCCGAAGGTCAGGCGGTCGTTCTCCGCGTCCCCTTTCCCGACGAGGACCTCGAACCCCTCGATCTCGTAAGAGCGGTACCCCCGCCCCTTGCTGCCCACGCCGCGCCTCCTCGCGGCTCGCGCCGCACGGCATGCTACGCTCCGCGCGATCACGTCTTCAAGGCGGGAGGAACATGCACGAGTTCGACCTGGATCCCGAAGAAGTGAGACGGCTGGGGCATCGCGCGGCGGATCTGGTCGCCGACCATTGCGCGACCCGGACGAACGGCCCGGTCTTCGGCAAGGTGGGCGGCGGGGCCGCGGTGTTCGACGAGCCGTTGCCCGAGGTCGGCTGTCCCGCCGACGAGGTGCTCGACGCCGCCCGGGAGCACGTCCTGACGCACCCCTTCGGTAACTCGCATCCCCGGTTCTTCGCCTTCATCAACGCCACCGCCGACCCGCTCGGGACCGTGGCCGACTACCTGGCCTCGGCCATGAACAGCAACTGCTGGGGCGGGGACCACGCGGCGATCCACGTCGAGGACCGGGTCATCCACTGGATCGCCGAGATCCTCGGGCTGCCGGCCTCGACCGAAGGGATCCTCACCTCCGGCGGGTCGATGGCCAACTTCACCGCTCTCGCCGCGGCGCGGCGAGCGAAGTCGCCGCGAGTGCGGGAGGACGGTCTCGTCGGGACGCTCCCCCTCGTCGTGTACGCCTCGGAGGAGGCCCACAGCTGTGTCGACAAGGCGGTGGACCTGCTGGGGATGGGCACCCGGCAGCTGCGCACCATCCCGACGGACGAGCGGTTTCGGATCCGAGTGGACCTCCTGAGGAAGGCGATCGAGGTCGATCGCGCGGACGGCCTGCGGCCCGCGATCGTGGTGGGCAACGCCGGCTCGGTGAACACGGGGGTGATCGACCCCCTCGACGAGCTCGCCGACACCTGCGCGCGGGAGGACCTCTGGTTCCACGTGGACGGGGCCTACGGGGCGATGGCCTGCGTCTCGCCCGAGCTGCGCCCTCTCTTCGTCGGCCTCGAGCGGGCCGACTCCGTGGCCACCGATCCCCACAAGTGGCTCTACGTGCCGTTCGAGGCGGGAGCCACGCTCGTGCGGGAGCCCGGCCGGCTCGCCGACGCCTTCCGCCGGCCCGCGGCATACCTGGTGCACGACCCCGACGGGCCGCTCGTGGGTCCCGTCCTCTTCAACGAGCGCGGCCCCGAGCTCTCCCGCGGGTTCAAGGCCCTCAAGGTGTGGATGGGCCTCAAGCGCCACGGGCGGAAGGGCTACGCGGCCGCGGTCGAGCACGACGTGGCGATGGCCCGCTTCCTCGCCGAGGAGGTGCGGGGACGCGAGGACTTCGAGCTGCTGGCCGAACCGGGGCTCTCGATCGTCAACTTCCGGTACCGTCCTCGTGGGAGGATGCTCGAGGAGGCCGATCTGGACCGGCTCAACCGCCGGATCGCGAACCGGCTCGTGGCGAGTGGGGCCTTCTTCTTCGCGCCCACGATCGTCCGGGGCCGCACGTGGCTGCGCATCGCCATCGTGAACTTCCGCACTCGCGAGGACGATCTGCAGGCCCTCGTGGACGAGGCGGCCCGGGCCGGTCGAGCGATCCTGGACGGGGACTAGCCGGCGCGCACCTTCCCCGAAACCACAGAATAGTCTAAGGTTGGCCCGTCACCCCGGGTTCAAACCCCCTGGCCCTCCGCGGCATCTCAACGTTCGGAGAGGAGTGATGGAGGGTGGACTCGCGGGGTTTATGCTCGGAGAAACGCCGATTCCGACCCGTTTCGACGACGAGCGCCGGGCCGCCGAGTGGCGGCTCGTCCAGGACGCTCGCTCGGGCGACCTTCAGGCCTTCGAGCGGCTCTACCGCGACCACGAGCGGAGGGTGTTCGCCTTGTGTCTGAGGCTGTCGTCGAATCCCGAGCTCGCCGAAGAGCTGACCCAGGAGGTCTTCATCCGGGCGTGGAAGAAGCTCGCCTCCTTCCGTGGTGAGAGCGCCTTCTCCTCATGGCTCTACCCCCTCACCGTGAACGTGGCCCGCTCCGAGCGGAGGTCACGGATGCGGCGCCTGGCCCGGGTCTTTCCGACCGACGACGTCGCCGCCTTCGAGCCGCCCGCTCCGCCGCCCACCCCCGAAACCGCCTTCGACCTCGAGAAGGCGATGGCCGCGCTGCCCCCCGGGGCCCGAGCCGTCTTCGTCCTCCACGACGTCGAGGGCCGGACCCACGAGGAGACGGCGTCGCTGTTGGGACTCGCCCCCGGGACCTCGAAGGCGCAACTGCACCGGGCCCGGCGGCTTCTGAGAGAGGCGCTCGAGTCATGACCTGCGCAGAGTTGGACGATCGTCTGGACGCGTGGGTGGACCGCACGCTGCCCGAGGCGGAGCAACGCGATGTGGAGAGCCACCTCGCCGCGTGCCCGGCGTGTCGCGAGCAGGAACGACGGCTTCGGCAGCTCCTGGCCCATGCCTCGGCGCTGCCTCGCTCCGTGTCTCCGCCGCGCGACCTCTGGCCGGAGATCTCACGGCGGATCGAACGGGAGAGGGCGTGGTCGTGGCCCCGGGTCGGTTCCTGGCAACCGCTACTCGCCGTCGCGGCCGCTGTGGTCATCGCGCTGCTGGCGGTCGTTCTCCGCCAGCCGGCGCCGACCCCTGCTCACACGGTGGTCATCCCCAGCCCGGCCGCCGACACTTATCAGACGCAACCCGCGGCCGTTCATATGGATCCCGCCCTCGCGGCCATGGAACGCGACTACCAGGCCGCGGCCAACGCCCTCCTCGCCGCCCTGCAGGAGAGGAAGGACGAGCTGGAGCCCGAGACCCTGGCCAGCGTGGAGCGCAACCTCGCCGTGATCGACGAGGCGCTGGCCGAGCTCCACCGGGCTCTCGAGAAGGACCCGGCGCGCCCCGAGCTGGGCCGGATGCTCGTATGGACGCACCGCAAGAGGGTCGATGTGCTTCGCAAGATGGTGAAGTACTCGACGGCTCTCTAGATGCTGGAAGAGAAGGAGAACGCCATGAAGCGCGCAGCGCTCGCACTAATGTCAATTGTGATCATGCCGGGCTGGCTCGCGGCCCAGACCCGCGTCGACGAGCAGCGGCCGGCGGCCCCGGACGGCACCGTCGCAATCGAGAACATCTCCGGGTCGGTCAAGGTGATCGGCTGGGACAGGGCCGAGGTCCATGTCACGGGCACTCTCGCCCCCGACGCCGAGCTGGACTTCGAGGCGACGGCGAAGCACGTCGGAATCGAGGTCGAGGTGGAAGGCCGCGGTGATAAAGGAGAATCGGACCTCGAGGTCCATGTTCCCTCGGGTAGCCAGGTCGAGATCGAAGGCGTCAACACCGAGATCGAGGTCACTGGCCTGACCGGGAGCGTGGAGGCAGAGACCGTGAA
>Ga0316577_10001246_pt1 | contig 11852 bp, 7 predicted proteins | sample S5NA_FD_203073 | JGI IMG/M metagenome (GOLD analysis project Ga0316577, IMG submission 203073) | Rhizosphere microbial communities from salt marsh grasses in Alabama, United States - S5-7_050615r2r1 | ecosystem: Host-associated > Plants > Roots > Rhizosphere | place: USA: Alabama | collected... | reverse complement strand
CGCCCCAGGCCTCCCAGTGGTTGGCCAGATCGGCGCCGCAGATGGTGTGCCCGCCGACGTGGCCGTCGACGACATGGACGCCGTCCAGGCCATTGCGGATGGTGGTCGACCCCTGGGCGGCGCCGGGCGGTTGGTTGTAGGCGGGCAGGCCGAAGCGCATGCGGCCCCAGCCGGCGGGGACGGATGCCTGGGCGTCCCGCGGCCAGGTCTGGTCGGGGATGGCCGGGCTGCCAGCGGCTTCGTCGCGATCGTGCAGGAGGACGGCGAGGCGCCATTCTGTTCCCGCGGACGGCCGTGCGGGCAGGCCGAGTTCGCTGAAAGGAATTTCCCAGGTCAGCTGCCAGCCCTTGGCGTCCGCGCCGGAATTGGGGCCGGTGCTGCCGCGCCAGGTGGTTTCGGCGGTGAAGGGAATGGGGATCGCGCTCCAGCCGGCGCCGTTCCCCTGGTAAGCGGCTCGATCGGCGGGGGAGTTTCCGAGCTGCGATATGAAACGGTAGGTGCTCGCGCCGGGTGAATCCTCCGCGCCACCCTGGAGGTCGAGCAGCAGGGTGACCGCGTCCCAGTCCTCCAGGGAAGCGGGGGAAGGGGTCTCGTCGTACCAGAGTTGGCGGTCGATGATGTGCAGGACGATTTTCAGCTTTTGATCGTAATGCCAGAGGCGCACGTCGGCGCTATTGAGGCTGGATGTGACCTGGCCCAGCCAGAAGATGGCCGGTTCAAAGGCGTCCGGATCCGCCGGCTCAGCCCCCAGGTAGGGGACGTTGATCACGGGCTGGGGGATGGGCGGCTGGGTGAGGATGAGGGGTAAATAGAGAGATGCAGCGGCGGGCGTGCTCTTTACAGCGGCGGCCGGATCCTGATCGGCCCCAGCCCACACCTGGGGGGCGTCCCAGGTCAGGGTGAGGAGCGCGGTGAGGGCTGCGGCAAGAATAAAGGGCAGCCAGATCTTTTTTCTACTTGTCAAGCGTGCACTCATTGTCTATAAGCCTCATTTCCCGCCTGTTGAAACTGATGAACGGCCGTGAGGATACCATGATGGAGGGATGGGGGCAGGAATTCTAAGGTGGCAAGCGGCAGGGGGAGTTAGCCCATGATTGTCGCTTCGACGCTGTCGATGCCCGTGGCGCCGGAGGGACGATTGTCCGTCTGTTCTTCAATTTGCGGCGTGCCGTCCAGTTCGCGGCAGCGCACCTCGAAGAGATGCTGTCCCTCCTCAAAGGGCCATTCGTAGCGCCAGATGACCCACGTCGTTTCGGAGAGCGGGGAGCGCAGTTGGGCGTCCTGCCATTCGCCGCCGTCGACGCGTACCTGCACGGCGGAGATGCCGCGCGCGCCGGAAAAGGCAATGCCGCCGATAGGCACGCGGCGCTGGTCACCATCCTCAATGAGATGGTCGACGGCAACGGTGTCGATCACGGAGGTGGTTTTGACCTGGGCAACTTCGTCCCAGTTGCGCTCGACCCAGTATCCTTCCTGGTATTCAGCGGTCACTTCGATTTCGGTGATCCACTTGGGCTGTTTCATGCCGTAACGGTCAGGGATCCAGATACGCAGGGGGAAGCCGTGGTCCTTGGGCAGGTCGTTGCCGTCCCAGGCGTAGCAGAACATGATGCGCGGCTCGGACATAATCAGGTCGATGTCCACGGTCTCATAGAAGCCGTCGCCGGAGGTGATGACCAGGTACTGCGCGCCTTCTTGCAGGCCGAGATCAGCAAGGACATCCTGCGCGCTGACGCCGGTCCACTGGGTGGTGCTGATCAGGCTGGTGCCGATGCGGCCGGAAATGCAGGAGAGGGTGACGTATTGGTCGATGGAATCCCAGCGGGTCTTGAAATCTTCCAGGGTGAGCATTTGCGGGTTGTCGACCAGGCCGGTGATGGGCAGCACCCAGGAGGCTTCGTCGATCAGGGTCGGTTCGGTCTGGATAAATACTTTGTAGTGGTCCTTGACGGGCGTGTATTCGGGCCGTGTTCCGGGGACAGGGACGACGGGATCGCCGGCGTTGGGGAAAGGGCTCTCGGCACCGGGTTCGCTGTTATGGACCATCTCGTCCGTCGATTCGGCCAGCGTGCGCCGGTCTTCCAGGCGTTTGAGCACGGTGCCCAGGCCGGCGCCGGCGATGGTGATCAGGGCCGTGCCGGCGCCGAGCTGGATCAGGAAACGGCGCCGGTCCCGGCGCAGCACAAGGCGGGTTTCTTCGTCCTCGGGTTCGGGAATACGCACCAAGTGCGCGTACGCTTCATTGAGGGCCAAACCCCAGATCAGAAAAGCGGCGATGATCCAAGCCAGGCTAAGCACGGGGAAGACATCCGACTGGGTGATGGCCAGGCTGATGGCGGCCAGGGGCAGGCCGAAGAGGGCACCGACCAGCAGTCCAGCAAAGCGATCGCCGTTGGAGCGGCGCCAGCTCATGACGGCGAAGTAGAGGGCGCCGACGAGTATACCCAGGGCCATAAACTGCAAGACGGCGGAGATGCGTTCGGCCGTTTTGGCGGACTCGGCGACATTGACGCCCAGGAAAAGCATGATATTGATCATGGTATCGATGCCGAAGGTTACCAGGTCGCCGGGCAGCACGCGCGTCACCCAGTTAAAGAGGTCGAAGGGCACGAAGGGCAGGTTGAGAAGCTGGTTGGCGAGATAGAGAACGGCCGTCAGCGCGGCGGTTAGCAACCCGCCGGCCAGGGCGCCCAGGGCAATGATGCGGATCTTCATAATTTTTTACCTTCCTCTAGTATTCCACGTTGACTCCATTATAAGGCATAAGGCTTACAGAAATATTACAGGGGGCAGGTGGCAATAATGAAGGGGACACAGAGGGCTCAGAGATCTTTAGAAAGCGAGTTTTTTGTCCTGGTTTGCGGTGGATCTATTGGTTGTAAAAACTCGGTTTCTAACTACCGGATAGATGGGTGAGGAGGGCCTGGAGGCCGCGGAGGTTCATGTTCCAGTCGAGGTTTTCGTGGTCGTTTAGTTCTACGGTGATCGAGGGAATGCCCTGGGAGGTCAGCCAATCGGCGGCGTCGCCGGTGACGTTGTAATGCTCGAATTGGTCATGGAACCGGTAGCCGGAAGCGCGGCTGTAGACCCGGCCCAGCTCAAGGCTTTGGGGATCGATTTCGTCGCAGCCCGCGGCGTAGACGCCGGTGGCCGCGCTGTGCAGGAAAAGGGCCGCCGCCGGTTGTAAGTTGAGGATGAAGTCGCGCAGAGCCTGGTTTTCGGGCTCGGAAAAGGGGGCGCTGCCGCCGCTGACCGGTTCATAACCCCACCAGGCATCGGGGGTCCAGTCGCAGTCCCAATTGCGGTTCAAGTCGACGCCGCTGCCGTTGACACGGCCGGGAACCGGGTCTGCGGCGACGTCAGCGGCGGTGAAACGGCGGATTTTTTGGGTCACCGCGTAGAGCCCGTCGGGATTGGCGTTGGGGATGATGTGAATGGTGAGGGACGGGGGGATGAGGTCAGGATTTTCTTGCAGGTGATCGATTATTTGATAGGCCAGGAGGATGGTGTTCCATTCGTAGCCGCCATGAATGCCGCCGACGATGACGAGGGGGGTTTCGCCGTCGCCGAACTGTTGGCTGATGATGGGGATGGCGCAGACGGCCGAACGGCCGATCAGCGTACCTTCTTGATCTTCAATCGCATCCACAGCAGGGCAGAGGATGTGGTTGGGCAGGACGCCGCGCTCGGAGGGGCTGTCTCCAGTTTCCTGCGCTGCTGTATCCTCCGGGGAGAGGGATAGGGGGATGACCAGCTCCTGGCCGGCGACAATGGCGGCGGCATCAAGCAGTTCATTGGCGCGCTGGATGTCAGCAATGGTGGTTTCGAAGGCCTGGGCGATGCTCCAGAGGGTGTCTCCCGCCTGCACAACGTAGATCTGCGGGGTCGGGGAGGGCGCCGGAGTTGGCGTTTTTGTTGGCGCGGGGGTGTTTGTGGGGGCGAGCGTATTTGTGGGCGCAGGTGTCGATGTCGGCGCTGGCGTTGTGGTTTCGCGCGGGATGGCGGCGACGGTGGTCTGCGGCGGGGATTGGGGTAGTTCTACGGCCGTGCAGGCGGTAAGGAAGAGGGAGAGGAGGAAGACGGCCGTTATGAGGATTTGGGGGTGATTTTGATGCATGATCGATTTGTTTTCTGAAGCTTTATAAGCAAGCAGCAACCTGAAGGTTACTCTACAAATTGTAGCTCAATGGGGTATATTGAGTGAACAAGCCGTCCGATCCGGCTGACGGGGCCGGTCCGGATGCGGCCGGTTTTGAACAACGGCCGAGTTTTGTTAAGCTAACAAAATATCCCCGCATGAGGAGTTTTAAATGGCCGAAAGAGTTACGTTGGATGTTTATACGGATTTTGTTTGACCCTGGTGCTATCTCAGTACCGGGCGTATTGAAAAGCTGAAAGAAAATTATGACATCGATGTCAATTACGTCTATTTTCCGCTGCATCCAGAGACACCCCCGGAGGGGCAAAGCCTGTACGAGCTGTTTGGCGCGCGGGCCAATCTTATAGCGGCGGCCGAACGTTTGAAGGGGTTGATGGTCCAGGAAGGGCTTCCTTATGACAGCGGGCGTTTCATGATCTACAATTCACGCCTGGCACAGGAGCTGGCGAAGTGGGGCGAGCGGACAACTAAGAGCGACGAACTGAATAAAGCACTCTACCAGGCTTACTTCGCCGAGGGATTGGATATCAGTGATACGAATGTTTTGCTGGATCTGGTGGAAAAGGTGGGTCTGGATCGCGATGAAGCGCAGGACGTGCTGGAGGAGCGCATGATGAAATCGGCCGTTGATGCTGACTGGCAGCATGCGCTGAGCATCGGCGTGCGCAGCGTGCCCACCTTCGCCGTAGGCCTGACCGGTGTGGCCGGGGCACAGCCCTATGAGCAGCTCGCGCAGCTATTGGAGCATACCGGCGCGGTTAAACGGTCTGAAGGGGGACAGAATGAGGTTTCTGATATCCAGTAGATGAAAGCGACCTGGAAGCTATGGCCTGTCTGGTTCACGGTGATCATCACGCTGGCCGGCTGCCGGAGCAGTGAAAACGCTGTTTCCGGCCTGATCGCGCCTTCGCCCACGAGCGCTGTAGCGGCCACGGCGGCTGTTCCCCCACCGGTATCCTCCGCGGAAACGCAGACGGCGGCGCCTACGGTCACGTCTACGGCGAGCGCATTTCCGGCATCGCCAACGGCCGTGCCGACGGCGACGATCACGCCGACGCCGCATCCGCTGGCGCCTTATACGATTGAGGGCATGCGCGAACGGCCGTATGCGGGCGGGGAGATCGAGGTGTTGATGCTGCAGGAGGAGAATGAGAGCTTTCGCCGCTATTTCATCAGCTACCCGAGCGATGAGCTGACGATCAGCGGAACGATGAATATCCCGCGCGGGCAGGGGCCGTACCCGGTGGTGATCTTGCTGCACGGCTATTATAAGCGCGAGCAGTATTACAGCGGCGCCGACACCTGGCAGGCGGCCGAACTGCTGGCAAGTAATGGGTATCTCACGATCGCGCCTGATTACCGCAGTTGGGGAAGTTCGGACAGCGGGCAGAGCTTTTTTCACACGGGGCTGGTGGCGGATGTGATTAATCTGATTAACGCTTTGCCATCGCTGCCGCAGGCGGATACGGAGCGCATCGGCTTGTTGGGGCACAGCATGGGCGGGGGGATCGCTACGAAGGTGCTGGTGATCGACGATCGCGTGTCGGCGGCCGTTTTGCACGCCCCGAACAGCGCCGACGATGCGGATTTGATCGGCCGTTGGGGACCCGGCTGTTTGCCGGACCAATCTTTTGAAGAGGGCGACGCCTGTAATCCGGGTGAAATTGTCCCCGCGGACCTGCCGCAGGAGTTAGTCGACATCTACCTGGAAGCAACGGGGGACGAGCTGTTCTTGCAGCGGGTGGCCCCGATCAATTATCTGGAGGCGATCAAAGCGCCGGTGCAGATCCATATCGGCGAGGAGGACGGCGAGACCTTGCAGCAAACGCCGCCGCAGTGGTCGCGGAAATTGTATGAAGCCATGAAGGCGGCCGGAGTAGAGGTAACGTTCTTTTCCTATCCGGGGGAGGGGCATTATTTCAAGCCGGCGGCATGGGGGGAGCTGATGGGCAGGGCGTTGGCTTTTTTTGATGAGGAAATGGGTGGTTAGTAAGTAGTAAGTGTTATTTAGTATTTAGTGAGCAGGGACACGGAGGGCACAGAGGGGGCGCTGAGGAGAATGAATGATTTTCTCGTTCTTGGGCGTTGATTGGGTTGGTGGGCGTGCAGGTGGTGCGAAGGAGACTGGGATGAAAAGGGTTTATAAAAAGCCCTCCTGGTGAGCCATTGACAGTAGTGTAACAGGAATCTATACTGGGAAAAGGGTCTGAATTATACTGGTCAAAAATAGGTTAGGATAAAAGTATGACAAGTGAAAGTGGGGGACGGGTCATGGATGCGGGAGAGAGGCGGCGGCAGTTGGGACTTTTTCTGCGGCAGTGCCGCGAACGCATCAGTCCCCAGGAGGCAGGGCTGCCGATGACTCGGCGGCGGCGCACGCCGGGCCTGCGGCGCGAGGAAGTGGCGATGCTGGCCGATATCAGCACGACTTACTACACCAAGATCGAGCAGGGGCGGGTCGATGTATCGGAACGGGCTCTGTACGCGATTGCCGGCGCCTTACGGCTCAGCCATACGGAACGAAATTACGCTTCCGCCCTGGCCAGCGGACGGCCGACGGCGGCGGCGAATGTTTTAGAAGAGCAGGTGAGTCCGGCGATGCGTCTTTTTTTGGATTTACAGAATCCGTATCCGGCGCAGATCATGGGCCGGCGTTGGGATTTTCTGGCCTGGAATGAGGCCACGAGCGCCGTGTTGGGGGATTTAGGCCAGACGCCGCCGGCGATGCGCAACCTGATGGTGATGCTGTTCACTGTGCCGCAGATGCGCGAAACGATCAGCGATTGGGAAGCGAATGCCAGGAACTCCCTGGCCGAATTCCGCGCCGACTATGGTAGGTATCTTGACGATCCGCAGTTCGGGGAATTGATCAGCTTTCTGATGGATAAGAGCGCTTATTTCAAAGCGTGGTGGACCGAGCAGTACAAGGTAGGCAGCGTGTCCGACTTTGAAAAAATCATCCTCCATCCCACGGCCGGGGAGCTGCGCATGGTGGAAACGGTATTTATGGTTAATGATAATCCGGGCCAGCGTGTCCTGCTCTTTTTGCCGCTGGACGAATTGACCGAGCAGAAGTTGCGGCAGCTTTATGAGGCGCGCCTTGCTGAACTGGCGCAAGACTCTTGCGTGCAGGCTTCCAGCGAGGAGGTCTTCGAGCCGGCAGCGGAAGTCCTGTTGGAAGAAGAGGCGGTTACGGTCGTTTTGTGAGAGTGCGCAGCTACAAAACAGGTGAAGGGAGGGGATTTTGAACAACCCAGAGTCTGAGGAGTCGACGAGTCCCATTTTTATAGTGATCGTGATCCTGGTTCCACTTCTGCTGCTGCTATGCGCCGGAGGGGGTTTCTTTCTTTGGCAGGGGCAGGGCGGTGAGAGGGAGGAAGGGGTGATCATTTCCCCGCCGCCGGCTACGCGAGAGACAGTGGAGAGCGCGCGCAGCATCCTGGCGGCAACAGCGACGGCGCGGGCGCGGGCGACGCTTGAGTTTGAAGGGCAGGAGAGACCGCTGGTGGTGCCGACGCTACCTATTAATACCCCGGGACCGACGGAAACGGCGGTGACTTTCCCCTCGCGGACGCCGACATCGACGCCCACACCTACGAATACGCCCACCAATACGCCCACGCCGACGAATACACCCACGGCAACGAGTACGCCGACAGCGACGGCTACGGCCACGGCCACGGCGACAGCTACGCCGCTGCCGACACCGACGCCCACGTTTACCCCTATTGCGATAGCGACGTTCACCCGGCGGCCTTTGCCAACGGCAGCGCCTTCGAGGACGGCGCAGCCTTCTCCAATCGCATCGCCTTCGCAGACGGCGCGGCCTTCAGAGACAGCACCGCCTACACAGACGGCGTCACCCTCGGAGACGGCGTCACCTTCGGAGACGGTAGAACCCTCGGAAACAGCGCCACCCCCGGCGACGGCGTCACCTTCGGTGACGAGTACAACGACCACATTAGAAACCACCAACTGCCAGCTGCCGCCCGGCGCTGTTTTCGCCAGTGCGTGGATTAATGTGTTGGATGAGATTGGCTGCGCCAGTGAGCAGGCGCTCAGCGGGCAGGTTGTCGAGCAGAATTTTATCAGCGGCAAGATGGTGTGGCGCGAACCGCTGGATTACGGCCGGGCGCTGGTCTTTTTCAACAGCGGGGTCTGGCGTACTTATTATCACGCGCCATACAGCGAGGGGGATCCTGAATTCCCATGCGTGGACGAATACACGCCGGCGCAGTCGCCGCCGACGCCGAAGCGCGGGTTCGGGGCGATGTGGTGCGATATCCCGGAGATTCGCAGCGGGTTGGGGAATGCCACCGATGGCGAGTACTCTTTTACAGGCGCTATGCAGCGCTTTGAGAATGGGTCGATGCTGCACACGGCCGGCGGGGCGACGGTTGTTTTTTATGATAATGGGTTGTGGGAGTGGAGGTAGAGTGAGTTTGTCAGTACGTCAGTGTGTCAGTTAGTCAGTACGTCAGTATGTCAGTTAGTCAGCGAGTCAGCGAGTCAGCGAGTCAGCGAAATAGGATAATGGATCAACAGGTAGAAGGAACGGCCGAGGTGATGGCCATCAACGAAGTGATGGAGACGGAGCGCAGGTGGGTGCAGGCGCATCGTGACCTGGATGTGGCAGTGATTGCCGAGATCCTGGATGAAGCGTACGCACGTATTGAGAAGGATGGAACAATTAGCCGCAAGAGCGACGTGGTGGCCTCTTATGGTTCGGGGGAACGGCATTGGGATGTCGCTGAAGGGAGTGATTATTCGGTGCACGTTTTTGACGATACGGCCGTTGTGGTGGGTATCTGGCGCGGGGTGGGGGTGAATCACGGACAGGCGTTTGATTACCGGGCGCGTTTTTTAGCGGTCTATCTCAGGCGGGCGGATGGATGGAAGTTATACCGGGATGAGGTGTTTGAGCTGGAAGGGTAAATTGTAAATTGTGAATGGTGAATGGTTATTAAAAAACGAGCCTCTCGGGTGAGAGGCTCGTTTTTTTATTTGGCCAAGCTGTTAACCAGGTTGATTGATTACTCCAGCGTCGAGTCGTAGAGCGGGCCTTCGTCGATGCGCGGGCTATATTTACCCTGGCTTAGAGGCGCGTAGACGACTACTTCGCCGGAGCAGCTGTTGCCCACAACGTCGGTGGCGGTGAAGTAGACGTGGTAAGCACGGCCGTTGGCTTCACCGTCTCGCTCGGCGCGCAGCCAGGCTGTATCCGTCCCCACTCCCATACCGTCGGGGGTGGTGTTACCGTCGTTGTCGCCATTTACCGGCTCATCCTGCCAGATACCATCGATGTTGATAATAGGCACATCCCCAACATCGGGGTCGGTGACGCCGATGATGGAAACGGGCACAAACTTGTGGTTCACGGGCCAAAGTTGTTCTGGGTCGGGCATGGCGGCCGAGCAGACGGGCGGGCCGTTCAGATCGAGGCCGACTATGACCGGATCGTGATCCGAGGCGCGGTAGGGATCGGGGCTGAAGTAGCCAGCAGGATTGTAGTAGTTTTCGTAGTCAATCACGGCCGGCTCATCGGTGTTGATGTGCCACTCGGTCACGCCCGTGACCTGCGGGGTCAGGCTGGCATTGGCCAGGCTGTGGTCTAAGTAACCAACCAGACCGTCGAAGGTGTAGGTGTAGGCGTAATCACCGCTGAAGGATTTTACCAGATTGGTGAAACCGCCATCAGTGAGGACGCGGATCGGGTCTTCCATGGCGTACGAGTTGAGGTCGCCAATGATGATCACGTCGGGATCGCCACTTGATGCCTGTATCTGAGGCACGGCCGTTTCCACCAGGTATTGGGCACCCAAGGTACGCGTCAGATTACAGCTGCCTTGTTCGAGATCGTCGTCACCAGGACCGCAAGAGGAACCCTTGGATTTCAGGTGGTTGACGATGGGTGTGAACAGCGCGCCATCCTCGTTAGACATGAAGGTCTGGGCGATTGCCGGGCGGCTCTGCTGAGCAAATTCACCATCTTCGTCGACATAATCCATCGGATTGGTGAAATCAGGATCATCGACGATTACGGGATCGCCGAAGGGCGTGACGCTGGCCGGCTTGTATATGAAGCCGACGGTAATCTCGTCCGTGCCGACTACTCCCGGACCGGCGTCGACGTAGGCGTAAGTGCCCGCGCCGAGGCCTGGATCCGTATAGCCAATCCCCGCACATTCATCGGGGCTGTTATAGCAGGGACCTTCGTTCATCACTGTTACCAGCTCGGCGATGGCGCTGTACTGGTCGAAGCCGTCGTTTTCGATTTCCATCACACCTACGACATCGCCGTCGATGGCCTTCATGGCTTCATAGATCTTGATGCGCTGGCGCACAAACTCCAGGAAGGTGTAGGCGCCGCGGGAGGTGGGGAATCCACCGCCCTGGCCATCGCCGTTGAAGAAGTTAAGGACGTTGAAGCTGACGACTTTCAAGCTGCCACCGACATCATCAGGAACGGCCGTGCGCGGATTATCCTCGATAAAATTAGGATCCTGGGTGGGCTGCAAGCGGTAATCACGGCCTACCGTAGCCGGGTCAGAACAATCTGAGCCGGAGTTGATCTGGCCGTAATCAATCACACCGACGAGGCCGTTGACCATATCGCCGCCGCGTAAAACGGCCGGAGGTGGGCCACCCAGATAGGGCACGGGGTCGGGATTGTCACCACAGCTGCTGACTTCCATGCCGTCATCCAGGAACAGCAAGTTGAGATTGTTGTATTCGGCCAGGGCCGCCGCTTCAGGCGAGTACGGGAGCTCCTGGTTGGTAGGCTGGAAGAGACGGTTGGTCAGGTCACTGGAGAGCGTGAGCTGGCCGTAACGGCCGAGGAAGTAATTCTGGGCGACGCTCATCGTGTTGGTCAGGTCGACGTACATGCCCTCAACCTTCTCCAGGTCGCCGTCCGTCGTTTCGGGCAGCGTGACGTCCACCGGCCCGTAGGCACCGGGGGCGTAATCGCAAACGAGCACATCAACGACGGCGATCTCCGTGTTCATGAAATTCTCAACGACCGTGCCCGTGACGCGAACCAGATCGCCATCTTGAACATCCGGCGCGGCAAAGCCGCCTTCATTCACGAAAACACCTTCCGACGTCGCCGGATCATTGTCAAAATCAGCATCCTCTTCTTGGACGAAGAAGCCATCCAGTTCATCGCTTTCCTGGAAGTCGCCGACAACAACGCCTTCCACTGTGACCAGTTGGCCGACGATGGGGCTGACAAAGCCTGGGCCTTGAACGGCGTTGATCGCAGTCGAGGGATCACTACAAACAGCGTTGGTTGTAAAGCTAAATTGGTAATCCTCTTCCATGTTCAGCGGGGGATCGCCCTGATCGGCCACCGCGCCGGCGAAGACGGTCACAGTACAGACCGTTGTGCTCGGCAAGTCGCTGACCGGATCAAGCGTGTAGCTTGCCGGGCCACCGCCGACTACGGCATCCACGAATGCACCACCGCAGTTGATCTCGAACCAGGGATCAGTCACGGTCACATTTTCGTTGAAAGCGATCTCGATATTGGAATCTACGGTCACGTATTCAGCGCCACCGCCGGGATTCGTACTAACAACTACGGGCGGCACATTGCCAGCGCTAATTCCGGAAATGACGATATTCTGGAATGCGAAGGCTTCAGAACCACCATCAGTCTCGGCCGTGAGTGTCAGCGTGAGCTGGCTGCCGG
>Ga0316577_10001245_pt1 | contig 11853 bp, 9 predicted proteins | sample S5NA_FD_203073 | JGI IMG/M metagenome (GOLD analysis project Ga0316577, IMG submission 203073) | Rhizosphere microbial communities from salt marsh grasses in Alabama, United States - S5-7_050615r2r1 | ecosystem: Host-associated > Plants > Roots > Rhizosphere | place: USA: Alabama | collected... | reverse complement strand
AATAGTGGCTAACAGAGTATTCCCTAAAAGCCCGGTGGAGAAAAACCGCTTTACTACCCTAATTTCTAAAGGATGGTGCACATTATGAAGACACAATATCACATCGCTAAAAAGAGAGGGGCATTCCACCTGCTTTTTGTGGCATCTGTGCTGCTTGTTACCTCTCTGGCTTGTGGCTTGGGCGCTGGCGAATCGACTGCTACACCGATAGCTACACCGACTGCTACACCGATAGCAATTCCACCTGCGTTTCCGCCGGTAACAGACGCTCCAACACGTGTCAGCACTGCAGAGCCATCTGCCACGCCGACACCTGTTTTGAGCTCTGTCACTCAGCAAAACCCTAGAAGATATCGAGTTGAATTCGTTGCCACGGTCAAGAACGACGGCTTTGCTCTCAATGAGTTGCTCATATATCAGCCACGCCCGATAGCTTGGGACGGTCAACAAGACATTACTATCGAAATGGTCTCCCCTGTGCCGACCAAGCAAGGCGAGGATCCCGTTTTTGGAAACGGTCTATACTACTGGGATATAGGCCGGGAAATGCCGGGAATTGGAGAGTCTCTTGCGGTCGAAATCGAATTTACCTATACTGCCTACGAGATAACCGCCAAGATCAATCCAAACAAAATTCAGCCGTATAACACGGATAGCCCGCTTTACGAGCTCTACACTCGCCCCGAACGCTTTATTGAATCGACTGATCCACAGATTGTCGAGATCGCCAATCAAGTTGCGCTGGGCGAGGAGAATCCCTATCTGGTGGCCCAAAAATACTACAACTATGTAGTTGAGACAGCCCACTATCGTCTTGTAGGAAAGGGGTTGTTAGGTGCCAAGGCTTTACTCACCAATGATGAGGGTGAATGTGGAGACTTTGCAGCGCTGTTCATAGCACTATGCAGGGCCAAAGGTATCCCCGCGAGATCTGTGGTTGGCTATTGGGCAATCTCTGGCGTAGAGCAAACCCACGTCTGGGCAGAGTTTTATATTGAAGGAATCGGCTGGATTCCTGTAGACCCTACCATTGGTCAACAATCGACTAGCGATAAGGAATACTATTTTGGCAGCATGGACAATCAACGGGTTATCTTGCATAAAGGCTTTAATGTTCCATTGGATCCACCGGCACCTGATAACTACTTGGCTCCTTTGCTGCAAGGGCCCTGTTGGTGGTTCTGGGGCGATGGAGATGGCGATAAAATGAGTCTCGAAGTAACAAGGTGGAACGTCACGAGGGCAGAATAATGTGGCATTTTTTGCCATCTCCCTTTTTCTTGTATTCCTGCTACGGTCCATAATTTCTCAGTAACAACGGCAGGAAGCTTCGCAGCCTTGCCTCGTCTGCGCCGAGGTCAGGCAGCACGCCGATGGGACGGGAATCGCCGTCGATGTCGTCGTTCACACCTGCGCTCACGCCGCTGTCTATTGCCGGCGAGCCAGGGCCGATGTGATAGTCCCCGATGCCGGGGGCTACAAAGAGCGGATCGCCGTGCAGCTCGTTGGTGCTGATCACGCCGCTTCCATAGTCTGTACCATTGCCATCGAAAAGCGTGTAATCGGCAGTCACGGTTGTGCTGGTCGGAGCCGTGTTGGTGATGCCCGTGGTGTGGTTGACGATGATGTTGTTCACCAGCGTGGCTGTGACATACGTGTCGGCCCAGACTGCCTCACCCTCGGCTGGATTACCGACCAAGGTGTTGTGAAGCAGTATGACGTTGGCGGGATGAGAAGCCATGCCTTCCAGGCGTACGCCAGCCCCCTCGTCGGCGTGGTTATCGATAATCCAATTGTTGATCAGTTTGGCATGCGTGTCACCAATCTGCACGCCCCCGCCGCGCGAGCCGCCGTTGTTGCTGGTGATCCAGTTTCGAGCAATGAGCGGCGTCGTGCCCCCGCAACATCCCAAGTCGATGCCCCCGCCAGAGATCAGGGCCACGTTGCCCACGATCTCGTTGCCGATAATGGTGACATCGGCGTCGTTGATGATGCGGAGCCCTCCGGCCCATGTGGCGTTGTTGTTGAAAATGATGTTGCCGAGAATCTGGGCAGATCCCCGGTTGACAAAGATTGCCCCGCCATCGCCGGTGGCAGAATTATCCATGATCTGATTACCCTGGATGGTGGGGGAGGCGCTTTCCACATTGATCCCCCCGCCGGAATAGTAGCCGGCCCCTCCGGTGATGGCCAAGCCTTCGATCGTCGGTCCGCCATCTCTGATAACGAGCACGCGTCCCTGCCCTTGCGCGTCCAGCGTGGTGGGGTTGGCCGCGGGATCATGTGTGGTCCAGTTGTCGGTGGCATATCCACCACGTATGGTCACGGTCTTGCTGATGTAAACCACCTGGGTGATGCCGGTTCGCTGGTGGACGTCGGTATAGGTGCCTGCTGCTACTTTGATGATGTCGCCGTCGCTGGCGTCATCCACGGCTGCCTGGACGGATGAGTAGGTACACCCGCCGGGACAGACGTGCAACTCTGCAGCAGGGGCAGCGCGGACGGATGCTCCGTTGCCTTTCAGCCATAGTAGAGCCAGGGGTAACCCCAAGCCCAGAGCCAATGCGATGAGAAGATGCTTTGTTCGGTGTTTCATGATTCCTCCTTGTGTCTATTCAGTTGCCTAGAATCTATCCGAAAAATGTAGTCTAGTCCTTCACGGGCAAAGCCCTATGCTATGGGATTTTAGGATAGATTCTCATCCTATTCCTGTTGCATCATTTCTTCGTGAAAGGTGGGTAACTGGATCTGTTACGTGCTGTCCTATTTTCCCGAGCAATACTCTGTGCCGGTATTCTCCTTTACCCAGGTGGAAAGCCATTGTTGCGCCCTCTTGACTCGCGTCCGGTCGTGTTTCATCAGGCACGACGCCACCCAGGCCTTTCCCTTCTCGACTTGGGTCCACATATCGTAAATGCACGAGTTGCAGGAAACACACTCCGCTCTGCTGCTTCCGCGCCCCTCCAACCAGCGCTTTGGCAGATCCGGTTCGCTGATTAGCGGACGACTCATCGCTATGAAATCTACCTTGCCTTGTTCCACTATCCTTTCCAACTGCTCTACGTCTCGATTCCCTCCCACCAGGATTAGTGGGACATCGAGCGCCAAATCCTCCACGTACTTAAAAAAGTAGCTTTGTTGTTCCGCTCTCGCGATGCGTGTATGCGACTCGGGGGCAGGTACGGGACGGAACCCTAGTTCTGCTTCCGTTCTGACCAGGCAGTCCCACATCCCCCCGCTAACCTCAATCCCGCCGACGCCACAGCGTGCGATCTCCCTTGCTAGTCCGGGAAAGCTATCGATGTCGATGCCTCCCTCCACATAGTCCGTACAGTTCACCTTGATCAATATTGGATAATCGCCCACTCTCTCCCTCGCTCCGGCCACGATCTCGCTTACAATTCTCGTCCGGTTTTCCACAGCCCCTCCGTACTCGTCCGTCCGGCGGTTTGTGTGCGGGGAAAGGAACGAGCTCAAGAGCCCGCCGTGAGCGGCATGAAGCTGGACGCCGTCGAACCCTTCCTCCTTCATCCCGGCTATACTCTCGATGAAGCAAGCGACGATGCTCTGCACCTCTCCCTTGGAAAGAGGCCTGAGTTTGTCCCTTCTGAACGGGGAAGGAAAGTCCGATGGCCCCACTCCCATATAGTCTCCGCTGAGTTGAGCCACTATCTTGCATTGCGACGCAGCACCGCGAACCGCCTCTACCAACCTGCCGAACCCATCGATCCTCACGTCCTCATATGAGCAAGCCCTCTGATCCCTTCTGCCCTCATCCAACAGCCCGTCTGGGACTACCGAGAAATCCCCGGTGATAATCAGGCCAATGCCTCCTGCTGCCAGTCCCTGGTAGAGCGCCACCACTTCATCGGTCATTTTGCGCTTGCGCAAAATAGATGGGTCCCAAGTGGCGGAACGAACCAGGCGATTGGGCACCACTAGTGTACCGATTTTCCCTTCAGAGAAGATCGTGTATTGATCTCTTCGCATTTATTCTCTCCACTCAATCCCAACGTTCAGTTTAGGGATGGGACGAGATCATCTGTGGGATCAGAACCAAGGTCAGGGTTGGATGGTGTCCTTGTTCTATTCTGAGGCGGCGGTAAATCTTGGATTGACGTCGGGTAAGGGTATTGCATCATCACAGATGATGAATAAACTGGGTTAAGCCTGTTGGGTGTCGATAATTTTACTCGCTTTTTGAGTTTGAGAAAGGTCACCTGGCTGCTTCATTCTACCCGCCCTTCTGTGATTCCATCGAGTCTAGTATCCAGATTTATTGTCACATGATAGAACACGCTGCTCGCGTCGGTCCGCTGGCTAAGCCTGTAGAAGTTCGTCTGTGTTGGCTAAGCCCAAGAACCAATCTCCGGATGTTGAGCGATCACCTCAGCCAAGTCCTTTTCGTATCCCTCTTTCGCAAAGGGTGACTCCATCTTGTCTATGAGTCCATGTATCATCGCATCCATTTTTGGTGTCGGCGCCAAGTGAAGCATGGGCATAACAAGGTGAAGGTACCCTCCTCCTGCGGCCTCTGGGTTGAGAAATGTTGTGATGATGGACTCTCGCCGCTTGATGGGATGAGCTTGTAGAATTTCAACGGCATGCGAGTCAGGCTCTTTGCCAAAATAACTCTTGCCTGCATAAACGAGCATATCCCAGTCTGGCGGGATGATTTCTCCCCTGCGGATCATCGGCAGGAAGAGCAGCGCGCTTGAAGTGGACCTGGCTCTTATCGCACCTCGCTCGTATGCAACAGAGACTGTAGTGAGCAGGTCTTTGACTAGCTCCTCGGCTACGTCCTGAAGGCCAGGCAGGTCAATCACCGTCTCCAGTTCCGACTCGATCTCTTCGGGCTTGAGTACGGGCGCTGTATAATACAGTCCGGCTCCAAAAAGGACCAGGGCTCGGTATCGGTCAAATCCGCTCAGATGGGCCAGTACCTCTTGGGTTCGCCCCTCAAGATGAGCTTGCTGCCAGGCTCGCCACAGCGGTATAGAGTGAGAGCTTTCATCCGGCGAGGATTTGTGAATAGACGTGAAATCAACGTAACGTTCCAGTGGGCTAGGTGGCTCGATACCGAGCCAGCGACGCCGCACCCGACCACAGGGGGCAAGACCAAAACCACCCTCGGGGACAAGCCGGCTATGTGCAAACTTTTCGGCAACTTGGCGTTGTGTTGGTGTCAATTCATCTGCGGGCAAGATTGGACCGACCGATGGGAAGGAAGTGGTGCGCAGGAATCCGCCAAGATACAAAACTACTTTTGATAGATGCTCGCTGGCCGGCAATCTAGCCTCTTCGCCAAGCTCGAGGGCCAGCTCGAGGAGTTCAGAGATACCTCGTTCTCCCCGCTGGCTTGCCACGTGGATGAGTCCCATGAAAACTGGGGTCGCTGCGTATCGATCGTCAAACCATCGCGCGGTTGAGAACCATGGCATCTCTAGTGGGTCCGGCGAGGAGAATTCAAGCCAAGCCCATAACTCCTCACGAGCATCGCCGAGCGTTCTAGAGGGGTCCTGGCGCAGCCAGGCCAATCCAGCCGCTCCTCGAACGATGGGTGCCTCTCCCCCCGATCGAGCTGCCTCGATGAGTTGTGCTATCTCGGCATCACCGCGTCCCAGACCGGCTAACGCAAGAAGAGCGCTGGCCCGGACGATGGGATTCTCATGATGGGTGGCTAGATCGCAAAGGATAGTTAGTGATTGATTGGCCAGCGAGGGAAGCATGGCGGCGACCGTGCAAGCTTGGGCCGAGGCCGATGCTCGACCGTTGACCAACCAAGCAAGGAGCGTGTCTGCATGGTCAAGTGCTACTTGGAGGGTCTCTTGCCCGATCTCGTCTCGCTCAAAGATTGGTCCCAAAGCCCAAGCCCGCCCCATATCTGCCCCAAGGATGTCTGCAACCAAGCGAAGCAGGAGTCTGGGCTCCTTCGAATCGGCCAGAGAACTGGCAAGTTCGTTGATCGCGCGGGGGGCAGCGGTGCAGAAATACCCATCTCCCACCAAAGACCGCCGCAAGTTGTTGTAGGCGTCGAAGCGGTCCATAGCAGGTTCAGAAGCAACCACGCGCGCAAAAAGCCGTGGAATTTGAGAGACTTGACCTTCAATGTACTGAAGGCTTCGCCAGGATTTGTCGCGATTTTCCTTTTTGCACATAAACCCTCACTCTTCACTTGGGTGCAGAAACACTCAGCAGTGTTATGGGCTGGTCGTTTTTGCCGTTTCAATTTTCCTTCAAAACGAGTGGCAGGTATAGGACGATATAAGTCGGCATCACCCTCACCGTGTCGGAAAAGAGGGCAGTGTTGCCTATGGGCGATTCGCCCACCATCGCACTGACGGTCACCAGCCCTCTGCGTACCATCGCAGGTAGGATGCCAGGTTGGCGGACCAGTATGCGGCGTTGTGCCCTCCCTCGCCAACAGTCAGGGTATACGGAATGCCCCACTTGTCCAGGATTTCTGCTGTCCTCTGTGCGTTGATTCCCATGGGACGGTCTTCGTCTCCGTAATCGATGAGGATACGGGGCCATAGCTTGGAGGGCATGGCAGCGATCCAGGCATCGACGTTTCCCTCGTCGCCGGAGACGACGCCGCTGCTAAAAATGCCCAGGCTGCCAAATAGGTCTGGGTGTTGAAGGGCTAAGCGGTACGCTATCACACCACCGAGTGACGCGCCTCCCACCGCGCGGTAGCGCCGGTCGGGCAGCGTACGGAAGCTGGCCTCTGTGTGTGGGAGCAGGTCGTTGAGCAGGGCCGCGCCGTGGGTGTCGCTGCTATAGGCCAGAGGCATGACCAAGATCAGCGGTGGCACGTCTCCTTGCCGGATCAGTCGGTCGATGGACTTGGCTAAAGGTTCTGTGCCTGTGCCCCAAGAGGCCGAGCTGCCACCTTGGCCAGGGAGCAAATACAGCACGGGGTAGTAAACCTCGGTCTGTTGTTCGTAGCAGGGCGGCAGGTAGTATGTCACGTCGATGTCCCAGCCAAGTGTGGGGCTCTCCACTTTTTCTCGCTCGGTGTGCCCATCTCCGGTGCAGGCGGGTGTTGCTATGGGCTGCGAGGGGGCTGGCGGGGCACATCCCACCATCAATACTAGGGACAGCACGAGTAGCCCCACGGTGTTGCCTGTCAGTCGTCCCATGTGGACTTTCCTCCTACAGTGTTGGCGGGCATTATACCACGTCGCCGGAACCCGGAGAAGACGGGCGCATTTCACCTCACGCCGTCCTTTTCTGGCGATTTTTTGGCGAATCGCTTCGACTGCGGGCGTATTTCAGTCCTGGGGCAATCGGGCCACTGCATTTGAGTTTACCACCGCATCCTCGCGCTCACTCAAAAAAACACTGAAATACGCCTTCGAAAATTCGGCGAGCCGAATTTTCCCTTGTGGAGAAACGGTAGATTTTGGACAAAAAGCTGTAACTTGTCCTGAAAGTGAAATACATCCTTCGATTGCTTGTGCCTTCTCCGATACTATGCGATAATGCTTGAGGCCAATCCACCTTGAGAAGTGATGAACGACGCTACCTACCAACTCCTGGCGCTGTGTGCTCGTGCGGAATGCCGGCCTATACACCACCAGCAGATAGCGCTGGCGGCCAGTGCCGCGACGGACTGGGAGGACGTTTTGGCCCAGGCCGAGATGCACCATCTGTCCCCGCTGCTCTACACCCATCTGAGAGCCGCCGGTGTATCTATCCCTGCAACGATCAAACAAGAACTGCGGTCGCGATCGATGCATCATCTCGTGGCGAACCGGGTGCGTGCGCGTGTGCTGTGTGACATACTGTCTGCCTATGAGGTTGCGCGCATTCCCGTCTTGGTTCTGAAGGGCGCGGCGCTCTCTCACATCATCTACCCGGATATCAGCCTGCGTCCGATGAGCGATCTCGATCTCCTGGTGCCGGCATCTGAGGCGCACCGGGCGCAGCAGGTGTTGGCTGACCTTGGTTTCGATGTGCCTCCTCCCTCCAACTCGATGCCCCATCACCGCCACCTGGCCGAAGTGACCAAGTATGTCGAGGATACCCCGGTCACCGTCGAAATCCATCACAAGCTGAGCAGCGATTACTTTGACAGTGCCTTTTCCTACATCCGCACTGCGCTTCTTGGACGGCAGGTGAAACGGGATCAGTCCCAGACGGTGTTGGATGGGTTGACCGGCCCGCCTTACCCCTTCACCGTTGGCAGTCTGGCGGCTCAAACCCTGGGTCACGAGGACGCGCTGGGATACCTCTGCCGGCATCTCGTTTCCCACGTCAATGCCTGGGACTTTGGCCGGCTGATCTGGATGGCCGATATCGTCAGCCTGGCGGAGCGTTTCGTGGCAGAGATCGACTGGGGCCGGGTGCGGCGTCAATCCCCTGCCGTTCTCCGTACGCTTTCACTCCTGCACTTTATGACGCCGCTGTCGGACGAGCTACTGACGCGGGCTTCCATCCAGGTCGGCAAGGCTCCAAAGGGAATTGGGGGCGAGTTCCAAGGATGGCCGCAGGTGCGTCGCGGTCGGAGCGTGCTGCGAGACACTTTATTTCCCTCCGAGTGGTGGTTGCGGCTGCGCTATAATCTGGGCAGCGCCCACGCGCTCTTTTTCTACCGCTGGATACGTCACCCTCTTTACATTGCAGGCCAGGCCGTGCGGGCGTTGCTGGAACGGCTGGGGTGGCCTAGGGCGCTCGAACTGACCGGGCGACACACAGCTAGGACGGCGGAGCCGCAATGATTATGCCATTCCGCAGGGTGATTTACGCGTTCCTTGACCGAATTCTTGGCCTGCCCGGCATTCGCAAGTTGTTAGGGCCTCTCCTCCGTGTCGACTATACCATCCGGCACGTCGATCCCAGCGAGGACCTCGATGCCCTGGCTGCCTGCGGCGCGACTCTCAGCGCCAGCCTGCCTGAGGCGATTCGCCGGGATTTCCGTCTCGAATTCGCAGACCGAGATCCCCAACGCTGGCTGTTCCTGATCGCAAAAGATAAAGCAGGCAGAGTGCTTGGTTTTGTCAGAGCCATGCGTCAGGGGCTGGAGCAGGATTGGTGGATCGTTGGACTGGGGGTCCGGCCTCTCTTCCGGCGGCGGGGTATCGGGGAGGCGCTGGTGAACGAGGTGCTCGTAAACCTGCGAGAGGGTGGGGTGAGCCAGGTGCATCTGGAGGTCAACCGGGCCAGCCTACCGGCCATCGCGCTCTATCGCAAGCTGGGGTTCAAAGAGATGCCGGACTCTGAGCGAACGGGCGACGGCGACTTTTTGCAGATGATCAAGACCAGCTAGACCAGGCAGGTCAGTCTCTTTCGACGTAGGGCAGGTGCACGTCGAACGGCCAATCCCAATCCACCAGGATCAAGCCTGTTTCCCCCGTATGGCCACTCCCATCGTCGGCGACGATCGTCCCCATAGTCTGTGAGGTGACGGGCGAGAAAGTGAAGCTAGAGCCCACGCCAGCTTGAGGGTCGAGGCTGCCGGTGGTTGTCCAGTCCACCGAGAGATCGCCGAGATAGTTGTGGCACGCATCGCGGCCGGCGGCGTAGACGTCCAGTGTGTCGCCGACAGCCATCGGGTGATAGACGATCTCTTTTCCGTCTGCGCTGGGCTCGTCCTGGACGGTGACGTGGTCCAAACCAGAGGGCCGCGGCTCAAACTTGTTGACGTGATTAAACCACGTTTCGGCGACGTACACGGTTCCGGCGGCATCCAGGTCTATGCCCGTCGGCAGGGTTTGATCCCACTGAATCATCAGTTCTGGTGGACTGGGCACGCTCCAGGCGAGGGTAAAATCGCCGGTCGGGGTGAACACCTGGATGCGGCCGTTGGCCGAGTCGACGACGTAGACGCGCCGGTTGGCTCCCACGACGACGGCTGCCGGGTGATGGAACTGGCCTAGTGCCTCGCCATAACTTCCCCATGCAGTGACGAACGCGCCGCCGGCGGTGAACTTTTGGATACGGTGGTTGCCTGCATCGGCCACATAGACAAAGCCATCTGCATCCACGCCGACGCCCCAGGGCGAATCGAACTGCCCGTCACTCGACCCATAGCTCCCCCATTGAGCGACAAAGGTCCCGTCCGCGGTAAACTTTTGAACGCGGTGGTTACCGGTATCGGCGACGTAAATTTCACCCGTTGGGCTTGCTGCTATCCCACGCGGCTTGATGAATTGCCCGTTTCCTGATCCTTGGCTGCCCCATTTGGCGACAAAGTCGCCATCGGAGGTGAACTTTTGGATGCGGTGATTGGACATGTCGGTCACGTACAGATATCCCGATGCATCCATCGCCAGTCCGTGAGGCTGGTTAAGCTGCCCGTCGCCCGTCCCAAAGCTGCCCCACTTGAGCACAAAATCGCCATCGGAGGTGAATTTCTGCAGGCGGTGGTGGTTCATGTCGGTGGTGTACACAAATCCGCCCTCGTCCACGACGATGCTGATCAAGTGATCGTACTGACCATCGCCCTGCCCGACGCCGCCCCAGGCAAGCGTACGCTCATAACTACAGGCGGTGGTCACATCTGCCAGGGCCGGGGCATTCAAGGGAGTCGCAGCACTCGCGATCAACACGACGAGGGCTGCGGAGGTTATTGCAGTTCGCACTGCTTTTCTTCCAGGAACTCGTGCTGGACGCGAGCCACCCGGCAGGCCTGCGGCGAGGCTGCCAACAGGCTACCGGTTTCCATGAGTGCCAGACCGGCGCAGCGCGTGCAGCGCTGCCACAGGTCGCAAGCGCTGCATTCGGGGAGGTCGACCAGCCGGATGGCCCGTATTCTCTTCAGCTCCTCCGAGCCGTACCAGATCTCTGCCAGGGGCGTGGTCTTGGCGTCGCCCAGCAGCACGTTGATGGCCGCGCACGGGTAGACGTTGCCGTACGCATCGATTCGAAGAGACGTCTGTCCTGCCCCGCAGGGGATGATGTCTTTTTTCTGTTCCTCCGAAAGCGGAGGAGGGTCGGGGGGCAGTTGTGCTCCGGGGTGCCGGTCGAGGCGGCGCTGTTGCATTGCCCGCATCTGGCTCTCCTCTGCCGCCAGGCTGCTGCTCTCCGAGCTACCATCACGACGATGAATGATCAGATTGCCTCCCCTGAATGAAGCCGCCCCTATGCTATCGGCCAGGTCCTGGATTTCCTCGGACTCGTCTATGTTCAGCTTCATCCAGGTGGTCTTGAGCTGGACGGTGATACCCCGATCTATGAGCAGGCGGGCTCCCTCTATCGCCTTTTCAAAAGACCCCTCGACCTGGGTGATGGCGTCGTGGGTCGCTGCCTTGGCCCCCAGGATGCTGATCTCGGCTCGCTCCAGGGCCAGCTCCTTGAGCCGATCGGCTACCGGTGGTGTGATTAGCGTTCCGTTCGTGAACAAGCTTATACTGAACTCTTTTTGTCGTGCGTACTCGGCGATGCTGAAAAAGTCCTTTCTGGAGAGGGCCTCACCGCCGGTAAGGGTCAGGAATAGGACGCCGAGATCGGCTAACTGGTCGAGGATAGGTTTGATCTCGTCCAGCGTGAGTTCACCCTTGGCCGGGCGGTGGGTGATGTAGCAATGGCGGCACCACAGGTTGCAGTTGTTGGTCAGCTCCAGCAGGGCGTGCATAGGAATGTTCTGCTCCCGCGCTCTACCCTTGATGCGGTACAACAGGGGGGCTTGTTTTTCAACCTCGCTGCTTTCTTGAGCGGTCGCGCTTACATCTATCTCATCCTCTCCAGGTCCTGCGGATATGACGACCAGTTTCTTTGCTGCCAGCGTCTCGATCAGCTTCTCGACATCTTGGGTCGCCTGCCCTTCATCCACTTCAAACTCTTGCACGACGTGCTGGACGATCTGGGCCACGGTGGGTTTGTGGACCAGGGATTCCCAGATCACACTGG
>Ga0316577_10001244_pt1 | contig 11861 bp, 10 predicted proteins | sample S5NA_FD_203073 | JGI IMG/M metagenome (GOLD analysis project Ga0316577, IMG submission 203073) | Rhizosphere microbial communities from salt marsh grasses in Alabama, United States - S5-7_050615r2r1 | ecosystem: Host-associated > Plants > Roots > Rhizosphere | place: USA: Alabama | collected... | reverse complement strand
CCAGCGCGACATTGACGCCGGCCGCCAGCAGCTTCGCGACCGGGCAGAAGCCGCTCGCGAGCTTCAGGTTGGACTCGGGGCAGTGCACCACATGGCTGCCGGTGATCGCGAGCTGCTCGATCTCGGCGTCCTCGAGCTGGGTCATATGGATCGCGACCAGCTGCGGGCCCAGCAGTCCGATGCGCGACAGGCGCGCCAGCGGACGCTCGCCGTGATCGCGCAGGGACTGCACGATCTCGTCGCGCGTCTCGTGCAAGTGGATGTGTACCGGCACCTCCAGCTCGTCCGCCAGCGTGCGCACCCGCGTCAGCGGCCCCTCGGAGACCGCATAGGGCGAGTGCGGCGCAAAGGCGGTGCGCACCAAGCCGTGATCGCGGAAGTGATCATGCAGTTCCAGGCCGCGGCGCAGATACTCCTCCGCGGTCTGCGCGTAGCGGGTCGGGAAGTCAACGACGATCATGCCGGCGAGCAGGCGCATACCGGCCTCGGCCGTGACTCGGGCCGTGACCTCCGGGTGGAAGTACATGTCGTTGTAGCAGGTCACCCCGCCGCGCAGCATCTCCAACACCGCGAGCCGCGTACCGTCGGCGACAAACTCGGTGTCGACCCAGCGGCCCTCGGCGGGCCAGATGTGCTCGTGCAGCCAGGTCATCAGCGGCAGATCGTCCGCCAACCCGCGCAGCAGCGTCATCGGCGAATGGGTGTGGGCGTTGATCAGGCCCGGGATCAACACCTGTCCGGGCAGCTCCAGCACCCGTTGCGCCTGCACCTGCTGTTCGGCCTGCGCGCGCGGCAGCAGCGCCGCGATGCGCCCGCGATCGACGGCGATGCTGTGCCGGGCGAGGGTGCTGTCGGCGGCGTCCACCGGCAGGATCCAGTCGGCATGGATGAGGAGCTCTGCGTGCATGAGGATGGTCTCGCTGATCTAACGGCCCCGTCTTCGGCCCCGATGGGCATGCCCGGGCGTTGCCGGTTGGCCCGGTGGCGATTCCGTGCCGGCGTGCTGCCCTCCGCCCAAATTCCATCGGCCCTTGAGCACAACGGCGGAAAGGCCAAGAATGACGCGTCACTTTGCCATAAGGGTCCGAACCATGGAAACGCCCGCAACCCTCGACATCCACCCCGACAATGCCGTCGTCTGGCGCGACCATAAGCTCTATCTGCTGGACCAGCGGGTGCTGCCGGCAGAGACGCGCTTCGTCGTCTGCGATTCTGCCGCCGATACCGCCAAGGCGATCAAGGACATGGTGGTGCGCGGCGCGCCGGCGATCGGCGTCACGGCCGCCTACGGCGTGGTGCTCGCGGCACGCGACCGCTTCCAGGCGGATGCCGCCACATGGCGCGACGGTTTGGCCGAGGACCTGAATCTGCTCGCCTCCGCAAGGCCCACCGCGGTCAATCTGTTCTGGGCGCTGGAGCGGATGCGCCGGCTGCTGAGCCACCTGGACCAACTCGATCCGGTCCCGGCACTGCTGGCCGAGGCCGAGCGCATCCATGTCGAGGACGTCGCCGCAAATCGCACCATGGGCGAGCTCGGCGCGGCGCTGATCAAGGGTCCGACCGACGTCATCACCCACTGCAACGCCGGCGCGCTGGCCACCGGCGGCTACGGCACCGCGCTGGGTGTCGTGCGCAGCGCCCACGCCGCCGGCAAGATTCGCCGCGTCTATGCCGACGAGACGCGGCCCTGGCTGCAGGGCTCGCGGCTGACCGCCTGGGAGCTGATGCGCTCCGGCATCCCGGTCACGGTGCAGGCGGACAACGTCGCCGCCAGCCTGATGGCGCGCGGCGAGGTCGGCTGGGTCATCGTCGGTGCCGACCGCATCGCCGCCAACGGCGACGTCTGCAACAAGATCGGCACCTACGCGCTGGCGGTGCTGGCCCGTCATCATGGGGTCGGATTCATGGTCGCAGCGCCGACCTCGACCATCGACCTGAAGATCGCGACCGGCGCCGAGATCCCGATCGAGCAGCGCGCCGCCGAAGAGGTCCTCGCCTGCGCCGGCACCCGCCTCGGCCCCGAAGGCGCTGACGCGCACAACCCGGTCTTCGACGTCACGCCGGCCGCGCTGGTCGACTGCATCGTCACCGAGCGCGGCGTCGTCGAGCGGCCGGATGCGGACAAGATCCGCGCGTTGATGCAAGTCCCCTAGCTCTGGTTCGTGACCGGACCCACGAGTCCTTCGAGGGGTTCGACACGTCATCGTGCTCTCCAACGGAAACTGCGCTCGCTGAAAACAATCCGCGATGCATGCGGGCTCCAGACCAACGCCCTGTCGATTAAGCGCAACGTCTGTGTGGTCATCTCGGACCTGGCCGCGGCCGATTCGACCGAAATCCGCCTGATCAACCGTGCCTTGGAGGACGCCCGCGCGGAGCTCGGCCGCCAGGAGTGCCCCATCACCCCAGTCGACCTCTCCGCCAACGAGATCTACGACATCCTGCGCAACCGCCCCTTCTCGGCATTGCCCGACGAGGCGGAGATCGACGATATAGCAGACAGCTACGGGCGCAGCCCCGATCCAGCGCGCGGGGCGACCCGCGCAGCTTGCTCCCCAGCCCCTGGACATGACCCGCGACTCCACCAAGCCCTTCAATGGGGAGGAGCAGGCGGAGAAGACTCTCACGTCCGATCCGCTCAAGCTCTACCCGGGCGTTGAGCAGGAATTCGTGCCGTCCTCGACAAAGCCCGGGATCTGCCGTGGTCCGAGAACCAGTACGAGGCCCGCTGGTCGGACGTGAACGACCGCTACGCGGAGCAGCCCGGTAGCCCCTGGCTGCTGACCAATGGATTGGACACCCCTCAAGGCCATCGCCTGTAGCCGCGGGCCGTGTGACCATCCAGCACCGATTTTGGGCACCCGAGCCGGGTGCGACGGCCGTATCGCGGGCGCTGGGGGTCAGCCCTCGGGGCGTTTCTCATTGTGCGGTCTCCAGCCTGACGTCGGGCGCCGAAGATCGCGTTCACCTCCTCCGCAGTAGTCCCCACGATGGTCGATCGGTCGAGGACAGGCCGAGGTGCACCGCCAACGTGAAAGGGGCTCGCATTCCGCACTTTGGTTGGCCGGTGCGAGTGTAGTAAATTGCAGTACATCAGCATTCAGCCAATAGGGCCATGATGGCCACCACCAAAACCGCCACCCTGACATTGCGCATCGCCCCCGATTTGAAGGCAGCGCTGCGAGAGGCTGCTCAGCTGGAGCATCGGTCCATCGCCAACATGATGGAGGTCCTGATCCGCGATCACTGTGCGCGAAACGGCATCGCGATCGCCGGCGGCGACCGATCGGCATCGCAGCCTGGCGAATCTCGCGGAGTCGGGCCGGATGCCACGGAGCCTCAAGACAACAAGAAGGGGAAGCCGTCCCGATGACCACCGACCCGCAGTCCATGGGCACCAAGGAGATCATCGACCGCATCTTCAAAGAGCCCGGCATCCGTTACGAGCTGACCGAATTCGCTGACCTGGGCAAGCCAATACACGAGATCATCGCCATCTACCGAAAGGTCGTGACCACGGGTAGGGACGCGGGCAAGACCAAGTATTACCTAAAGAGTCTTATCCCGTTCTCCTCCGGTAATGAGGAGGTGCAGGTCTATGTCGAGAGCGGCAAGTCCGCGCCCGAGGAGATCGTGCGCCAGCTCTGGGTCTACAAGCTGATGCACCAGTACGGCTATCAGGCCGACGAGATCGAGCTTGAGACCAGCGTCCAGTTCGGCACCAAGGCTGCCGATGTTGTCGTCTACACGGACCTGACCAAGACGACGCCGAAGATCATCGTCGAGTGCAAGAAGCCCAAGCGCAAGGACGGCATCGAGCAGCTGAAGAGCTACATGAATGCCAAGGGTGCGCCGGTGGCCATCTGGTCCAACGGCGCGGACAGCATCATCCTGTACCGGCCCTATCCGAACGATTACGACGATACGCTATTCGATCTGCCGAAGCGCGGGCAACTACCCGCTGAGGTTTTGGCGGCGAGGAAGACCCTCTTACAACTCAAGCAGGACTTCAACTTCAAGAAGATCATCCAGGACCTCGAAGAGCTGGTGCTGGCAGACAGTGGCAAGGACGAGTTCAACGAGATCTTCAAGCTCATCTTCGCCAAGATCTGGGACGAGAAGGAGGCCCAGGTGAATCGCAAGGACAAGACCGTGGAGTTTGGCAAGATCACCACGCGGCGTATCGTCAATGGCACCGAAAAGCTCGTGGTTGATGCCGATCTGACCTTCGACCGTATCAACAGCCTCTTCCACCGTGCCTGCGAGGAATGGTCCGGCATCTTTCGGCAGGGCGAGGACATCGAGCTGGCCAAGCGTCACCTCCAGGTCTGCGTCGGCCCCATCGAGGGCGTGCGCCTGTTGGGCTCCAATCTGCGTATCATGGACGACGCCTTCGAGTATCTGCTCCCCATCGAGGCCAAGAAGAAGGGCCAGTTCTTCACCCCGCGCCACGTGGTGGAGATGTGCGTGCGTATGCTGAACCCGAAGCAGAGGGAATACGTCCTGGATCCGGCCTGCGGCTCCGGCGGCTTCCTGCTGCACGCCATGGACTGGTGCTATCCGGCCAGGGACAACGATCAGCGCGAGCTGCGCAAGCACCGCTACGCCTCCAAGTATCTGTGGGGCATCGACTTCGAGCAGCGCGCCGCCAAGACCTCCCGCGCGCTGATGCTGATCGCCGGCGACGGGCACACCAACATCTTCGGCCCGGACGTGAGCAGCCTGGACCCCCGCACCTGGTACGAGACCGGCTCCGGTCAGGCCCTGATGCAGGGCCTGCGTCAGGCCAGGCTCACGGCCGTGCCCATTCCGGAGCATGAGCCGCTCACGGACGAGGACAAGGCTTGGCAATGGTTCGACGGGCTGCGCTTCGACGTCATCCTGGCCAATCCGCCCTTCGCCGGCGAGATGAAGGACCGCAAGATGCTCGCCCACTACGAGCTGGTCCGGCCAGCACTGAAGCGGGCCGGCGACGACAAGCAGCCCAAGGAAGAGCGCGACGTCCTCTTCATCGAGCGCATCCTGCATATGCTCAAGCCCGGCGGCCGCGCCGCCATCGTCCTGCCCCAGGGCAAGTTCAATAACTCGTCGCTCGCCTTCATCCGCGAATGGATCCTGAAGAAGGCGCGGCTGCTCGCGGTGGTCGGGCTGCACCCCAACACCTTCAAGCCCCACACCGGCACTAAGACCTCGGTCCTGTTCGTCCAGCGCTACACGCAGGAAGAGCTGGAGCGGATCAGCCGCGTCCACGACGAGGTTGCCGGTGCCTGCCCCGACTACGCGGCGGAGATCGAGGCCGTCCTCGCCGCCCATCACGAGGCATCCGACGTAGCGGAGGACGCCATCCCCGAGGCGGTCGCCGAGCTGATCGCCGAGACCTTCGCCGAGCCTGAGATGGAACAGGCGTCGTCGGAGGACGTCTCCGGCGAGAACGGCGATCAGGAGAACGGGGCCGAGGAAAACGCCGATGGCACCGAGCCAATCGCGAGCGACGAGGACCGCGTGGCTCATGCCGAGGATCGGCTGGAGCAGCTCAAGGCCGAGCGCCTGCGGGTCAAGCAGCGGCTGGTGGATCTGGAAAGCGACCTGGAGGCCTGGAGCAACAGCAGCAATCCGACCTGGAGGCCCTAGCGGTGCAGCATCAGGAGGAGATCGCGCGGGTCGAGGCCGTCTGGACGGGCGGCAAGACCGCGCTCACGGCCGAGCTGCGCCCCATCAAGGCCGAACATCGCAACGCGGTCAAGGAGATGAAGGGCGAATACTCGGTCCGCATCAAGGCCAGCAAGGCTACGCAAAAGGAGCGCAGAAAGGCATTGAACGCCGACCAGAAGCGGCTCGACAAAGCGGTCGCGCAAGCCGCGCGCGAGCTGAGGCTCCTGACCAACCGCGGCCGGCTGGAGCTGGTCCTGGCCGACGAGGAGAGGAGCTGATCGGGACCCTGAAGGAGCGTTGGATCGCGGCCGAGGTCGCCAAGCGTCTCGACTATCCGATCTTCATGGCTGTGAGCGAGCGCGGGGGCAAGGACAACTCCGGTGATTACGAGTACGTGGTCGATGAAGACGGCAGCCTGGTGGAGTTTCCGGATGGCCATCCCCAGGCCGGGCAGCTCGTAGTGGATCAGGACCTGGTGAATTATGAAGTCCGGCGTGAGGACCTCGCCAATGCGGGAGCGCTCCCGGATGGCCGGCTTTGCGTAGCGGAGGCTTTTTTGCGCTTCGCCCAAAAGCGGAAGCTCGGATTCTGGGAGGTCAACTAATGGCCGTTTGGTCACACGTCAACCTGTCAGAGCTAGAGTACTACCGCGTAGATTCTGACTTCTACCATTCAAAATATTTGGGCGAATTAGAGTTTTGGCGCCGTGTCAACGATCAGATTGCCGTATCGAAGCTAGGGCGACTGATAAGACAGCCGGTTCGTACAGGACGGACACCCAAGAATCGGTTGCTTAGGGAAGGCGAGGCTTCCTTCCGATTCATCAAGACCGATACCGTTCGTGCAGGGAAGATCGACTTCCTAAATTCTGAGGTTCTACCCGCCCGCGCAGTCTGTGATCGCTATGTCATTCCAGCGGGATCGTTGGTCATCACGATCATTGGTGCCACACCGGAGATCGTCGGGCGAACCGCAATCGTGAGGTCTGATGATCCGGCCTGCGTCACCAATCAGAACGTAGCGGTAGTTTCAACGAAAGAGAATTTTGATCCCTTTTTTCTTACAGCCTACTTTCAGACCCATTGGGGCCGTGACCAAATTTGGAGACACTCTCGCAGAACAGAGCAAGTTAACCTTAATTGCCGAGAGGTAGAGCGTATTTTGGTCCCTCTGGCCGAATCCAGTGTTCAGTCAGTGATCGGCAATCTAGTAACAAGTTCGTTGTCTGCGGCGGATCTAAGTCGAGAGCTGCACCACCAAGCAGAAGATATCATTAATTCAGAACTAGCATTCAACAAGGAGGCGTTTGAGAAACCACTCGGATACCAATCATCATTCAGCGCTCTGGAGACCTGTCGGCGATTCGATTCCGAGCATTATTATCCCGCCTTCAAGGCCTTCCAAGAGTCTTTGCATGCCAGTATTGCGCTTGAACCATTATCGAAACACTTGACGTTCTGCCAACGAGGTAAGCAGCCGATCTACGCATCCACTGGCCTGCCGGTAATCAACTCAAAGCACGTGCAGCCGAACCGCGTACTTCTGGACGGCAACCGGTCGGCACTACCGAATCCGGAAGCCAATTTGCAGATTCGTCATGGCGACACGCTTCTGAATGGGACCGGCCGAGGCACCCTCGGACGTGCTGCCCCTTGTCTTAGCGATAGTCTGGCCGTCCCCGAGAACCACGTTACTATTCTGCGCTCCGGGGACCTCGATCCCGTTTACTTGTCCCTCTATCTCAACAGCGCCGCGGGGCAGATGCAGGTGGAGATGCGCCAGCGCGGCACGTCCGGACAGCTGGAGCTGTACCCGTTCGACGTCCGGAAGTTCTTGATCTGGCCCGCCCCGGAGTCCTTTCAGAGGGAGCTTCGGGACCTCCATGAGCAGGCCGCCGCCGCCGAGCGCGAGTCGAAGCGGCTGCTGGAACAAGCCAAGACCCGCGTCGAGCAGTTGATCGAAGAGGCCGCGGGGGGATGAGCACCGCCTCCGAGAAGCGGATCCTGATCATCGCCGGCCCCAATGGTGCCGGAAAGACCACCTTCGCCGAGGAGTTCCTGCCCAATGAGGCCAACTGCCCGGCCTTCGTCAACGCGGACCTGATCGCGGCCGGTCTGTCTCCGTTCCGACCGGACGCAGCGGCCTTCGCAGCCGGGCGTCTGATGCTGCGCGAGATCGAGCGGCAGGCCCGGGCGGGAGAGAGTTTCGCCTTCGAAACGACTTTGAGCGGCCGGCACTATGCAACGCGGATCCCCGGCTGGCAGACCGCCGGATACCGGGTCAAGCTGTTCTTTCTGCGCCTGGCGTCGCCAGAGTTGGCCATCGCCCGGGTTCGGCAACGGGTCCAAGCGGGCGGACACGACGTCCCCGAGTCGGTGATTCGTCGTCGCTTTCAAGCAGGGTGGCTCAATTTCTCGGGCCTCTACAAACAGATCGTCGACGAGTGGGCCCTTTACGACAATTCGGGACCGACACCCCAGCTGCTGGAGGAAGGAGTCAACCCATGACCGAGCCGAGCGCAACCCCCACACCGCGAGATCCAGATCTGGTCAACGCCGAGATCGCCCTCAAACGGGCGGCGCAACGGGCTCGCGAGCGGGCGCGCCGCGCCGGCATCCCGCTGGCTTACTGGAAAGACGGCGTGCTCAAGACGGAGTCGCCGGGCAACGAGGCGGACGAGGAGTCGAAGACCGGCGGCTAGCCGAGAGGAGTGATCGCGTGATCGAAACGAGTACCGCGCGACTTAGGCAGGAGAGGCGGACATGAGCTTGGCCGAGGACGACGAGCGACTGCTGCGGGAGCTGTGCGAGCAACACGGGGTCAGCGCCGAGAAGGTGCTGAAGCTGCTGGAGACCGTGCAGGATTACGAGCTGAAGGACCTGCGTACCGGTGTCTACGATGCCCTGAGGGACATCCTGAAGACGCGGTTTTCCGCCGATGCGGAGGCCAAGCAATGACGGACACGAGCGATGTCCTACCCCTGGCGCGCGACCCCAGCCTTTTGCTGGAGGCGCTGCGGGACCTGATCGAGTATCTCGATTCCGATGCCGAGGAGGTGTCCGTCGCCGAGCAGGAGGTGCAGTTGCGAGCCATCGCCAAGGCCGTCGAGCAGCTCGAAAAGGCCGGTGTCGCGGTACCTGAGCCGTTGCGCGCCGAGAAGACGCGGATTGTGGCAGCCATCGCGGTGCACCGCGAGGCTCGGCAGGCACTAGCCCAGTTGGCGGATGAGCTGACGGAGATTGTGACCGACCTGCGCCAGCGTATCGGGCAGGCGGAGACCAAAGCGCCGGAGGCGAAGCCCAAGGTCAAGCGCGCAAAGCTTCCGAAGACATCCAAGCAGATCTTGCGCGAGCAGATCGTCCTGGCACTGAAGCAGCTCGGGGGTAGGGCAAAGTTGTCCGATGTCATCGAGGAGATGACCCGCGAGCTGGATGGCAAGCTACTGCCCGGCGACCTGGTCTGGCGTGAGGCCACCAACGAGCCCGCCTGGCAGAACAACGCCAAGTGGGCGTTACCAAATGGTGCAGGACGGACTCCTACGCGGCGATTCCCCGCGCGGCGTCTGGGAGCTTGGCGAGGACAACCGATGAAGTTCCGCAAGCTGGTCATCGAGAACTACAAATCCTTTCAGTTTCCCACGGAGATCGTCTTTCCCGAGGGCGAGAACGGTCGCAGCATCTTTCTGATCGGCGGCATGAACGGGGCCGGCAAGACCTCGATCATGGAGGCCGTCACCTATTGCCTCTACGGCGCCAAGGTCGACGAGATCTACCGCAACATCAACCGGCGCGAAAAGGCGAAGGGCAATGCCAATGTCACCTTCGAGCTGGTCATGGAGATGGACGACGGCTCCGAGCTGATCGTCAAGCGCTCCTGGACCGCCGGGGCCGCGAGCGACCCCAGGCCGCGGGACCTGACCGAGCGGCTGGTGGTGGTGCGCAACGGCAAGCGCGTGTCCGTGCAGAGCCAGGAGATCTGGCAGGACTTCATCCGCGCGGCGATCCCGCCGGGCATCACGCAATTCTTCTTCTTCGACGGTGAGAAGATCCAGGAGATCGCGGCGGACGATCATTCGGAGGTGCGCCTCAAGTCCTCCCTGGAGGCGGCGCTGGGCATCCAGTACATCAACCGGCTGGCCGCGGACATCGCCTACATCAAGCAGGAGGAGCGCAAGGGCTTCGTCGCCATCTCGGACGAAGGACCTGGAGTTCAAACAGAGCGAGCTGAAGCGGGAACGCAGCGAGCTCCAGCGCAAGCGCAAGGACCGCGAGGAGCTGCAATCGGAGCTGGGCGGCTTCAAGGCGCGTCTCGAAGAGGAAAAAAAGCGCTTCCAGGCCGCTTTCAACACGGAGCCTGACTCCCGCGAGGCGATGCGCGAGCAGGAGAAGAAGCGGGTCCAGACCGCCAATCGCCTCGCCCAAGTGGAGAGCGAGATCCGCGCGCTGTGCGAGAAGGCCCTGCCCTTCAGCATCGCCGGAAAGCTGTTCGCCGGCATCCGGCGGCAGATCGAGGCCGAGCGGGAATCCGCCAGCGGCGAGGCGGTCCGGGAGAACGCGGCGTCGCTCGCCAAGCGCATCGTCCGCGTTGTCGAGGAGCCGGAGCCCATCTACACCGAGCGGCTTTCCCCGGAGCGCATGGCCGAGCTGGAACGGCGGATCTTTCGTCTGTTGAAGGAGGGGGAGCCGGGAGCGGGGCAAGACAAGGTGCTGGACCTCTCGGACCGGGACGCGGCCCGGGTCCTGAACCGGATGGAGTCCCTGGAGTCCAGCGACATCTTCCTGTTGAAGCCATTGCTGGACGAGGCTCGTGGGCTCGAAGTCCACCTGCGCCAACTGGAGGGGCTGGGCCAGGTGGGGGGGCTGACGGGGAGCGAGGGTGCCCTGTTCGAAGAGCTACAGGCGGAGATGGAGGGATGCTCGACCCAGATCGGTCGCAAGTCCGAGCAGCTGCGGCTGCTGGAGGAAGAGATCCTGCGGCTCGAGAAACGGATCGGCGAGGTCGAGATCGAAAAGCTCTACGAGAAGCGCGACATCTCGAAGGAGAAGGCGGACTTCATCGAGGAGTGCGACGCCATTGCGAGCGTGCTGAATCAGTTCATCGTGCGGTTGCGCAAGAACAAGGTCCAGATGCTCCAGGAACAGACCTTCGAGATGTACCGGCTGCTGTCCAGTCGCAGCGGGCTGATCAAGGACATCGTCATCGACGACAAGACCTATGAGGTACGCATCACGGACCGCAACGGGCACGAGAACCGCAAGTCGGCGATGGCAGCCGGCGAAAAGGAGGTCTTCGCGGTGTCATTGCTTTGGGGGCTGGCCCAAACCAGCGAGCTAAAGCTCCCAATCATCGTCGATACGCCCCTGTCCCGGCTCGACAGCACGCACCGCGACAACATCGTGAACAACTACTTCCCGAATGCCGGTGAGCAGGTGGTGATCCTGTCCACGGATACCGAGATCGATACCGATTACTACCGGGTCTTGAAGCCCAGACTCAGCGGCGCGGCGATCCTGGAGTTCGATCAGCGCCAGGAGCTGACGACCTTCCGCAGCGGCTATTTCTGGGAGAGCAGTCATGGCTGATCGGCTCTACACATCCAGCGAGGCCGACGAGGTGCTTAGTGCCCTGCGCTTCGAGACCAAGCTGGAGAAGGCCACCCTCGCGCGAATTGCCTTTGCACTGTCCCTGGTCAAGGCCGGCTCGGGCGTTGCGCCGAGCACGAGCTTCAACGGGGGAGAGCTCAAGCGTCCGACCTTTTTCGGCGAGGACGAGATCTTTGTCCGAACGCTGATTGCCCATGTCTACAACAGGCGGGAGCTCAGCGATGATGAGCTGTTCTCCAATCGCTCGATCATCAAGAGCCACATCGACCATGGCGCGGGGCTGTTGGCTACGATGTTCCAGGAGGCCGGACGCAGCGGCGAGGGACTGATCGCGAGGCTCGCGGATGAGGTGGAATTTACTGGGCGGCGTGAGCAACTGGGTGCCGGGCTTGACATCTTCATCGGCCGAACCCTCTTGCAGGGGCAGGAGCTGATCCTGGAGCTGAACAACACCGCCAAGCACGCCAACTCCCACCTGGCTGTTATGGGAAAACCCGGTGTCGGAAAGACGCAGTTCTTGCTGAAAATCCTGACCGACATCCGCGTTCAGTCCAGCTTTCAGACCAACTTCATCTACTTCGACTACAAGGGAGACGTGGTCGACAA
>Ga0316577_10001243_pt1 | contig 11862 bp, 7 predicted proteins | sample S5NA_FD_203073 | JGI IMG/M metagenome (GOLD analysis project Ga0316577, IMG submission 203073) | Rhizosphere microbial communities from salt marsh grasses in Alabama, United States - S5-7_050615r2r1 | ecosystem: Host-associated > Plants > Roots > Rhizosphere | place: USA: Alabama | collected... | reverse complement strand
CGCAAGGATGGTAGGGCAACAACCCTGCTAGGGAAGAAGTGTTGACAATGTGGCACTCGGTATCCTGGGCCAGCATAATGGGCACAAAAACGTCGAGTCCATAGATGACGCTCCACAGATTCACGTTGATCACCCACTGCCAATCGGCCAGGGTGGTTGCCCAGACCGGCCCACCGGCGCCTACCCCTGCGTTGTTGACCAGCAGATGAATAGCGCCAAAGGCATCGAGCGTTTTCTGCGCCAATGCTTTGATGTCCTCATGTTTGGCAACGTCGGCCTGCACGCACAGGGTCGTGGCGCCGATGGGCGACAGTGCCTCTTGAGCCCGGACCAGGTTGTCCTGGTTGATGCCTGCCAGCACGACCTTCATGCCCTCCTGTGCGCAGCGTTCGGCGAGCCCAAACCCGATGCCACTGGCCGCCCCGGTGATAACGGCTACTTTGTCTCTGAACTCCTTCATGGGCTATTCCTGCCTCCCATTGGGCTCACGTAACCGCTGACCCCCCTCAATCCACCGACGCCTGCCACTCGCCACTCGTCACTCAACTCTCCGCTGCAAGCCAGATCAACTCGGCGAGATCCATCACCCGCACACGGACTTTGTCCCGCCGGGCAGCAGCCATCAGTGTGCGCTTGCACTGCTGGCAAGCCGATAGGACGACACGGGCACCGGTCTGCTGGGCCTGGCCCAGCCTCCGGCTGGCCACTGCAGCCGTGACGCTCTCATCCACCATCTGCACGTCGCCACCACCGCCACAACAGAGGGCGTTCTCGCGGGTGGCGCCCATCTCGCGGAATTCGATGCCGGGCACGGCCTCGATCACCTGCCGGGGCGCGTCGAACACGCCGCTCTTGCGCCCCAGGTCGCAGGGATCGTGATAGGTCACCACTTGCTCAAAGCTGCCCAACTTGAGCCCGCCCTCCTCGAGCAAGCGGGCCAGGTACTGGCTGGCATGCAGCACTTCGAAGCCCAGCGGGGACGAATCAAAGAGTGGATACAGGTGGGCCCAGGTATAGTAGCAGGAAGGGCAGGTGGTCACCAGGGTCTTGGCACCCATCTCTCGCACGCGGGCCACATTATGGGCCATGAGATCGGGTACCAGGTCCTCCATCCCTGCTGTAAAGAGAGGATAACCACAACACCACTCCTCACCCCCCATCGTGGCAAAATCCACACCAGCGCGGTCCATCACCTGGACCATGGCCTGCGGTATGCCGTACACCATCGGATAGAAGGAGGCCACGCAGCCCACGTAAAAGACGACATCGGCCCTGCGCCGGGCCCGAAAGGCCAGCTGGTCCTCTTCCAGGTTGTCGCTCCAGATGAGGCGGCTGGCGTTGTCATCGCCGGAGATGTTGTAGTGCGTAGTCACGGTCTCGCGGAGGGTGACCATACTGGGCGGAAGCTCGATTTTCCGATCCACGGCGAGACGGCGCAAGCCGAGCATGGTCTCGGTGATCTTGATCTCGCGGGGACAGCGGGCCGTACAGGAATAGCAGGAGGTACAGAGCCAGATGGCCTGGCTCTTAAGCACCCGATCTCCCAAACCCAAACGCAGCATGTGGAGAATGCGCCTGGGATTGTAGTCCATGGCCATAGCCGTGGGACAGGATCCGGAGCAGGTGCCGCACTGATAGCAGGCGATGACTCGCTCTCCGCCACGCAAGGCCGTAACTGCAGCCAACAAGGATTCCTCCGAGCCGGTCAATGAATTCACCACTGATCCCTCCCTCTAGTTCGCCAATGACCGCAGTGGAGTCGCGCTGATGCTATGTAGCTCGACGAGAGGCAGGCTGGCTCAAGACTTGGAAAGACGACGGCGCCAGCGCCTGGGCGATTATACCACGAAACTACGAAAGGCGCAAGGGGGATTTGGGTGCCTTTATTGTCTACTATCCGCCTGCTCTGCGCTCGAAGAAATGTGAAATCGGGGACAAAAAGGGGAAAACCCGCAATCGAAGGCGAAAATCCCGCAATGAGTTGCGGGATTTTCATCGCCGACATCGGCATCACTTTGCCAGGAGTTCTACCGCGAGCCGGGCGTAGACTCGTGCTGCGTCCACCACGTCATTCAGACGGATCTGCTCATCCAAGGTATGAGCATATCGCTCCTCCCCCGGCCCGAACCCCACTGTCGGGATATTGGCCACGCCGGCCGTGTAGGTCCCGTCGGTGGAAAAAGACCAGTGGCCCAAGCGAGGCCGATAGCCAAGAGTTTCACGTACGCTGCGCACAGTAGCCTGGACCAGGGGGTGCTCATCAGGCATGACCCAGGCAGGGAACGCGTTTCTGGCCTGGCACTCGTAGCCAGTGTAGCTCGTCGCCCGATATCGGGTCACCTCTACCTGGGCATCCACCTCTTCTGTGTTAATGATGTTCTGAACCTCGGCCATGGCCTTGCGTTCCGTCTCCACCAGGGTCAAACGGCGATCGACGTAGAAGGTGCAGCAGTCAGGCAGGGCATTTCGGCTGGCAGCCTGGCTCTCGATCTGTGTGACGACCAGGGTGCCCCGACCCAGGAAGGGATCGTTCGCCAGGCGAGGAGCCAGCAACTCCAGGCCAAAGATCAGGCGTGCTGCGTTGTGGATGGCGTTGCTGCCCAGGGTCGGCGACGAGGCGTGTGCCGCCTTGCCCCGTACCGTGACCCGCATTTCCAGGCGACCGCGGTGCCCAGTACGTACCTGGAGGTCGCTCGGCTCGCCCAACACCACGTAATCAGGGCGAATGCCTTCCTCTTCAACGAGGGTCCTGATGGCCAATCCCTCACAGGGCTCTTCCTGCACCACGCCCACCACGTAGAGGTCACCCGCCAGATCCACGCCAGCATCCAACAACGCCTTGACGCTATAGACCATCGCGGCCAGTCCGCCCTTCATGTCACAGGTCCCGCGGCCGTATAGGATACCATCCTGGATCACGCCGTTATAGGGGGGATGGGGCCAGCGTGCCAAGTCGCCCACGTCCACAACGTCCATGTGGCCATCCAAAAGCAACTTGGGTCCCTGGCCGTGGCCGATCCGTCCGATGACGTTCCCAATGCGATCTGTCCAGACCTCGGTGAAGCCTACGCGACGCATTTCCTCGGCCAGGCGCACTGCCACAGCTCCCTCGTGTGTGGACAAGCTGGGGATGCGCACCAAGTCTTGTAGGAACGTGGCCATCGCTTCTGCATGGCTCGCCGGAAAGCCAATTCTCACCCTGAGACCTCCAGTCTGGAACGATTATAACGACAAACTAGTCTTTGCGTGGCAGCCTGCAACCCGGCTGTCATTTCCGCCACAAAGCACTGGCCTGCCGGATCATGGATCATCGGGAATCGGCCGCACTCGTTGAGCATTTCTTATTGTACGCCAAGCCGCGGATGGTGTCAAACGCCATGCGCCGCATCGTCCTGTGGCTTTGCCAGGATCGGCGAGCAATGGTATACTGGACCGCGTTGGCCCAATTTGGGAGGCGATGGTGTCACTGCTCAGTATCATCTATCTGGCGGCAGCCCTGCTGGTGGCCCTGTTCGGAGCGAATGCCCTGTTGCTGTCCATCCTGCACTTGCGCCGCAGAGAAACCGATCCCGTCCAGGCTCCAGAGCCGGAGACTTGGCCGGTAGTCACCGTGCAATTGCCGGTTTATAACGAGCTGTACGTCGTGAAGCGGCTGATCCATGCGGTGGCCCGGATGGACTATCCCCGCGGCCGGTTGCAGGTGCAGGTGTTGGACGATTCTACCGACGAGACCACCCGCTTGGCCCAGGCAGGTGTAGCTCACTATCGAGCGCGAGGGCTGGACATCGAGCTCGTGCATCGGCAGGACCGGCAGGGATTCAAGGCCGGCGCCCTGGCCCATGGCCTGGAGTCGGCAAAAGGTGAGTTCATCGCCATTTTCGACGCCGATTTTGTGCCACCGCCCGACTTCTTGAAGCAGACGATCCCCCACCTCGTCGCTGAGCCACGTCTTGCCTTTGTACAGACGCGTTGGGGGCATCTCAATGCCGACTATTCGGCTCTGACCCGCGCCCAGACCATCGCCCTGGACGGCCATTTTGTGGTGGAGCACCTGGGCCGCAACCGCAACGGCCTGTTGATGAACTTTAACGGCACAGCGGGCGTCTGGAGGCGGGAGGCCATTTTTGCGGCAGGTGGTTGGCAGAGCGACACGCTCACCGAGGATGTGGACCTCAGTTTCCGCACCCAACTCGCGGGCTGGCAGGCCCTCTACCTGCCCGACGTCGAGGTCCCGGCGGAACTGCCGCCGCAGATGGCCGCATTCAAGCGACAGCAGGCGCGATGGGCCACCGGCGCGGCCCAATGCTTGGTCAAACTGGCGGGCTCGCTCTGGCAAGGGCGGCCCCACCCCGGATCCAGCCCGGCTGAGGCCAGACCAGCCCTGCGTCTGTCCTGGTCTGCCCGCCTGGAGGCGTTGCTGCACCTCGCCGTGTGGATCGCCCACCCCATGTCGCTGGTGCTCCTGTTGCTGACCCTACCCATGCTGCTCGGACAGATCCCGCTGATATTCAACCTCACTGTCTTTTGGCTGATGGCCATGGGGCCGATCTTTGCCTATGCCCTGTCGCAACGATACCTGTACGCCGACTGGGCGCAGCGCATGTACTACATGCCAGTGCTGGCCTTGCTCGGCACCGGGCTTGCCCTGTCCAACACTTTGGCCATCGGACGAGGGCTGCTGAGGCGCGATCGGGCCTTCCGGCGAACGCCCAAATTCCACGTCGAGCGCCGGGGAGATCGCTGGTTCGGCAATCACTACGCCCTGCCCTTCGACTGGGTCACGCTGGGCGAACTGGCCCTGGCCGGCTATGCCCTGGTCACGGTCGCCGTAGCCCTGACCGTGGGCCACTATTTTGCCGTGCCTTTCCTCCTGCTGTATGCTGGCGGCTATGGATACATCGGTCTGCACGGTCTGCGGGACGCTTGGATCACCCGGCACACGCGTCCGCGCCTTCGCCGGACAGCAGCGATCGCAGACTCCCGAACGAAATAGCTGCCTGTGCCGGGAGGGTTTAGGCACCACGGCACGAGGACAACTCAGTTTGGGTTCGCCCCCGCTTGCGCCAGCCCAGGCAGCCTGCGTTGGGGGGTGCAAGCATGGCGGAGAGGGGAATGATGCTCTCTGGCAGACGGCTGAATTGGTTGCTCACATTGGCCCTGCTCCTGGGAGGACTGGGCCTCCTGGTCACCACCGCGACGACCCCGGCCCAAAGCGCCGGGGTGGCGCTGGATAGGATCGATCCCCAGGTCTTTGAAGAACTGGCAGCCCGCGGGCACACCGACTTTTTTGTCCACATGATGGCGAAAGCGGACCTCAGTCCCGCCTACCAGCTCCAAGCCAAGGAGGAAAAGGGGCGCTTTGTCTTTGAGTCGCTGCGCGAAACTGCCGAGCGCAGCCAGGCGGATCTGCGGGCTGCCCTCGAGGTCCAGAGGGTGGACTACCGGCCCTTCTACATCGCCAACAAGATCTTGGTCCGTGGTGGGGACCAGGCTTTGGTCCTGGACATTGCCGCCCGGCCTGACATAGACCGCATCACCGCCAACTATTCGTTCCAGCTCCAGGAGCCCCCTGTCGAGCCGGGCCAGGAAGGCGAGGTGCAGGAGGTGGGTTCCAACATCGCCTTTGTCCACGCGGACGAAGCATGGGCCCTGGGCATCACGGGCCAGGGCATCGTCCTAGCGGGCAACGACACGGGTCTGGACGAGGATCATTCCGCCATTGCCTCTCACTACCGGGGATGCCTGGACCCACCGGCCTGCTCCGAAGAGGATCACAACTACAATTGGTGGGATGCCACTGGCCTCAGCCCCAACGATCCCTGGGACGACCACGGCCACGGCACCCACACCACCGGCACCATGGTCGGGGATGACGGAGGTGCCAATCAGATCGGCATGGCCCCCGGTGCCCAAACCATCCACTGCCGGATCATGGATGGTGAGGGCCGGGGTACCGTCGCCACCTTCTCCGAATGCCTGGAGTGGGACCTGGCCCCGTGGGACCTGAACGGTGAAAACCCACGCCCTGATCTGGCCCCTGACGCCGTCAACAACTCGTGGGGATACCTGGGCGGCAACACGCCCCAGTTCAGGGACGAGATCGCCGCCCTGCAGGCGGCCGGCATCGTGCTCCAGGTCGCGGCCGGCAACGAGGGCCCGGCCTGCGCCACGCTTCGCTCGCCGGGCGACTACCAGGAGATGCTCACCATCGGATCGGTGGACTATAACGGGTACGCCTATCCAGGCCAGCTCACCAGTTCTAGCAGCCGTGGCCCGTCGGAACTCGATGCCACTCCGCCCTACTACTTTCCCGACGTCACGGCCCCCGGGCGGTTCGTGCGCTCCAGCATCCCCGGCGATCAATACGCCACTTGGAGCGGGACCAGCACAGCCACACCCCACGTGACCGGGCTGGTCGGCCTGTGCCTGTCGGCCAATCCCAGGTTGCGCGGGCAGGTGGAGACGGTGGTCCAGATCATCAAGGACACCGCTGAGCCACTGAGTGGTCCAGTCTCCAACTGCGGCGGCGACTATGTCACAGGTCCCAACAACGACTGGGGCCATGGCACCATCCACGCCCTGGACGCCGTCGAGGCCTGCCTGGCCACGCGCGAGACGGGCCACTTGGGCGGCACCATCTACGAAGCCAGCAGTTGGAACCATCCCATCGAAAATGCCACCGTCACCGCTAGGTACGATGACCCTGGCCTATGGACCGCCGAGAGCGACAAGGCGGGCGGATACAGGCTGATCTTGCCGGCCGGCGCCTTTACCGTCACCGTCGAGGCTTTCGGCTACGCGTCCGAGACCAGGACCGGCATCGAGGTCCTCACCGGCACTACCACCCACCAAAATTTTCACTTGGCACCACTCCCCCAGCTCAGCGTCTCCGGCACTGTCACCGAATCGGGCACCAGCGCGCCGCTGTCGGCCCTGGTGAGTCTATTGGATACCCCCTTGTCCCCCGTGTGGACCGACCCGGCCACCGGCTTCTATTCGATGACCGTGCCCTCGGGCACCTACACCCTGCGGGTGACGGCCACGCTCCATCAGGCGGAGGAGCGCGTCGTGGTCGTGGATGGCAATCAAGTCCAAGACTTTGCCCTGGAACCGCACTCCTGCATCCTTCTCGTGGACGACGACAACAACAAGCCCAACGTACGTCCCTACTTTGTGGCCGCCCTGACGACGTTAGGATACGAGTACGACGTTTTTGACGTCGGCGACGGCGGGGCCGACGGCCCCAGCCTGGCCGAGCTAGAGGGCCATTCCATCGTCATTTGGTTCTCGGGGGACAAGGTCTTTAGCTTCGGGAGCGGAGGAATCGCCGGCCCCAATACCGCCGACGAGGCAAACCTGGCTGCCTACCTAGAGGGAGGCGGCCGCCTCTTCCTCTCCAGCCAGGACTATCTGTACGACTTTGGCCTGACCCCCTTCGGCCAAACCTACCTGGGCATTGGCTCCTATTCCGACGACGAGGGCGATGCCGCCATCAAGTATGGCGTGTCTGGCGACCCAATCGGTGAAGGTCTGGGCCCCTACCCACTGCTCTACCCCGGCGGTTTCGCCGAGCGTGGCGATCTGATCACGCCCACCCTCGGCGCTTCCCTCGCCTTTGAGGGTGACAACGGCAACGGGTTGGACGTCGACAGGCATGGCGGCAACTGGCGCACCGTCTTTTTCGGCACTTCTTGGGTGCCCATTGCCTACAACGACGCGGGCAATGGCGAGCAGGTGCTGCAGCGCATCATCGAGTGGTTTGGCGGCTGTTCCGCGTGCCGGCCGGTGCATGGCGCTGACTTTGACTGGGCGCCTCCTGTGCCTGTTAGGAGGCAGAGGGTCGTCTTTACCGGCACCGCCACCGGCACGCTGCCCATCACCTATACCTGGGATTTCGGTGACGGCGTTGGCGGCGCAGGCCAGGTGGTATCGCATACCTACACCGGCGTCGCCACCTACACCGTCGTCATGACGGCGGCCAACTGCGGCGGCGATTGGGTGACAGCCACCCACGCCATCGCCACCGCGACCCCGCCCTGCACCGACGTGGAGTCCGTGGACCTGACGCTCGTCACCAGTGGCACCATCTACACCGATACTTTGACCGAATTCCACGCCGACCTGGCGCCCAACGACGCGGTCAAGCCTTACAGCTACACCGTGGACTATGGCGATGGTACCGTGATCGGCGGCAGTCAGAGCGCCGATCCCCTGATCCTGACCCATACCTTCGGCGTCACCGGCACCTACGACGTGGAGCTGGCCGCCTGGAACTGCGAGATGGAGGCTCCCGTAACCGACACGGTGGCGTTGACGGTCTATGGGCCGGACGCGTGCGTGGATCTGTCCGCCATCACCATCCTGGGCCCCCTCAGCGGGTTCACCGGCATCTACACCTTCCACACCAGCTACGAGCCGTTGGATGCCTCCCTGCCCATCACCTACACCTGGGATGACGGCGGCAGTGCCCCAACCAGCATCCGTACCCTGGGCCGGGGCACCCACACCCTGATGATAACGGCTACCAACTGCGCGACCGCGGTCGTGACCGACACCCACACCATCGTCATCACCAGTTCCGCTGCCGTCTACCTACCGCTAATCTACAAGGGCTATCCAGAAATGCCCTAGTGCAGGCTGTTGCATTCTCACTGGACAAGAGGGTGCCCAGCAAGATCGAGGAGCGAGCACGCCGCCCGTTCGGAAACGGGGGTGCGAACGGACGGTCGCACCTGGGGGTGCTCCCTCCTCGACTTTGCAGCAGTCCTGGGCGTGAAAACCGTTCCAATGGACAACCCGGCCCAAATGCGCTATAATGGAAGCGTCGTCCAGCACATTCCATTGCATGCGAGGTCGCAGCCATGAAGCGAATCGGACTGTTGCACCACCCCAAGCTGCCCGCCACCCACCCCCGGGCTGGGGCCATGGCCCGCCAGGCCGAGGAGCACGGGTTGGCCGCCTGGATCGGTTCGGCGTGGGACGAGGACGCTGTGCGTGGAGAGGCCCCCAACCTGGATCTGCTGGTGACCCTGGGCGGTGACGGATCGATCCTGCGGGCGGCGCGCATGGGCTGCGAGCAAGGCGTGCCGGTGCTGGGTGTGAATATGGGCCGCCTCGGCTTCCTGGCCGAGCTGGAGCCGGACGGCTGGCTCGCCGCCCTACCCCGCCTGGTGGCCGGCGACTACTGGATCGAGGAGCGGATGATGCTCTACGCCGAGTACCACCGCGGGGAGGAATGCCGCCAGTACGAGGCCCTTAACGACGTGGTGGTCAGCCGGGGGAGCCTGGCCCGCATCGTGCGCCTGGCGACCCACATCGACGGCAGCTACCTGACCACCTATGCCGCCGACGGCCTGATCGTCTCCACCGCCACCGGCTCCACCGCCTATGCCCTGGCCGTGGGCGGACCGATCCTGCCGCCCCAGCTCAAGAACATCCTGCTCATCCCCATCGCCCCCCACCTGAGCATGGAGCGGGCCATCGTGCTCTCCCAGGGGGCCGTGGTCAGGGTCCAGATCCAGACCGACCATCAGGCCATCCTCACCGTGGACGGCCAGTTCGAGTACGAGCTGCGCGATGGCGACTGGGTGACAGTCCAGGCCAGCCCGCACGTCGGCCGATTTCTACACCTGCAGGACCGGACCTACTTTTACCGCACGCTGATGGAGCGGCTGCCCGGCCAGTAACGCCCTAGCGCTGGCTGCCGGAGGATGCAACGCGCGTTTTATCTCACGCGCTGCAACAGACTCTCTCGCCCGTCCTCATTGGTTCCCGCAGCAGGGGGTCCCTCACCCGCCCTACGCCTTGTCGATCTTGACCTCCGCGCCGTCGGGCACCGGGTCAAAGGCCAGGGGATCCCCCTCCAGCCGGCCAAAGACGTTGACCGGGCTGTAGGCACGGATCTCGTCGCCCCGGCTGGCCGGCGTTGGCCCCCAGAAGATGCAAAAGGCGTGGCCCACCGGCCAATAGCCCAGCTCGCCGCGCTCCATCACCTGGCGGGCGTCGTCCGCCTGGGGCTGCCGCACCGGGATCTCGAAATAAATCTCGTCGCCCCATCGGTTGCCCGGGGCGGCGAGGGGCAGCGCCGCCCAGATGGCGTCGGCGGTGGCGCTGTCGTTCAACGTCGCCGTGGCGCTCACGCCCCCGGCGCTGATCGTGATCTTGCGCATCGAATCCCTCCTTATACAGGGCTATACAAAAATCGCGGAGTGAGCACCCCCAGGTGCGAACGGGCCTCCATCCATCTCAGACCTCTATATAGAGAGCCCCATCTCCGCCGCCAGGTAGGCCGCCCCCAACCCCAGGGCATTGGTGGCAACGTGCATCAATATCGCGGGCCAGATCGAACCACTCCACTGGTAGAGGATGGCAAAGATGGTGCCCATGATAAAGACAGGTGGGATGGCCAGGGGTTGCAGGTGGATGACGGCAAAGAGCGCAGAACTGACCAGGGCCGCCTTCAGCCAGCCGTAACGCCCGCGCAGCCCGGCAAAGACAAAACCCCGGAAAAACAGCTCCTCCACCACCGGCGCGATGATGATGCCCGCCGCCAGGAGCCACCAGGGGGAGGACAGCTCGGCGAAAATGGGGACCAGATCGACCTGGGCCCGCAGGTCGAAAAGCGCCAGAAACGTCCCGTAGACCAGGTTGAAGCTGAAAGCCAGGATCATAAGGCCGCAGCCCAGGCCCAGCATCACCCCCCTGAAACCCCGCAGGCCCAGCGCCTCCCATCCGACCTCGTACTTTTGCACCGTTAGCCACCATACCGGCACCAGCAGCAGCAGTTCGGCCAGGCCCACGTACAATCCCGGATTCACCTCCAGCTTGGTCAATGGCACCAAGAGCGCCAGGCCAAAGGAAACGGCCATCCATAGGGCCAAGGCCCCCACGCCCAGCCAGACGTCACGGATCGTCCAGGGAACTGGATCGGGTTGAACTATCTCTCTCTGCATAGAATCCTTCCTCGAAGATCCCCTCTGTAGGGGCGGTTCGCGAACCGCCCTACACGGCGTGGATCACAATCCAGCGCCAGTAGGCGCCGCGTTGCGTCAGGCAAAGGCGAACAGGAACAGCAGGTCGTTGACGTTGGTGCCCGTCGGCCCTGTGCGGATCAAGTCGTCCAGCGCGTCAAAAAAGGGATAGGCGTCGTTGTCCTCCAGGTGGGCGGCCGGGTCGAGGCCCAGGGACCGGGCGCGGATGACCGTCCCGCCGGTTGCTACGGCGCCGGCTGCGTCGGTGGGGCCGTCGGTCCCATCGGTGCCCAGGGCCACGAGGATGACGCCCGGCACCCCCTCCATAGCCAGAGCGGCGGCCAGGGCCAGCTCCTGGTTGCGCCCACCTTTGCCCTCACCGCGCACAGTGACGGTCGTCTCGCCCCCCCAGATCAGGCAGGCCGGACGCCGCACCGGCCGGTCATAACCGGCCAATTCCCGGGCCAGCGCCGCCGCCACGCGGGCCACCTGGCGGGCTTCCCCTTCGACAAAGGTGGAGAGCAGTAGGGCATTCAGCCCCCAGGCACGGGAGGCCTCGACGGCCGCCTCGGCGGCCAAGCGGTTGCTGCCGACGATGACGGTGTGCACCCGCCTGAACAATGCTGCGCCTGGCTTGGGCGTGTCGGACAGGCGCCCTTCCCGCCCGGCCTGGAGCCGCTCCCGTACTGCCTGTGGCACGCGCTCCACCAGGCCATATCGTTGCAGCACGGCCCAGGCGTCGGCAAAGGTGGTGGAGTCGGGCGATAGAGGGCCGGAGGCGATGGCGTCCAGGGGATCGCCCACCACGTCCGACAAGATCAATGCGGCGACCGGCGACTGGCCCGCCAGGCGCGCCATCCCGCCGCCCTTGATCTGCGACACGTGCTTGCGC
>Ga0316577_10001242_pt1 | contig 11867 bp, 6 predicted proteins | sample S5NA_FD_203073 | JGI IMG/M metagenome (GOLD analysis project Ga0316577, IMG submission 203073) | Rhizosphere microbial communities from salt marsh grasses in Alabama, United States - S5-7_050615r2r1 | ecosystem: Host-associated > Plants > Roots > Rhizosphere | place: USA: Alabama | collected... | reverse complement strand
TGCCAGTGGGCCCCGTCGTCGAAAGAGATGAAGATCCCGAACTCCGTGCCGGCGTAGAGAAGTCCCTCGGCGTCCGGGTCCTCTCTTACTACGCGGGTGGGAAAATCCACCGGAATGCCGTTGGACCCATCGGTGAGGCGCTCCCAGCTCTGGCCGTAGTCCTCGGTCTTGAAGATGTACGGCTCGAAGTCCCCAAGCAGGTAACGATAGGCGGCCACGTAGGCTTTGGCCGGATCATGGGGGGAGGGCTCGATGTTCTGTATCCGTCCCTCGGGGGGCATCGGAGGGGTGACATCCGTCCAGCTGTTCCCCCCGTCTCGCGTCACGTGAACGGGACCGTCGTTGGCTCCGGTCCAGATGATCCCTGCCTGCACCGGGGATTCCTCGATGACGTAGAGGACCGAATAGTGCTCCTCACCCGTGATGTCCCGGGTGATGGGCTCCCCGGAGATGACCTGCCGCTCCGGCCGGAAGGCCGTCAGGTCCGGGGAGATGGTCTCCCAGTTGATCCCCTCGTCCATGGTCCTGTGAACGTACTGGGAGCCGTGGTAGACCACGTTGGGATCGTGTGGCGAGACCTCGATAGGGGCCACGCGCTGGAAACGATACGGGAGGTCCTGAGGGTTGGTTCCGTAGAGGTTTCCGGCCCAGACGTAGTACTGCTGTTCTTGCCCCGTGAGTTGGCTGTACCGCCCGAAGCGTCCCTTGCAGTTGGAATAGACGATGGTGGGATTACCGGGCTTTGGTACCGCCGGGCCCGTCTCGCACCCGCCGATCTCCTTCCAGTTCCCCTGATGGCCGAAGACGGACCCGTCTTCCGGGGGGTTCGAGGGAACCATGATGGTGGTGTTGTCCTGCTGACCGGAATAGATCCAGTACGGAAAGCGGTCATCCAGGTCTACCGAGTAGAGCTCTGCCGTGGGCTGGTTGTACTGGGTGGACCAGCTCCGACCACCATCCATGGTGACGTTCACCCCCCCGTCGTTTGACTGGATGAACACGGCGGGGTTTTCCGGGTTGATCCACATGTCGTGGTTGTCACCATGAGGGGTGGAGACTCGCGAGAAGCTCCGCCCACCATCGGTGGACTTGTAGAAGCTCTCGTTGTTGACGTAGACGACGTCGGCATCGGAGGGATCGGCAGCGACGTTCGTATAGTAGAACGGTCGGTTCATGAGCCCGGATTGGGTGCTCACCAGCGCCCAGCTTTCACCCCGGTCGTCGGACCGATACAGGCCTTCCTCCTCCTCCTCCGTCTCCACCAGGGCGAAGACGCGGTCGGGATCTGCGGGGGTCACCGCCAGATCGATCTTCCCTATGAGCCCGGACGGGAGACCTTTGGTCAGATAACGCCAACTCTGGCCGCCGTCGGTGGACTTCCAGATCCCGTCCTCGCCACCGGACGCCTCCATGCCGGAGATGATGGTCCAGGGTTTTCGCTCCCCCCGGTACATGGCTGCGTAGACTTCGTCAGGATTCGCCTGATTCAACTCCAAGTCCACCGCTCCCACGCTGTCGGAGGTGAAGAGAACCTTCGTCCAGCTGCGGCCCCCGTCGCTGCTCCTGTAGACGCCACGATCCGGGGTAGGCCCGAAGGCCTTCCCCATGGCGGCGACGAAGACGATATCGGGGTTGGTGGGGTGGACCTCCACCGCCCCGATCTGGCCCACCTCCCTGAGCCCGACGTGTTCCCAGGTGTCACCGCCGTCAGTGGACTTGTAGACTCCTCTGCCGGCGATGACATTGCTCCGAATGGCATCCGAACCGGTACCCACATAGATGATCCGGGAGTTGGAGGGCGCCACCCGGATCGCGCCGATGGACCCGGTCTCGAAGACCCCGTCGGAGAGGGGCACCCAGTTGATCCCGGCGTCCTCCGTCTTCCATACCCCTCCTCCCGTGAAGCCCGCGTAGAAGGTGAGGAGGTCGTCAGGATGGCCGGCCACGGTCGTGGATCGGCCGCCTCGGGTCGGGCCCACCATTCGGAAGCTCAGGTTCTGGAAGTTGGCCGGGTCTACCACCCGGTTTGCGGCCCCCGCCTGAGGAGAGGCACTGGACGGCGCGGCCAGAAGAGAGAACACCGCTACGACGGAGGCGGTGGCAATCGAGAATGGCTGCAGGGAGTTGAGGGGGTTCATGGAGCCGTCTCCAGCGGTGGATGAGGGTCCGAGATACCGGAACAGATTGCGTCCGGGGCGGGTCCGCGGTCAACCGGGGGAATCAAGAGGGGATCGTGGAAGGATCGCGGGGGAGGGAGGGGAGGGGGGATGTTCCCCGCGCCTGCACCATGAGGGACAAGAAGGGGGGAGGGCCATTGGACCCTCCCCCCCGTTCTTCCTCCTACCACAGCAGAGTCGGTAGGAGGGTTACCTGGTTTGTCTTTCCGCCTTCCAGGTGGCCTCAGACGGGACTTCCGGAAGACCCCTCTTTGACCTCAGGCACCGTGATCGATGACCAGGGCCACCCGGCGGTTCTCCCACCCCTCCGATCCGGGGCCATGGGCCGAGGACACCTGACGATTCTGAGCCTCGCCGTAGCTGACCGACCGGACCTGGTCTCCGCTGAGCCCTTGCTGAACCAGGAAGTCTTTCACGGCGTCGGCCCGGCGGAGCCCCAGAGCCTCATTGTACTCCGGCGTCCCGACGGCGTCGGTGAACCCCTCCGCCGTGATGAGGGCAGTCGGATAGTACTCCCTCACCACACCGGCAAAGCGACTGAGGATCTGGCGGTGGCTGTCCGTGAGGTCGGACGAGTCGAAGTCGAAGTAGACCGGCATGTCGAACCGAATGGCCGTCTCAAGCCGCTCCACCGTGGCGTCGAACTCCTGGGCCAGCTGAGTGAGCCGGCTCTCCAGGGCGTCGAGGCGGGATTCGAGTCCGTCCACCCGGCCTCCCAGCGTTGCCACCTCTCCCGACACCCTCTGATCTCCAGCCTGCATCTCGGTTCGGATATCGGCGAGGGCGGCGTCGAGCTCTTCCGGCTTCACGCGGGCGCATCCGGCCACGATGGCCCCCGTCGCGACGAGGACACCGGTGCGCTTGATCAGGAGCTTCCAGGCACCTGAGGACATAGTATTCTACCTCCTTCAAGGACGGGCTTTGCGTTCAACGAACGTATTCAACCGGCAAAGATAACTGCACAGAGGATGCCGAAGTAACGCCCGAAGATCAAGGACTTCATCGGAATCCCAGCTCCCGTGCGGCGTTTTCCGCGCCCCTGGGCGCTTTCCCGGTGGCAGATCCTCGGCCCCGATGGCAACGAAAAACACAGCGCTGGAGCGGATCATCGCTCCTGTGGCCCGTTTCGCTCCAGCTGCCGGCGCAGGAATATCCCGTAGGATCCGCTGCGCTTCCCTCCCGGGGAAATCCGGCTCATGGGTCATCGACCGTCGCCGGTCATCCCATCTCCGGAAGCTTCGACAGCGCCTCCCGGACCTTCTCCTCCGGATACTCGTAATCCGTCAGCTTCCCGCTGAAGTACTTCTCATACGAAGCCATGTCGAAGTGGCCGTGGCCGCTGGCGTTGAAGGCGATGACCTTGGCCTCGCCGCTCTCCCTGCAATGGATGGCCTCGTCCAGCGTCTGCTTCACTGCATGGGAGGTCTCGGGTGCCAGAAGGTGGCCTTCGGCTCTCGCGAAGCTCAGGGCCGCATCGAAGCAGGTGGTCTGGTGGTGGGCTTCCGCCTCCATGAGGCCCAATTCGAACAGGTGACTCACCATCGGTGCCATCCCATGGTACCGGAGACCGCCTGCGTGGAGGGGCGGAGGTATGAAATCGTGCCCCAGGGTGTGCATTCGGATGAGGGGGGTGGTGCAGGCGGTATCCCCGAAATCGTATCGGTAGAGCCCTTTGGTGAGGGTCGGGCAGGCTTTGGGCTCCACCCCGACGATGCGGGTCTTCCTCCCCTCCACGATCTTGTCTCGCACGAAGGGGAAGGCGAAGCCCGCGAAATTCGATCCTCCCCCGACGCATCCGATGACCACGTCCGGGTAGTCTCCCGCCATCTCGAACTGTTTCAGGGCCTCCTGCCCGATGACGGTCTGGTGGAGCATGACGTGGTTGAGGACGCTCCCCAGTGAATACTTCGTGTCTTCCCGGGTGGCGGCTTCCTCCACCGCCTCGCTGATGGCGATCCCCAGGGAGCCGGGTGTGTCCGGATCGGATGCCAGGATGGCTCGACCGGCGTTCGTTTCGCTGGAGGGGCTCGGGATGCAAGTCGCTCCCCAGCACTGCATCATGAGTCGGCGGTAGGGCTTCTGATCGTAGGAGACCCTGACCATGTATACCTTGCATTCGATACCGAAGAGATTGCAGGCCAGGGCCAGGGCGCTCCCCCACTGACCGGCCCCGGTTTCGGTCGTGATTCTCTGGACCCCCTCCTCCTTGTTGTAGTAGGCCTGGGCGACGGACGTGTTGGGTTTGTGACTCCCCGCGGGGCTTACCCCCTCCCACTTGTAATAGATTTTCGCGGGGGTACCGAGGGCCTTCTCCCATCTCCGGGCTCTCACGAGGGGGCTGGGCCGCCAGAGCCGGTAGATGTCCTGGACCTCGTCCGGGATCTCGATGTAGCGCTCCTGGCTCACCTCCTGGCCGATGAGGGCCATGGGGAAGAGGGGCGCCAGATCCTGGGGGCCGATGGGCTCCCTGGTTCCCGGATGGATCACCGGCGGGAGGGGCTTCGGAAGGTCGGCCTGGAGGTTGTACCAATGGGTCGGCATTTCCCCTTCGTTGAGGAAGATCTTCACGGATTCCATGGTTGCTCCTTCTCCTCTGCTGTGTAGGGGTGGGACGGCTATTCGTCGAAGAAGAAGGTGGGCTCCCGGTAGAACCGGATGGCCTTGTCGGCCACCTTCTCCTTGATGGTCTGTTGCAGCCAGGCCTCTTTCTCCTCCACCGAGAGGCCTGCCCTGAGGATTTCCAGATGGAGATTGAACCGGAGTGCCCGCTTGGGCAGGAGCACCCGGGTGATCCCGCTGGGTACCCGAGCGCCCTGTCCGGTGAGAGCCTGGAGGTCTTCCAGAGTGAACCGGCGGAAGGAGATGAGACCGGTCAGGCTCCTGTAGTTCCGGGCCAGGTGGTCCATGCCGGTGTAGCTTACCCGGTCGAAGCTGGAAAATCGATGGTACACCCGGGTGATCTGGTGGAGCTGCTCTACCCGTTCCAGCAGTTCCTGGGAGCCCAGCATCATCACGCTCTTCCCCTCCGACGACCTGAACCGCGCCAGGACCGAGGGATTGGAGATGTGGGGGGTGTCCCCTTCCACGAGGGTGACCCCCGGAACGGAGGCCGCGTGAGCCAGGAGCCCGTCAGCGGGAACGTGCTCGACGGCATGGTGCCAGCACTCCAGCTGGAGGCCCGGGTCCCGGAGATCCAGCTCCTGGACCAGCACGTGGGTGTAATGGAGCTTCAGGAGGGAAGTGATGCGATTGGCACCGTCCAGAACGATGGGACGATACCCGTCGGAGCGCCCCACCACCGGAGGGTTCTTGAGGACCCCATCGGCGCTGAACCGGTCCACCAGCCGGGCGACCCGCTCCATGTCCGGATCCTCGTGGAGGACCACGTCGTCCAGGGACAGGATGTGAAGCTCGGGGAGCTCCCCTACCCTCAAAGCTCCGGTGTCTTCAGGGGGCGTCTGGCCATTTCCTGGGTGCATCTCCATCTCCCGTGGGGAGCCGGGGCCCCCGAGTCCGGTATCTCCCGGTCACCATGTGAGCCGCCGGGAATAAAAAGACCCGCCGCGTTGTCCGCAGCGGGTGGTTCCGGTCGAGGGCCGGCTCGTCTTCCTAGGTCGAGGGGCCCACACTCCTCCCGCTGCTCCGTGGAGAGCACCACCACCACTGGCTCCGGGCGATTGCGGGCACGAATCTCCTCTTCCTCAACAGGGTCCGGCGGGGTGCCTCTGGGGCGCCCTTCTCCGTCGAACGTCTCCTAATAGGGCCCATTGCTGCGTGCGTCAAGAGGGTAGGGGGATGGTTGCAGGGGCTGGACCGGGCTGGGCACACGAGGGGGGCGACTCACGAAAGCGACTCCCGAACTCCGGGTGTGAGGGCGAACGGAACCGCCTCCGGGTGGGACGCTCGCTGCCCGGGACCCCCGCCTCTCCTTGACAGGGGTATGAAGGGCCTCGATCCTGACCACCGGCTATTTCTCGTCTTTCAAAGGAGGAATCCCAGATGGAACCTTGTCGAAACCTCGGCCTGTCCAGATCGGCTCCGGGTCTTCTCGCCATTCTCATTCTCCTGTCTGCCCCCCCGACCCTCCAGGCCCAACGGACCCGGCAAGTGGTGCAGATGGACTCGGCCAGGATGGAGGCTCTCTATGTGAGCGACCGGTGGGAGGACCATCCCATCAGCAACTACGAGTCCGCCATCGAGGGCAAAGCCGTCACCGACAGCATCTACGCCGCCGTCACCCAGGGTGTGGTGGACTACCAGAAGATCACGTACCGGAGCCGCATCGGGGACATGGACATCCCGGCCTACGTATTCCAGCCGCTGGAGAAGCGGGGAGAGAAGGGCCACCCCGCCATGGTCTGGGTCCATGGCGGAGTCCACGGGAACTGGGGCGCGAGCATGTGGCCATTCGTCCGGGAGGCAGTGGAGCGGGGTTACGTCATCATCTGTCCCGAATACCGGGGTAGCACCGGGTACGGGGAGGAGCACCACCGGGCCATCGACTACGGCGGCTACGAAGTGGACGATGTCATCACGGCCTATGACTGGCTGGTGGGGAACCTCCCTCACGTGGATCCGGACCGGGTGGGAATCATGGGGTGGAGCCACGGAGGATACATCACCACGCTCACCGTCTCCAGAGAGGATCATCCCTTCCAGGCCGGCGCCGCCATCGTGCCGGTGACGAACCTGGTCTTCCGCCTCTCCTGGAAGGGCCCCGGCTATCAGCGGAGCTTCTCCACCCAGCAACGGATCCAGGGACTCCCCTTCGAGCAGCGGGAGATCTACAAGGAGCGCTCGCCCTATTACGCGGTGGACAACCTCAAGACCCCCCTCCTGGTACACGTGGCCACCAACGACGAGGACGTGGACTTCGAGGAGGACGGGATGCTGGTCTACAAGCTCCGGGACATGCACCCCGATATCACCGAGACCCGGATCTACATCGATCCCGAGCCCTGGGGGAGGAGCGTGGGCCACTCCTTCAGCCGGCGGGTGAACTCGGAGACGCTGGAGCGGGAAGACTCCCCCTCCCAGATCGATTCCTGGAACCGGACCTGGACCTTCTTCGACTGGTACCTCCGACCCTATCAGACGGAGCCGGTGCCGAAGAAGCACGCAGCCCGCTGAATCGGATCGGGTGAAGGGCCGGATGACCAGACCCTTTGCGCCACTCAGACGCCTCTGCGCCACGCTCTTCGCCCTGGGATGCCCCCTCCGCCCGGAGGCCGGCGTCGCCCAGGGGTCCAATCCCGGTGCCGGCCCCGAAGCGCTCCGGTTCTCCGTGACCCGGGCGACGGGGGCAATCAGAGTCGACGGGGTCCTGGACGAAGGGGCGTGGGAGGACGCCACTCCTGTGCCCCTCCCCTTCGAGTGGTTCCCGGGGGAGGATGAGCCCGCCCCGGTGGATACGGAGGTGAGCGTCCTCTTCGACGACGCAAACCTCTATCTGGGATTCCGGGCCCGGGACCCGGACCCCTCGGCGATCCGAGCGAACCTGTCGGACCGGGACACCCCGGTTCAGGACGATCACGTGGGCTTCATGATCGATCCCTTCAACGACGAGCGCCGGGGATTCCAGTTCAGGATCAACCCCCTTGGCGTGCAGATGGACGCTATCTTCAGCGAGAACGAGGGCTACGAGGACTTCTCGTGGGACGCCATCTGGGATTCCGAAGGGAAGATCACGGAGGAGGGGTATGTGGTGGAGGTGGCCATCCCCTTCAAGAGCCTCCGCTTTCCCAGGACCGCGGAGCCCCAGACCTGGGGTTTCATGGCCTTCCGCTCCTATCCCAGGGAAGTCCGTCACCGGATGCGGAGCCATCCCACCGACCGTAACCTGGCGTGTCTCCTCTGCCAGATGAACAAGATGGAGGGGATCCAGGGTGTGGATCCCGGGCGGAACGTGGAGGTCACCCCTACCCTGACGGCGGTGCGCACCGACACCCGGCCGAACTGGCCGTCGGGATCCTGGGAGAGGGGGAAGGGGGACTACGACCCGGGAATCACGGCCCGGTGGAGTATGACCCCCAACCTGGTCTTCAACGGGACGGTGAACCCCGACTTCTCCCAGGTGGAGGCCGACGTGGCCCAGCTGGAGGTGAACAGCCGCTTCGCCCTCTACTATCCCGAACGGCGGCCTTTCTTCCTGGAGGGAGCGGACTTCTTCCTCACCCCACTGAACGTCGTCTTCACCCGGACGGTGGCGGATCCCAGGGCCGGGGCGAAGGTGACGGGGAAGGAAGGCGCCAACGCCGTGGGGTTCTTCCTGACGCAGGATCGGGTGAACAACCTCATTCTTCCAGCGAACCAGGGCTCGAGGTCCGCGTTCCTCCAGGAGGACGTGACGGCGAGCGTGTTCCGCTACAGGCGAGACGTGGGCGAGGGATCCACGGCAGGCGGCCTCATCACCGTCCGGGAAGGGAAGGGCTACCACAACCGGGTGTACGGGGCCGACGCCTTCTTCCGCCTCTCCCAGACGAACACCGTCCAGGCGCAGGTCCTCCGGTCGGACACCGAATACCCCGACGAGATCGTCGAGGGTTTCGGGCTGGATTCCGAGGCCGTCCAGGGAAACGCACTCTTCCTCCAGTTCATGCACCGGAGTCGGGAGTGGATGACGGTGGTGAACGCAAAGCAGCTGGACTCGGATTTCCGATCCGACGCCGGATTCATTCCCCGGGTGGACACCCGGAGCGGCGATGTCCGCCTCCAGCGAACCTGGTGGGCGCCGGAACCGGGCCGATGGTACTCCTTTCTGAGCGCCAGTGTCCTGGCCTCCCACACCGAGGACCTGGAGGGGCACCTGACGGATGAACGGGTCCAGCTCAACGGGGGATACTCGGGCCCCATGCAGTCCAGCGTGAACGTAGCGCTGGCTCGACGGAAGGAGCGGTCCCAGGGGGAGCTCTTCGAGAGTCTGGACGCGGCGCACCTGGGCTTCGAGATCCGGCCATCGGGGCTCGCGACCCTGGGGTTCGGTACGGAGCTCTCCGAGACGGTGGACTATCTCGCAGGCGAGAGGGGTACGCAGATCACGGCAGGTCCCAGCGCCGATCTGAAGCTGGGGAGGCATCTGAACGTGGAGCTCCAGCACTCTTTCCGGCGTCTGGAGCGGGAGGGCGAGTGGGCGTTCATCGCCAACCTCTCCCAGCTCCGGGCCGTATACAACTTCAACATCAGGAGCTTCTTTCGGGCCATCGTCCAGTACCAGAACATCCAGCGGAATCCGGAGCGTTACGAGGTTGCCGTCCACCGGAAGACCCGGACCCTCTTCACGCAGCTCCTCTTCTCCTACAAGGTCAACCCCCAGACCGTCCTCTTCCTCGGGTATTCCGACAACGCCAAGGGCCTCCTCACCCCGGAGCTCGTCCGGACCGACATGACCCGTACCGACCGGACCTTCTTCCTGAAGGTGGGATACGCCTGGCGGCCCTGACCGGTCACGGGGGATCGGAGGGAGCGTGCCTGCGGCTTCCCCGGTGGCAGGACCCGCTCCTCCTCCCTATGCTTCGGGATCCCAATCTCCCCGCGCGCGGGGAGCCCTGGATCACCGGGACTCCATGGAGGTGAGCGATGCCTGTGGCGTACCCATCCCGGCGGGAATTCCTCCGGCAGCTGGGCCTAACCGGTGTGGCGGTCTCCGTGGGCGGGCTGGCAGAAGGGTGCCTATCCTCGGGCCGGCGCGGGCGCCCGAACATCGTCCTCATCTTCATGGACGACATGGGCTACGGAGACGTGGGGTCGTACGGGGCTCAGGGGTACACGACTCCCCACCTGGACCGGCTGGCTGCCGAGGGGACCCGCTTCACGGACTTCTACGCCTCCCAGGCCGTGTGCTCGGCGTCCCGAGCCTCTCTCCTGACGGGGTGCTATGCCGAGCGGGTCTCCATTCTGGGAGCCCTCTCCCCCCGCTCGGCCGTCGGTCTGAACCCGGAGGAAGAGACACTGGCGGAGATCCTGAAGGCCCGGGGCTACGCCACGGGGATCTTCGGGAAGTGGCACCTGGGAGACCAGGTGGAGTTCCTTCCCCTTCAGCAAGGCTTCGACGAATACCTGGGTCTTCCCTACTCCAACGACATGTGGCCGGTGGAGTACGACGGAACCCGGCTGGAGGAAGGGGGGAAGAGCCACCATCCCCCGCTCCCCATTGTGGACGGGAACGAGACGGTGGAGTTCGTCGAGGACTTCCAGGATCAGGATCGCCTCACCACCCTGTACACCCGACGTGCCGTGTCCTTCATCGAGAGGCACAGGAAGGAGCCCTTCTTCCTCTACCTGGCCCACTCCATGCCCCATGTCCCTCTCGGGGTCTCGGAGAAGTTCCGGGGCCGCACAGAGCGGGGAATGTTCGGGGACGTCATCGAGGAGATCGACTGGTCCGTGGGGCAGGTTCTGGAGACGCTGGACCGCCTGGGCCTGGAGGAGGACACCTTCGTCATCTTCACCAGCGACAACGGCCCCTGGCTCAACTTCGGAAACCACGCCGGGTCGGCGGGGCCTCTCCGGGAGGGAAAGGGAACCGCCTTCGAGGGGGGGCCTCGGGTCCCGGCCATCATGCGATGGCCCGGGCGCATCCCTGCCGGCTCCGTCTTCCCCCACATGGCCGCGACGCTGGACATCCTTCCCACCGTAGCGGCCGTGACGGGCGCCTCCCTTCCGGCCCTCCCCATCGACGGTGTGGACCTGATGCCGGCACTGGATGGGAGTGGCTCGGAGGACCCTCGGACTCAGCTCCTCTTCTACTACGGAGGCGAGCTCCGGGGTGTGAGGGAGGGGAAGTGGAAGCGTGTGTTCGAGCACCGCACCCGTTCCTATGTGGGGGTGGAGCCGGGGAGGGACGGCCTGCCGGGACCCTATGCCTTTCCCACCGTGCCGGCAGCGCTCTACGACCTGGAGGAGGACATCGGAGAGACCATCGACGTCTCCGCGCAATATCCGGAGGTGGTGGCCCGCCTGGACGCCCTGGCGGAGGAAGCCCGGGAGCGGCTGGGGGACCGGCTCCAGGGGAGGGTGGGCTCCGAGGTCCGGCCCCCGGGGCGAAAATCCTTCCAGCGGCCCGAGACGGTGGCCCACCTGGCGGCGGGGGCCGACGTGACGCTGCGGACGACCCCGAGCTCCCTCTATGCGGGTGACGGCGGAGCCTCCCTCACGGACGGCGTCCTGGGAACCCGGGACCATCACGACGGCCTCTGGCTCGGGTTCTTGGGCCAGGACCTGGACGCTACCGTGGATCTCGGGAGGCCCAGGGAGCTCCGGAGGATAAGCCTGGACTGCCTCCGGTCCCAGGAGGCGTGGATCTTCTATCCGGTGTGGGTGGAGGTCCGGGTCTCCGTCGACAGGCGGGAGTGGCAGTGGTTGGGACGGGTGGATGTTCCTGGAGAGCGCAGCGACCAGAAGGCATCGGGGCGGTTCGGCCTGGACGTTCCCGAGGGAACCGGACCCGCGCGCTATGTCCGGGTCCGGGCCCGGAACCGTGGTCTCCTGCCCGATTGGCATCCGGCGGCCGGTGAGTACGCGTGGCTCTTCGTGGACGAGATCGTCGTGGAGTAAGGGGCCCGAGAGGGGGAGCCGGGCGGTGCCGTCGGCTCAGGAGTCAGGCCCGGAACCCCTTCCGCCCCTTCGCCCGGTGGAGTTCCTGACTCAGGGGATCGGAGGGGGGAAGAGGGGGTAGCCAGTGGGACGCCCGGT
>Ga0316577_10001240_pt1 | contig 11878 bp, 12 predicted proteins | sample S5NA_FD_203073 | JGI IMG/M metagenome (GOLD analysis project Ga0316577, IMG submission 203073) | Rhizosphere microbial communities from salt marsh grasses in Alabama, United States - S5-7_050615r2r1 | ecosystem: Host-associated > Plants > Roots > Rhizosphere | place: USA: Alabama | collected... | reverse complement strand
CGGATCCCGATCGACGGCTGGATCTCCAAGCCGATCCAACCGGCCGTGTTGCTCAATACGGTCGAGCGGTTTGTGGAGTAGCCGAACTATGAACAGCCATCCCGGCACGGGTCAACAGACCTGGCCGGGATGTTCTATCCTGGCTCACCGGCCCCCTGGCTAGGCCGGCATAAGGAGGGTATCATCCATGACTACGGAAGGACTTCCGCATCTTCTGACGGAAGCGTCTCTCGATCGTGACTTTATGCGTCAGGTCGAATCTGACTGGCAGAAACTGCTGACCTGCTATCAGTGCGGCACCTGCAGCGCGTCCTGTCCCGCGGCTGCGCTCATGGACTACTCGCCGCGCCAGTTGTGGCAGATGCTGCGCCTGGGCTTGCGTGAACAAGTGATGACCAGCCGTACCTTTTGGCTCTGCACCCAGTGTTACGCCTGCCAGGTCCGCTGTCCACGGGGCATCTCCATCGCCGAGACGATGCGGCGGCTGCGGGAGTGGGCCGTAGCCGAGGGCTACGAGATCCCCGTGGCGATCAGCAATCTGCGGCAGGCGGTCAACAACACCTACAACATCCTTAACGAGGACAACCAGTCGCGCATGATCTGGAGCCAGAACCTGCAACCCTTGCCCGAGCAGCTCCAGAGTTCGGGCCAAGGCCAGGCAGAGGTCCTGCTCTACACCGGCTGCGTCTCTTCCTTCTACCCGATGGCCTATAGCATCCCCCAGTCCTTGGTACAGATCCTGGAGCAGGCGGACGTCACCTACACGACCTTGGGCGGCGAGGAATGGTGCTGCGGCTATCCCCTGTTCGGTGCAGGGATGGAGGCAGATGTACCCGAGCTGGCCCGGCACAACATTGCCAAGGCACAGGAAGTGGCACCCCAATACCTGGTCGCCACCTGTTCCTCCTGTTTCCATACCTGGAAGCACCTCTATCCCGCCTACACTGATGGCGACGGGCAGTGGGGCTTTGAGATACAGCATGCCAGCGAGTACCTGGCCCGCCTCATTCAGGAGGGGCGCATCAAGATGACGCCCCTTGACTGGGTCGTGACGTACCATGATCCCTGTGACCTGGGTCGTAAGAACGGCGTCTACGAGGCGCCCCGTTCGATCATCCACAGCATTCCCGGGATCGAGTTGCGCGAGATGGTGAACACCAGGGAGAATGCCATGTGCTGTGGGGGCGGCGGGGACGTGGCCATGATGGAGGCAGACGTGACCGAGCACATCGCCGAGGAGCGCCTGGCTCAGGCTGTAGAGACGGGAGCCAAAGCCATCATCTCTTCCTGCCAACAGTGCAAGCGCACCCTGCTTCAGGCGGCGCGCAAGACCAAGACCCGCATTCGCATTCTCGACGTCACAGAACTGGTCTGGCAGGCCATGGACAAGACAAATACCTAATGTCTAATATCCAACCAGCCATAGGATACTAGATATTGGATGCTTGGGAGGACAAAACCATGAACAACGATGGACCTCGCATCGGCGTCTATATCTGTGAGTGCGGCATCAACATCGGTTCGGTCGTGGACGTGGAGGAAGTGGTCCGCTTTGCCCAGGGACTGCCCAACGTCTTCATCGCCCGGCCGCACCGCTATACCTGCTCCGAAGCGGGGCAGGAGATGATCCGTCAGGACATCCAGGAACAGGATCTGAGCCGGGTGGTGGTCGCCTCCTGTAGCCCGCGCATGCACGAAGCGACCTTCCAGAGGGCCGTGGCCTCAGGTGGCCTGAACCCCTACTACTTCCAGATGGCGAACATCCGCGAGCACGTATCCTGGGTCGTCAAGGACGGCGACAGGGCCACGACCAAGGCCAAGCGCCTGGTCAGCGCCGCCGTATCACGGGTCAGCCAACACCAGCCCCTAGAGGCGCGACAGGAAGGGGTCACTTCAGCGGCACTGGTCGTCGGCGGGGGCATTGCCGGCATCCAAGCGGCGCTCAACATCGCCGATGCTGGCTACCAGGTCTATCTCGTCGAGCGGCAGCCATCCATCGGCGGGCGGATGGCCCAACTGGACAAGACCTTCCCCACCCTGGACTGTAGCACCTGAATTCTTGGACCGAAAATGATGGATGCCGGTCGGCATCCCAACATCCAGCTGATGACCTACAGCGACGTCCAAGAAGTCTCGGGCTATGTCGGCAACTTCAAAGTCAAGGTGCGCAACCGCCCTCGCTACGTGAACATGGATCTGTGCACCGGCTGTGGGGCCTGCGTCGAGGCCTGCATCTTTAAGAAAGGTGTGCCCAACGAATTCGACGAGGGCCTCAGCAAACGCAAGGGCGTCTACATCCCCATGAACGGCCAGGGCGTGCCCATGAAGGCCGTCATCGACGATGACGCCTGCCTCTATCTCAAACGGGGCAAGTGCGTACAGAAGTGTATGGAGGTCTGCCCCACCAACGCCATCGACTTTGATCAGAAGGAGACCTTTGTCGATCTGGAGGTGGGCTCTATCATCATCGCCACCGGCTTTGACAAGTTCGATCCCGGGCGGCTGCCGGCCTACAGCTGGGGCAAGTCGCCGAACATCATCGACGGCCTCCAATTCGAACGGCTGTCCAGCGCGACGGGGCCCACCCAGGGTGAGATCCTCACCGCCGAGGGCAAGGTACCGGAGCGGGTGGCCATCATCCACTGTGTCGGCAGCCGTGATGAGAATGCCAATCGCTACTGCTCGCGCGTATGCTGCATGTATGCCCTCAAGCACGCCCATTTGGTCCGCGACAAGACAGGCGCCGAGGTCTTTGAGTTCTATATGGACATCCGGGCCTTTGGTAAGGGTTACGAAGAGTTCTACGAACGGGTGCAGGAGGAAGGCGTCTACTTTGTGCGGGGCCGGGGCGCCGAAGTGGTCGTGGCTCATGATGGCAAACTCCAGGTTAAGGGCGAGGACACAACCCTGGGCATTTCCGTGGCCATCGACGTCGACATGGTCGTCCTGGAGACGGCCATGGAGCCGCAACACGATGCCGATCGCATCGTCTCGCTCTTTGGGCTGAGCCGCAGCGCCGATGGCTTTTTCCAGGAGGCCCATCCCAAGCTCCGTCCCTTCCACACCAATACCGACGGCGTCTTTTTGGCCGGTGCCTGCCAGTCGCCCAAGGACGTACCCGACACCGTCGCCCACGCCAGCGCCGCTGCCGCAGAATGCCTGTCACTCCTCAGCCGGGGCGAGGTAATTATCTCGCCAACGACGGCTGTGGTCGACGAGATCCTGTGCTCGGGCTGCAAGACCTGCCTGAACCTCTGCCCCTACTCGGCCATCCAGTTCGTCGAAAAGAACGGGACCGGCGTGGCCGAGATCAACGAAGCGCTGTGCAAAGGCTGCGGCACCTGCGTTGCCGCCTGCCCGGCGGGCGCCATCACTGCCCGCCACTTCTCAGATCGGCAGATCCTGGCCGAGCTCGACGGGCTCTTCCGGGTGCCCATGGTGGAGGCGGCTTAGCTAGGAACGGGGGTGTGGTCCTCACCTCATCACCCGCTGGCCGCAGAGTAGGAGTGAGAACATGAGTGACAATGGCTTTGAACCGAGGATCGTTGGCTTCCTATGCAACTGGTGTACCTATACAGCAGCGGATTCGGCTGGCGTGGGCCGCATGGAACAGCCGGCGAACGTGGACGTGATCCGCGTCATGTGCTCGGGCCGCGTCGACCCGGCCTTTGTGCTGAAGGCCTTTGCCCAGGGGGCGGACGGCGTCATCGTCTCGGGCTGCCATCCGCCCGGTGACTGTCACTACACCAACGGCAACTACAAGACGTTCCGCCGTATGCCGCTTCTGGAGGCATTGTTGGACCAATACGGCATCGAGAAAGAGCGCTTCCACTGGGGTTGGATCTCGGGCGCAGAGGCGGTCAAGTGGGCCCAGCTCGTCCAGAACTTTACCGAGCAGGTCCGCGCGCTGGGCCCCCTGGACTGGAAACGCCAGCTGGCGAGCAAGGAGGAATAGACCATGCCGGACAATGGAAAGCTCAAACTCGGCTTGTATTGGGCAGCCTCCTGTGGCGGATGCGACATTGCCATCGTCGAATTGCGCGAAAAGATCCTCGACCTGGACGCAGCAGCCGATATCTTGTTCTGGCCTGTGGCCATGGACTTTAAGTACAAAGACGTGGAAGCGATGGCCGATGGCCACCTCGACGTCTGCCTCTTCAACGGCGCCATCCGCAACACCGAGAACGAACACCTGGCCCATCTGCTGCGACGCAAGGCAAAGGTGCTCGTTGCCTTTGGATCCTGTGCCCACGAGGGCTGCATCCCGGGACTGGCGAACCTGTACGACCGCGGATCGATCCTGGAACGGGTCTTCCTCGAGACCCCATCAACAGACAACCCCGACCAGATCCTACCCCAGACGCTCAATGCGCTTCCTGAGGGCGAGGTCAGCGTCCCCACCCTCTTCAACACGGTCAAGACCCTCGACCAGGTGACGGACGTTGACTACTATGTGCCCGGTTGCCCGCCGCAGGCGCCCCAGATCTGGGCCGTGGTAGAGGCCATCCTGGGCGGCCAGCTGCCGCCAAAGGGCAGCATCGTCGGGGCCAACCAGAAAACGGTCTGCGACGAGTGCAAGCACAACCGCGAGGAGAAACGCATCGCCAAGTTCTACCGCCCCCACGAGATCATCCCTGACTCGAACCGCTGCCTCTTTGACCAGGGCATCATCTGCGCCGGGCCGGCCACCCGCGGTGGCTGTGGTGCGCTGTGCCCCTCGGTGGACATGCCATGCCGGGGCTGCTACGGTCCGCCGCCGGGCGTGATCGACCAGGGAGCCGCCCTCCTTTCGGCCGTGGCATCGGTCGTAGACGCCGATACGGAAGAGGAGGCCGCCCGCATCGTCGGCGAAATCGTGGACCCGGTCGGGACCTTCTACCGCTTCGGACTGCCGGCCTCCCTCCTACACCGGGTAAAGCAGCCGGAAGGATAGAGCGTAAGGAGAACTCCTATGGAAAAGATCAGCATCGACCCCATCACCCGCCTGGAAGGTCATGGGCGCATCGACATTTTTCTGGACGACGGCGGAGAGGTGGCCAACGCCTATCTCGTGATCCCCGAACTGCGGGGCTTTGAGAAGTTTGCCGAGGGCCGGCCGGTGGAGGAGATGCCCCGCATAACGCCGCGCATCTGCGGCGTGTGCCCCGAGGCGCACCACATAGCTTCGGCCAAGGCCTGCGATGCCGTCTACCACGTCGAGGTGCCCACGGCGGGCAAGAAACTCCGAGAATTGCTCTACTCGGCGTTCTATGTCGCCGACCACACCGTCCACTTCTACATCCTGGCCGCCCCGGACTTTGTCCTGGGACCTGATGCCCCGCCTGCCGAACGGAACATCCTGGGCCTGATCCACAAGGTGGGCCTGGACATCGGCGGCAAAGTCATCGCCAGCCGTGGCAAAGCCATGGACATCGTCGGTATGCTGGGGGGCAAGACGATCCATCCGGTGGGCGCCCTGCCCGGGGGCGTGAGCAAGGCCATCGACGAGGAAGAACGGGCTCAGATCGAGGCCTGGGGCCACGATCTCGTCGACTTTGGGCTCTTCTCACTGCAGCTCTTCAAGGACGCGGTCCTGGGCAACCAGGCCTACCTGGACATGATCCTGTCCGACACCTATACGACGCCCATGTACTATATGGGCTTGGTCGACGAGGACAACAAGGTCAACTTCTATGACGGCAAGGTACGCGTCGTCGACCCGGAGGGCAACGAGTTCGTCAAATACCGCCCCGAGGAGTACCTGGATGTCGTGGCTGAGCACGTCGAGCCGTGGACCTACCTCAAGTTCCCCTATCTGAAGAAAGTGGGCTGGAAAGGGTTCGTGACCGGCCAGGATAGCGGCATCTATCAGGCCACGCCCCTGTCGCGCCTCAATGCCGCGGACGGCATGGCCACTCCCGGAGCGCAGGAGGCCTTCGAGGCCTTCTACGAGACCCTGGGCGGCAAGCCGGTGCACGGCACCCTCGCCACCCATTGGGCCCGGCTCATCGAGCTGCTCTACGCCGCCGAGCGGCTGGTCGAGTTGGCGACGGACCCTGGAATCACCGATCCGCATGTGCGCAACATCCCAACCGCGACCCCCGACGAGGGCGTCGGCATCGTGGAGGCACCGCGTGGCACCCTGACCCACCACTTTGTGACCGACGAGCGGGGCATCGTCAAAAAGGCCAACCTGATCGTAGGCACGACCAACAACTATGCGCCCATCTCGATCTCGATCAAAAAGGCTGCGCAGGCATTTATCCACAAGGGACAGGGCATCACGGAGGGCATGCTGAACCGGGTCGAGATGGCCTTCCGCTCGTACGACCCCTGTTTCGGCTGTGCCACGCACACCCTGCCCGGGCAGATGCCCCTTGAGGTCCGGATCCTTGACACCAGCGGCGAGCTCGTCGACGTGCTGCGCCAGAATATGTAAGCCGGTGGACTGGGGAATGACGTGGGCCACTGGCCGCCCACCACTCGCCAGTCTGCCGGCCTCTGCCGGAACAGGGCATGAGAACGCTGGTTTTGGGGTTGGGAAACCCCATCCTAACGGACGACGGGGTCGGCATACGGGTCGTGCGCGCGGCGAGAGGCTGCTGCCAGCCGGGGGAGGTCGGCTTTGCCGAGGCCAGCGTCGGCGGCCTCCGGCTGCTGGATGTCCTGGAGGGCTATGAGCGCGTCATTATCGTCGACGCCATCAGGACCCCTGGCGGCAAGCCGGGCGACATCTTCTGGCTGAGCTCCTCCCAGCTCTATGCGTCACTGCATTCCGGCTCAAGCCACGACCTGTCTCTGGCTGGCGCACTGAGCCTGGGTCGGGGGCTGGGTATGACCCTCCCTGACGACGACCACCTTCGGATCCTGGCCATAGAAGTGGAGGACGTGCTCACCTTTGGCGAGGAGTGCACGGCCGCTGTGGCCGCCGCCATCCCCCAGGCGGTCCAGGCCATTCTCTCCGAACTCCCCCTAGACCCCTCGATCCTATCTGACCACGGCCGGGAACGCTAGGCGCCAGACCGCATCCCTTGCCAGCGAAGCGTAGATCCTGGCAATCGACGACGACTGCGGGCTGCGCGAGGCCACTCACCCTGCCCGCACTATTACCAGCTTTTTTGACAAAGCAGGTGTCCTACCCTATAATAGGCCCAGCGTAGTACCGACAACAAGAACTGAGGAAGGGACCTCGGGATGAATGAAGCAGGCTTGGGGGTAGGGGGGAGTATGTTCGGGCACCTTCCCGGTTCCTATCCCACAAGCCTTCTTTTGATCTAGTACCGGCGTGAGTTCAAAGAGGCAGGGGGCAGCATGTAGGGCGGATTGGCAATCCACCCTACCTCCCCAAAGTGATTGTGATGATCTTGACACCGCTACGGCAGCAGCCGGGCGCGAGGCCAGGAGTTAGAGAAGAGGGTGATTATGTCCCAGCATGAAGCGATCCGTCCCAGGCACGCAACTTCGCCAGAAGTCGTGCCGATCGTCGAGGCGGTCTCACTCTGTTATCAGTGCGGTACGTGCAGCGGGGCCTGCCCGGTGACCGCCGCGGGGGGCATGGACTATACGCCCAGGGCGATCATGCGCATGCTCCAGATGGGCCTGGAAGAGGAGGTACTATCCAGCCAGACGATCTGGACCTGTGCATCCTGCTACCACTGTGTCGTGCGCTGCCCGCGCGATATCGAAATCGCTGACGTGATGACCCAATTGCGCAACGCAGCCCTGAAACTAGGCTACAAAGCGCGATCGGGCAAGGTCTACAACGAAGGGTTTATGGACATCGTCCGCTTCCACGGACGGATGTGGGAACCCCGGCTGGTGGTCCAATACAACCTACTGACCAACCCCCTGAACTTTCTCGGCCTGACTCCCGTCGCCATCAAGATGCTGGCCAAGCGCAAATTGCGCTTCTTGCCCGATCATCCCGCCGGAAGGCCAGAGATCCGCGGCATCTTTGAGCGCTTGGAGGAGGGGGCGGAATGAAATACGCATACTTCCCCGGGTGCAGCCAGGAGGCCTCGGCCGAGGAGTACAATCGCTCGCTGAAGGCTGTGGCTCGGCGCCTGGATACCATGGAATTGGCAGAGATCGAAGACTGGAACTGCTGCGGCGCGACCCCCGCAGCCACCGTCCATCCCCTATTGCCCCATGCCCTGGCGGCCCGCAACCTGGCCATTGCCGAAGAAATGGGCATGGAGATGGTGGCGCCCTGTGCCGCCTGCTACAAGAACATGAACAAGGCCAGCCACGTGCTTGGGGACGACCCCGAAATGTTGGAGCAGGTCAACGCTACCCTCAACGGCCATCAGCTGGGCCAGCCGCCCCGGGTTCGGCATCCTCTGGACGTCGTGGTCAATGACGTCGGGGTGGACAACATCCCCGTTGCCAAGCCCCTGCGTGGGCTCAAGGTAGCCAGCTACTATGGCTGTCTGATCACCAGGCCCGAGGGCGGTTTTGACGATCCTGAGTATCCCGTGACTATGGATCGCCTCATGGAGGCCCTGGGGGCTGAGGCTGTGGACTGGGCGTACAAGACCAAGTGCTGCGGCGGGGCGATCTATATGACCACCGAGGACATCAGCTTTACCTTGTCTGCTGACGTCCTGGCCCACGCCAAGGCGGCGGGTGCCAATGCCGTGGCCGTCGGCTGCCCCTTCTGCCAACTGCTACTGGACCTATATCAGGACAAGCTGGAAGCCGTACGGCACACAACCTTTGATATGCCCATCTTTTTCTTCAGCCAGCTGATGGGCCTGGCCATGGATCTGGATCGGGCCGAGCTTGGGCTGGAGAAACTGGTCGTCTCGCCATACAGACTACTGCAAGAGACAGTCGACGCCCCGGAAGGGGCCATCGAGGCGCCCAAGAAGCAGAGGCCTTCCAAGCCCAAGCGCTGGGGGGAGGCATGATGAGTCGAGGTGAAGATATGGACAAACCCAGAATCGGCGTCTACGTCTGCCAGTGCGGGTCGAACATTGCGGCGACGGTAGACACAGAAGCCGTGGCCCAGTTTGCCGAAGGGCTGGATGACGTAGTGCTGACCCGCGTGAACAAGTACTCCTGTTCCGACCCGGGCCAGAACACCATCCGCCAGGATATCAAGGAGCATAACCTGGACCGGGTGGTCATCGCTGCCTGTACACCCCGCATGCATGAGCCCACCTTCCGCCGCACCCTGCAGAGCGCCGGCCTGAACCCCTATTTCCTAGAGATGACCAACATCCGCGAGCAAGTCTCGTGGGTGCATCCGGCCGGCGAGGCCGCCACGAACAAGGCAAAGGACCTCATCGGCGGGGCCGTGGAGCGGGTCCACCACCACATCGCACTCCAGCCGCGCAAATCACCCATTGAGCAGGCGGCGATGGTCGTCGGCGGGGGCATCGCCGGTATCCAGACCGCGCTCGATATTGCCGATGCCGGCTACAAAGTCTACCTCGTGGAGCGGGAGCCCTCCATCGGCGGCAAGATGGCTCAGCTGGACAAGACCTTCCCCACCCTGGACTGTGCCACCTGAATTCTGGGACCAAAGATGATGGATGCCGGTCGGCATCCCAACATTGAGCTCCTGAGCTACAGCGAGGTCGTCGACGTCCACGGCTATGTCGGCAATTTCCAGGTGACCGTCAAACGCAAGGCGCGTTACGTCGACGAGTCCAAGTGCACCGGCTGCGGCGCCTGCATGGCCGCATGTGTCTGGCAGGATCGGGTCTACAGCGAGTACGAGGCCGGTATGGGGCTGCGCAGCGCGGCCTACATCCCCTTCGCCCAGGCGGTACCTATGAAGGCCGTCATCGATCCCAACTCCTGCCTTCTGCTCACCCGCGGCAAGTGCGCCCAGAAGTGCGTCAGGGTCTGTGAGGCAGATGCCATCGTCTTTGACCAAGAGGACGAGTACCTCGACCTGAAGGTAGGCTCGGTCGTGCTGGCCACCGGCTTTGACATGACCGATCATCCGATGTTGGCCCGCTACGGCTATGGGCATTACGACAACGTGATCGACGGCCTGCAATTCGAGCGCATGACCAGTGCCGCTGGCCCGACCGACGGCCGGGTCGTCACGCGCGATGGCCGCGAGCCGGAATCGATCGTATTCCTGCACTGCATCGCCAGCCGTGACGACAACGCCCACGAATACTGCTCTCGCATCTGCTGCATGTACGGCACCAAGCAGGCCCACTTGGCCGCCGAAAAGACCAACGCCCAGGTCTATCAGTTCTATATCGACATGCGCACCGCCGGCAAAGGCTATGAGGAGTTCTACAAGAGGATGCAGAACGAAGGCATCCACTATGTGCGCGGCAAGGTCGCCGAGGTCATGGCCGATCCTGACGGTACGGGCAAGCTGCTTGTCCGCGGCGAGGATACGCTGCTGGGCCGCTATGTCGAGATCCCGGCCGACCTGGTGGTGCTGTTGACCGCTGCCGTCCCGGCCGAGGGTGCCCGCGAGGTGGGCAGGCTGTTCGGCGTGGCGGTCGACAAGGATGGCTTTTTCGCCGAGGAGCATCCCAAGCTCAAGCCGGTAGATACCACCACCGCAGGTGTGTTCCTCGCTGGCGCCTGCCAGAGCCCCAAGGACATCCCGGATACGGTTGCCCAGGCCAGCGCCGCCGCATCCAAGGTCCTCGTCCTGCTGAGCAAGCGCGAGATCGACATCGATCCCGCCGTCGCCGAAGTGGATCGCGAAAAGTGCTCCGGCTGCGGCGAATGTCTCCTCGCCTGCCCCTACAACGCCATTGAGCGTGTGGACGGCAAGGCCCAGGTCAATATCGCGCTGTGCAAAGGCTGTGGCACCTGTGTGGGTGCCTGCCTGGCCAAAGCCATCACCGGACATCATTTCACCGATGTAGAACTGATCGCCCAGATCGAGGGCATCTTTGAGCGCGATCCGGAGCCGGTATGGTAGGGTGGTAGATTGGTAGATTGGTAGATTGGTGTATTGGGAAATTGGGGACTGCTGTCACCAATATACCAATGTACCAATTCCCAATCTACCAAGGCATCAAGGCAACTGGCTCCGTTGAGATAGGAGTTGCAAATGACTGATACGTTCGAACCAAGAATCGTCGGCTTTCTCTGCAATTGGTGCAGTTACGCGGGCGCCGATGCCGCTGGCACGTCACGCCTCAAGTACGCGCCCAACCTCCGTATCATCCGCGTCATGTGCTCCGGGCGCGTCGCGCCTGAACACGTGATCCGCACCTTTCGCGAGGGGGCCGACGGGGTGATGGTACTCGGCTGACACCTGGGCGACTGCCACTATGTTAGTGGCAATCATCGAACCGCCAAGCGGTTCCCCATCTTTCGCAACTTGCTGAGCTATGCTGGCATCCATCCCGACCGGCTGATGCTCGAGTGGGTCTCGGCCTCCGAGGCGCGGCGCTTTGCCGAGGTCGTCCAGGAATTCACCGACCGGGTCCGCGAGCTGGGGCCTCTGGAGACCAAGGAGGCGGCCTGACATGGAGCGATTGGACGCCCTACGAGATGCGGTCAAGGCCCTGTTGGATAGTGGCAAAGTAGACGGCGTGCTGGCGCTGCGGGCCAATGGCCCTGCCTCGACACCCCACCTCTATAGGCCCGGGGACGAGCTGGACGATCTTGTGCTGTGGCCCAAATACAACATCCCCAAAACCTTGGATATGTTGCTCGCCGCCGACCCCGACGTCCGCTTGGGCATGGTGACCCGTGGCTGCGAGGAGCGCGGCCTCATCGAGATGGCCAAACGCAACCAGATAGACCTGGAGCGGGTGACCATGATCACCCTCGCCTGTACCGTAGAGGAGCGCGACGAGTGCCGCTGTGCCTGGCCCTACCCCAGCCGTATCGACGTCGGCGAAAAGGTCGAGGGCATTGCCGACCAATTGGTTGCCGAGCACGACAAGCTCTCTTTTGCCGAGCGGAC
>Ga0316577_10001239_pt1 | contig 11885 bp, 9 predicted proteins | sample S5NA_FD_203073 | JGI IMG/M metagenome (GOLD analysis project Ga0316577, IMG submission 203073) | Rhizosphere microbial communities from salt marsh grasses in Alabama, United States - S5-7_050615r2r1 | ecosystem: Host-associated > Plants > Roots > Rhizosphere | place: USA: Alabama | collected... | reverse complement strand
AGCGAATCCACCGGATGCGGCGCGAGACCGTGGCACGACTCGCAGGTGGCGACGTCGGTGCGCTGACCGGGCTTGCCGGTGCCCTCGGTGTCCTTGGAGACGACGCGATAACGGCTGCCGGCCCAGACATGGCGGTTGGTGATGTGGCAGGCGGTGCAGGCGAAGTTCAGACCATCGACGCCCATGTGCACGTCTAGTGTCCGCGGCGGACTCTTGAGGGCCGAGGACAGGTCACCGTGCTTGACGTTGTCGCCGCCGCCGCCGTTGAAGTGGCAGGCACCGCAGTTGGCGCGTTGCGGGAGCTCCACGCTCTGTGCCACCGCCGCCAGATCGATCGGCGGCTTGCCCTCGAACATGACCGAGCAGGCGGGGCTGCCAAGACTGTTCGGGGTCTTGTAGTAGGTGCCGGTGGTCTCGTGGCAGACCAGACAGTCGATGTTGGTCTCGTCGCTGAAGTCGAAGCTCTCGTCCTTCCAGCCGTAGCCGGCATGGCACTGGGCGCACATCCCCTCGTTGCCGCGGGCGTTGGTGCAGAAGTTGTTGATCAGGTAGCGCTTGCCGAGCTGTTGGCCGGTGTCCGGATTGGTGTAAGACCAGGTCCAATGGATGTTGCGCATGAAGTGGCCGCCGGTCTCGGTATGGCAGTCCAGGCAGGCCTTGGTGACCTCCGGCCCGGAGCTGAACGGACCCCGAAGCTCCTCGAACTTGGTGTGGTCCGCCGTGCCACCCTGCAGCGGACCGGAGACCTGTGGACGCTGCAGGTCGGTCGCCGGGGGGGTCGGCCAGTTGTCGCGCGCATGCACGCCGCCGCTGAGGAGTGCGGTCGAGAGGAGACAGGCGAGAGCGCCGATCGAGGCTCGCATGATATCGCTCCGAAGATGGGCTGGGGCCGGGCCGGCATCCATTGGAGGCCCAGACAAACCCTGTCACCGGCCGTATACCAACAGCAAGCCTAGTTCAGATCGATCCCGTTTTTCCTGACGTCGCGCAATGACTCCGTCGGTCGGCACGAACCGAGCCGGCATGTCGTGAATGTCTCGACACGGGCCGCGCGGATCGGCATGGCGGCGGGCCATCCGCGGCTTCGAGGATGACCCGCGCGTCGCCGACGGCGTCGGATCGCTCGGGGACTCAGTCCTCCCAGCGGCCGTGCCCGGGAACCGACACCTGTTTCTCGTTGTAGACGCCGTCGGCGGCACCCCGATGACAACTGTCACACTGGCTGAAGCTGCCCACGTCGGGGTTGCCGATCACCAGCCGCGGCGGGATCTCGTCATGCTCGTGCAGGAAGTAGCGGGTCCGGGTGATGCGCGGCAGCCCCGTACCCTGGCCGGCGGCATCGGGACGCGCCGCCACGGCAAAGGCCCGCGAGCGCGAGCGCCCGGCCCGATCGGCCGAGTTGGCCTTGAGATAGCTGGCGATCTCGGCGCGGAGGTCCTCCGACAGGGAGGCGTCGTCGCCGAAGTGCGCGGCCAAGGAAGTGGGCTGCATGATCAGGATCCAGGCGTCCCCCGGAAGCAGCCCCGGCTGATAGGCCATGTGGCAGGAGCCGCATTCCCGGACGTAGGTCTCGTTGGTGACCGGCGCGACGTCGGCGCGCGGCCTCAGCCAGCCTCCGCGCGCCTCGTCGTCTTCATCGTCGTCGCCGAGCGCCAGGCCGACGGCGCCCAGGGAGAGCAGCGCCGCGGCGATCATCATGAGGATTCGGGTGGATGTGGGCATCTCGTGTGGCTCCCCTTATTGGGTGCGGATATAGCTGATGAAGTTGGCCTTTTCCTGCGGACTGCACTCACGCCCGAGGGTCCAGCGGCAGTTGCGCAGCAGCCATTTCTCGACCTTGGCCGAGTCGGTGAGCCGCTGCGGATTCATCGACGGCGCAAGCGGCTCGATGACCTTGTGGGTGACGGCGTGGCGACCCGGCGCGGTGAGGTCACGCCCGTGACAGGTGACGCAGCTGCGGCCCGCGGAGCCGTCCGCCTGGGGATATGCCTTGACCCAGGCGGCGGCGCCGGCCGCCGCGTCGGTCGCGCGGAGCACCCCCGGCGAGGCCAGCACGCCGGCGGCGAAGAGGATTGCGGGGAGGACGGATTTCATCAGGCATCCCTCCGCTTGAACCCGCTGATCATGCCACCGATGAGGTTCTCGTGATGCGCGAAGCTGGAGAAGAGCACACCGGCCACATGGACGACGACGAGCCCGAGGGTGAGATTGGCCAGGACCTCGTGGACCTCCTCGAAGCGATGGCCCCAGGACGGAGCCAGGGCACGCATCGTCCCGGCCAGGGGGCCGGAAAGCTCTTCGGCACCATAGACGGCCATGCCGGTCAGTCCGGTCGCCGCGACGGCGACCATGAGGGCGACGACCATGGCGCCCCCCGCCGGGTTATGGCCCAGATAGCGCGGGGCGCGCAGGTGCAAGGCATCCGCGATGTAGGCGCGGACCTGGCGTGGGCTCCGCACGAAATCGCTGAAGCGGGCGTGGCGGGTGCCGATCAGGCCCCAGACCAGACGCACGCCGATCAGGGTCAGCACCAGATAGCCGGCCCAGACATGGACGCCGAGGAGGGCGTCCTCGACGACGAAGGCAGTGGCGAAACCGGCCACCAGCGTCCAGTGGAAGATCCGCACCAATGGGTCCCAGACGCGGATGCGCTCCGGGGTCTCGTGTCGCTCGGTCGTCGCTGCGAACGCGTGTTCAGTCATCATCAATTCGCTCTCCTGTGTGTGTGCACCGCCGGGTTTCAGGCCGCGATGGAGCTTGGCCTGGGGTGCAGACTACGGGAGCTGGCCTGACCAGACCCTGAGCGGTCTTGTCAGCGAACGGTCAGGTCGATTGCGTCCATAATGGGCGACATGTGGATCCGAAGGCTCCATCGGCTGAACCTGGCCGCCATCCTCGTGATGGCCGTGATGCCGCACCCGTCGCTCGCGGACCGGCTCGGACACGCCGGCGGAGTGCGCCCTGCCCACGACCAGGATCGCGCCCGGGATGCGCTTCAGCGGGGCGAGGTCCGCCCAATCGCGGAGATTCTGCAGGGGGTCTCGGCAGAGGTGCCCGGTGAGGTGATCGAGGTGGAGCTCGAGCGCGAAGGTCATCGCGATGGCCCGCACTGGGTCTATGAGCTCAAGGTCATCACTGCGAGCGGAAGACTGCTCGAGATCCTGGTCGACGCCGCGACGGGGCGGATCCTGGCAGTGGAGGAGGACTGATGCGGCTGCTCTTGGTGGAGGACGACGAGCGCCTCGCCGAAGGCCTTGTCGCCGCACTGACGGCCGCGGGATTCGTCGTGGACCGCGCGGCCGACGGCCGAGCCGCCTGGTTCAAGGGCGATACCGAACCCTATGCGGCGGTGATCCTGGATCTGGGGCTTCCGGGCATGGACGGACTCTCCATCCTGCGCAAATGGCGGGCAAACGACCAGCGCTTCCCGGTGCTGATCCTGACCGCGCGCGGCGATTGGCACGAACGGGTGGAAGGCATCGACGCGGGCGCGGACGACTACCTGCCCAAGCCGTTTCGCATGGAGGAGCTGCTGGCCCGGCTGCGCGCCCTGGTGCGCCGCGCCGCGGGCCAGGCCAGCGCGGTGATCGTCAACGGCCCGGTCGTGCTCGACACCCGCCGGATGGCCGTGAGTGTGGAGGGTGTCCCCGTCCACCTCTCACCGCAGGAATATCGCCTGGTCAGTTATCTCATGCAGCACGCCGGGCGGGTGGTGTCGCAGCTCGAGCTGACCGAGCAACTCTATGCCCAGGACTTCGAGCGCGACTCAAACGCCGTCGAGGTCCTGGTCGGGCGGGTGCGACGCAAGCTCGGAATCAATCTCATCCAGACCCGCCGGGGTTTCGGCTATCTGGTCGAGCCGGAGCGGGGCGATGCGGAACCGCGCCCGACATGACTTGCTCCAGTGCGCGTCAACCCAGCCTGCCGTTCACCCGCGGCGATCGGCGGGACGCGGTGATGAAGGACAGGAAACCGAAGCCGCGTCGACGGCGAGACCATGGGTTGCCGCAGCGCCCGGTCGGCAACCGCACAGCCCCAGATCACGCCGGCCGCGCTTCAAGGTGACCGGTCGCTCCCTGCGCGCACGCCTTTGGATCGGTGCCGCCCTCTCGATCACACTGGCCCTCGTCGTCGCCGGGCTCGGCTTGGTCACGCTCTTCGAGCGACATGTCGAGCGGCGCATCGGAGAGGAGCTGCGCGTACAGCTCAACCAGCTCGCGGCCGCGGTGACGGTGACGCCCCAGGGCGATGTCGCGCTGACCCGCGAGCCGGCCGACCCGCGCTTCGGCCAACCCCTGAGCGGACTCTATTGGCAGATCGACGGCGTCGGGCACCCTGGGCTGCTGCGCTCGCGCTCGCTCTGGGACCAGCTGGTGGAGCTCACCGCAGATGACCTGGAGCCCGGGACCGTCCATGCCCATGAGGCCACGGGGCCTGCCTCGCAGCGGCTCCTGGTGCGTGAGCGGCGCATCCTCTTGAAGCCGGGTGGGAAGACCCTGTCCCTGCGCCTCATGGTCGGGGTCGATCGGGCCGAGCTCGCGTCCGCGCGCGATGCCTTCGCAGCGGACATGCTGCCCTACCTCCTCTTGATCGCACTGGTCCTGGCTGCGGCGACCTTCGTCCAGGTCCAGACCGGGCTGGCGCCGCTCGACGCGGTTCGGCGCGGTCTCGGCGCGATCCGTTCCGGCCGGGCCAGGAGACTCGGCGAGGCCTATCCCGACGAGGTCATGCCACTGGTCGGCGAGGTCAATGCCCTGCTGATGGAGCGCGAGCAGGCGGTCGACCGCGCCCGGGCCTGGACCGCGGACCTCGCCCACGGCCTCAAGACCCCGCTCGGTGCGCTGGTCGCCGATGCCCAGCGTCTGCGTGAGCGGGGCAACGCAGCCCTGGCCGAGGATCTGGAGCTGCTGGCGACAAGCATGCGTCGGCGCGTCGAGCGTGAGCTGGTGCGCGCCCGGGTGCGCTCCGGGGCCCATGTCCGTCAAGCCCATGCCGACGTGGTCGATGCCATCCGTCGTCTGCTGCGGACGCTCCAGCGGACCCCGGAGGGCGCGCGGCTCGACTGGCGGGTGGTCGCGCCGCCGCAGGCCCGTGCCGCGCTCGTCGCGGATGATCTGATGGAGCTGCTCGGCAACCTCTTGGAGAACGCCGCCAAATGGGCGCAGTCAGAGGTGCATGTCCGGGTGAGGCTGGGCGACCGGGTCGAGATCCAGATCGCAGACGACGGCCCGGGTGTTCCGCCGGAGCAGCTGTCCCGTCTCGGCGAGCGCGGCCTGCGCCTGGACGAACGCCGAGACGGCAGCGGCCTCGGGCTCGCGATCACGCGGGACGTCGTCGATGCCTGCGGCGGCACGCTCCTCTTCGAGGCCGTGGACACGGGCGGCCTGTCGGCCCGGGTGCAGCTGCCGAGAGCCGCGTCGGATTCATGAGGCGAAACCCATCGGTCATGCTCGCTCCGGGCAGGATCACGCCGCGGAGGGCGGCGCTTTCAAACGCCCACGGATGTTGCGGCGCAACACTCGCGTGGCTCCGCCAGCCCGCAACGGATGCTCGTGCCCACGCAGACGTCGCCAGATTTGCGCCCGCCGCGCCTCTTCGGTTCCAATGGCCGGGACCGGAGAGTGAGGCCAAGCCATGATGGAAACGACCAAGTCATCGATCCGCACCCTCAGCTGCGTCCTGCTCGGGACCGTTCTGGCGGCGGGCTGCTCTGGCGCGCGCGAGGATGTGCGCATCAGCTTCTGCAAACAGCTGGTCATGACCCAGGTCGACGATCCGGGGACCGTGCGTTGGAACCAGGTCAAGACCAATCCGCAGCGCTATTCCGGCCTCTCGGTCGTCCTGGGATTTGAGGCTGACGGCAACGAACACCCGCGACAGGCCGTCTGTCACTATCGGTACAATGCGGTGGACGACACCGCGTTGATGCTCAGCGACCCCTTGTCCGCCTATGCGACCTCACCCGAGACCATGACCATCGATGGCGAGCCGCTCCCCCGGCCGGTCCTCGCCAAGGCCGTCAAGGCCGCGATGATCCAGCAGGGCAAGGCGTTCATCGATCGCATGCGCTAGTCGAACACAGGCACAGCCTTCACCGCCGATCCCGGCCCTGACCCCCCGCCCGATGCCGAAGCCAGTCAACCGAGCCCGACGCGGTCAGTGCCGAGACTGAGTGCACGCAGCGCGCTCGAAGCGGTCGAGCAAGCCGCAGGTTCCGACACCCGGGGGCTGAGCATTTAGGCCAAAAAACCACATGAAATCGCTGTTGCCTTCTTGCACACACCTGCTATCATTCACGCAACAGTGAGCGCCACATGTTGCTGGCGCGCCACATAAACGGGAGTGCCCATCACACAGGGGCATTTCGAAGCGCAACCATCGCCTGGAGTAACAAGATGACGTCCTCCACCCGCAGTCCACTGTTTGCCGCTGCGAGCTTTGCCGCGGCCCTCGCCGTGTCGACCGGCGCCGCTGCCTTTCAGGATCAGGGCGACAAAGAGGTCGAGTTCACCGGCGGCTTTTCACATACCTCCGGCAGCAACATCGGCACGGTGAATGCCGATGTCTCGGTCGGCTACTATTTCGCCCCCCGGTTCAATTTCGGCCTCCGCCAGACCCTGAACTACAGCTTCGTGGACGAAGGCTCGGACACCTGGACCGCGAGCACCATCCCGTTCGTGAACTACAACTTCGAGACCGCCAATCCGAATTTCCGCCCCTTCATCGGCGCCTTCGTGGGTGCGGCCTACAACGAGGACAACGCGACCGGGACAGCCGGCCCCGCCCTCGGTTTCAAGTATTTTCTGAGCGACAACACGGCACTGGTCGCCCGCTACCGGTATGAGTGGTATTTCGACGATCTGTCGTTAAAAGACGCCTCGGACACCTCTGACGGAAACCACATCGTCACCGTCGGTATGAGCTTTCTGTGGAAATAGCGACATGCGCGGCTGACTGACGCTCCCTCCTTCCCTCCTCTCGCCGGGCAGACCAAGTGGTTGCCCGGCCTTTTCTTTCCGGGCGCCCTGCGCTACCCGATCTGGAAACGGCGGGCCGATCCTTGCGCCGCCTTCCCCGGCGCAACCGACGCTGGGCTGCGAGCAAATGTGACTCTTCGCCCCCGACAAGGCTTGGATGGAACGCGAGCGGGCTCCAGGGGCCCCGTCACCAACCAACCCTGCTGCGGTTGACGGTGCAGACCGGCTTCATTCCCCCGGCGTGTCGAAGATGCCGATCTGGTTTCCGAGCCTCACCTGGATGGCGCCGGAGCTGTAACGGCCGGGCTCGAAGATCATGAGAAAGAGCGACCCACCATAGAGGAAGTGGCCGAGCTCGTCACCGCGCTGCACGGGCACGGGCGTGTCGAGCTCACTGAACCGATCGTGAAACACGACGGAGCTGATGGTGTTCAGCCCGATCGGCACCAGGGCAACGTGCCCGTATTGTCCGGTATCCACGACGAAGTAACCGCGCTGGAAGTGCTCGAACTGGCCGAACTCGGTGCCGACGTACCCGACATTGCCGCTGGCCGGGACCCAGGCGGGGAAGTCGTCGTAGCCGAACGAGGGGGCCTCGATGATCTTCGCCTCCACCACCTGACCGCTCACGGGGGCATGATAACGGTGGTAGGTGCCGGGCATCAGCACGCAGGAGAGGGCGGTGCCGCCGACAAAGCCTTCTGCGTATTTCGAGCCGTCGAGCATCTCGACGATATTCAGGGCTGAGTTGAACTTGGTCGGGATGTCGGACTGCAGGTCCGTGATGCGGTGAGGGACTGCATTCATGATGCAATCGGTCGGCGCGGTGATGACATAGTCCCGATCCGGCATCGTCTGCGGGCGGCTCGTCGCCTGATCCTTCAGGGAACGGGAGAAAAAGGCGTTGAAGGAGGTGAACCCCCCGTCGGGCCGTGACGGATCCGGCAGGTGATAATCGTCGCGTTCAATCCGCGGCTCCGCCAACCAGTCCGCGATCCTCGATGTCGAGCTCTCGCTGTCCATGAAGGCGCCGCGTTCGCGGGCGAAGCGCTCGGTGATCTCCCGTCCGGGACTCCGCTGTACGAAGGCCACTCCGTACTCGTTCCTGTAGTAGAAGCCCGCAAACTCCTTGATGTACCTCAACCCGTCGTCGCGGGAGCCGTCGATGGAGGGGAGGAAGGTGCACCAGCGCGCGAGGAAATCCGCCAGATAACGGATATCCTTGCCGCGCCACACATTGGGTCCGTAGTCACCGGGAAGCGGCTGAACGTTGGCCAGGGCCCGATCCGTCAGCGCCCGGAAATCCGCGTCTTGCTCATAGGTACGCAGCAGCTGATCGATGGAGCCCTGGCAGGGGCTGGCCTCCTCCGGCATTGCCGGTGTGGCCGGCACGATCCAGACGAGACCCGCCAGCAGCAACGCCCGGAGATGATGATGCTTCGATCCGCTCATGATCGTCGCTCCGCTCTGCTTTGACCATCACATGGCTAAAGCATAGATGCTCGGCGAGCGACGACGGGGACAGGCGCGAGAATCAACCGCCCCGCGGCCTCGCACCCGATACAACACCGTCGGCGAGACGGGTTCCCAATCCCATCTCCCGCGGCTGCGACTATAGTAGTGCCTGCGGAGTTGCATCGATTTCGCGCTGAGCAGGGAGGCGAGGGCGGGCACGTCTGCCCCTGGCGCGTTCGAACGCGGCTCGGTCCCGGGACCCAGGCCGGATGCAGCCGCGGTGGCAGCGGGCCAGTCGATCCGACGCGCGCCACCTGACGCACGGACGCCAAGGGACAGGCGGCCGCCCCTGGGCAGTTGGTCGGGCCATCGGTGTGTCATGGCCCACCCGAGCGGAGGGGGGAGAGTCATGTCGGAAGAGAACAAGACGCCGGAGTACGTCCTGCCCGGGAAGACCGGGGAGACTGGGTACCGGACCTTCTCGCCACTCGATGTCACCGCTCGGGTGACCTCGATACGGCTTTCGGAGATGCGCGACGACGGATCCGAGATCAAGGTCAAGGTCGACCCCGCTGATGTGGTCGCCGTTGAGCTGGACGACGGCTTCACGCTCTGGATCCGCGGCGACGACCTGCGGCGTGAGCTCGGCGAGGAGGCGCGCGACGGCGGGCTGACGCTGCGGCCGCGGCTCGGCGGCGGCGATTCGCAGCGGGGCGTCGCCGGCTGGGTTCTGAAGGGCCTGAAGATCTTCGGCTTCGACCCCGTCGAGGGACTGGTCTCAGCCACCGCCAAGGCGGTCGAGCCAGAGGGCGGCAACCTGGTTCTGCAGCTCGACCCCGGGGTCCCGAGGCCCTGGGTGCCGGAGGCGTGGCGGCCCGTCGAGGGGCCGCTGCCCCCGGGCTCAGACGATGCCCCGCTGCTGATCCTCCTGCATGGCACCTTTTCCTCGACCCTCGGCAGCTTCGGTGAGCTGATCAAGGCACCTGGACCCGCGGCCGCGCTGCAGGCCGGCTACCCCGGCCGCATCTATGGGTTCGAGCATCGCACCCTGACCGAGAGTCCCATCGCCAACGCCTTGGCATTGGCCAAGCGCCTGCCGGCCGATGCACGGCTGCACCTGGTCAGCCATTCTCGAGGCGGGCTGGTCGGCGATCTGCTGTGTCTGGCACCCTTGATCTCGGAGACGAGCCTGCTCTCGCCGAAGGACTTGGCGCGCTTCCCGGCCGACGACCAGCGGGACCTGCCGCAGCTGCTCGAGGAGCTGCGCAGGAAGCGCCCGCGGGTCGAGCGGTTCGTCAGGGTCGCCAGCCCCTCCCGCGGGACCACGCTCGCCTCGGGACGGCTCGACCGTTGGCTGTCGGTGGTCTCTCACCTGATCTCCAAGCTGCCGATTCTGAGCAACGCCGTCGGCGAGGCGGTGATCGAGCTCATCCTGGCCGTGGTCAAGAAACCCAAGGATGCCGAGTCCCTGCCGGGTCTGGCGGCGATGATGCCGGGATCCCCCCTGGTGGCCCTGCTCAACCGTCCGGACCTCAGGATCCGGGACGAGTCGGAGCTGGCGGTGATCTCGGGTGATATCGAGGAAGCAGGCCCCTGGAGCCGCCTCAAGCTGCTGTTGCCCGATCTGTTCTTCGCCGGCGATCACGACCTGGTGGTCAACACCGGCTCGATGTACGGAGGGGTACGACGGACACGCGGCTGGTACTGCTTCGACCAGGGCGCCGACGTCAATCACTTCAACTACTTCGGCATCCCCGCTCAAGCAGACGAAGGCGGGGGCGCCGCGGCGCAGCCGATCACCGTGGATGCGCTGCTGCTCGGATTACGCGGGACGCTGCCGGGCAGGCTTTACCAGCCTTTGGCGGAAGCACCTGTGATCGCGCCTGCACGCAGCGCGCGTGGCGTCTCCGGACGGCGGCCCGTGCTGTTCGTGCTTCCCGGTGTGATGGGCAGCTCGCTCGCCGTGCGCGACCTCTCGGAGGAGGTCTGGCTGTCCCTCGGACGGATCGCTCTGGGGCAGCTGGAGCGACTGCGCATGGATCAGCCGCTTGCGATCAAGCCCACGGGCCTGCTCGGCCTTGCCTACGGGGATCTGCTCGACTTTCTGGACCGCTCACACGACGTCCTGCCATTTCCGTTCGACTGGCGGCGCTCGGTGCGCGAGGCGGCCGCCCTGCTGGCGGAGGAGGTCGATCGCGCGCTGGAGCGGGCCGAGGCCGGCAATCAGCCGGTGCGCATCCTGGCTCACTCGATGGGCGGTCTCGTTGCCCGCGCCATGATCGCGGAGCGACCGGAGCTGTGGCAGCGGATCCTGGCACTGGGCGGGCGCCTGGTCATGCTCGGGACCCCGAACCGGGGCTCCTGGGAGATCGTCCGGCTGCTGGTCTCGCAGGCGGCGACGCTCAAGCAGCTCGCGCTGCTCGACGTCACCAACGACCGCGCGGAGCTGCTCGAGATCATTCGCGATTTTCCGGGCGTGCTGGAGCTGTTGCCCGACGATCCGCGCGACTTTTTCTCGGCGGGGATCTGGCACAGGCTGCGTGCACACGACGAGGAGCGATGGGGACTGCCGGGCCAGGGCCGCCCAGAGGCATCGGCCCCGAGCTGGCTGGAGCAGGCGCGCACGGCGCGCGCATGGCTGCGGGACCGGGCGGTCGACCCGCAGGGCATGGTCTATGTCGCCGGCCAGGCGCCGGCGACCCCCAGTGACGTCGAGGAGACGGTCGATCGACGCTGGATGCTGCCCGACAGAAGACGACTGCGCTTCTTCGTCTCTCAGCGCGGCGACAGCAGCGTGCTGTGGGACGACGGCCTGCTGCCCGGCGTGCCGACCTGGTACGCGCCGGGCATCGGCCACGGCGACCTGGTCAACGAGCGGACCCTGTTTCCCGCCATCGCGGACCTGCTCGAGCAGGGTCGCACCGAGGCCAAGACACTCCAGCGTGAGGAGCCGGTCTCCCGCGGCACCGATGTCCGCCGGGAGCTGGTGGACCGGGAGCCCGCCTACTATCCGGACGAAGCCATGCTGGTGCGCACCGCGCTGGGTATCGGCCGGGCGCCCTCGCGGGCGCCCGCGCGGCGCGCCGTGCGCGTTTCGGTCACCCACGGCAGCCTCGCCTTCGCCGAGCACCGGGTCGCGGTCGGTCACTACGAAGGCGATACCATCATCGGCGCCGAGGCCTATCTGGACCGCGTGCTGGGTGGTCGGCTCAGCGCCCGCCAGGCGCTGGGCCTCTACCCGGGGCCGGCCGGCAGCCACGCCCTGTTCGACCATCCGTCACCGTCGGGAAAGCCGCCCGGGGCGCTGGTCGTCGGCCTCGGCGAGGTCGGCGGTCTGACCCCCAGTCTGCTCTCGGCCACGTTCGCGCGCGCCTTGTTGGAGCTGGCGCGCCAGATCGTCGAGGGCGGGGATCCTGCGGGCGGACCGCATCGGATCGCTATCTCGAGCCTCCT
>Ga0316577_10001237_pt1 | contig 11892 bp, 8 predicted proteins | sample S5NA_FD_203073 | JGI IMG/M metagenome (GOLD analysis project Ga0316577, IMG submission 203073) | Rhizosphere microbial communities from salt marsh grasses in Alabama, United States - S5-7_050615r2r1 | ecosystem: Host-associated > Plants > Roots > Rhizosphere | place: USA: Alabama | collected... | reverse complement strand
AAGCTGTTGACCGATTCGGAAGCGCTGGATCAGGTGAAAGGCCTCGATCTCGGCGGCGCTATCGGCGCCTGGCTGCTGGTGCGCGCTAGCGGCGGCGCGCAGGCGCTCGGCGGTGTTGGTGGCCCAGCTGCCGAGCTGCAGGCCCCAGAGGCGGGCGGGGTCGGTGAACAGCCGTGCACCACGCTGCTTGAGGTCGATGCTGCCGGGATGGTCGGGGTTACGCTGGGCACGCAGGCGCCCGCCGAGCCCGATTGGCGGCGCGACGGCCAGCGCCTGCTCGGCCAGGGCGCGGAAGAACCGGGCGTGGCCAGGGGCGGTCTCCGCGAGCCACGCGCGGAGCTCATCCGCGGGCTCGGCGTTGCCGTAGAGGGGCCGGAAGTCGAAGAAGATGGTCCCGTGCAATAGGGCCTCCGGCTCTGGGACGCGCAGCCAATCGGCGAAGCGCCCGCGCCACTCCTCCAGGCTCAGGCACCAGTCGGGGTTGCCGGCCATGATGCCGCCGGGGCAGCGTGGAAAGCCGCAATGGTGCAGCGCGGCATTGACGGCCTGGGCAAACGGCAGGAAGGCGGCGCGGCATTCGTTGGTGGCGGCAGGGGTCGGTGGGACGAACAACAGGCCGTTGTCCTGATCGGTGGCGAAGGTCTGCTCCAGCCGGCCCTCGGAGCCGAACACCAGCCAGCACCAGGGGATCGCGGGTAGCTCGTGCTCGTCTTCGATCAGCTCGCAGATGCGCATGCCGATCAGGTCGTTCAGACCGGACATCCACTGGCAAAGGGCCTCCACCGACAGGCCCGAGTGGAACAGCTCGGTCCCGCGGCGGCGGACGCGATCGGCCGCGAGGGTCATGGCATCCAGGTCGCGGGCGGCGGCGATCTCGACGATCAGGGCCTCGGTATCGTCACCGCCGATGCCGAGCAGGTCGGCCTGGCCGATCAGTCCGGCGAGTCGGCCGTCCGGCTCGGTGAGCAGCAGGTGGTGGACGCCGCGCTTGGCCATCAGGACCTTGGCCCGGTGGAGCGGGGCGTCCGCTGCCAGCGTCAACGGCGCCCCGATCATCCGCATGGCGACCGGCTCATCGAGGCCGGCACCTTCGAAGCCGATGACGTGAAGGAGTTGGCGCAGCGTGATGATGCCGAGCGGCAGCTGGCTGTCGGGATCGACGACGACGGCCGCATCTTCGCGGCCTTGGCTCAAGGCGTCGGTCAGCTCGCGCAGCGTCGTCGTCGGGGCGACGACCAGCGGGCGTCGCCGGGCGAGGCGACGCAGCGGTGCCTGGGCTGAATCGATACGCATGCGCTGGCTCCAGTGCTTCGCCGGAGTGGGCGGCCGAGCGCCGATCAGGACTCGACCCCGAGCAGGGCCATGACCTGATCCACCAGCTCGTGAGTGGAAAACGGCTTGGCCATGTAGGCGTCGGCACCTAGGGCGAGGCCGCGCTGCTGCTCGGCCTCGCGGGTCTTCGCGGTCAGCATCAGAACCCGGGTGTCGGCGATCGCCGGGTCGGCGCGCACCGCCTTGAGCACCTCGAAGCCGTCGAGCTTGGGCATCATCACATCGAGCACCACCAAATCGGGCCGCAGCTCGCGCAGCTTGGAAAGCCCGGCCTCGCCGTCGCGGGCGACGCGGACCTCGAGTCCGGCGCGCTTGAGCAGGAACTCCAGCGAGATAACGATGTTCGGCTCGTCGTCGATGATCAGAACGCGTTTGGTCATGATGGCCTCTCGGGAGGTTCGTCGCGGGTCGTCCATGAGCCCGCTTCGCCTGGATACCGCGAGCCTACACGTCGCGCCGCGGCAGGCCAAGTGGAGTGTTGTGTCGTATCGCCAAGATCGCCAAGGGCCGGTCGCATCTTCCAGGCGGCGTTGGCACGGCATGGCCCATTCAAGGCGTTGGTGCACTTGGGGTCTTGGCAGTGGCGAGCGCGCCATGGTTGTTAGCGTCCAACGCGGGTAGCTCGAAGCAGACCCGCGCACCGGCGCCGTTGGCGGGCGGCTCGGCCCAGATCCGCCCGCCCAGATGCTCGATGATCCGCCGGCAGATCGGCAGGCCTAGGCCGGTGCCGATGGGCTTCTCGCCGCCGCTTGCGGCTTGGTGGAACTTCGCGAAGATCGCTTCGCGCTCGTTGGCCGCGATGCCGGGGCCATTATCGTCGACGCAGACGCGCACGCCGGCGTCGGTGTGACCGACCTGGATATGGATGCACCCGCCCGGGGATGGCACCACCTTCGCCGCGTTGGAGAGCAGGTTGACCATCACCTGGATGAGTCGGTCGCGGTCCCCGAGGACCTCGATCGGCGTCGGCGGTACGTCTTTGGTCATGCGGATCGCGCGGCTGCGTAGGAGCTGCTCCGTGGCATTGATGGCCTGGCCGATGACGGCCTCCAGGTCCAGCGGCTCGAGCTGCCAGTCCGCATGGCCGGACTCGAGCTTGGCCAGGTCGAGCACCTGGTTTACCAGGCGGGACAGGCGCTCGGTCTCACTGACCAGGATGCCGAGGAACCGCTTGCGCTCGCCAAGCTCGATCTCCGGGTCGTCGTAAAGGATCTCGGAGAAGGCGCGGATAGCCGACAAGGGTGTGCGCAGCTCGTGCGTGACCGACGACATGAAGTCGTCCTTGAGCCGGTCCAGCTCGCGCAGGCGCAGGTTGGCCGCTTTCAGCTCCGCCGTCGCGGTCTCCAGCGCCCGCGACTTCTGCTCGAGCTGGCGGCTGTAGGCACGGATCTGGGACGCCTCGTCGAGGATCTCGATCACCTCGTCCAGCCCGAGGCTCTCCTCCTGGGTCACCGACGCGACCAGGGCCCGTGCCGAGGCGCCGCCGATCGCGCCCGAGAGCAGGTTCTCGGCGAGCTCGACGGTCTCGGCGTCCGCCGGCAGCGCCTTTGCCGAGGTCAGACCGCGGGCATTCGCGTGGGCGGCGAAGGCCTCTGCGGTCCGCGCCGGGCCGAGAAAACGTCCGATCAGGCGCATCAGCTCCGTCACCTCGGCGCTGCCGCGCCACAGCGGCATCGCGGTCGGCCTGCGGTGCCTTAGGGAATCAACGAAGGCGCTGGCCTGGGCAGCCTCGATCGCGCTCGGTCCGCGGAGGGCCGAGACCAGCACGAAGGCACCGACATTCGCGGTGAGACTCCAAAACAGGCAGTGGGTGACCTCGTGCCAGCCTTCCAGTCCGAATAGGGCCTGGGCGCGCAGGGCTTCGATCCCGAAGATATCGGAATCCTGAAAGGCGATCGGCAGCCAGCCCGACTTGGCGAACGACGGTAGCAGCAGCGTATAGATCCAGACGGTAAACCCGGCCAGCAGTCCGGCGATGGCCCCGTCGCGCGTGCCGCCGCGCCAGTACAGGCCGCCGATAACGGCCGGCGCGAACTGGGCGACGGCGGCGAAGCTGATCAGCCCGATGCCGACCAGCGCGTAAGCCTCGCCGGCAATGCGGAAGTAGAGATAGCCCAGCAGCAGGATGACGACGATGGCGATTCGGCGCACGGAGAGCAGCAGCCGCCCGATGTCCGCGCGCTGGACGCGCGTTGGCCATCGCCGCAGCAGCACTGGCAGCACGAGGTCGTTGCTGATCATGGTCGCCAGGGCGATGCCCTCGACGATGACCATGCCGCTGGCGGCCGACAGTCCGCCAATGTAGACCGCCAGCGCGAGCCAGGGCCGATCGAAGGCAATCGGAAGCGTCAGTACGAAGCTGTCGGCCTCGACGTCGCTGCCCGCGAAGACGAGCAGCCCCGCATAGGCGATGGGCACGACGAACAGGTTGATCAAGAACAGATAGAGCGGGAAGAGCCAGATCGCGCGCCGAATCTGGGCCTCGTTGTCCGCCTCGACCACGGCGACCTGGAACTGGCGCGGCAGTAGCATGACGGCCAGGCCCGCCAGCACCGAGATCGCCACCCAGTCTTGGAACGGCGGCAGGGCCGGCTCCAACAGCACGGGGCTGGACTCGGCAACGGCTGTCGAGGCCGGCCCCGGAATCAGCCCGAGCAGCCAGGCCGTCATTGCGGCCCCGACCGCCAAAAAGGCGCCGAGCTTGACGATGGACTCGAACGCGATGGCCGTGACCAGCCCTTCGTGCCGCTCGCTGGCGTCGAGCTGACGGGTGCCGAACAGGATCGTGAAGGCGGCGAGCAGCAATGCCATGAAGAAGGCCGTGTCGTGCCATAGCGGCATTGCCGTCGGATCCGGCACCTGAGGCTCCGGATAGCTCAGTAGGATGCCAACGCTCTGCGCGATCGCCTTGAGCTGCAGTGAGATATAGGGCACGACACCGATCACGGCGATCACTGTTACGACACCCGCGAGGGCCTGGCTCTTGCCATAGCGCGAGGCGATGAAATCGGCGATCGACGTGATCCGCTGGGCCTTGCTGACCCGGACCATCTTGACCAGCAGCGAGCCCCAGAGCAGGACCACCAGTGTCGGCCCGAGATAGATCGGGAGGAAGCCGATGCCATCGCTTGCCGCGCGTCCGACGCTGCCGTAGAAGGTCCAGGCGGTGCAGTAGACCGCCAGCGACAGCGCATAGACGGTCGGTCGGGCGCTGATCGAGCGGCCAGGGGTCGCTCGTCGATCCGCCCACCAGGCGATCGCGAACAACAGCCCAAGGTAGCCGAGGGTGATCGTGACCACCAACGGCGCCTTGATCGTCCCTGCATGCACGTCAATCACGGCGGTGTCCCACGACTACCGCCGCGACCAGGATCAGCAGCGCCCAGACACCATAGACGTAAATGTAGAGCAGCGGCACCCCGAGCCAGCTGCCCGCCTGCTCCAATCGGCCAAGCCAGGGGGAGAACCAGAGCAGGACACCGACCAGGAACAGCGCGGCGAGGCGTTGGCGAAGGAGCGGGGCGTTCGGCATCGGGGGTCCTGGTGCTTTTGCGGCGGAAACGGCTAAACCGGCTCGCAGTCAAGTCCGCAACAGCTTCGGCAGCCCGCGCTGGGCGCTGACGAAGGCCTCGACGAAGGGCTCAGCCGGTCGCTGCACCAGGTCGCTTGGCGGGCCGAGCTGGACGATGCGACCGCCACGCAGCAGCACGAGGCTGTCGCCGAAGTGCACCGCCTCGGCCAGATCGTGGGTGACCAGCAGCACGGTCTTTTCCAATCGCTGGAAGATGGCCTTCAGCTCCTGCTGCAGCTCGACGCGGATCATCGGGTCGAGGGCGCCCAGCGGCTCGTCGAGCAGCAGCAGATCCGGGTCCAGCATCAGGGCGCGCATCAGGGCGGCGCGCTGGCGCTGGCCGCCGGAGAGCTCCAGCGGGTAGCGATCGAGCAGGGCAGCCGGCAGGCGGGTCAGCTCGGCGAGCTCGGCGAGACGCTCGTCGCGCCGGGTCCGCGCCCAGCCCAGCTCACGAGCCATCAGCGTGACGTTGCGGCGGATCGTCAGGTGCGGGAACAGGCCGCCCTCTTGGATCACGTAGCCCATCCGCAGCCGCGCCGCGCGTAGGGTCTCGGGCTCCAGCAGCGCCCCCTCGAACCACACCTCACCGACATCCGGCCGGATCAGGCCGGCGGCGAGACGCAGCAGGGTGGATTTGCCGCAGCCGCTCGGACCGATCAGAACGGTCGTTCGGTTCTCTGGACAGTCGAGGTCGACGCCGGCGAGGGCGACCGCACCGCCATATCGCTTCTCGACCCGGGCGAATCGAAGCATCAGGACACGCGTACCTCCGCGGCAAAATACCTCAGAGCACCAGCATCAGGATGAGTCCGCCGAGCACCAGCCGGTAGATCACGAACGGCAGCATGCTGATCCGCTCGATGAAGCGCAGGAAGAAGTGGATGGTCAGATAGGCGACGATGAAAGACAGCAGGGCGCCAAGGCCGAGGGCGCCCCAGTCCACCGGACCGGATGCCTCCAGCAGGTCCTTGGTCGCGATCAGACCGGCGAGCAGGATGGTCGGGATCGACAGCAGAAACGAGAACCGCGACGTGGCGCGGCGGGTCAGTCCGAGCATCAGACCGGCCGTCATCGTGATGCCGGAGCGGGATGTGCCCGGGATGATGGCGATGGCCTGGAAGGTGCCGATGATCAACGCCGAGAGCCACTTCACGCTGTACTCGTCTCGCCGGCGCGAGCCGCGCCAGTCGGCCCACCAGAGCAGTAGCCCGAAAGCGATCGTGGTGCCGGCGATGACCAGCGCGATCAGCGCTTGGTCCTCCCGCAGCAGCTCGAGCAGGGACTTCAGCGGAAAGCCGAGGGCCAGGAGCGGCAGCGTGGCGATGACGATCATCCATCCCAGGCGGGCGTCCGCATCAATCCCGTGACCAGCGACGGAGCGCAGCATGGCCCGTGCCATCGCCACCAGCTCGCGGCGGAAGTAGAGCATGACCGCTGCCAGCGTACCCAGGTGCACGGCGACGTCGAAGGCCAAGTCCTGCAGCTCGAAGCCGAACAGCAGGGGTGTCAGGATCAGGTGGGCCGAGCTGGAGATCGGCAAGAATTCGGTCAGGCCCTGGATAAAGGAGAGTAGGGCAATCTGTAGGCTGTCCACGACGGGCACGGCTCCTGATTGGGATCGATCGGCGAGGCAGTATACAGCCCGCCCGTGGGGTGGTGCCGTGCCCTCTCCAGGGGCCGCCGGTGCCAGGGAGGATACCAATCGTTACAAATCGGGGTCGCGCTGAAGCAATTGGTACATTAGTAAACGCTAATATAATAGAAAACTGACTCCTGCACTTGGAGGTATCGAGATGTCTTCAATCCTGACAGCCGGCGGACTCAGCCTTCTGCTGATGTCCGCTGGAGACCTGGTACACGAGCCCGGGCCGCAAACGACGAGCGCTCAACAGGTTGCGCTTCTCAGTAATTCCACCGTGGACTTGTATGGCGTCGCAGACGGGGCCGAACGGGCGCAGTTGCGCGCGGAAGCGAAAGACTCTGCGAGACCGAGACGTGTTGAACCGTGACTGCTTCCAATGGCGCACGGCTTGCCGCGATTGGGGCGGCGTTCGAGCCCTGGCAAAGCCTGCAAGACAGGGGCGCTGGCTGGTCTTTGCCAAGTCCCCAACCAGGTCGCGCCTGACTCGGCGGTGCGGACATACACCCCGATCGATCAGGATTCGGCCGGTGCGATGGCCATGATGTAGGGATGCGCAGTGGCGGGCCGACGTTCGCGCCGGGGCTTAGTTCGACCGGCGTCGGCTGGCCGAGGGGGTTTGGCTGCCGGCCATGGCCTCGAGGCTTGCGATATCGAGCACCTGAACGTGCTTTCGGTCCACGTTCAACAGCCCTTCGTCCTGGAAGCGGGTGAAGAGCCGACTGACGGTCTCAACGGCGAGCCCGAGGTAGTTTCCGATCTCGTGTCGTGACATGCTGAGGTAGAAGTCCACCGGGGACAGTCCCCGCTTGCTCAGGCGTCTCGACATACTCACCAGAAACGCCGCCAAGCGCTCCTCCGCATTCTTCTTTCCGAGCAGCAGCAGCATCTCCGTCTCGGCGCTGATCTCCTTGCTCAACAACCGGTACATCTGGTGCTGCAGCGATGGGATGCTCGCGGCGAGCTCCTCGAACCGATGAAACGGGACCTCGCAGATCGCCGACGTCTCCAGCACCTTCGCTGAGCAGGCGTGACACGACTTGTCGATGGCGTCCAGTCCGATGATCTCTCCAGGGAGGTGAAACCCCAGCACCTGCTCACCGCCCTCCTCGCTCGGGGCGTAGGTCTTGACCGATCCGGTCTTGACGACGTAGAGCGACCTGAACTGCTCTCCGCCCCGAAAGAGGTGATCCCCCCGATGCAGGGGCCGAGACCGTTTGACGATACTGTCAAGACGATCGACATCCTCCGTGGAGAGCCCCATCGGGAGGCACAGATCGGAGAGCGAGCAGTTCTTGCAGGCGACCCGTATCGTCTCGAAGGAAATGACTTTTCTTTGTGTCAACGCAGGTATCCTGGTTAGATGACGGCGATATTCTGCAATCTTATTTGACATGGATCAAGCATTCCATCGATTCCATCTCTGATGCTCATTGCGCAGTGCGCTGACCCTGCGCCGACAACCTCGCCGTAGCGTTGCTTCGTGTGCGCTATCCGGGCGGGACAGATTGGCATCAGTTGCAGCTGAGACCCGAAGCGCGGACGGAGTGTGGCAGCCAGGATGCGGTCGGGGTCTGGTTAGCCGCGGCAACAAGTAGCCTTGATGCTTCTCACAAAGCGATGTGACTTCGTGTTTTGAAGTCCCTACTCGCCAGCTGCGACCTTGCCACTCGTCCGCGGATGGCTGACGGGGCGACGGAATCGCACCAGGTCACCGTTCGCCTGGAGCCTTTAGCCGAGGCCAAGGCGCACCAGGTCTCGCTTCGCTGGAACGACTAAGGGCTAGCCCGGGTGGCACCTTGACGGACTCTCAAGCCCCGACTAACCTCATTCCCTAACGGCATTCTGGATTAGCAGGGGTGATTGGATTCCCCTTCCGCAACCTGATCGCGTCGGCAGCCCGCTTCCGCCCCCCGCCAGGCAAAGCGGGATGTCTCAAGCCACCTTGGCGCATGGGCCATAGGGCTCGTGCTTCGTCCCTCGGAGACCGCATCAATGCCCAGTTATCTGCATCCAGGTGTCTACGTTGAAGAAATCCCCAGCGGCGCCAAGCCCATCGAGGGGGTCTCCACATCCATTGCCGCGCTGATCGGTTACACGACCGAGGGTCCCGTTGGCGAGGCGACCCTCATCCACAGCTGGGACGACTACAAAAAGAGCTTCGGCGGCATCCAATCGTCTGCTGACAGCCTCGGCCTGGCGGCCTTCAACTTCTTCCTCAACGGCGGTCGAGATGCGTACGTCGCCCGACTTGCCGCCAATGCCGATGCGGCATCCGCAGCTGCCGGAACCCTTCCCGGCCGTGCTGGCGGCGCGGCGGACGCACAAAACGTGCTGGCGGTCTATGCCATCAGCGCCGGGGTCTGGGGAAACGACCTGCGCGTCCAGATAAGCGGCAACGACGGCTACCGCTTCAACCTGAACGTCAGCAAGATCGAGGGCAGCGACACGGAAGTGCTGGAGACCTTCAGCGGTCTCTCGATGGATACCTCGGATCCCTTCTACGTGCTTACGGTGGTAAACGGCAGCTCCCGCTACATTCGGGTGGACCTCGACGACGAGCTGAAGGACCATCCCGCCACCTATTACCAGCGGGGCTCCAGCGTCAGTGGTGACCTTTCCGGTCTGACCTGGACCGATGTGACGGCGGGCATGACCCTTACCCTGAACATCGACAACCTCGGCTCTCGCACCATCACCCTCGGCGACGCCCCCGGCGGCAGCTACGACACCGGCGCCGAGGTGGCGTCGGAGATCCAGGCGCGCGTCCGCGCACTTGACCCTGGTGCATACCAGGGCTTTGCCTGCGGCTTTGCGGCCAATGCGTTGACCCTGACCTCGGGCTCCGAGGGCGCGGCCTCGTCGGTGGTGGTGCGCCCGGGGTCTCTGGCCAGTCTGCTGAGTCTTGGTGAGGCAGCCGGCGGCACCGAGACCCACGGAACTCATGACGTGGTGCCGCGCAATTCCGGCGCGCCCGTGGACCTGACCGGCGGCGACGACGGCGATCCGCCGGGGCTCGGTGACTACGAGGCATTCTTCGCCAAGCTCAAGAAGATCCGCGATGTGAACATCGTCCTTCTGCCTGGCCAGGTCATGCCCGAGGACGGGACCGGCAACACCGTCGTCGATGCCGCAATCAACCACTGCGAGCAGGCCGGCAATCGCATGTTGATCATCGACCCGCCCCAGGGCTACGAGCTGGACAGCGCCGGCAAAGTCAATAGCCTCAGCCTGACCACGTCGACCCATGCGGTGACCTACTATCCTTGGCTCAAGATCGCCAATCCATTCTACAACCGGGACTCCAATCCCAGCGTGCCAACCACTCTGACGGTGGCGCCATCGCCTTTCGCGGCCGGTATCTGGGCCCGAACGGACGGTACCCGCGGTGTCTGGAAGGCCCCGGCGGGGGTCGAGGCTACGGTGCGCGGCATCGCCGGGCTCGAGTACGAGGTGGAGGACGGCGAGCAGGATCAGCTCAACCCCGAGGGCGTCAACTGCCTTCGCAAGCTGCCGAGCTTCGGCGCCGTGGTCTGGGGCGCGCGGACCCGTTCCACCAAGGCCGATCCGGAGTGGCGCTACGTCCCGGTCAGACGGACGGCGCTCTTTATCCGCAGCAGTATCTACAACGGGATTCAGTGGGCCGTGTTCGAGCCGAACGATCATCGACTCTGGTCCTCGCTGCGCACCAACATCGGCGCCTTCATGGACGGGCTCTATCGAAGTGGTGCCTTCCAAGGCCAGAAGGCATCCGACGCCTACTTTGTGCGCTGCGGTCTTGGTGACACGATGACCCAGGACGACATCGACCGCGGAATGGTGATCGCCGTGGTCGGCTTCGCGCCGTTGAAGCCAGCCGAGTTCGTCATCGTCCGTATCCAGCAGAAGGCGGGAGAGTCCTAGCCCGGTGCTCGAGGCACGAATCCGACGCTGAACACGAGCGCCCGACCGGTCGCATGATCGGCGGAGGGCGTCTGCCCACTTGCTGCAACCCGAGGAGATCGTCTCATGGCCGCTCCGCTATTTCCGGTCAATGCCCATCGGCACGACCCGTACCGCACCTTCAAGTTCCAGATCCTGATCGACGGTCAGCCGGTCGCCGGCTTGAAGAAAATGGGCGCCCTCAAGCGCAAGACCGAGGCCGTCAAGTGGCGCACGGCCGGTGACCCGAGCCACGAGCGCATCCTGCCCGGCGGCACCAGCTACGAGCCCGTCACCCTGGAGCAGGGCCTGACCCACGACGACGTGTTCGAGCGTTGGGCGAACTTGGTGAACAACGTCGAAGGCGATGGTGCCGTGTCGCTGAAGAACTTCCGCAAGGACATCGTCATCAACGTGCTGAACCTGCAGGGCAACGTGGCCATCTCCTACAAGCTGTTCCGGGCCTGGGTGTCCGAGTACCAGGCCCTGCCGGAGCTGGATGCGGGTACGATGAACACCGTAGGTATTCAGACCATCACGCTGCAGCACGAGGGTTGGCAGCGCGATGCCGCTGTCACAGAGCCCACCGAGAGCTGATCGCCTGGGCGGTGCGGTTCATGGCTTCGACCGCTGGAACAGGCAGGCGATTACCGGGCGGATTGGTGGAGGACGACCAGCGCCAACGCGACTGGACCTTCCGGCCGGTGTCTGGTGAGCTCGAGCTTGGCCTAGCCGAGATCGGCGAGCAGGCGTCGAGCATGCCGGACGCCGTGACCCGGGCCCTCAGCACCGCCCTGGCACGCTTGGCGGGCGGCCCTCCGACCCCACAGCGGGTGGATGCCCTTTGCGTTGCGGATCGCCAGTTTCTGATGCACGAGCTGGAGCGTCACCTCGGTACCGAAGCCCGCTGGCTGCAGGCCCGATGCGACGCTTGCGGGACCCTCTTCGATCTGCGTGTCGACTATGCCGACCTCCCCGTAAAAGAAGCCGGTCCGGGCTTTCCGATGGCGCGCGTGGAGTCCGGCGGGTGTTCGGTCGATTTGCGCCTGCCGACGGGTCTGGACCAGCAGGCGTTGGCCCACATGACGGAGGAGGAGGCCGCCCCCTGGCTGCTCCGGCAGCTCGCCGGCCTGCCGGCCCAGGCGGACCTGCCGCTGGACGAGCAGGGTTTACGGGATGCCGAGGAGGCGCTGGACGCCGTCGCGCCCGCCGTGGTCCAGCAGCTCCAGTCCCGCTGTCCGGACTGCGCCCATGATCAGGTTGTCGATCTGGACCCATACATGGTCCTCCGACGTGGCTCCCGAGGTCTGTTGGATGAGATCCATCGTATCGCCTGGCACTATCATTGGTCCGAGGCGGAGATCCTGGCTCTGCCCAGGACCCGCCGGCGCCGCTACCTGGACCTCATCGACCGCAGCCGCGGCATGAG
>Ga0316577_10001236_pt1 | contig 11894 bp, 5 predicted proteins | sample S5NA_FD_203073 | JGI IMG/M metagenome (GOLD analysis project Ga0316577, IMG submission 203073) | Rhizosphere microbial communities from salt marsh grasses in Alabama, United States - S5-7_050615r2r1 | ecosystem: Host-associated > Plants > Roots > Rhizosphere | place: USA: Alabama | collected... | reverse complement strand
TATTGCTGGTGTGACTGATCCAAACAGCGAGTTGAGAGGGATCCTGGTAGGCCGGAGTGATTTAGCAGAAAACCCCTTTGCCAAACCAATGATGACCAGCATTGGAAGCCTGTCAGGTTTGAATGGTGAAGGTATGCTGGTTGACGATAGGGGATTTATTCTCTACAGCGATGATCCTGCTCAGGTGATGAGCCAATATGAAGGCAGCCAGAGCACGACCGCTCAATTTTTTGATCAATATTCTCCTGATGGGGGAAGGACCTTGGTTTATTTCTATCCCGTTCAAGGAAAATCCTGGCGTGTAATTGTTACCGTGCCGTACCACTTTATCCAAGATCAGGCGATCAATATTGCACTACCCTTACTCGGCATGATCATTTTTCTTGTGATTATTGCAATAATTGTCATTCGATACATTCTTAATTCAATCACATCGTCATTAGGGGAATTAGCAGTTCAGGCAAAACAAATTTCACATGGGGACTTGGATCAATCTTTAGAACTAGGTGGAGTGGATGAAGTTGGTCAATTAAAAATTGCATTTGAACAGATGCGGAAAAGTTTAAAAGCGCGGCTGGATGAGCAAAATCGCCTATTGTTTGTGAGCCAGGGCATAGCATCTACATTTGAGATTGAAGAATCGCTCAAGCGAGTCTTAGACTCATCATTGATTATCGGTGCCTCTTCAGCAAGAATTTACCTGCTGCCCACAACAATCCCAACATCCACCAGTGGACCGTCCTCAGCTTTCACAATTGGTACTAGCACTGGTGAAAGGAATTATGCATTCCTTGACGAACAGGTTTCAATGTTAACTGAAAAACAAGAAATACTAAAATTGAACAACCTGACCAGGCCTAAAATTTTTTCTTTCGCTGACCATCAAATACCACCCCAGGCGATTCTATCAATCGCTTTAAGACATGAAAACCATCTGTTCGGCAACCTTTGGATAGCTTTCGACGATCCTCACCAGTTTACAAATGAAGAAGTTGGATATATCTCGACCCTGGCGGGGCAAGCTGCTCTTGCTGTTGCGAATGCGCGCCTATTCTTATCTACCGAGATTGATCGCCACAGGCTGGAATCAGTGCTCAACTCCACACCCGATCCCGTTTTCGTGATCGATCAGAGTGATAACCTGATATTACTCAATCCAGCAGCAGAAGAGAGGTTTAATTTGTTTGATGAGTCAGAGATCGGGAAACCAATCTCCACATTAATATCGAATGAAGAAATCTTAACCCTCTTTGACTCTGACGACAGCAAGCAACATTCAAAGGAGGTTGTTTTCAGCAACGGTCAGACATACCTGGCAACAGTGTCTTCAGTAGAGGTCGAAGACATCGGAGCGGGAAAAGTTTGTATCTTACGTGACGTGACCACCTTCAAACAGTTGAATTCATCGAAATCAGAATTTGTCTCCACGGTTAGTCACGACCTGCGTTCTCCATTGGCGTTGATTCAGGGATACACCTCTATGCTCCAGATGTTGGGGGATTTGAATGAACAACAATCCAGCTTCTTGAATAAGATCTCGGAAGAAACCGAAAAGATTTCACACCTGGTGACCAATTTGCTTGATCTGGGGCGTATTGAGGCAGGTGTTGGACTTCAATTGGATACTAAACCAGTGGATGATGTTGTTGAAAGAGTCATTGCTGCTGCTCAAGTTCAGGCGGATCAAAAAAGGGTGAATTTGATCCCGAAATTTGAGCAAGCGAATCTTCCATCTATACAAGCCGACCAGGCACTGCTGCAACAGGCATTATTCAATCTGGTAGATAATGCGATCAAGTTTACCGATCCTGGAGGCGAGGTTGCGATTGGATTGAGATTGAAAGGTGATCGTGTGGAATACTCCGTTGAGGACAGCGGGATTGGCATTTCACCTGCCGATCAGCAAAATTTGTTTGAGAAGTTTTTTCGGGTTTCGGGCCAACAGGATTTGGATGAAGGGGGGTCAGGGCTCGGATTAGCAATCGTTAAATCCATTGCAGAAAAGCATTCTGGCGTTTTACATGTTGAGAGCCAGCTGGGTGTTGGCAGTAAATTTTTCCTCGAGCTCCCATTACGTCAGTCTCAAGATTAGCTCAATACTTTCAAGATTTCATCATTGGGGGAGTGGTATGCCTGGTCATCACCCAAGAATATCATCAGAAATATGTCTAGGTTCGTGTGTAGCCTGTCATTAATTGGCAGTGTGTTTTCTTGGGAAGGAAATATGGGAAAACCTCGGATGAAATAATCAGCAAAAGTAGGTAAATATCTTTCTCCAGAGAATGGTTTATTCGATATGGAGAAAAATTCCGAAATTGATCAAATCTCAAACTTTCGCGCCGGGTTTCCTTATTTTTCTTACAATATGAAGATGTGCTTGAGCTGATCCATGGGAAAACTTACCCCGATAATAGACCTATCATAGATGATTCCACCATTTTGGATGAAAGATCGACCCTTGACGAAAAATGGAGTCAATAAGTATAATCATTTCACATTTCGAATAGCGAGGTGATTATACGCGGTGAGCGTTTGAGATATTTCTCAATCGCTTGCTTCTGTTTGTGTATATTGGAATATAATCTAATAATTCCCAGTGTTTATTGACTAATAGATCCTTAGATTTGAAAACAGCTTTTCAGGGATGCTGTAAGGGGAATTATTGTCTTTTGCTTAAAATATCAATCTGCTGAGTTTTCAAAGGAGGCTCACGAGTGGAAACCAAAGGGTTAACCTCTCTCCGAATTAGTTTAGCGTCACCAGATACAATCAAAAGTTGGTCATACGGTGAGGTACTCAAACCTGAAACGATTAACTATCGCCGCTTGAGGCCAGAAAAGGATGGTTTATTCTGCGAAGCCATTTTTGGTCCAACCCGAGATTGGCAATGTTATTGTGGAAAATATAAAAATATTCGTTATAAGGGAATAGTTTGTGACAAGTGTGGTGTAGAGGTCACGCGGTCTTCTGTGCGACGTGAGCGAATGGGTCATATCGATTTAGCAGCTCCTGTAGCTCATGTATGGTACACGAGGCGAGTACCCTCCTATTTAGGGTTACTACTGGACATCTCGCGTCGAAATCTGGATCGAGTTTTATACTTTGCCCAATATGTGGTTACATATGTGGATGAAGATGCTCGCCAGAAGGCACTTAAAAAATTAGAAGAGAAGATTTCTACCATTGAGATTGAGCAAGGGGATCAAATCAACTTAAAGATCAAAAGGGTGAAATTAGCTCGCGATGAAAAAATCTCGGAACTAGATAACCAGCGTAAGGAAATTGAAGCTAAATTTGACGAACAAATTGCTGAGCAGCTTGATCCGATAATCAAGGCAGGACAACGCCTTGAACAGAGCCTCCAGGATGATATGGGAGCAAAAGCTCGCACATCCATCCATTTTCCGGACACAGAGATTGTTGTGGTTAAAGAAGGTGAGGCGATAACCAACGATCACATTTCTAAAGTCCAAAAGATCGTAAAAGATCAGCTGGAAGAACTTGAGGGTGGATTGCAGGAACAAAAACAGGCGGAATTGGACCAGGTATCCGTAAATCTTGAGAGTCTCCGAGCACAAGCTGATCTGGAGATGGAAGAGCTGCGCAATAAACTTGAAGACGAAGCTGTTGCTGCCAGGGATCAGAACTCCCGGATGCGGGATGAATTATTGGAGTTACGCCCACTGACCTTTATGGGTGAGGTTCGCTACCGGGAATTGAAATCACGGTGGGGACAAGCTTTCCGGGCTGATATGGGAGCGGAAGCTTTTTATGACATCCTGAGGAGAATTGATCTCGATAAGCTTGCGGAAGAATTGTGGCATGAGTTGCGAACTTCAAGGAGCAAACAGAAGCGGAAGAAAGCTACCAAGCGATTAAAGGTTGTCGAAGCATTTCGACGGTCTGGAAACCAATCTGAATGGATGATATTAACGGTTCTTCCAGTGATTCCCCCAGATTTGAGGCCCATGGTTCAGCTCGATGGTGGTAGATTCGCTACCTCTGACCTTAATGATCTCTACCGGCGGGTGATTAACCGCAATAACCGCTTGAAGCGTCTCTTAGAGTTAGGAGCTCCCGATGTGATCGTCCGCAATGAGAAGCGGATGCTCCAAGAAGCAGTCGATTCCCTCATTGATAACTCCCAAAGAGGAAAAGCGCTTTCCAGGCGAGGAAGACGAGAATTGAAATCATTGAGTGATATGCTCAAGGGGAAAAAAGGTCGCTTTCGCCGGAACCTGCTCGGAAAACGTGTTGATTATTCTGGGCGTTCCGTGATCGTAGTGGGTCCCAAACTGAAGCTATATCAGTGTGGATTGCCAAAAAGCATGGCTCTTGAGTTGTATAGACCATTCGTAATTTCTCGATTGGTATCCCACAATTATGCCGCGAACGTCCGTGGAGCAAAACGATTCATCGAACGAAATCGCCCCGAGGTATGGGAAGTCCTAGAAGAAGTTATCAAGGAGAGGCCGGTCTTGCTGAACCGGGCCCCGACTTTGCATCGCCTGGGGATTCAGGCATTCGAACCCACGTTAATTGAGGGCAGCGCGATTCAACTGCATCCACTGGTGACTACTGCATTTAATGCGGACTTCGATGGTGACCAGATGGCAGTTCACGTACCTTTATCCCAGAAAGCTGTCTGGGAAGCACGCGAATTAATGTTGTCTTCACGCAATTTATTGAAACCCGCAGATGGTGAACCAATCATCAGTCCCTCCAAGGACATGGTGTTGGGTGTTTATTACCTGACAACAGAAGGTGAAAACCGGGAACATCTTGGTGATGGCCGCATTTTCGGCACGATGGATGAGGTCGAAATGGCATATCAACTTGGCCAGGTTGAAGTTCATTCCAAGATCAAACTATTGGCAAAAACCTGGTATGACGATGAATTTACTCGCCTGGCAGAACCTGAAGTTCGATTAATTGATACAACAATCGGCCGGGTGCTGTTCAACCGGGTCCTCCCTGAAGAGATTCGATTTGTGAACCAGGTCTTGGAAAAAGGTGGGTTGAAAGATCTGATTGCAGATTTGTATGAAATTGTTGGAGAGGAAGGTACACCTGAGGTTGCAGATCTGATTAAGGATATTGGCTTTACATATGCCACCCAATCTGGATATACCCTGGCGGTTTCGGATATTACTGTTCCAGAGGAGAAGGGAGAGATTATCTCGGAATCACTGCAGCAGGCAGCAGGGATCCAGCGGGATTTCAGACGTGGTTTGTTGACTGAACAGGAACAAAATGAGAGATTAATTGAGATTTGGCAACAGACGACCAATGACCTTTCTGATAAAGTAAGGGAAACATTAGATCCTAATGGAAACCTGGCTTCAATGGCAAATTCTGGAGCGACAAAAGGTGGCTTCCAACCGATTTCCCAGCTGGCTGGTATGCGTGGTCTAATGGCAGATCCTTCCGGTCGTATTATCCCCCTTCCCATCCGTTCAAACTTCCGTGAAGGCTTAACCGCTCTCGAATACTTTATTTCCACTCATGGAGCAAGGAAAGGGCTTGCAGATACCGCATTGAGGACGGCGGATGCCGGGTACCTGACACGTCGATTAGTGGATATCGCTCAGGATGTGATCATTAATGATGAGGATTGCGGTACTTCTGAAGGGCTGATGATCCGGAGCACGGATGATATCGCCGGGCAATCGATGGGAAGTAGAATATTCGGCCGTTACGCTGCAGATACGGTCATTGATCCAAATACTGGTGAAGTACTTGTAGATCGAGATGAAATGATTAATCACGATCAGGTACGCCTGATCACTGCAGCAAATCTGGAAGAAGTGCTGGTACGGTCCCCATTAACTTGTGAGTTAAGTCACGGGATTTGTGCAAAATGCTATGGGATGGATTTGGGCAGAGGTAAATTGGTGGAAGTTGGCTCAGCTGTTGGGATTGTTGCAGCTCAATCCATCGGTGAACCTGGAACTCAGCTAACATTAAGGACTTTCCATACCGGAGGTGTTGCAGCAGTTGGTGATATTACAACTGGTTTGCCCCGTGTTGAAGAGCTCTTTGAAGCCCGCAAGATGCCAAAAGGCGAAGCTGTTGTGACCGAAATCGCTGGCGTGGCATATGTTGAACAATCGGATCGCTACAGTGATTTAAGGGTGGTAAGGGTTGAGCATAGCGAAATGATCGATGAGCAGTACGACCTGCCATCTGGATATACGATTGCTGTCGAGGATGGTGGCGAAGTCAAGGAAGGAGAAATATTAGCCAGCCTAGAGGATGCTAAAATCACTGCTCAAAACGCAGGCCGGGTGCGTATAGAAGGGTTAGAAGATGCTGAAACAGAGAAAGTGATTGTTTCCTACGAAGTACGCCAGGAAGAGGAATACGAAATCCCGAGTAATGCCCGATTGCTCGTAAAAAGCGGAGAACATGTTGAACCAGGCCAACCCTTGACGGAAGGCTCTCTCAACCCGCATTTGATTTTACGAATCCAGGGTAGGGAGGAGGCTCAAAAATATTTACTTTCCGAAGTCCAGAAGGTTTACCGGTCGCAGGGACAAAATATTAACGACAAGCATTTCGAAGTGATCATTCGAAAAATGATGTCTAAGGTGCAGATCACGCGGCCAGGCGATACAACATTACTGCCTGGTGACCTGGTAGATTATTTGGAATTGAAGAGAGAAAACGAACGTCTGTTAAAGGAAGATTTGAGACCTGCGAGATTCATTGAAATTCTATTGGGCATCACAAAAGCCTCGTTAAGTACAGAATCATTCCTTTCAGCTTCGTCTTTCCAGCACACGATCAAGGTGCTTGCTCAAGCCGCCATTGCATCCACAGAAGATCCGCTCTTTGGTCTGAAAGAGAATGTGATCATCGGTAAATTGATTCCTGCTGGAACAGGTTTCGTACCGGGACGATTTGCAGAGGAGGAAATGGAGGAGATGCTGCAGCATGAGGAAGAACTGGAAGAACGTGTTCTGGCTGAAGCCGTATCTGAGGAAAGTTTGGAAACACCACCCCCGCCAATTGCTGCGGATTAGCAAAATAGAATAGTTTTGCAATTGGAACTCGCCAGGTAATATTTGGCGAGTTCTTTTTTTATTACATTGACAGGAATTGGTTTAATACCCATCCTTTGCAACTTTTTCCGGGAATGGACGTATACTTAATCAGAGTGAGAAGGTTTGGATTTTTTTCGTTATCAATTGATAGCACCCTGATTGGGTATCGGATGAGGAGCAATGCAGTGCCAGAAATTGAATCTGAAAAACTGATTCTGGCTCAGAAAGGAAATGTGGATGCATTTACGGAATTAGTTAATGCCCACCAGAACGGAGTCTACAATATGTGCTTCCGGATGTTAGGAGACCCATATGAGGCTGAAGATGCAGCCCAGGAAACATTCTTGCGGGCGTATAAAAGTCTGAGAAGTTATGATCGCGAACGATCATTTTCCACCTGGATTTTATCAATCGCAGCTCATTATTGTATCGACCAGCTGCGGAAGAAACGGATAGATGTTACCCATTTTGAAGATGCTCCATATCTGGAAATTCCAGACCCAAGTCCAAATCCTGAGATTTCACTAACTGAGAGTGAAAAACAAAGGCGAATCCGATCAATGTTAAATCACTTGGGAGAAATTGATCGAGCGATTGTGATTATGTATTATTGGTACGAGTTCTCATATGATGAAATTGCAGAAGCTCTAAATTTATCAAACAGTGCAGTAAAAAGTCGCATACACAGGGCAAGGCTGCAATTAGCAAGACTCTGGATGGATCAAAATCAAACTGTCCCCGGTCTAGAAAGGCAAACTTATGGATCACAAACCTTATGAGACCTGGCTGATTACAGAAGATCCTCTTCTGCCAGATCAGCAAACCCAGCTCGATGAGCATTTGAAATCTTGTCCTTCTTGTCGCCAATTGCAATATTCGTGGCAAAAAGTTGAGCAGCTATTTGGAGAAGCACCTGTCCTTGAACCGAGAACAGGATTCACAAATCGATGGCAGATCCATCTGCAGCAAGAATTGTCACTGCAAAAAGAGAGAGAACAGAAACGATCGACCTGGATCTTCCTGGTATCTACAACCGGAGCTGCATTCCTTGTTCTTATCATTATGGCAATCATGTTCTTTTCCACGGTGCAAAATTCAACGGAGGTTTTTATCTCAGGGATGACACTGATTTCTGGTTTACTAAATTTAACCTCAGCAATCCAGGTTGCTTTTTTCCCATTATTGGAAGTCTTTTTCATTAGTGTACCTACTTACTGGTTGTTGCTACTGGCCGGCGGTGCTTGTTTTATAACTCTTGCACTGACATTTTCTATTTTCAGGGTCCTAAACACAAGGAGGGTTTCCCTATGAAGAAATATATGAAGTACATCGTTCTGTTTGTTACCTTGATGGTCCTCGTCATACCTGGGACAGCTATGGCGAAAGAATTACGCGACGACCGGGTTGTCGCTGGTGGAACTTTCACACTGGAGAGTGGTGAAGTCATAAATGGTAGTTTAATTGTTTTCGGTGGGACAGCTGCCATGCAGGAGGAATCTATCGTTGAAGGTGATGTCGTTGTATTGGGCGGAATTGTCAACGTAAATGGTCTAGTTGAGGGGAACCTGGTTGGTGTGGGTGGGGTAGTCAACCTCGATGAAATGGCGACTGTTGAAGGTGATTTGACAACTCTGGCTGCGACCCTAAATCGTGATCCTGGTGCGCAGGTTCACGGGCAAGTAGTCACTGGAATTGATATCCCTGCACTATCTGTCTTACCTAGATCAATAGATACCTCGACCTTTACAGGATTTGAACCAACTTTCAAACCGGCAGCATATACGTTTTGGAGAGTATTCTGGTTCATTTTGCGCACTTTGTTATGGGGTGCGTTGGCTGCATTGATCGTAATGTTCCTCCCGAATCCCACTCAGCGAGCATCAGATGCTATCGTCGACCAACCTATAATGGCTGGAGGAGTCGGATTGCTGGCTATCATTGTAATTCCGATCATTTTATTACTGCTGGCAATAACGTGCATTCTATCGCCGGTCAGCCTGCTTGGAGCATTGGCGTTTGTGGTTGCTTGGGTTTTCGGCAGGATTGCGATCGGGCTTGAAATTGGAAATAGAATCGCGAAATCCTTCAAGCGTGAATGGCCTCTACCATTAGCTGCGGGCGTGGGAACCTTTGCTCTGGCTCTGGTTGTAGATAGTGTAGGAACATTCATCTTTTGTGTAGGATGGTTAATCCCGACAATTGTGGGTTTGTTTGGCCTGGGCGGGGTAATTCTTACTCGCTTTGGAACACGCAATTATCCATCCCAGGAGGCCATGGTGCCTGCTGATGAATCAGTTGCCCTGGCTGAGGTGCAGGATTCCACGGGCTCGTCTGCCTTAGAAGGTGAGAATTCGATGGATCCACTATCGGAGGATCTCCCGGATCCGGGTGGTGAAGAATAATAAAAAACCTATAAACCTGATCTAGTAACCTGGTATTCTGTTGGACTTCCCTCCTCTTGATAATGATCTTGATCGTGAGGAGGGAAGATCGATCCTGCAGAAAAGGCAACAGGATAAGGACTGGATTTTCATTGTTCAGGGATCAGGATTTATAACCGAATAAACTAAGTGCTGATTCGTCGTTGCGCCAATTTTTGCGGACTTTTACCCGTAATTTTAGGAACACTTTTCTTCCGATCAATGCCTCGATTTTCTGCCTGGCGTCAATACCAATTTTTTTTAATTTTTCTCCACCCTGTCCAATGACAATACCTTTCTGCGAATCACGCTCTACAAAAAGAGTCGCAGCGATATAGGTGACTTTCTCATCCCGGTCTTTGTACTCATCTATCCGCACTGCGATACTGTGCGGCACTTCCGCACGTAAATTGAATAATAATGCTTCCCGAATTAGATCCGCGGCGATTTCTCTTTCATAAAGATCAGTCAGCTGATCTTCAGGAAAGAACGGTGGTCCTGCTGGTAAGTATGAAACTATCGAATTTACCAGCTGATCAATATTTTCTTCCTGGGTCGCGGAAATTATTATTGCTTCTGATGCGGGAATGAATTCTTGATAAAGTTGTTTATTGGCTTCATTTATATCGTCTGGATTCAGGTCTGCTTTATTCAAAGCTAGGATAATAGCCGCAGATCTTCGAGTCGAAAGCAGGGTTTTCGCCAATAAATGATCTTCATCAGTGGGATTTTGACTGATATCAACCAGGAACAACACCAAATCACACTCATCTAATGTTCTGACGGCTTCCTGAACCATTTTCTCACCAAGCTTATGAATGGGATTGTGAAAGCCCGGAGTGTCAACGAACACGATCTGGGCATTTTCCTGAGTAAGAATTCCCATTTGTGCTTTCCTGGTCGTTTGAGGCCAGGGAGAAGTGGCGGCAATTTTCGTGCCCAGCAGATGGTTGATGAGGGTTGATTTACCGACGTTTGTCTTGCCGAGGACTGCAACAAAACCGGATTTGAAATCTTCTGGGAATTGATCCATGCGCTAATTTTATCATCTGGCTTGTGAAATGCAGAAAAATCTCCAATCACTCCGATGGAATTTCACAAATTCAATTCACCAAGCTTAAGAAGCCTTCTTGTAGGGTGTCCTACCCTTAATCAAGTATAAGAAAATCCTTCTGTAAATTGAAATTTGAGGAAAATTCAATCGAAATATACTTGACTGCATTTAATAATTTCTGATATAATCACTGTTTGTCTATCGGCTGATTTGTTAAATAGTATAATTTGGTCGAATTAAACTGATTATTTTCTAGGTTGCGTAAAGCGGTTGGTAAATTTACCATCTCGTTATACGCATAACGCGTATATAAAGAAATTGATTTGGTAGAAATTCTGGAGCGATAAATGACGTCCTCTGTAAACAGTAAGTCATATGCACGTATTGAGGTAAGTATACCGTTGCCCGATCTGATCGAAGTCCAGCTTGAGTCTTTCGAGAGATTGAAATTGGATGGGTTGGCAGATCTGTTTCATGAAATATCCCCGATAGAATCTTATAACAAGGGCATGAAATTGTATTTTCCCAGCCGGACCCCTGAGGCGGAGCAGTGGGAATTGAAGTATTGGTTCGACGATCCAAAATACTCGATTGAAGATTGTGTCGAGAGGGATTTAACTTATGCTTCCCCATTATATGTTTCCGTTTTGCTTGCTGGACCAGATGTTCCTGAACCGATTAAACAGGACATCTTCCTGGGGGATTTTCCGGAAATGACGGAAAAGGGGACTTTTATTATCAATGGTACTGAAAGAGTTGTTGTCTCTCAATTAATTCGATCGCCAGGTGTGTATTTTGAAGCACCGATTGACCGATCTACCGGTCGACCATTAGCGGTGGCAAAACTCATCCCGGATCGCGGCGCATGGATGGAATTTGAGACCCGGAAGAGTGATTATTTGACTCTCAGGTTCAATCGAAAGCGAACCGTCCCAGTTACTATTTTCCTACGCGCGTTGGCGGCGGTCGATGATGGGTTATCGAACAATGCACTCAAAGAAGGCACAGACGAAGAGCTTCTTGAGATATTCAGCGATGTCGATAACAACCCGGATCGGATGTTTATTGCATCTACTCTGGCTCAGGAACCGGATTGGGATTTATCCCAGGGACATAGTTTGGCAGAAGCAGCGCTATTGGAATTTTTCCGCCGCATGCGCCCAGGGGATCCAGCGACTTTGGATAATGCCCGCGAATTCCTGGAAGAGCAGCTTTTCGATCAAAGGCATTATGACCTGGAGCGGGTTGGTCGTTATAAGCTGAATCAGAAGCTGGAGCTGGGTAAAGAGGTTGATATTGGACGCCGCATGATTACGAAGTGGGATATCGTCTATCTTGTCAGGCGGATGATAGCGATCAATAATGGGATCGAAC
>Ga0316577_10001235_pt1 | contig 11895 bp, 10 predicted proteins | sample S5NA_FD_203073 | JGI IMG/M metagenome (GOLD analysis project Ga0316577, IMG submission 203073) | Rhizosphere microbial communities from salt marsh grasses in Alabama, United States - S5-7_050615r2r1 | ecosystem: Host-associated > Plants > Roots > Rhizosphere | place: USA: Alabama | collected... | reverse complement strand
GCACTGCCTATAGTCCCGTGCGTCTTCAACCCGGTTTTGGCTATTCTGACTGGTAAGGTTCACGACTTGACAAGATTTAGAACATCTCACTGTCCAGGTGTGTACCCCCCCTCTGAGAGGGAAACAAAGGCGATATCCTCCGTCCTGGCGGGCGCAGGGTGGGGGCGAGGGTCCAGCTTCTGGCTCGCCGGCAGCAGCGTGTCCGGTGAAGGATCGAGCCAGGGAATGATGGCGCCCGCCCGGGCGAAAACCGGAATCTCCTCCGGCCCGGCCCGGCAGCGTATCGCCCGCCCACCCTCGAACCTCTCCCCGCTCCAGACGTCGCACCAGGAGCCCTGGGGCAGGTACACCACTCGGATGCGGCTGAAACCATAGTACAACGGCGCCAGCAGCAGCTCTGCCCCAAAGCAGTACTGGTGCTCGGCAAGTTCCCCCCAGCTTTGCGGGTCGCCCGGAAACTCTAGCGGCATGGCGCGCATGAACGGGATTCCGGTCTGCGAGGCTTCGTGGGCGTAGGTATAGAGGTAGGGAAAGAGGCCGAATGGATGCGGATCGAGACCACGCCTGGATCGTCCGGCGTCGCCATACGCGCCACGCAGCGCACCTCCGTGTCGATGTGCAGGCCATAACCCTCGCTCGACAGGTAAAAGGGCACCGGGATATAGGTCAGCCCTCGCTGGGCGCCGTCTTCCACCCACAGGTCCACCCGCTTGCCCCGCTGGTCCAGCGCATCGAACCGCTCGCCCAACCCCAGAAAATGCTCGCCGGGCCGCGCCTCGAGATCCACTGCCAGCCAGGCCGTCCCCGGGTCCCCGGCCCACAGCTCGACCGTGACCTGATCCCCGTCCAGCACCACCCCGAGCGCCACCGGGGTGCCATCCTCCGCTGTGAACTGAACCACCAGCCGCTCCGCCTCCACCGCCACCAGCCGGCGCACGGCCTGCATCCGCCACAGCCGCCGGCCCTGCTCCCGATCCGACAGCTCGCAGGCAAAAGGCGTCGTTCCGACCCACAGCGCGTACCGATCCGAGGCGAGGCTCGCGCCCCCGCCCCTGCGATCTACACCCACCCGCTACCTCCCAGGCGCCCGCTTTTTCCAACCCCCACACCAGGCACGCCAAAAGTCTATCACAGCCCGATCCCCGTATCACAGAGTAGGGGTAGGGCACGTTGTATCCCGCCAACCCCGCCCCCAAACTGGAAAAGGATGCCCGCCAGCGTTATAATGAATGGGAGCGACCGCTCACCGACGGGCCCGAACGGATCGGGCCAGGAGCAATTGCATGAGGGGAGGGGAGATGTCTGACAGAGCTGTCGATTCTACCGGGAACTGCCTGGCCACTCACGGCCTTTACGGTATCGAGCTACTGCATGATCCGGTCCTGAACAAAGGGACCGCCTTTTCTGACGAGGAGCGGGACGCGCTGGGACTGCGCGGACTGTTGCCGCCCCACGTCCACACGCCTGAAGAACAGGTCATCCGCGTCATGGAGAATTTTCGCCGCGAGCCGACCAATCTGGAAAAGTATATCCAGATGATCGCCCTCCAGGACCGCAACGAGACCCTCTTTTACCGCGTCGTCATGGAGCACATCGAGGAGATGATGCCCATCATCTACACGCCTACTGTCGGCCAGGGTTGCCAGGAATATGGGCACATTTTTCGCCGGCCGCGGGGTATGTACATCTCTGCCGCCGACAAAGGACGTGTCGCCCAGGTGCTCCGCAACTGGCCGTGTGGTGATGTGCGCATCATCGTCGTCACGGACGGCGAGCGCATTCTCGGTCTGGGCGATTTGGGCGTCTTTGGCATGGGCATCCCCGTCGGCAAGCTCGCTCTGTACACAGCCTGCGCCGGCGTCCATCCGTCCCTCTGCTTGCCGGTCACCCTTGACGTCGGAACCGATAACGAGCGCCTCCTGGAGGACCTGCTCTACTTTGGGCTCCGGCAGCGTCGACTGCGCAGCCAGGCCTACGACGAGTTGGTGGATGAATTCATGACTGCGGTCCAGGAAGTGTATCCCAACGTTTTGGTCCAGTTCGAGGATTTTGCCAACCGCAATGCCTTCCGCCTCCTCGAGAAGTATCGCGACCGGCAGTGCACTTTCAACGACGACATCCAGGGCACCGGTGCTGTGGCCCTGGCCGGCCTCTATTCCGCCCTGCGCATTACTGGTGGCGCGTTGGCTGGGCAGACGGTGCTTTTCCAGGGAGCCGGCGAGGCGGCTATTGGTATCGCCAACCTGATCGTCGCCGCCATGGTCGGCGAGGGGCTTTCCACCGAGGAAGCCCGACGCCGCTGCTGGCTGGTCGATTCCGGTGGCCTGGTCGTCAAGAGCCGCGAGGGCCTGGCCGCTCACAAGCTGCCCTTTGCCCACGAGCACGCGCCACTACCCGATCTCCAGGCCGCCGTGCAGGCCCTGCGCCCCACTGCCGTCATCGGCGTCTCCGGCCAGCCCGGCACCTTCTCCCAGCCTGTCCTGGAAGCCATGGCCCGGCTCAACGACCGGCCGATCATCTTTGCCCTGTCCAACCCGACCTCCAAGGCCGAGTGCACCGCCGAGCAAGCCTACACCTGGACCGGGGGGCGGGCCATCTTTGCCAGCGGCAGTCCCTTCGCCCCCGTGACCATCGCCGGCAAGACCTACGTGCCCGGTCAGGGCAACAATGCCTACATCTTTCCCGGCGTCGGCCTGGGGGTCATCGCCAGCGGCGCCGGCCGGGTCACCGACGAGATGTTCTTCGCCGCCGCCCGGGCCCTGGCCGACGAAGTTGAGCAAGAGGACCTGGAGCAAGGGCTGATCTACCCGCCGCTGGCCGAGATCCGGCACGCCTCAGCAGTCATTGCCACGGCCGTGGCCCGGGTCGCCTACCAGCAGGGCCTGGCCAGCCAACCGGAACCCGAGGACGTGCTGGCCCACGTCCAAGCGCAGATGTATCTGCCCACCTACCGGACGTATGTCTGATCCTGTGTCACAATCCAGGCAGGCAGGGACCGGAGAGCAGTAGTCCAGATCCAAAGGTTCGAGTACCAGGTCACACAGGGCTTGCCGTCGGCAGATCCGGCAAGCCCTGTCCCATCTCCATGCCAATTCGGCAAGTACTCTTGCCTTCCCCTGGACTCTGTGGTATGCTTGATACGTGTAAGGGTTCGAGTTCGTGCGGTATGGAAAGAGGTGGAACCATGTTTCGAGAGAGAATTACCCGCAACTATCAATCCCTGTCGCCCAGCTTTAAGAAGATCGCCGATTTCATCCTGTCTTCCCACCAGCGCGTCGCCTTTATGAGTGCTTCGCGTCTGGCCCGGCACCTTGGCGTGGATGTGGCCACCGTCACCCGGTTCTCCCAGCAACTGGGTTACGAGGGGTACACTGAACTGATTCGCGAAATCCAGGAGCGGGTCTTGGCCGAAATGAGTGAGGCCCGGGCACCCGTTACGCAGCGCCTAGAGGCAGCCGAGGGCCCCGTTGCCCAAACCCTGTGGAAGGATTGGGCCAACCTGGAGAAGACGATCCAGAATCTGCCAGCGCGAGAGATCGAGGACGCTCTCGTCGCCCTCAAGTCGGCCCGGCGCATCTATATTGTCTCCGAGGGCACAGGTGCCGGCCTGGCGTTGGCCATGGCAGCCTACCTGCGCATGATCAAGCCCGATGTCTTCTCCCTGGTTCAGGGCGCCTTTGACCAAGCCCTGGCGCTCAAAGACCTGGGATCGGACGATGTGGTCGTGGGCATTGGATTCACCAACTATGCGTATGCTGCCACCCAGGCTCTCAGGTTCGGGCGTCGCGTCGGAGCCCGCACTATCGGCGTGATCTCCCAGGCCGACTGCCCGATCGGCGACGCGGCCGAGATCCTGCTCGCCTGCGCGGCCACCGAAGAGGGCTACTTGCCCTCGCCTACCGGCGTGGCTGCCATCCTCTTTGCCTTGGTGTACAGCCTGATCCTGGATGATCCGGCCGAGTACCATCGAGACCTGCTACGCTTTCAGGATGCCTACACCGGGCTCACCGAGGATACCGACAGGGGCGAGGAGGATGTCGTGGAGGATCTGCTCGAACGATTCTAGTGGAGCAGAACCTCTATAGATCCTGCTGTGCTGGCTGGGGAGTAGTGCCTGCCAGGCCGTACGGGCCCGCTCACGGTTCTCCAGCCAGCGCAGCCTCGATGATCTCCTCGAAACTTTCGTAGGGATAGGCGCCGGCGAAAAGCTGGCCGTTGATGAGAAAGGACGGCGTCCCCTGGACGCCCGCTTGCTGCCCTTGCCACTGATCCTGCCGGATCGACTCTCCAAACTGTCCGGACTCGACGCACTGACGCAACGCATCTCCGTCCAGCCCGAGATCTTGCGCATAGCCCACAAACGTCCTGATCACATCCGCCTGGGCCTGAGGTGCCCACTCTTTCTGATTCTCAAGCAGGCGCCCGTGCATCGCCCAGTAGCCACCCTGGGCCCCGGCACAGCGAGCAGCCTCGGCCGCGACCTGGGCGTTCGCGTGGGAGGGTAGGGGAAAATCTTTTACCACGTACCGCACCAGGCCCGTCTGGATATAGGTCTCGTCAATCTTGGGTAGAGTCTGCAACACGTGCTGACGGCAGTAGGGTCATTGAAAGTCAGAAAACTCGAGAATCGTCACCGGTGCATCGGGATCGCCCAGGACGGCCACGCCGCCTGCCGCCAGCCAGGCGGCTGCCGTGGCTGTCGGCGCCGTGACGCTCTTGCCCTCTACCGGATAGCCGGCTTGCTGCCAGGCGGCCCAGCCTCCCTGTAGCGCCGCCACCGGGCTCAGGCCCTGCTCCAGAGCGAGGAGTGCCGCACCGGCACTCTGATGCTCCATGCTTCAGGCACAGTAGAAGATGATCAGTGTCTCGTCAGCCAGTTCGTGCGCTCGCTCAGTGACCTCATCCAGCGGCAGCGATAGTGCCCCAGCGATATGGGCCCGTTCATAGGTGCCTCGAGTTCGGACGTCCACCAGGACTGCGCTGCCCGCCTCGGCCAACGCTCTGGCTTCTGCTATCCCGATGCGCCGCACACTGGCCCGGCCGGGCTGGTCACCGGTAGGTGTGGGCGATGGGGTGATGAGGGGTACAAAGGTCGCCGTTGGCTTGGGGGTTGTCGGTACGGCAACGGCCGTGGCCGAAGCCACGGCCGTGAGGGATGTCTCAACTTCCGCTTCCATCGTGGGCGGCGCCGGGATCGATGGGTTGCCGGCAACAGGGACTGGGGTTGGGCTGCCGGCACAGGCCGCCACCGCCCACGCGGCCAGGCAGAGAAACGCCAGACAGAGAATCGACGTCTTCAAGCGAGGCTTAGCGTCCCCAACTGATCCGCTCGTGCTGCCAGTCGAAGGTAACCCCGTCTCCACCAACCGGAAACAGGCTGCGCCGGTTGGAGCCATCGGGGCTCATGGTCCAGACGGCCCAAGCTCCTCCCTGATCGGAGAGGAAGGCGATGTTCTTACCATCCAGCGCCCACACCGGCAGCCCGTCATTGGCGGCATTCTCGGTCAGGCGCTTCACACCGGATCCGTCGAGGTTCATGACATAGATCTCCCAGTTGCCGTCACGGTTGGACATGAACACAATCTTGTCCCCGTACACGTTGGGCGCCGTGTCCTCAGGATATTCTGTCAACTGCTTGGGAGTCTGGGGGCCTGGAGCGGCGGAGACGATGTACAAGCCCAAACCATTGCACTCTGTGCGGGCTGAACCCAGGTCGCAGCCGCGGTATACGATACTGCGTCCATCAGACGTCCAGGCCGGCATCTGGCCCCGGATGTCGTCAGGCCCATAGTTGAGGGGTCGCCCGTCGACCGTCCCACCCTCGAGAGGCACGTCGTCCAGGACGTAGATGCGAAACTGCTTGTCGCCGTGCCGGGAGGAGGCAAAGGCCAACTTTCGCCCATCCGGTGACCAGGCGGGTTGCCCATCCTCGAGAAAGTTGGTGATCTCTCGCAGGACACTGCCGTCGGGCTTGGCCAAGACCAGATTTTCGTAGCTGGACCGCTCACCGTTCAACACCAACCAGGCGCCATCGGATCGGAGGGCTGGCTGGTGCATGTCCTCCGCTACCAGGCGGCGGCCGCTGCCATCGACATTGCTCAGGTAGACATCGTACGGGCCCCCGTCCGCATTCCACACCGGGAAAGCAATCTGCCCGGTGAGCGTCGCCTGCGGAGAGCGCGTGCTGGCCGGCTGGGATGTGGCGCCCGGCGTGGTAGACACAGCGGGTGTCTCCAGAGCCGCTTCCGGAGTGGGGGAGGAGGCGGAAGCAGGCGTCCCTGTCTCGCACAGGTCCCGGGCCTCTCCGGCCAAGGGGTGAGTGGGCTCCATCTGCAGGGCTTGGCTGTAATACGTCTCACCTTCCTCGCAGCGGCCCAGTTGGGCGTAGGTCGCGCCGAGCAGGGCGTAGGTGTCCACATCTTCGGCCCCGGCCGAGACGGCCTGCTGCAACGAGGCCCGAGCCTGGTCATACTGGCCCAGTTGGTAGTAGGCCTCGCCGATGGCGCTGTAGGTCACCGCCTTGGGACGGATACCCAGCGCATCCTGGAAGGCCATAATCGCCGTCACGTAATCCTCAGATTCCAAGAGGAGCATGCCCAGCTCGTGCCGGCGCAGCCAGAGCTCCGGTTGCAGGCCAGCCGCGATCTGCAGTTCGCTGGCCGCCCGACCCATGTCGTTGTCTGCGATCAGATAGAGCCAGCCACGAATGCGGTGAGCGTCAGCATTGTTGATATCCTGTACCAGGGCCAGGTCCGCCTCGTCCGTCGCTTCCTGATTCAGGCCACTGATCAGGTAGGCTTCGGCCAGGGCAGCGTGTGCCTGAGCACTGCCCGGCTCAAGGTCCACGGCGTTCTGGCCCCAGCTCAGCGCCTCATCCCGGTTGTCCAGGTCGGCGTGAGCGCGGGCCAGGACGGCCGCCGCCTCGGCGCTCAACGGATCCAGTTCGACCGCTGTCTCGGCGTGCGCCAGGCCCTCGATGGCGTTCTCATCCAGGATCAGGGCCCAGGCCCAACCGATCTGGGGCCGGGGGTCGTCCGGGATCTGGGGCGCCACATTCTCATAGATCGTGATCGCCTCCTCAAACTTGCTGCGACGGGTGAGCGCCTCGGCCTGCGCCAGCAGGCCGTCGATCTCTGCGACATCGATCTCCATGGAGGTCGGCGTCGCAGTGATGACCGTGGCCCCGGGCGTGACGGCGCCGCTGCCAACTGTCGACGGCAATGTAGCACTGGCTGCGACCTCGGGCGCTGTCGTAGTGCGACCGAACAGGCCCGGCAGCAGGAAGTAGAGCGATGTGAACACAATCGCCGCAAAAAGAACTACAGCAGCGGCGACTAGGCCAATGACCAGACCCCGGCTAGGTCCCTGTTCTGCACCGGCCTCGGGGGCTGGTACAGGGCCAGCTATCTTGGTAGCCGTTGCCGCCGCCTGCACGGCCGGGGGCAACCCGGCCATGGTCAGGGTGTCCTGGTCGGACCGGCTCGGCTCCTGGTAGGTGAGCTCTGTGTCGCCGATGACAATCCGATCCCCGTGCTCCAGCCGGTGCCCACCCTTGATCTGGATGCCGTTCACCTTCGTGCCATTGGCGCTGCCCAAATCGGTCAGAATATAGCCCGATTCCTGCCGGTCTATGCGGGCGTGGTGTCGTGAGGCTTTCGGATCGGGTACCTGTAACTGGTTGTCTTCCGCTCGGCCAATCGACAAATCGGCCTTGAGCTCGATCTCTTCAACAACCCGCCCGCCTGACCGGACGATCAGGCGGGGGAAGAGAGAAGCATCGACCAGCGTGGTTTCGGTTGTCATACACAATCTCCTTCGGCCAAAAGATCAGAGGACATTATAGCATGGAAGGGATCGCCCGGCAAATCACCAGCCGGTCATACCGCCAGGGGCTAGGGCCGGGCACAGTTCCCTTTCCAAACCCGCCCGAATCCCGTTCCGAGATCTACTACAAGAAGCCAGGCACTGTCTTGGAAAACGGCGCCTACGGGGCAGGGCCGGAGCCGGCCGCCGGCATATCAGGGCTGGCCTGCTCGGGAGGCCTGGCCACGACCAAGAGGCGGTGGGTGGCCAGTCCCACCGGCGTGCAGGTCACCAGTGTCAGGCGCTCTTCAGGCATGGGACCGATGAGGCGCAGGTTCTGGGCCCGCTGTTTGGCCGAGGCAAAGGTCTCCGGAACCACCAGGGTTTCGGTCACGCGATAGGGGTAGGCCACGTCTCCGACATAGAGCACGATTTCGTCGCCCACCGCCACCTGGTCCAGGTGGCGGAATACAGAACCCTGGATATCCCGGTGGCCATTGATCACTGTGTTCCCTAGGTGACCGGGCAGAGCTGAGGTTTCGTGAAACCCTCCCGCGCTGGGCACGTCGGCCCATAGGGCGCGGCTCTTGCCGTTCTCCACCACTGTCCTGACGCCCACCGGCAGCACAGGGATGTCCAGGCCGATCTTGGCGATGACCAGCCGTGTCGGGGAAGAGTCAGCGGCCGGGCGCGCAGGAGGCACGGCGACTGCCAGCGCCGGTTCCGGAAGGAGGGTGGGCGGGGACAGGGTCGGTCCCGGAACGGCAGTGGGCGTGTAGGTGGGTACCAGCGTGGCCGGCTGCTCTACCTCTGAGGAAACCCGTACCCGGGCGACCGGTGGTGGGTCGCTCAGGCCAGGGCCAACCCGCAAGCGGTACACCACGGCATAGCCGGTGAAAGCCATGGCCAGCACGATTGCAGCCGCCAAACCGAGTACGGCGCACTCTATCGCCCGCGGACGGCGCGCTGTCCGGAGTTCGGTGTACGGCGTCTCAGGCCTGACCTGGATGGCCAGCTCCACCGGTTTGGCGTAGGCCCGCCCCGGCGCGACCGGTGGAAACGACACAGGCCGGAGGGCCGAGTCGTCGCCTGGCAGCGGGCTCTGGTCGGAGGCCTGCAACAGCCCCCGGCTGCCAGACAAGGGCTGCTCTTGGACCTGCGCCCCGGTCACGAGCCGGGGGCAACGACGAAAGGCCGTGGTCAGGCAGGTCATCGACTGGTGCTGGGCCCCAATCCGCTCGGCCTCACCCCAGGCGAAGCAGCGGTGGCGAGGGCTTGCCGCCGCGTGGGTCTGCCTGCGATCTCCGCCCAACCCCAGATAGGGGCAATGCGCGGCCACGATGGAGACTAGCTTTCCTGCCGGGCGGCGCGTAGATGGTCAACATGCTGCGGGCCATCGCTGCCCGCCATCTCGTCACCATTCCCCTGGTGGTCTGAGCTCGCCGGCCTTGGTTCTATGCGTTTCAGGTGGACGAGCAGCACCGAGATGTCGGCTGGATTGACTCCTGCCAGCCGGCTGGCTTGGCCAACGGTCGCCGGACGGACGGCACTCAGCCGCTCCCGGGCCTCGGCCCGCAAGCCCGCCAGCGCCTCGTACTCCAGGCCGGCTGGGATACGGCGGTCCTCCAGCCGGCGGAACCGTTCCACCTCGAGGCGCTGCTTCTCAATATAGCCGGCATACTTGGCCTCGATCTGCACCTGTTCGGCCACCTCGGCTGGCACCGGCTCGGCCGCTGGCACCAGGGCATCTACCAGGGCATAGTCCACCTCGGGGCGCCGCAGGAGCTGAAGGGCGTTGACGCCATCGTTCAGAGGAGGCAGCCCGTGCTCGCCGAGGCGCGCGTTGAGCCCATCGTCGCTGGGACGTAGCCACGTGCCGTCCAGCCGATCCAGTTCGGCCTGGACGGCCTGGCGCTTGGCCTCCAGGCGATGGTATCGCTCGCCGGGGAGCAGGCCTGCCTGGTAGCCAATCTCTGACAGGCGCAGGTCGGCGTTGTCCTGACGCAGCAGCAGGCGGTACTCGGCGCGGCTGGTCATGATGCGGTACGGCTCGCTGATCTCCTTGGTGACGAGGTCGTCGATGAGTACCCCAATGTAGGCCTGATCGCGGCGCAGGATCACAGGAGCGCGCCCCTGTACCTTCAGGGCGGCGTTGATACCCGCCATCAGTCCCTGGGCCGCTGCCTCCTCATAGCCGCTGGTGCCGTTGATCTGCCCGGCGTGGAACAGGCCCTCAATCCGCTTCGTCTCCAGCCCGGCGCTGACCTCCTGGCAGGGCACACTGTCGTACTCGATGGCATAACCAGGGCGCATCACCTCTGCTGCGCGCAGGGCGGGGATCGAGTGCAACATGGCCTGTTGGACCTCTTCGGGCATGCCGGTGAAGAATCCCTGGACGTACACTTCGCCGGTGTGCCAGCCCTCGGGCTCGAGAAAGAGCTGGTGCCGATCCTTGTGAGGATAGCGGACCACCTTTTCCTCAAAGCTGGGGCAGTAACGAGGCCCGGCCGCATCGATGGTCCCCGGCGCAATCGGCGAGCGGTGCAGGTTGTCGCGCACCACGCGGAGCGTCTCGTCGGTGGTATAGACCGAGTAGCAGGGAAGCTGAGGCCGCCAGGCGGGCATCTCGTCGACGGGGTAGATGGGGTTCGGTGGTGTCCCCAGAAAAGCGGGCAGCGAAGATACCCTCTCGGAGGCTTGGAAATGAAGGGGCACCTCGCTGCCGGGCTGTGGCGTGGTCAGCGAAAAGTCGATGGTCCGGGCATCGACGCGCGGCGGGGTATTGGTCTGAAGCCGCACCAGCGGGAATCCCAGCGCCCGTAGGCTCTGCGAGAGGCCGTTGGCCGGAAACTCGCCGGCCCGGCCCGCTGGCCAGCTCTGCTCTCCCGACAGGATCCGCCCGGCCAGAAAGGTACCCGTGGTCAGGATCACCGTCTGGCCCCGCAACTGCTGGCCGGTGTGGGTCACTACCCCCTGGATCTGGTCACCCTGGACCCATAGCCCTTCGACGCGTGCCTGCTTCAGGTGCAGGTTGGGCGTCGCCTCAAGGACATGCTTCATGTGCAGCGAGTACCGCCGCTTGTCGGCCTGCGCGCGCAGGGCCTGCACCGCCGGCCCCTTGCTCTGGTTCAACAAGCGGATCTGGATGTGCGTCCGGTCGATGGCGCGGGCCATCTCGCCGCCCAGGGCATCGATCTCGCGCACCAGGTGGCCTTTGCCCGGCCCGCCGATGCTCGGATTGCAGGGCATCTGGGCGATCAGGTCCAGGTTCATGGTCAGCAGCAGGGTGCAGGCGCCCATCCGTGCGGCGGCCAGGGCCGCTTCGCAGCCCGCATGTCCCGCCCCGGCGACGATTACATCATAGTTCACGTGTCATGACCCTCAACGTCAGGTCCAACAAGCCTGCGGGGGATACGACCTGTCCCGCTTTGGTCTGTCTTCCCTGTCCTGTCTCCCTTCCTATCCAGCCCCGATTATACCAGTGTTCAGCGTCCAGGGCAACAGTACTTCTGCCAACCGCGCACAACCAGGGGTTCCTCAGATCTGGACCCGGATTTGAGGGCCCCCTGTCTGCTGGGGTGCGCCCCGAGCCTTGCCGGGCGTCCAGATCTGGAGTATAATGGCCCTGGAGGCGCAGATCGATGTCCTTCTCACCCTTGTACCCGGTCCGGCGGCGGCTGGCCGAGATCTCGCGCGTGCGGCGCGTCATCGAGGTCCTGGCCCGCAACGGGCTGGGTTTCTTGATCCAGCAACTGGCTCTGGAACGGTTTTTGCCGCGATTCTGGCGGCGGCGACCCGTCCGGGCCGAGGCCGGTATCAGCCGGCTGACGGTGCCCCAGCGGGTGCGCCGCACGCTGGAGGATCTGGGTGCAACCTACATCAAGGTCGGCCAATTTCTCAGCGGGCGAGCGGATCTGCTGCCTCCCGAGTATATCGAAGAGCTGGCCAAGCTGCTGGACGCGGCACCCCCGGTGCCGATCCAGGATATCCGCGAGCTGATCGAGGAGGAGATGGGCGCCCCGTTGGACGAGCTATACGCCACGTTCGAGGAGTTGCCCATCGCCTCAGCCTCGATCGGCCAGGTGCACCGGG
>Ga0316577_10001234_pt1 | contig 11905 bp, 12 predicted proteins | sample S5NA_FD_203073 | JGI IMG/M metagenome (GOLD analysis project Ga0316577, IMG submission 203073) | Rhizosphere microbial communities from salt marsh grasses in Alabama, United States - S5-7_050615r2r1 | ecosystem: Host-associated > Plants > Roots > Rhizosphere | place: USA: Alabama | collected... | reverse complement strand
GGGCTCTGGGGAAGAGCGCGCCGGAGCGCGTTCGCCTCGAGGTCGAGCAGCTCCAGGCGATGGACCGGGTTCTCAGCGGCGACGTCGTCGCGCCGCTCGCGAATGCGCAGACGGAAGCCGCCGTGTGGGTCGCCTTCGGGGAAATGACCACCGCGGAGAGGAAACCGCCGACCATTGAGCCGCCCCGGATCGCCAGACCCCGTCTCTCAACAGCCCGGGTCCTCGGGAAGGATCTCCAGGGCGCTCTTGATGAGGCCGCCGGCGCGATACAGCCCGACGAGCGTCTTGGCATCCGTGATCTCGGCGTCGTTGCACCAATCGAGCGCCTGGGCCAATGGCAGCCAGTGGATCTCGATCATCTCGTCCTGCTCATGCGCATGGCCTTGATGCGAGAGACCACGCGCCACCCAGAGGTGGATGACCTCGGTGAAGACACCCGGCGAGCTGTGCATCCGGCCAAGGTCGGTCCAGTCCGCGGCGCGCAGGCCGGCTTCTTCCGACAGCTCGCGGGTCGCCGTGCCAAGCGGGCTCTCGCCCGGGTCGATCTTTCCCGCGGGCAGCTCCCAAAGCCAGCCGCCGGCGGCATGGCGCCACTGGCGCAGCAGGCAGACCCGATCCTGCTCGTCCAAGGCCACGACGGCCGCCCCGCCGGGGTGACGGACGATTTCGAGCTGCACCTGCCGGTCCGCGGGCATGGCAATGGTTTCGATGGCGACGTCGATCACCCGGCCTTGGAAGATGGGCTCGCGCTTCAAGATTGGGTCTTCGCTCATGACGGGCTCCTCGCGATGGGCTTCGGGCTCGGGCGGCGGCGGGGCCGGCGCTCGCCGTCGGACACCGGCGACGCAGCGGTGGTTGTGAATCTGCGCGCCCCGGCCGACGGGGGTCTCCCGGCACGCATTGGAAGCGACCCGCGACTCACCCTAAACTAGCGGCCCGACACCGATTCGACAAGCCGAGCAGGCGATTCGCCAGGACACAGACCGTGACACAGCACCCGATCATCATCGCCCTGACCTTCGCGGTCTACTTCGCGGTGGTCTGGATGATCGGGTGGTATGCCTACCGCCGCACCCGTGATCTCTCCGACTTCATCCTCGGCGGACGGCGCCTCGGGAGCGGTGTCGCCGCCCTGAGCGCGAGCGCCTCGGATATGAGCGGCTGGCTGCTGCTCGGGCTGCCGGGCTTCGCCTACGCCGCCGGTCTGGAGTCGCTCTGGCTCGCGGGGGGTCTCTTGCTGGGCACATGGGTGAACTGGCGTGTCGTCGCGCAACGCCTGCGCGTCTTCAGTGTCGCCTATGGGAACGCCCTGACCTTGCCGGAGTACTTCTCCAACCGGTTCGACGATCGGATCGGTTGGCTGCGCGGCATCGCGGCCCTGTTCGTCCTCGGGTTCTTCCTGCTCTACACGAGCGCGGGGCTGGTCGCCGGGGGGAAGCTCTTCCAGTCGGTCTTCGGGCTACCCTATGTCTGGGCCGTGGCGCTTGGCCTCGTCTCCATCGTGCTCTACACGGCCGTGGGGGGCTTTCTGGCCGTGTCCTGGACCGACGTCGTCCAGGGGCTCCTGATGGCGGCGGCCTTGGTGGCGGTGCCGCTGGTCGCCTTTTCACAGATCGGGGAACCCGGTCACGTGTTCGAGGTGATCAGGGCCGGCAACCCGGATCTCATGAATCCCTTCACACACGCCGACGGCAGTGGAGTCGGTCTGATCGGGATCCTGTCCTTGGCGGCGTGGGGTCTGGGGTATTTCGGGCAACCGCATATCCTCGCGCGCTTTCAGGCCATCGCCACCCCCCGGAAGGTCACGGCAGCTCGATGGATCGCCGTGATCTGGGTCGCGGTGACGCTCACCGGGGCGACCTTGACCGGTCTCGCCGGCATCCTGGTCGTCGAGCAGCCGCTCTCCGACGAGGCGCGCGAGACCGTCTTCATCCTGCTCGTCGACATCCTCTTTCATCCGATTGTCGCCGGGGTGCTGCTCGCCGCGATCCTTGCCGCCATTATGAGCACGGCGGACTCCCAGCTGTTGGTCTCCTCCTCGTCCTTCACCGAGGACCTCTATCGGCTCCTGCTGCGCCGCAAGGCCGGCGCACGCGAGCTGGTCCTGGTGGGGCGCATCGCAGTGGTGGTGATCGCGCTTGTCGCTTTCTGGCTGGCTTTGGATCCGGAGGCCATGGTGCTCGACCTGGTCGGCTATGCCTGGGCCGGCTTCGGCGCGGCGTTCGGCCCGGCCCTGATCCTGTCGCTCTACTGGCCGCGTATGACCGGCCTGGGCGCGCTCGCGGGAATCCTGGTGGGCGGCCTGACGGTCCTGGGATGGAAGCAGCTCGAGGGCGGCCTGTTCGACCTCTACGAGATCGTGCCGGGGGTCCTGCTGGCCTCGCTCGCGATCTATCTCGTCAGTCGCGCCACCCCGGGCAAGCAGGCCGTGCTGGCCGCGCGCTTCAGCAAGGTGGAGGATGAGATGATGAAGACGGCGTCATGACCAGGGAAAGACAGCCGGCGGACGATCAAGGCGAATCGTTGCGCGACTGGCATCTGCTCGACGCCGCGGAGCAGGCGGCATTGCTGATCGAGCACGGCCGGTACCTGGACAGTCTCCCCCCAACCTGTGACCTGGACAGCAAGGTGGAGCGTCTCAGGCGCTGGTTGCGGGAGCGCGGTATCCGCTACCCCGGTTGAGGGCGGCCTCTCGATCCGGCATGTCATCGATCGGTCATCGATCCTCAATAGAATGCATCTGAGGTCGATGTCGGATGACGTCGCCCGGTGGGTATGACCGGCCGGCCCGGTCGGTAGGGACATGGCTCGGACCACAGGACTCAGATGGCTATGGCAACCATTCTTGTCGTCGACGATGAACCGGATATCCGCGAAGTGATCCGATTCGCCCTCGAGAACGCGGATTACCGCGTGGTCGAGGCCGGACATGCGGATGAGGCACGCAAGCTCCTGACCAACGAAACCCCCGACCTGGTCCTCCTCGACTGGATGCTGCCCGGCCGCTCGGGGCTGGAGTTGGCCCATCAGCTCAAGCAGAGCCGGGCGGTGCCCATCATCATGGTCAGCGCCCGCGGCGAGGAAGAGGATCGCATCAAGGGGCTCGACACGGGGGCGGATGACTATATCGCGAAGCCCTTTTCGCCGCGTGAGATGGTCGCACGCGTCAAGGCGGTCCTGCGCCGCGCGAAACCGGAGGAGTTGTCCGACGAGGTCGAGATCGGAGGGCTGCGGATCGACAACATCAGTCATCGCGTGACCGCAGAGGGACGTCACGTCGAGATCGCGCCGACCGAGTATCGCCTGCTGCACTTCTTCATGACCCATGTGGACCGCGCCTTCAGCCGCTCGCAGCTGTTGGATCAGGTGTGGGGCGATCAGGTCTATGTGGAGGAGCGCACCGTGGACGTCCATGTCCGACGCCTGCGCAAGGCACTCGAGGCATCCGGGCACGACCGCCTGCTTCAGACGGTGCGCGGCGTCGGCTATCGCTTCTCGGACAAGACCTGACTCGGTTGGCCGGCCATCCCCATCCCCCGAGGGCGTCATGGCGCCGCTCCCTGATCTTCGAGTCGTCGCTGCTCGCGTTGATGATCGCCTCGGGCGGCGCCCTGTGGCTGCTGCTCGGCGCCGATCTGTCTTGGGTGTGGCCGCTGGTGCTCCTGCCCTATCTGCTGCGACATCTCTACTTCCTGGCGAAGCTGACCCGTCTGATCCGCCGTCACCACCGCCTGGCTCCGCCGTTCCCCGGCGGGCTCTGGGGCGAGGTCTATCGCAGCATCGCTCAATATCAGCAGCGCGGGCGGAAAGGGCGCAAGCGCCAGATCCGATTTACCCGGCGTTTTCGCGAGGCGGCCAATGCGGTGCCGGACGCCTTGGTGATCCTCGATAAACAGCACCGGGTGGACTGGGCCAATCCGACCGCGGCGACCCTTATGAACGTCCACTGGCCGCAGGATAGCGGACGTCCCTTCGTCGATCTCCTGCCCCATCCGGATCTCAAGACCTTCGTCGAGGCGGGCGACGACGTGCGGCCAATCGAGATTGCGCCCAACCACAACCGGGCCACCATGCTGTCACTGCGCATCACCCCCTTCGGCGAACGCAAGCGACAACGGCTGATCGTGGGGCGAGACATCACCAAGATCTATCATCTCAACATGATCCGTCGCGACTTCGTCGCCAATGCCTCGCACGAGCTGCGCACGCCCTTGACCGTGATCGCGGGCTTCCTGGAGAACCTCATGGATGCGCCGGCCACCCCGCTCAATCATCGTCGCCCACTCGTGTTGATGCACAACCAGGCCGCGCGGATGCGCTCCATCATCGATGATCTGCTCACCCTGTCGAGATTGGAGATCCATGAACGGCCGGAGGAGCAAGGGGCAGTGGACGTGCCCGAGGAGCTGCACCTGATCCTGCAGGAGGCGCAGGTGCTGAGCAATGGACGACACAGGGTCGAGACCGAGATCGAGGACGACCTCCTCCTGCTCGCCAATCAGCCGGAGCTGCGAAGCGCCTTCTCGAACCTGATCTTCAATGCGGTGAAGCACACGCCCGAGGGCACAGAGATTCGGATACGCTGGTCGTGGGGGACCGATGGACCGGAGCTCCGAGTCCGAGACAACGGCCAAGGGATCGGCCCTGAGCACCTGCCCCGTCTCACCGAACGCTTCTATCGGGTCGACAGGGCCCGCTCACGGGAGTCCGGAGGGACCGGGCTCGGTCTGGCGATCGTCAAGCACGTCCTCAACCGGCACGATGCGCGCTTGCTGATCGCGAGCGAGGTCGGTCAGGGCTCCACCTTCACCTGCATCTTTCCGGGCGGTCGAGGCATCTCCCGCGAATCGCTCGAACGACCCTCGGCCCCGACGACGGCCGCCGCGACCTGAGGCGATGCTGATCCATGGCCATCCTGGCCATCATCACCCCGCCGTCCAAGCGGCGCGACGATCGGAATGCGCTTTTCTTCGGTCACTGAGGCGCCTGACAACCTCGCGGCCTCCTGCCCCGGACGGGAAACGCTGGGGCGACAGCGTTTCCCTTACGACGCCCTAAAACGTCTTCGGCGCTCCGCGCGGCTCACGAAAGGAGCCGGGAGACGGCGTGCCTCAGGGTCCGTGCCGATGTTTGGCCAGGACGGCCATCCGATCGGCGTCCAGGTGGCTATGCGCCGGCTCGGCCGGGCAAACTCAAGCGGGAGGGGGATCCCCGCGCCCGGGGGGCGGCGCGGGATCAGCGCGAGGCGGCCATCAGGCGGATCTGGTCCGCGTCGGCCCCGGCCTCCTGCTCCTCCTGAAACGCCTGGTTGACGCGATCGCGAAGCTCTTTGCCCGGCTTGAAGTGAGGGACGTGTTTACCCGCCAAGGCGACCGAGTCACCGGTCTTCGGATTGCGTCCGATGCGGGGCGGGCGATAGTGCAACGAGAAGCTTCCGAAGCCCCGGATCTCAATCCGCTCGCCGGACGCAAGGGCACCGCTCATGCGATCGAGGATCTTGCGAACCGCCTCTTCGACATCTTTGTAGGGGAGATGGTCTTGCGCCGCGGCCAGAACTTCGATCAGCTCGGATTTGGTCATGGTGTCGACTCCCGGGAAAAGGATAGGGGGCCCCGGAATCGGCGGCCCCAACAGACACAGTGCCGGAGGTCAGCCCCCGCGCTGAGCCTCTTCCATCTGCTCTTTGAGGATGTCCCCGAGGGTCGCGGTGCCGCTCGCAGCGTCGCGAGAATAACCCTTGATCGCGGCCTGCTCATCCTCGACGTCTTTCGCCTTCATCGAGAGCGAGAGCGTGCGGTTCTTGCGATCCACACCGAGGAATTTGGCCTCAATCTCCTCGCCGGCCTTCAGCACGGCGCGGGCATCCTCGATGCGGTCACGCGAGATCTCTGAGGCTCGCAGATAACCTTCGACGCCGTCGGCCAAGGCGATGGTCGCCCCTTTCGGATCCACGTCCGTGATGACGCCCGTCACGACACTGCCCTTCTCATGCAGTGCGACGAAGCTCGAGAAGGGATCCTTATCGAGCTGCTTGACACCGAGCGAGATGCGCTCACGCTCCGGATCGACCGACAGCACGACCGTCTCGAGCTCGTCGCCCTTCTTGTAGCGACGCAGGGCCTGCTCGCCGGCCTCGTCCCAGGAGATGTCGGAGAGATGGACCAGGCCGTCGATCCCGCCGTCGAGACCGATGAAGATGCCGAAGTCGGTGATCGACTTGATCTTACCGGAGACATGGTCGCCCTTCTTGTGGGTGGCGGCGAACTCCTCCCAGGGGTTCATCGCGCACTGCTTGATGCCGAGCGAGATCCGACGGCGCTCCTCGTCGATATCCAGCACCATGACCTCGACCTCGTCGCCCAAGGCCACCACCTTGCTCGGGTGGATGTTCTTGTTGGTCCAGTCCATCTCGGAGACATGGACCAGCCCCTCGACACCCTCCTCGATCTCGACGAAGCAGCCATAGTCGGCGATGTTCGTCACCTTGCCGAAGACGCGGGTGCCTTCCGGGTAGCGGCGCGAGATATTGACCCAAGGGTCCTCGCCCATCTGCTTCAGGCCAAGTGAGACACGTTGACGATCACGATCGAACTTAAGGACCTTGACGGTCACCTCGTCGCCGATCTCCACGACCTCGGAGGGATGCTTGACGCGGCGCCAGGCCATGTCCGTGATGTGGAGCAGACCGTCGATACCGCCGAGGTCCAAAAAGGCACCATAATCGGTCAGGTTCTTGACGACGCCCTTGACCTCCATACCCTCCTCGAGACTCTTCAGGAGCTGGTCACGCTCAGCGCTGTACTCCTCTTCCACCACCGCACGGCGTGAGACGACCACATTGTTGCGCTTGCGGTCGAGCTTGATGACCTTGAACTCCTGCTCCTTGCCTTCGAGGTAGGTGGTGTCGCGCACCGGTCGGACATCGACCAGGGAGCCGGGCAGGAAGGCGCGGACAGTGCCCAGATCGACGGTGAAGCCGCCCTTGACCTTGCCGTTGATCATGCCCCGCACGGTCTCGGCGGCCTCGAATGCCTTTTCGAGGTGATCCCAAGCGGCGAAACGCTTTGCCTTCTCACGCGAGAGACGGGTCACACCAAAGCCGTCTTCGACGGCATCCAAGGCCACCTCGACCTCGTCCCCGATGGCGACCTCGAGCTGGCCATCAGGGCCGACGAATTGGCTTCTTGGGATGACGCCCTCGGACTTGAGACCGGCGTTGATCACGACGTTATCCGATGTGATCTCGATCACGGTTCCGGTGACGATGGTACCCGGCTGAAGCTGGGTGGTATTCAGACTCTGTTCAAACAGTTCGGCAAAGCTTTCGGTCATGAGATCAAATTATCCTGAGACAGGCGCGCGAGCCCGCCCCATCCGGGGCGAGGGGTATGAATGAATCGAAAAGGCCGGCGCATTCGGCACCGACCCGGCCGGATCGACAGCGGCCGCGAACGGCGACCTGCCGACATCTCATGGGACCAGCTCCGGAAAGACGCGCCTCACCTCTTTCAGGACCCGATCGAGCACTTCATCAACGGACAAGGTGGTGGAATCGAGGACCACAGCATCCCCCGCCGCACGCAGTGGCGCGACTTGGCGGCTGCGGTCCCGTGTATCCCGTTCACGTATATCCACGATAAGGTTGGGCAGGTTAGCATCCAATCCCTTTTCTTTCAACTGTTTATACCGGCGCTTTGCGCGCTCCTCCGGACTGGCGTCGAGGAAGACCTTCAGCGGGGCGTGCGGGAACACAACCGTGCCCATATCCCGCCCGTCGGCGACCAGCCCGGGCGGACATGCCCTGGCACGCTGCCACGCCAACAAGGCCGCCCGAGCCGACGGGTGCGCCGCGACACGCGACGCGGCCATACCGGCCTGCTCGGTGCGAATCGCATCGGTCACATCCTCGCCATCGAGCAGCACCCGATCCGCCGCGAAGGTCACCTTCAACCGGACCGCAAGGGCCGCAACCGCGTCCGCATCGTCGAGCTCGACACCAAGGCGCTGTGCGGTAAGACCCAGGACGCGATAGAGCGCGCCGCTGTCCAGACAGTGCCAGCCGAGCCGGTTTGACAGCAGATGCGCGATCGTCCCCTTGCCGGTGCCGGACGGGCCATCGATGGTGATGACCGGGATCATCGACGCATCTCGCGGATACCCAGTCCGACGCCGGCCGCCAGCTCAGCAAACCCGGGGAAGGAAGTCTCGACATTGGCGCAGTCGCGGATCTCGATCGGCCCCTTCGCACGCAAGCCCGCAATCGCGAAGGCCATGGCGATGCGATGATCACCGTGCGCATCGATCGCCCCGCCGCCGGCGCCCTCAACACTCCCCTCGCCCGTCGCACCCAGCTCGCCCCCGGTGATCCGTATCCCGTCGGGACGGGTCTCGGTCCGGACACCGAGATGCGCCAGTCCGTCGGCCATGACCTGGATTCGGTCGCTCTCCTTCACGCGCAGCTCTTCGGCACCGGTGAGGGTGGTCTCACCTTCGGCACAGGCCGCCGCGACGAAGAGAACGGGTAGCTCGTCGATTGCGAGCGGCACCTGATCGACCGGGATGCGAATCCCGTGCAGGCGCGCATGGCGCACCCGGATATCGGCGATCGGCTCACCCCCGGCCGTGCGCCGATCGATCAGCTCGATATCGCCGCCCATGCCGCGCAGAAGATTGATTACCCCGACCCGCGTCGGATTGACCCCGACGCCCTCCAGTAAAAGATCGGAGCCGGGGGCAATGCTGGCACCCACCAGGAAGAAAGCCGCCGAAGAGATATCGGCGGGAATCTGCAGCCGACACCCCGTCAGCCGCCCACCGCCGGTCAGACACACCCGCGATGCTTGGCGGCGCACCGAGTAGCCGAATGCGGTCAGCATGCGCTCGGTATGGTCACGGGTCGGTGCCGGCTCGGTCACACAGGTCTCGCCTTCGGCGTACAGACCGGCAAGCAGGAGACTTGACTTCACCTGGGCGCTCGCCACCGGCATCCTGTAGTCGATCCCTGACAAGCGCGCCACCGGCTCGAGCTCGAGCGGCGCCGTCCCGCCCGCGGTGGTTCCGATGCGCGCGCCCATGCTCCCTAAGGGATCCGTAACGCGCCGCATGGGTCGCCTGGACAAGGAGCGATCCCCGACCAGGGTCACCGGGAAGGGCTGCCCGGCCAAGAGTCCGGCAAGCAGTCGCATCGAGGTGCCCGAGTTACCCATGTCGAGCGGCCCGTCCGGTGCCCGCAGCCCCCGCATCCCGACACCCTGCACCCGCACCTGCCCACGGTCGGGCCCCTCGATGGGCACGCCGAGACGCCGGAAAGCGGCCAGGGTCGCCAACGCATCCGCGCCTTCCAGAAACCCGGCGATGCGGGTCTCGCCTTCAGCGATCGCAGCCAACATGATCGAGCGATGCGAGATCGACTTGTCCCCGGGCACCCGCACGCGCCCGCGCAACGTCCCGCCCGGTGCGATAAGGTAACGGGTATCCTGAGGCTGTCCCAAGTGCTCTCCTGCGCCCCCGCGCCCGGACGTTGCGAAAAGGCAGGTATGTTAGTCCGGCGCAGTGAGGCGGTAAACTGGGAATGCGCGCCGTGCGGACCTCCGCCCCAGGCGCACGTGACCGGCTCGCCGCCCCGCGGTGCCCAACGGGCCTCTCGGTGCTTCGACGAAGGGGTTGCCTCACAATCCCGAAGATCGGCGATCCAACCTTCCCGCGGCGGGCATCCGACTGATGGGATTGCGCAATCACTTCACCATGTCAGCAGGATCATCATGTCGATCACCGACAAGCAGAAACGCTGGCTGAGGCAGCAATCACACCATCTGAAACCGATCGTGACGGTTGGTCAGCACGGCATCACCGAGGCCCTGCTGGCCGAGCTCGACCAGGCCCTGAGTCATCATGAGCTGATGAAGGTCAAGATCACCGGAGGTGATCGGGATCAACGCGACGCTGCGATCGAACGGATCACACAATGCACTGGCGCCGATCTGATCGGTCGGATCGGGCATGTCGCTTCCTTCTACCGCGCCAATCCCGATAAGCCCAATCCGATCCTGCTCCAGGACGGCCGGCCTGCATAGCGGGGCGCGCATGCACTGCGCGAGCCTTGCCCCGCACGCGCACCTTGAATGCTTCAAGCTGTCCTTAGTCCGTCTGCGGACCATAGCGATCGAACGCGAAGACCACGAAAAACCCGACCAGGCAGGTGAGGGCCACCCCGAGGATCAAGGGATCCCCCTCGTAGCCAGAGGGGAGGACATTGACCTCCGCCAGGACCTTCTTGGCGGTGACCCCGTCGTCGGCCATCACGATCTGACCCGCACCATCCCTGAGCCAATCCCGGGCATTCCGCCACGGGTAGACCTTGTTCAGCGAGCCGACCAGGAAGCCGGTCAGGGTGGCGAGCGTCTGGCTCCTGAAACGCCTGAAGGTCCATGAGAGCAGGCGGGACATGCTCATGAGTCCCACCAGGCATCCCAACCCGAAGACCGCCAAGGTGAAGAATCTCTCCAGGGAGAAGCTCACGAGCAGCCCCTTGAGGGTATCCTGGACGATATACTGATACATGCCGAGCAGCAGGAGCATGAAGCTGCCTGAGATTCCAGGGAGCATCAGGGCGGAGATGGCGATGGCGCCGCAAACAAAGACGAACCAGAGCGCCTCGCTCCCGCTCGCGGGCGTGAGGACCGTGATCGAGTAGGCCAGGACCGCCCCGAGGGCGAAAAGCGACATCTCGCCGGCCCGCCAACGTCCGATCCGACGACCCATGTAGAGGATCGAGGCCAGGATCAAGCCAAAGAAGAAGCCCCAAATCAGCGGCGGGTAGCGCTCGAGTACCCAGGAGATAACGAACACGCCGAAGACGATCCCGACCGCCATCCCGGCCAGCACGAGCGACAGAAAGACCCCGTCGAGCGCCCTCCACACGCCGCGAAGCCCATCGCGTCGGTGGACCCCGATCAATCCCGGCCCGATTGCCTTAACTGCGTTGATTAGCCGCTCATAGATTCCGGTGATTAACGCGATCGTCCCACCCGAGACGCCGGGGATGACTTCCGCGACCCCCATGGCGCCGCCCTTCAGAACCAAGCTCAACCGCGACATTGTTCGTTCTCTCCATCGGACCGGATCAGGCTGGATCGGTCGGCATTCCCCGTGCAAGCACGTTATCTTGGCATCCGCGACCGCAATCGGAAAGGGATCGGCTCCGCCCAAGCCGTTTCGCTGGCCTCCTGGGCTATCTTGCCTGACCCGCTCGGGCTAGGATGAGCGACGTCCTGGGGTGTCAGGCTGACCTGACCGAGGAGACCGGCCCCGGGTGAGACTCCGTTCCTCCATGTCCCAGCACACGCTCGCATTCATCGCCATCGGCTCGAACATCACCCCTTTCGAGCAGATCCCGCAGGCGCTGGACTGGCTTCGGCATCTGCCCGAGTCCAGCCTGTTCGTGGAATCCTCCTGGTATCGCACGCTCCCGTGGGGCATGGTTGAGCAGCCCGATTTCGTCAATTTGGTCGTGGGGCTGAAAACCTGTCTGTCGCCGCACAGCCTGCTCGGGGAGACGCGGATGATCGAGTCGCGGCTGCAGCGCGTGCGACGCGAAAAGAACGGTCCGCGGACGATCGATCTCGATATCCTGCTCTTCGGTGACCGCGTCCTCGCCGAACCGGATCTCCATATTCCGCATCCGGGGCTGCTGGTCCGTGACTTCATGCTGATCCCATTGATCGAGGTTGCACCCGACGCGGTTCACCCCGTGCGGGGCCGTCCGGTGAGGACGCTGACGGGGCAGATACGCCATCGCCAGATCCTCGAAAGACTGCCGGGGAGGGGCGAGTCCGCGCCATTCGGCTCGAACCCTTGAATCCGGTCTGAGTCGGCCGTTCCGCTCATTCCTGCCGCGCCGTGCCCG
>Ga0316577_10001233_pt1 | contig 11907 bp, 8 predicted proteins | sample S5NA_FD_203073 | JGI IMG/M metagenome (GOLD analysis project Ga0316577, IMG submission 203073) | Rhizosphere microbial communities from salt marsh grasses in Alabama, United States - S5-7_050615r2r1 | ecosystem: Host-associated > Plants > Roots > Rhizosphere | place: USA: Alabama | collected... | reverse complement strand
GTGTAGAACTTGGTGACAAGGTCGTTCACTTCCAAAATGGTCGACATTGTGCACCTCCTACCTTCTGGCCCGTCGCAGCCGCGGGTCCAGCACATCGCGCAGCCAGTCGCCCAGCAGGTTCATGCTGAGCGAAGTCCACATGATGGCCAGGCCGGGCCAGGTGGCTATCCACGGGTAGCTTGTCAGGTACTGTCGGCCGGCAGACAGCATGTTGCCCCAACTGGGCACGCTGGGAGGTACGCTCAGACCCAGGAATCCCAATCCGGCCTCGTAAAAGATCATAGCCGACATCTCGAACGTAGCCAGCGTGATCAATGGGCCGATAAGGTTGGGAATAATGTGATCAAAGATGATGCGTCCCGTTCCGGCCCCGGCGCTCACGGCAGATTCCACAAAGCCCGATTCTTTCATGCGCAGAACCTCGCCGCGAGTAACGCGAGCAAAGATGGGCGAGTCGGTGATGCCAAAGATGAGTATGACGTTGATCAAACTCCTGCCCAAGATGGCGGCAATGACCACCACGAACAAGAGATAGGGCAGCGCCAGCACCAGGTTGACCGTCCCCATGATCACCGCGTCCACCCGCCCTCCCAAGTACCCGGCAAGAGCACCAAAGACCAGACCCAGGGTTCCTGCGATCAGCACTCCGAAAAAGCCCACGGTCAGCGAAACCCTGGCGCCGTATATGATGCGGCTAAGCAGATCGCGACCAAGGTTGTCGGTGCCCAGCACATGGTCCCAATCCCCCCCTTCGGACCAAGCTGGCGGCATCTTGGCATCGCGCAGGTTCTGCTCCAAGGGGTCGTAGGGAGCAATCAGAGGGGCGAATACGGCTGCAAAGACTACGGTCACAAACATGATCAATCCGATGACGCCGCTTCGGTCGCGCCACAGGAAGCGACCCATATAGGCCACGCGGTCTTTGAACGTCCGTTCAACATCCAGCAGGCTATCTGCGGTTACCGTTGTCTCTTTAGTGGCCATAGCGAATCCTCGGATCAATCACTGCGTAGGCAAGGTCAGTCAGTAGGTTGAGCAAAAGCACAATCAGGCTGGTAAAGATGGCAATCGCCATGATCAGCGGAAAGTCACGCCAGCCGATTGCCTGTTCCAGCAACTGGCCAAGCCCCGGCCAGGCAAAGATCGTCTCGATGTAGATGGAGCCGCCCAGCATGTAGCCGAATTGCACGCCGATTACGCTGATCAAAGGGATCGATACATTGCGCAATACGTGCTTGGTGTAGATTACCCTCGGCTGCAAGCCCTTGCTGTGCGCGGTACGGATAAAGTCCTCTCCGCGAATCTCCAGTACAGCCGAGCGGGTCAGCCGCACGATCTGGCCCAGGACCGGCAATCCCAGCACAAAGGCCGGCAGGATCACCGATTTCAGCTCGTCACGGCCAAAGGAGGGCAGCCAGCCCAGCCGGACAGCGAAAAACAGGATCAGGATCAGGGCCAGCCAAAAGTTAGGGATACTTTGAGCCAGCATAGCCAGGGTGCGCCCCACCGAATCTACCACACTGCCCGGGTTAAAACCCCCGACCAGGCCCAGCGGAACGCCGATGACCACCGCAATGAGTAATCCGACTGCCGCCAGCTCGACAGTGGCCGGCAGCCGCTCCAGCACCATGGGCATCGCCTCCGTCCGAAAGTGGTACGACCTGCCGAAATCAAGCACAAAGGCGCCGGTCACAAAATCCCAGAACTGGACCAGCAAAGGACGGTCGAATCCCCACTCTTGCCGGATCTGCTGGATGGTCTCTGGAGTAGCCTCGCGTGAAGCCATCAAGTTCGCCGGGTCTCCCGTGATACGCACCAGGAAAAAGACCAGGACCATGACTCCCAGAAGTAACAGAATTGACTCTCCGAACTTGGTTAGGAAATATCGCTGCATAAAACCTCCGTTCACCCATTGAAAAGTCGTCTTCTCCCGAGAGCCAACATCTGGCCAGTACTGCACCTGCGACCGCGCACGGACAATCTCAACCCGGTCGAGCCCTTTCGGTTACCCAGAACGTGCACCAGATTCGAGCGCCGCCTCTCAGTCTCGCCGGACCTCCTGCGGGGCGCGGGATGGGAGAGCCTGTAAACTGCTCTCCCATCCCTGGTTAGTCACGTTGCTGCCAGGCGGCTACTCGCCGACGACGAACGTCTTGTACAGGTAGTAAGTCTCAGACGAGCGCGGTGTGTATTGCTGAACGCGGGTGTTTACTGCTTCAAAGGCTACCGGCTCGTAAAGGTAGATGAACGGCGGGTTCTCAAACATATAAACCTGCAGATCTTCGTACAGCTTGGTCCGAGCCTCGCGATCCACGGTTGCCTTGATCTGGTTCAACATGTTGACGATATTCTCATCGTACCACGACGAGTAGGCGGCATCGTTGCCCATCAGGGCACCCGTCATCCGCCGGAAGGCCTCTCCGGCCTGCGCGGACCAACTGTCGCCAAAGAGGGGCGGGAGCTCCTTGTTGGCTTCCAGGTCCCAGTACTGCCCAGACTCCATGAGCTCGAGGTTCACGTCGATACCGACTTCCCCGAGATAGCCGACAACCGCCTCACACACTTCCTCAAAGTGAGAGTAGGCACCCGCGGGACAGGCCATGTCCATCTCAAAGCCGTCAGGATAGCCGGCCTCGGTCAGCAACTCCACGGCCTTCACTGGATCGTAGTGGAAGCCCTCTACCGCGCCGTACCCCATCTCCCCGGTAGCCACATAGCCCGTCGCCGGTTTGGCAAAGCCGTCAAACAGGGCATCGACAATGGCCTCGACGTCGATGGCATAGTTCATGGCCTGGCGGACCAGCGCATCTTCGGTCGGTTGGCCTACCCCGGTCGTCAGGTTGTTGAAGGCGATGTAGTAGATGCGGGTAACTGGGTACTTGATGATCGTCACGTTGGGTGCGCCCATCAGGCTTTGCGCTTCCTCCGCGCTCAGGCGGGTGACGATGTCCACCTCGCCGGTCTGAATGGCTGCCACGCGCGTGGCCGATTCGGGAATGGGTCGGAAGATGACCGTCTGGATCTTGGGCGCTCCCCGCCAGTAGTCGAGGTTGGCCTCAAAGGTGATGTGGTCTCCTTTGACCCACTCCACGAACTTGTAGGGCCCGGTGCCGATGGGGTGCGCATCAAAGCCTTCCTGGCCCACTTCTGCAAAGTACCCCGGCGGGACCATAGCCCAGATGTCGTGCAGTGTGTTGAAAAAGAGCGCATTGGGCTCAGGGGTGGTGATCTTGACCGTATAGTCGTCGATCTTTACCACTGAATCGGCCTCCAGTAGCTGGTCGCTATACTCAAACCCAGCATCCTTGGCACGTTCCCAGGAAAAGACGACGGCATCGGCGTTGAACGGCTCGCCGTTGTGAAAGGTGACTCCCTCACGGAGGTAAAAAGTGTACTCCCTGCCATCCTCCGAGATGTCCCATCTTTCGGCCAGCGCTGGTTCGATATCGCCTTCGTCATTCAACCATACCAGCGAATCATACAGCTGCCAGGCCGTGGAAGATGCCTGGCGTTCTGCCGCCTGGGGAATGTCGAGGGAATTGGGGAACGTCGTGAGCGCCCGGACCAGGGTCCCTTCCGGTCCCTCAGGGGCGGGAACCGCCGTCACCTCCACCGTCTTTTCCTCGACGATGGTCTTTTCCACCTCTACCGTCTCAACGACCGTCTCAACGACTGTCTTCTCTACCTCAACAGTCTGGACGATTACTTCCGGTTCCGCGGTGGAACCACATGCTGCCAGCAGACTCAGGACCACCAGCAATGCCATAATCGTAAACGCCTTGGTTCTCATCCGTTCTTTTCCTCCTTCGCTTCACTAGTCTCGATTCTCACAGATCATTTCCAACAGAGCCGCTTCCCAAAGGCTGCGTGCTCGACAGGAACCCTACCCCCTCTTTGCCAGGACACCTCCTTTCTCTTCTGCATTACGATCTCGAGCCTTCAGCACCACCCCGTGTGTGCTCATGCTGAGTGGTCGTCGCGGTGTCGATGATGCCTCGGTTGCTACGCGATTCGGACCCCCTGATTCTCCAGCGCACGCTGCACTCGATGGATGTCCACGGAACTCAATCGTACTCTATCCTTGACCGAAACGGCCGCAGCAACGCCTGCACCCTGTCCGGTTACGGTACAACACATCATATTCCGGGTTGCCGCATGTGAATCCTTGTCTCCCCCTACGCAACGCCCAGCCGCCAGGAGATTCTCCACCTTTTGCGGCACCAAGATCCGGTAGGGAACCTGAAAGTATCGCCCGGTAGTCGGCAGCACCAAAAGGCCATACCCATCGATGAACTCTGGAAAGATGCCGATAGAATCCTCGAACCGGGCCTGATTCTGCACATCGCATCCGGTGAGGCGATAGTGGCCTTCGATCTTTCGGGAATCCCTGGTACCCAGCGTCATGCTCAAGTTCCTCAGCTTTGCAGCCTCAAAGCCAGGAACGTAGGCTTTTAGAGCCCGGAGCGCGATCATAGCCTGGCGCCGCCCTTCGATCTCAGCCCGGGTAAGATCCCATACGTCAGTGCAATCGTAGCCGAGCATGTACACCAGGTTCATATTGGTGGCATCACCCGCCTCGGTCAGCCTGCCCCACGTCCCTGCGAGACCGGCCATAGTCCCAGAGACCAATCCCTCCTCACGTGCCCGATGGAAAGGTTCTTGAAGATAGGGGCTCAGCAGATCATCTTCCTTGCCAGTGGTCCGGGCCGTCCAGCCCTTGCCCCAATCACGAAAATACGACGGATGTTCTTGTATATAGGCCTGAAAACGCGCCTTGTCGACGCCCGCGCACGAGAATAGGACCGTAACGCCCATCATCTCGTCACGGGGAGTTTTGTGACAGGGAGCTCCTGCACGGTAGGCGATGTCCGCGTCCCCTGAGGCATCGATCACCCGTTGCGCTAGCACGGCCTGGCGGCCCGACTTGCTTTCGGTGATTACCCCCCTGATCGTATTTCCATCCATCACCGGTTCGACGGCAAGGCAATGTAGGAGCGGCTCGACTCCCGACTCCTGCACCAATTGGTCGGCCACCACCTTGAACAGCTCCGTATCGAGGGCTTGGCCCAGCGAGTACGGTTCCTGGGCGGTGCCGCCCATCTCTTGGGCTCTCCTCTCGAACTCGATGCCGATCCCCTCCACATCGACCGTGCCCTCGTATCGGTACCAGCTCAGCCCTTCCACCCCCACCTGTGTGATGACTCCGCCCAAACACCCGTAGCGTTCTACCAGCATCGTATCTACGCCTTCACGGGCCGCTCCGACCGCCGCCGCCAGACCGGCAGGCCCACTGCCCACCACCAGCACGTCCGCCTCCGCCACGACGGGCACTGCCCTGGACTGCTCAACGATCTGCTTCATGGACAAGGTATCCCAGCCTACTCCTACGGCGAACCGTCGGGGTGCGGAATCTCGGGCGCCGGGTACCGCGCCCGCCGTTCCAGATCGTCCAGTTCCATATGATTGCGCATATACTGCTGGCTCGCATCCCTGAACGGTTGAAAGTCCCAGGGCGCTAGCTGGCCGGTGGCTAGCGAGCGGGCCACCAGGCGCCGCCGTCGCTGGCTGGCCAGGACGTCTTGCCGGATGGCATCACCATCCCACCTATCAGCCGTCTCGTCAAAAAAGCGCCGCCGCAAGTCGTCGTATTCGGGCCGGCCGGCCAGGTTGTGCAGCTCGTCCGGGTCATCCTGTACGTCGTACAGCTGTTCCGGGTCGGGCTCGCTGTAGACATATTTATAGCGACCGCGCCGAATCATAAAGCAGGGAGCAATCGCGCTCTCGCACAGAATCTCGCCTACGGCTGTATGCTCCCGGCTGGCGTCATCACCCTGCAAGAGGGGCACCAGGCTCCGTCCATCAACCGCGTCGGCCAGATCCGGGGCTGGACCATCTCCCGCCCCTAGCTCCACCAGGGTGGGCAGGATATCGACCAGGGATACGTGCCCGGTCACGCGGCCTGGCGCGAAACGCGACGGAGCCCACACGACCAGCGGCACTCGGGCCGCCCACTCGAAGAAATTCATCTTGTACCACAGACCGCGCTCCCCCAGCATCTCGCCGTGATCCGACGTGAACAGCACCACCGTGTCGTTGGCAAAGCCGGTCTCTTCAAGGGCGTGCAGGATCTGTCCCACCTTGTCGTCCACGTAGCTGATGGCCCCATAGTAGGCATGGCGGGCGTTCCTTACCCGCTCCTCGGTTTGCCGGTAGCGGCCCAGATCGCAGACATGGTGCACCCGCCTGCTGTGGGGATCCATCTGCTTCAGGGCCATGGGGGGGACGCTGGGCAGGTCAACCTGGTCGTGCTCGTAGCGGTCCCAGTATTCCCCAGGCACGGCAAAGGGATCGTGGGGATGGGTGAAGGAGACAAAGAGGCAAAAAGGCCGTGCATCCTGGCTGCGCGCCATCTCGTAGATCCGGCGCACGGCGTGAAAGGCAACCTCTTCGTCAAAGTCGAGCTGGTTAGAGGTTTGGCACATGCCCGCCTGGACGATGCTGAGCATATTGTGATACCAGGAGGGGCGGCGCTCCGGCTGCTCCCAGTCCGGCGTCCATCCAAAGTCGGACGGATAGATGTCTGTTGTCAGCCGCTCCTCAAACCCGTGCAGCTGATCGGGCCCGATAAAGTGCATCTTGCCGCAGAGACACGTTTGGTAGCCCATGTCCCGCAAATAGTGTCCAAAGGTGGGGACGGCTGAGGAGAACTCGGCTGCATTGTCGTAGGCGCCGATGCGCGAGGCCAACTGCCCGGTCACCAGCGAGGCACGAGATGGGGCGCACAAGGGGCTGTTGCAGTAGGCGCTATCAAAGACCACGCCTTCCCCAGCCAGGCGCGTGATATTCGGCGCATGGACGACCGGATGGCCGTAACACGGCAGAGCCGGTCCGGCCATCTGGTCGGCCATGATAAGCAGTATATTGGGGGCTCTTGCATCCATGGCGCCTCCCTGGAAAGCAGATAGGAAGCATGCAGATTGGTCACAGGTGAGCTCGTCGCCAGGCTGGGTCAGAGACTGAACAGAAAAGTAACAAGGCGGCGCTCCGGCGTCGGAGCGCCGCCCTTAGTCAAGGTTCTCAGTCAAAGCAACTGCGATAGATCTGTTCGTAGCCCTGTAGGTCGATGTCACGCGGGTTGCCAATCGTCTGCGGATCGTCGAACGCGAGCTGGGCCAGCATGGGAATGTCCTCTTCCGGAATGCCCATCTCTGGCAGCGTGGGGATGCCGATATCGTAGCTCAATCGGGCTACCGCCTCGACGGCCAGCTCTGCGGCGTCCCAAACGCTCAGGCCCCACGTGTTTTCGCCCATGGCCTGGGCGATGCGGGCGTACTTTTGCGGCTCGCCCAGGTAGTTGTAGGCCATCACCGGCGCCAACAGCGACGCCGTCAGCTCGCCATGGGGAAAATTGTAGACGCCGCCCGCCGTCTGGCTCATGGCGTGCACTGCCCCGGCGCTTTCGGTGCCGTAGCTCATGCCAGCCAGCATCGAGGCCATGGACATCTTGTAGCGGGCCTCCTCGTTGGCCCCCTGGGCGTAGGCCACGCGCAGCCACTCGCCGATCGTCTCGATGGCCCATAGCGCCACGGCGTCAGGCCACGGTTGGGCATAGGCACAGGTGTAGCACTCGATGGCGTGGGTCAAGGCATCCATGCCCGTCCCGGCGGTGATCCGCCCCGGCAGCCCCAACGTCAGCCTCGGGTCGAGCAGCGCCACGTGGGCAGCGATCAGGCCCGTGCCGCCGACGTTGTACTTGATCTTGCGCGCCGGGTCGGTGATGACCGCCCACAGCGTTACCTCGCTGCCAGTGCCCGACGTGGTCGGCACACAGACCAGGGGCGGGATGCGCTTCACGATCGGCTGCGGGTCAGCCCATTCGAAATCGAGGATCGAGCCGCCGTGCACCGCGACAACGCCGATCGACTTGGCCGTGTCCATAGAGCTGCCGCCGCCAAACCCGATCAGGCCGTCACAGCCCTCCGCCTTGTACAGCTCGGCAGCGTCGTCCACCAACTTGATAGGCGGATTGGCCACCACGCCGTCGAACAGGACATAGTCCACGTTGCCGGCCTCAAGGGCCTTGGTAGCCTCAGCCACCAGGCCGGCGTTGACCAGCCCTTTGTCGGTGACCAGCATGGGTCGCTTGCTGCCCAGGGCCTTCACTTCATCGGCCAGGCAGGCAATGGAACCAGGGGCGTGTTTTACCACGGTCGGTACTTCAAACGAACGCAGGTTGATCATCTTTGAACATCCTCCACATCTTGTGATTTATCGTACGCCTCAGGGGCGTGGGTATTCGACACTCAGCGCCGCCAGCGTCTCGGGGCGGGGCACGCCGTTTTCGTCCCAGCCGCGTGCAGCATAGTAATCAGAGAGCAATCGATCGATGTCATCATCGGTGAACCGGTGGCCGGCGGCGGGCCCGTCGGGCAGCGGCTCCTCCTTGAAGCGGGCGGGCAGATCCTCATCGGCCCTGCTCATGCCCGCCTTCAGGTTGAACAGGCGCGTCAGGTTCCAGATGCGCTCCCCCATGCGATACAGATCGTCCAGGCTCAACCGGCGGCCGGTTGCGGCCGCCAGCAGCTCCAGGTAGGTTGCGTCGGCGACGGCATAGCGGGCAAAGTCGCAGGTGATCAGCGTGTCCAATCCGGCCAGGCGGTTCTGCACCTCGGCCAGGAGTTGGGCCTTGCCCTCCAGCGCCAGCCGCTCGTAAGTCTGGCCCTTCCAGGCCTCGCCGCCTGCTTCGTAGAGAATGGGAAACGCCCGCTGGTGGCAACCGCCCCGATCGGCGGTGAGGTAGGCCAATCCCATGCCCGGCACGCCGCGAGGTCCCCAGGCCGGCAGCTCCAGACCCTTGACGTGGATGGCAAAGTAATCAGCCCCGCCTCCGATCTGGGCTGCCGCGGCACGTACCCCTTCGGCCAGCAGGTCGCCGGCGCCGCGACGTGCCGCAATCTCCTGCAGCATAGCCGCCAGGCTCTCCGTATCGCCAAAGCGCACGTCGGCCTCCAACAGGCCCTTTTCTACGGCTTCACAAGCAAAGCCCAGGACACAGCCGGCCGAGATCGTATCCAGGCCCAATTTATCGCACAGCACGCCCAGGTAGATCGCATCGTCGGTCTTGCCCACCTCCAGGTTGGCGCCCAACATGGCCGCGCTCTCGTACTCCAGCGAGTCGCCCTCCAACCCGGCGTAGGGACCCTCTTTCAGCCGTCCAAGCTTGGTACAGGCGATGGGACACGCAGCACAGGCTACATCCTTGTACCAGTAGCGCTCCTTCTGGGCCGCATCGCCCAGCTCCTCGGCCTGGGGAAAGCTGCCTCGCTGAAAGTTGCGGGTGGGCAACAGACCTTCGACGTCGGCCCACGGGATCGATGCCGCGGTGCCCCCGGTGCGAAAGCCGACCACGTAGCCGTTATCCTTCATCTCGTCTCTGATGGTGTCCCGGACCAGCGCATTGAAGGCTTTGGGCTCGGCAAACTCGGGCTTGTGGCTGCCGCGCACCACGATGGCTTTGAGGTTCTTGGCGCCCATCACCGCACCGCCGCCGCCGCGCCCGGCCTGGCGGTGAAACTCACAGTCGACCATGGCGAATTTGACCCGATTCTCACCTGCCGGACCGATGCAGGCCAGGCGCCAATCCTTGTCCGGGTAGTCGGGGCGAAGCCGCTCGTAGGTTTCGTACGTATCGAGGCCCCACAGATGGCTGGCGTCCTTGATCGCCACCCGCTCATCATCGATTTCCAGGTAGACTGGCCTGTCCGCCTGGCCGGTGATGAGCAACCCATCGTAGCCGGCGGCCTTGACCTCCTGCCCGAAAACACCGCCAAAGTGCGAGTCTGTGAACAGCCGTGTCACCGGCGACTGGAAAACCATCACCGAGCGCATGGAAGGCGCTCGCGTGCCGGTCAGCGGGCCGGTGGCAAAGATCAGGGGGTTGGCCGGATCAAAGGGCTCGGCCTGAGGGTCTTGGTGCCGGGCCAGCAGGTAGGCGGCAACCCCTTTGCCACCCACAAACTGCGCCAGCACTTCCTCCGGCAAAGCAAAGGTAGACCATGTTCCAGCCCCAAGATCGATCTGAAGATAGCGATTAGTATAGCTGGTCATACCCTGGTAAGAATCCTCCTATGTTCTTTGAACTTCTTCGACTTCTTCATACCACCGCACCCGTGTGCCGACCTTGGCTCGCATCTTCCAGGCCAGGGTTTTGGGTGCCTCGTCCATGGTCTTTTGCAGCTTCACCAGGCGCTTCTTGATGAGCTGCGCCTCTTCTTCGTCGAGGGCAACATCGCCCTCATCCAGGAAGGTGTGTAGCTTTTGGATGCTCATCGAGACGGTGGTGTACAGGCCCCAGTCCTTGGCGCACAACTCGGCGATCAGGTCGGCGTTGATGGTCTCCTCGTCGCCTGATCCGACCTCGTGGTCGAGCAGCAGGGTGAGGAGATCCAGGATATCCTTACGATTCAGCTCGAAAATCTGGGCCTTGGACAGAAAGAGCTCGGCTAGCGGGATCGTCAGCGGCTCGATCTGCAGCCGGTCGGCCAGGGGCAGGGTATGGCACATGGTAAAGTCGCCGATAAAGACGTCTATCTGCCGTCCTTGCTCCTCATCGTACCAGAGCTGGCGGCGGTCGCCACTGAGGGTGTTGAAGGTTTTGTTCGGCGTATAGCCCATCCCGGGCAAAAAGCCCAGCAGCTTTTTGGCGCTGGCCTTATCGGTTACAAAGTCGATGTCGGGATATTTGCGCTCCAGGGAGCGATGGTTGGCGTGGGGCGAGTGGACTTTGATGGCCAAACCGCCCAGCACCCGCAGAAAAATGCCCTCGTTTTGCGCTTCCTGTACGAGGCGATGCATCTCGTCTTCCAAATTGGCAAGTGTACTCATACCCGTTCTCCCTAGACAAGACAGGAGCGAGGGGCAGAGAGGCTTCTCTCTGCCCCTCCAGCCGTGTCGTGCGACTATTCTACCGGAATTTCCTCATAGATCTTGTCGATATCGATGCCTTCGCGCTTCCGATACCACTTGAAGCCGACGTAGATGAGCAGAGCCAGCAGGTACATAGCCAGCATGTAGATGATCGAGCTGGTATTGCTGATACCGATGCCATAGAGCCCATTGGGGTCGATGATCCACTCGTACAGCAAAAAGATCAGGAACCCGCCAAAGATGACACCGGCAACACTGATGAGCGGTATGCCCAGGATTTTGTACTTGGCGATGGGTGATGCTTCATACAGGTCGCGCTTGATAAAGGGCAACAGGATGGCGGCAATGGTGGAGCCCAAATAGGTGACGGCGATGACCAGTGTGGAGCACAGGGTCAGCGTCTGGAAGTCAAAGATGTTCCAGGCGAACAGCGCCGCGACAACCAGCGACGGGACCACCATCAATAGCAGGGCCCAGATGGGCGTGCGCGTGCGGGGCTCAACCTCGGCCACCTTCTCGGGCAGCAAGCGGTCGAAAGCGGCGGCAAAGATGACGCGCGTCGAGCTCAGGAACACGGTGCCTGACCAGCCGAACCACCAGGCGCTCATGGCGAGCACGACGATGAACTGAAGGATGCGGCTGGGCGTCATGAACACCGCCAGCAAGGCCGGATAGGGCCAGATGGGCAGGGGCGGCGTCTGCTCGGTGTAGCCCCAGGCATAGTTCCACCAGGCGCCGTTGGCGTTCATGTACCAGTCCCAGGTGATGGTCTTGTTGATCAACAGGAAAAAGACGGCGCCCAGGACCGTGGTGATGATCAGGGCCCAGCCCATGCCCCAGAAGTTGCGCTTGAAATCGGTCGCTCCGCGCACCTCGCCGTAGAGCGTTGCCCCCCAGTTGGGCCAGAGGTTAAAGAACACCAGGTAGGGGATTGCCAGGAAAATGGCGCCCAGCGTGCCGCCCCACAGCGGCGAGACGGCG
>Ga0316577_10001231_pt1 | contig 11916 bp, 8 predicted proteins | sample S5NA_FD_203073 | JGI IMG/M metagenome (GOLD analysis project Ga0316577, IMG submission 203073) | Rhizosphere microbial communities from salt marsh grasses in Alabama, United States - S5-7_050615r2r1 | ecosystem: Host-associated > Plants > Roots > Rhizosphere | place: USA: Alabama | collected... | reverse complement strand
AACGAGCCCGGATCCTGGCCCCAGCAGATGGTGCGCGACGGGGTCAAGCACCTGCGCCAGGCGCTCGACCAGCGCGGCCTGAAGAAGGTCGGCATACTCGCCCCCGACTACTCCGGCGCCAAACCCAAGGCGATGCAGATCATCGATCTGATCAAGGCCGACTCCGCCGCGTGGGCCGCCGTCGGAGGCGTGTCGACGCACTCCTATGACATGGCGGCCACCGAGGCCTTCGCTGACCTGGTGGCTGACAGCTCCCGGGAGTACTGGCAGACCGAGGCCTCCGAGGTGCCCAACGTGCCCTACGAGGACTACTACACGCCGACCGTGGTCGCCCGGATCCTCAACGACATCAACCACCGGGTGAGCTACTGGCTCTACTTCAACGGCTTCTTCGCCAAGAAGGACAGGCCGCAGGTGCTGGTCTACTACAACCCGACCGAGAAGAAGACCGTCGTCCACTGGACCTACGAGGCGATCAAGCACCTGGCCGAGGACCTGCAGCAGGGCGCCGCCACCCGCCGCGTGACGACGTCGCTCACCCAGAAGGGCGACGCCCCGGACATGACCTACACCTACGGCCAGAAGCCCGCCCTCAACGCCGCCGCGGCGCAGAACCCCGACGGCAGCTGGTTCCTCGCCGTGGTCAACGACACCGACATCCCCGACGAGCACTACCTGGTCCAGAAGGGCGGACACAAGTTCTACCCGGCGGCGACCCTCGACGTGGTCTTCGAGGTCGAGGAGCTGGCCGCGGCCGGCGAGCTCGCCTTCCGGGTCAGGCGCAGCGGCAAGACCAGCCACACCCCCGCGGACGAGGGCACGGTCGCCATGGTCGGCGGCAGGGTGACGGTGAAGCAGCTGGCGCCGTGGGACCTGGTTACCCTGGTCAGCACCTCCCCACCATCGATCGACGCCGGCGGAGCGCCGCCAGACGCCGGTCCGCCTCCGCTCACCGACCAGGGAGGCGGCGCGCCGCGCGTGGATCACGGAGCTCCGGCACAAGAGGAGGGCGAAGCCTCCGGCTGTCGTCTGGGGGCTCCCACCGGACCGGGACCGGGACCGGGGCCCGTGCTGATCCTCCTGCTGATCCTTGCTCGTCGGTCTGGAGCTACGGCCGCTCGGGCGCCTCGGGCGCCTCGATGATGTCCTCGTCCGAGGATGTCGTCCTCGGAGAGCTCCGCCACCTCGCCGATCATCGAGTCGAAGAACTGCCGCGTGAACGAGCGGACGATGGTCTGCCCCTTGATCGGCTTGCCGCCGTGCACCTCGTCGTCGCTGGCCTTGACGAGATCGAGAAGCTCCATCGCCCGCGCCGCGGCCCGGGCCAGGCGCGTGTCGCGCCCCTTGGCCATCGCCTCCACCTCCACGCGGCAGTCGGGGTCCAGGGCAGCCAGGGACAGCGCCCAGGAGATGCGCTCGCGTCCCTCGCCTCCGCGGTCGCCACGCTGGCGACGAGTGCTTCGAGGGAGACGGTCCCCATGTCGCGCCGCTCAAGGTGGGCGTGATGGAGCTGGGCGCCGTCTGCGAGTAGGCAGCACCCTGTCGGCTATTTGATGTCGATGGTGATGGCCGGCGGCCGCGGGTTGTCTCGCGCGTCGTGCCAGCGCTTGAGCACGACCTGCCCCGGCTTGGACTTGTCGACGAGCTCGAAGCCGAGCACCACCTCGCGGCCGATCCTCTGCTGCATCCCGTGGCCGACGTCGACGGTCTTCCTGGGCTGGATCTTGCCGTATTGGTCGAGCGCGAACACGTTCTTGCTCGAGACCAGCGAGAGCCGCTCGCCCCAGCACATCGGACCGTCGGTAGCCTTGACGTCCTGGACGTAGATGGTGGCGCCGCGGTTCTTCCGGGCGAGCCGCAGCGTCCGCTTCTTGGCCTTGTTGTGGTTGACCTTGTAAAGGACCACCTTCCTCGCCTTGTTGTTGTTGGAGACGAAGTAGTGGCTGCCTCGGCGGTGCACGATGGATCCGACCTGCTGCATGTTCTGCTTGCCGTAGATCGGGATCCCGGGTTTCGCCGACGTTTGCCTGGCCCTCGCCCTCGTCGCGGGGAGCAGTAATCGTTGACACCGCAGAACACCGGTGGGATGACCTTGACGTGTCCTTCGAGTTTCTGGTGTGGGGCGAGATCGCCTTTCCCAACCCTGCTGCAGCGGGGTCGTGGCGCGCCGCCACGGTCGCTCCGGCATCGTACCACGACTGGGACGAGCACTTCAGCGGATCGCCTGGCAAGGCCACGTTGACCGTCGCGGAGGTCCTCGCCGAGTACGTGGACGTGGTCACCTGCGATCAGAGCATGACGTACTTCCTGCAGCTGGAGCAGCGAGAGAGCCATATCCGCGTCCGTGGCCTCGTGCACCGTGATGGGTTCGATCGGATGTTCCTCGCCACCTTTCGGTGCGCGGCAGATGTCGGCGGGCGCGGAGAGGTGCTCTTCGAGCACTCCCTGGGCGACGGCATCTACAGGCTGAAGCTGGACTCGGACGGCACCTCCTTCGAAGAGGCGTCGATTCACGCGAGCGATCTGGAGGCGACGGCCTGGATCATGGACGAGAGCGCACGGCGGGCCGCCGCCGGCACGAACAAGCCCGTGAAGAACAAGCCCGTGAAGAAGAAGCCCGCGAAGAAGAAGCCCGCGAAGAAGAAGCCCGCGAAGAAGAAGCCCGCGAAGTAGGTAGGGCACGCGGATATCGCCGATCCAGGACTGACGGTCAGGGGGCTTGGAGCCGAGCAGCTTGCCCCACGCCTCGTCCGTGAGGCGGTCGCTCATCGGGTGCGGGAACTCGTAAGGGGCACTGGCCGTCGAGGCCGCGATGGGGATTGAGATGATACTCGGTCTCGACCCAGGCCCACAGGCGGCGGTTGAGAGCTTCGAGGCTCTTGAGGTCCTCATCGCCGACAGCGGGCAAGACCCGGCGCGGCACCCGACGCCGGCAGCAGCGCCGGGATCAGGTGCTGCAGCGGGTGTCTCCTTACCTTCTGGCTCGACGCCGCGAGAAGGTGCCGGCCGCACCCTTGACCATCCCCGACTGCACCAGCGCCCGTCTCCCCTCGGTTCCGATGTCATTCCCGTGGAGGTTGAGCGACGTGAGCGACGTGAGCGACGATTGCGCCAGCGCCCGGGCGCCTTCCTCGTAGATGTCGTTGGATCTCAGGTCGAGCGTTGTGAGCGACGTCAGGTGCGGCGACCTCGCCAGCGCTCGGGCCCCTCTGTCTCCGATGCGGTTGTGGGGCAGCTTGAGCGACCTGAGCGATGTCAGGTTTGGAGACCCCGCGAGGGCCTGGGCCCCTTCCGGACCGATGTTGTTGGAGTCCAGGTTGAGCGAGGTGAGCGACGCCAGGTTCGACGATCGTGCCAGCTCCTGGACCCCCTCGGCGCCGATGTCGTTCTCCCACAGGTCGAGCGCCGTGAGCGACGTCAGGCAACGGGATCGCGCGAGCGCCTCGGCGCCGTCATCGCCGATACGGTTGAAGGACAGCTCGACCGACGCGAGCGATGCCAGGTGCGGCGACTCCGCGAGGGCCCGCGCTCCTCGTGCTCCGATGTGATTTGACGTCAGGACGAGCGTCGCGAGCGATGCAAGCCGCGGCGACTCCGCCAGCGCCTCGGCGCCTTCATCGCCGATACGGTTGAACGACAGGTCGAGCGATGTGAGCGATGTCAGGCGCGACGACTCCGCCAGCGCCCGGGCTCCTCCCGCTCCGATGTCGTTGGACGCCAGGTCGAGCGACGCGAGCGACGTCAGGCGCGACGACTCCGCCAGCGCCCGGGCTCCTTCTGCTCCGATGTCGTTCCCCTCGAGCCAGACATGTCTGAGCGGCGCCAAACAGGATGATCGCGCCAGCGCCAGAACCCCTTCTCCGCCCATGCCGGTGTAGGCCACGTTGAGCGAGTTGAGAGCCGCGAGGGCCGACGAGCTCGCCAACGCGCGAACCCCTGCCTCTCCAAGGTCGCGGTTCTCCTTCAGGTCGAGCGAGGTGAGCGACGCCAGGTGCGGCGACTCCGCCAGCGCCCGCGCCCCTTCGACGCCGATGTGATTTCCAGCCAGGTTGAGCGAGGTGAGCGACGCCAGGTGCGGCGAACCTGCCAACACGCGCGCCCCCTCGTCGCCGATGTGATTTCCAGCCAGGTCGAGCGAGGTGAGCGACGCCAGGTGCGGCGACTCCACCAGCGCCTGGACCCCTTCAACGCCGATGGCCGTGTACCAGAGGTCGAGCGAGGTGAGCGACGCCAGGTGCGGCGACTTCGCCAGCGCCTGCGCCCCCCTGGCCTGGATGTGGTTGTTCGCCAGGTTGAGCGAGGTGAGCGACGCCAGGTGCGGCGACTTCGCCAGCGCCTGGACGGCGCTCACACCGACCTTGTTCAGGTGGAGGTTGAGCGAGGTGAGCGACGCCAGGTGGGGCGACTTCGCCAGCGCCCGCGTCCCCTTCAGTCCGATGCTGTTGGAGTCCAGGTCGAGCGAGGTGAGCGACGCCAGGTGCGGCGACTCCGCCAGCGCCTGCGCCCCCTTGTCACCGATTCCCTCGAAACGAACACCGCGAAGAAATCGCCACACGGCTCCTGGCAGCTCCTCGAGCTCGTCAACGGCGCCGAGCAGAACCTCCGTGACGACGCCGTGCTGCCACTCGAGCACGGAGGGCCCCCAGTCTCCGGCGACCGCCGCACGAAGCGCATCCCGATCTGCCAGCAACCTCGTCAGCTCGCGTCGCCCGTCGCTGACGCCGTGCGCGCGGAGCGGGGGGGACTCGCGAGCGCTCCGGAGCGCCTCGATCCGCAGCTCGGTCGCGATCAACTCCCCCTGGACGTCGTTCTGCTCGATCAGGAGATCGGCGTACACATGCCACGTCTCCACGTCGTCCATGTGCTGTCGGAGGTGCTGCTCGAGTTGCTGCCGGCTCATGTCCTGTCCGTCGTTGCCGATAGACGACGTCTCTCGAGTCCAGATGAACAGTGGCGCGTCATCCTATCAGAGAATCGGGGTTCGCTACCTGTCCTTTGATCGGGAGCTGACGGCTCGACTGGCGCGGCGGGGCGCATCGGGGCGGGCTTGTCGTCGAGGACCGTTGGAGGTAAAAGACGCCTGCGCGCGTCGGGGCATCCGAGACCGACGTCCGGGAACCGGACCGTCGCTGTCGGGGGCCGGCGCGAGGGACTCCACCGGGGAGAAGCGATGACGCGAGACCAGGTGACCGAGCTGCTGCAGAAGCTCCAGCGGCTGGCGGAGCGGGCGGGGACGCCGGCCGAGGCGGCCAACGCCGCCGACCGGATGGCGGAGCTGATGGAGCGATACCGGATCAGCCACCTCGAGCTCGAGGCCGCGGGCGAGGCGGAGGCCGACCCCATCGTGGAAGGGCAGGACATCCTCGGCTGCAAGGGCAAGGTGCCGGAGTGGCGGGCGCAGCTGATCTGGGGCCTGGCCGCGGCCAACAACGCCCAGGCGGTGTCCTGGCCCGGAGAGGGGCGGATGCACGTCTACGGTCGGCGGTCGGACGTCGAGGCGGTGGGGTACATGTACGCGGCGATCGCGCGCGAGATCGACCGCCTCGCCGGCGAGGCCTGGAGCGTGGTGCGGCGGGTGTTGTGGGCCAGCGCCCGGACCTGGAAGAACAGCTTCCGTCTGGGAGCGGTTCACGAGATCCACAGGCGGCTGCAGGACGGCAAGGCCGTCCGGGAGGCCTCGCGGTCGCAGCGCGGGACGGCGCTTTGCCGCCGGCTCGACGCCGAGGTGCAGCGCTTCATGGACGCCAGGGTGGGCGAGACCACGCCCCACCCGATCTCGGCGGCCACCATCAGCGCGACCGCCTACCAGGTCGGGGCGGCCGCCGGGCAGGCGGTCAACCTCGGCGGCGGACGGGGGCTCCGGCCGCCCGCGCGCCAGCTCGGGGCCGCGCCCGCGTCCGGATCGACGGAGGACCGCGGCCCGGTCCCCTGACGTGGCCCGCCCACGACCCCTGGACCTCTGGGGGGTAACGGTCAGAGACACCTGGACCTTTTGGGGTAATGGTCAGAGGCACCTGTCGGGCGCGGGCGTAACCGTGGCGGGATCGCGGCCCCAGATCTCGACCTCTCGCAGCGCGAAGGTCTCGGCCCACGACATGCAACCGTTGGTCTGCAGCAGGAGCCCGACGTGCTGCACGGTGGTCTTGGTCGGAAACGTGAAGCGGTCTTCGCCGCCGTCTCCATCAATGATCGACTCGACGGTGGTGAACGACGAGTCGCCGAGCGAGGCGCCGGCTGTGGGGCTGACCAGGAGGGAGTACTCGGAGCCGTAGTCGCAGCCGTCACCGTCCGAGTCCCGCCAGCGCACCACGATCCTCTCGACCTCGATCGGCCTGCCCAGCGCGACCTGGACCTTGACGTTGGCGTCGGTGAATCCCCAGCCCGCCGAGTACTCGACCACGGTATCGAGCTTCCCGTCGACGAGGTAGATCCTGTCCCCCTTGTAGACATCGCTGCCCTGCACGGTGCCCCCCAGGGCCACGTTGCCGCTGGTGGCGTTGGTGTTGTCGGGACCGCCGCAGCCCGCGGACGTTTGTTGGACCGAGTGGACCAGGCTGGCGCCAGGGCAACCGCTGGCGTCTACCGGGAGGAAGGTGATCACGTTGGGGGTGTCCGAACTCAGCGGGACCTCGACACAGAAGTTGCCGTCAGTGCTCACCCTTGCCGGGGCTGACATGCCGGCTGGACCCTGGACCACGATCCGATCGGCGCCCATGGCCCTGCCGCGAAACGGCTGGCGCGTCTGGCAGGTCGAGGTCACCGGGTTTTCCAGTGTGATGGTGAACCCTTCGACCGGCGGGCAGCCGCCGACACCGTCCGGCGTGGAATCGACCATGGGCTCCACTCCGCTGTCGAGGCGAAGGTGGAGGTCCTCCGGGTGGTCGGCCTTCCAGCAACCGCAGAGGAATAGAGAAGCAATGATCGCAAGTGCCAAACGCAACATTTGCCTGAACACCGCTGCCTTTTTCAGGGCGGCAGGGTGTAATGCAAGACATGGGCCCCGGCGCCGCCCCGGCAAGTGGTTGGAAACAGAGCGGAGGGTCCCTGCCGTCTCCTCGTTGTTTGAATGGGTTGGAACGCTGCTCAATAATTATCGACTACCGGATCCCGAGGAGGGACAGCGCCCGTGTCACGCTCGAGGCCGGTGGGGGGCGCTCGAACGGGTCTGCGCCTACCGGCGCCGCTTGCTGCCCTTGCCCTTGCGGCCCTTGCCCTTGCGCCTGCGCCGCTTGCGCTTGCCGCTCTTCACGGCCCCCCCGCCGGGCTCTCCCGCCCGGGGGTCGGCGGGCGAGCCAGCGCCGGCCTGTCCCGCCCCGGGGTCCTCGCGCGGTGACATCGGTCGCTCGTCTCCTGTGCGCGGTCGCTTCGCGCCCGCGGGGGCGCTGCCGGCTCCGCCTCCATGCGCGGCGTTCAGCGCCAGCGGGTCGCTGACCACGGCCGCCTCGGAGAGATCGTCGCTCAGCACCTGGGAGACCACCCGTTCCGTCACGCTGGCGAGGTAGCTCTGCAGCGTCTTGTCGAGCTGCTGGAACTGCGGCCACAGGGTCTCCTCGACGAAGCGCGCGGAGACCCGGGCCATCACCGTGGTGTAGCGCTGCCGGCGGTACCTGTAGGGCCGGATGTCGTAGCGGCGCAGCAGCGCCACGAGCACGCGGCGCGACCACATGTCCTGCATGGTGAACCTGTACTCGACGGGCGGATCCTCGACCTGGACGGTGCGGAGCCGGTCGAGGATTCGCTGCCGCGCGGCGTCGGCGGCCACGCGCTCGCCCGGCGTGGTGGCGCCAGCGAAGAGCGCCTCGATGAGCTTCAGCTTCTCGATCAGCCTGGCCTCGTCCATGATCACGCCCTCGCGCTCCTCCAAGTCGTCAGGGAGATGAAGATTACCAGATGGGTCCGCGGCATCAACCGGCGCCGGTTGCGCCCCGGCCCCCGCGGGCCTATGGTCGCGTCATGAAGATCCACTTCCTCGGGGGCGCCGACGAGATCGGCGCGAGCTGCGCGCTCCTCGAGGCAGGCGGCCGCCGTGTCCTGGTCGACGCGGGCGTGCGGATGGGCTCGTCGCGGCGGGATCGGCTCCCCGATCTGGCCCGGGCCACCGACCTCGGGGGCATCGACGAGGTGCTGGTCACCCACGCCCACCTGGACCACTCCGGCGCGCTGCCGCTCGTGCACGGCGCGTTCCCGCGGGCGCGGGTCTGGATGACCGAGCCCACGCTGGCGCTGCTCCGGATCCTGCTCCTCGACGCGATCAAGATCATGGAGCTCAAGTCGGACCGCGAGGACGAGATCCCGCTCTACCCGCTGCCCGCGGTGGAGGCGCTCCTCGGCCGCGCCGGCGCGGTGCCATGGCTCAGGCCGGTGGAGCTCTGCGGGGGCGAGCTGCGGGCGACCTTCTTCCCGGCGGGGCACGTGCTCGGCGCGTCGGCGGTGGGGATCGAGACGCCGGAGGGGAGCGTGCTCTTCACCGGCGACCTCTCGGTCACGGACCAGCTCACGGTGCCGGGGATGCCGCGGCCGCGGTTCCGGCCCGACGTGGTGGTCTGCGAGTCGACCTACGGCGCGCGGATGCACGCCTCGCGCCGCGCCGAGGAGCAGCGGCTGGCCGGGACCGTCACCGACGTGCTGCACCAGGGCGGCAAGGTCCTGATCCCGGCCTTCGCGCTCGGGCGCGCCCAGGAGGTGCTGCTGGTGCTGCGCAGGGCGCTCGCGCGCGACGACGCCCCGGCGGCGGCCCGCGTCTACGCCGACGGCATGGTCAAGGCGGTGTGCGCGATCTACGGCGCGTTTCCGGACTACCTGACGCCCGTTCTGCGCAGGCGCGCCGCGACGGAGCGCGGGCCGTTCTACACGGCCGACGGCCGGATCCAGCCGGTGGCGACGCCCGAGCAGCGCGAGGCGATCCTCGCCGGGGAGGCCTGCGTGGTGGTGGCCTCGTCGGGGATGCTCTCCGGCGGGCCGAGCACGCGCTACGCCGCGGCCCTGGCGGGATCGGAGGACGCGCTGATCGCCATCACCGGCTACCAGGACGAGGAGGCCCCCGGGCGCAGGCTGCAGGAGGCGGCCGCGGGCGGCTCGAGCGAGCTCCACGTCGACGGGCAGCGGCTGCCGGTGCGCTGCCGGGTGGAGACCTACGGCCTCTCGGCCCACGCCGACGCCAGCGAGCTGGCCGGGCTGGTGAGCTCGCTTCGCCCCGGGGACGCGGCGCTGGTGCACGGCGACCCGGAGGCCCGCGAGGCGCTGGCCCGCAGGCTGATGGAGAGCGGCGTGGCAAGGGTGCACCTGCCCGGCACCGGCGAGTGCGTCGACTTCTCGCCGCGGCCGGTGCAGCGGTCGGGGGCGAGGACGCGGGGGGTCGGCGAGGGCCGCGAGCTCGACGGCGACGGGCTCGCCCTGCTGCACCGGGCTCTCTGGGGATCGCAGCAGCGCGGCCGGACGTTCAGCGCGGCGGAGCTGGCCGAGCGCTGGTACGGCTCGGGGAACGTGCCGGTCGACCTTGGCCCCCTCGAGGCGCTGCTCTCGGCGCAGAGGCGGTGGTTCCTCCCCGACGCCAGGAGGCCCTTCCTCTACCGCTGCGTCGACCCGGAGGCGTCCGTGGCGCCCGCGCCGGCGGCGGGGGAGCCGCGGGACGCCGCCGGCCGGCTGGAGCAGAACGCCGCCCTGGCGCTCGTCGAGCGCGAGCTGGGCCCGGAGAGCGGGCTCTACCGCAAGGGGGCGGATCGCGAGCGGTGGACGCTGCGGCTCTGCTTCCACTTCCCCCTCGTGGCCGAAGAGCGCCACCGCGAGACCCTCGCCGCCGTGGCCGAGGCGTCGGGCTGGGCGGTGGAGGTCCACCCGGAGACCCACCTGGCGGCGCTCGAGCAACGGCTGCTCTCGCTCCTGGGCCCGGAGATCGCACCGTCGCGCGCGCCCTCGGTGCGGACCGACACGCGGATCGTCACGGTCAAGGTCGCCGCCCTGCCCGACGACGCGGTCACCGCGCGGGTGCAGCAGGCGCTCGAGCAGGAGACCGGCTTCGGCCTCCGCTTCGAGCTCGGGGGCGCCGCGACGCCGACGCCCCGGGCGATCTACGACGAGGCGGGGCGGATGGAGATCAACGCTGCGCTCGCCGAGGTGGACCGGGTCTTCGCCGGGCTACCGCACCGGCCCCACAAGAAGAGCAAGAAGCGCGACGCCGGGGGCGAGCTCATCGAGCTCGCGTTCATCTCGCCGGAGGTGGGGGCCCGCTACGGGGCCGCGCTGGAGGATCTCAGCTACCGGACCTCGTGGCGCATCCGCGTGGCGGACCGGGTCGACCAGCAGGCCGTGCTCCGGCTGGTGCGCGAGCTGATCCCCGAGGGCTGGCAGCTGAGCAAGGGGCCGGGGCTCGACGTCGCCGGCCGCAAGGTGCGCCTCAAGCTGCTCGCGCCGCCCGACGAGGCGGAGCGCGCCGCGGTCTCCCGGAAGCTGCGCGAGGGGGCGGGCTTCGAGCTCGACTGAGCGCGACGGATGCGCGGCAGGTGGTGATTGAAACGAGGCGCCGTCCGTGGTTGAACACAGGCGATGGCGACGAGGCGCGCGCGAAGGGGGGCGATGCAGCTCCCGCTCGATGACCGTCCGGGCGGCGAGACCCTGGTCTGCCGGCTGACGCCGGGCGGACGCGTCGACGTCCGGCCAGGCTCTGCCGGGGACGGCCCACAGCTGGCGCGCCGGACGGCGCGCGGGATCCTCGAGGCCTTCGACGCCGGCCGCGGGCCGGGGGTGCTGCACCTCGCCGCCGCCGAGCTCTCGACCGATCTCCCGCCGTCGCTCGCGTTCTGGCGCGACGTCGGGCGGGCGTTCCTCTCCCGGGCCTGCGGCGCCGTCGACCCCACCGACCCGGGGTCTGTCGTGGTCCCCGAGCCCGATCCCGATGAGCTCGCGCTCCTCGTCCAGGCCGCGCCGCCGATGCAGGGCGCCGAGCTGCTGTCGCCGGCGCTCCTCTCGGAGCTGTGGTCGGACCTGGGCGCGGCGCTCGCCGCCGCGGCCGGCGCGCACGAGGACGGCGTCCAGGGCTACCTCGGGCAGCACGGCTCGGTGTGGAACGTGGTCGGCCGCGTCTGCCTCCACCTGGCCGAGAACAAGCGCGACCTCGAGCGCCCCTTCGCCTTCATCGCGACCTACGTCCACAGGGTCTCGCGGCAGGCCCGGCCCCAGCACCTGCCGCTCGGGCGCGCGCTGGAGGACTACGCCGGGGCCCGCGACCGACAGAAGCTGCTCGCGCTGCTGGCGCCGCTCTCCCGGGCGGCGGAGCGGAGCGTGTTCCTGCGCGAGCTGATCGACTCCGGCGACGTCTACCACCCGCTGTCCTGGACGCCCGGAGAGGCGCACCGGTTCCTGTCCGGGATCGCGCTCTACGAGCAGGCCGGGCTGGTGGTGCGCACGCCCGACTGGTGGAGCGCGAGGCGCCGGCCGCGGCCGCGGGTGACCGTCACGGTCGGCGGCGAGGCGCCGTCGGCCCTGGGGATCGACGCGCTGCTGGACTTCGAGGTCAGCCTGACCCTCGACGGCGAGAAGCTGTCGCGGCGCGAGATCGAGCGGCTGCTCGCGGCGGTCGAGGGGCTGGTGCTGCTCAAGGGGCGCTGGGTCGAGGTCGACGCCGAGAGGCTCGCCGAGGTGCTCGAGCGCTGGCGGGAGCTGCAGGCCCGCGCCCGCGAGCAGGGGGTGAGCTTCGCCGAGGCGATGCGGATGCTCGCCGGCGCTCCTCTCGACGGCGACGCGGTCGATGCGGAGGACGCGCGACCGGAGTGGTCGGAGGTCGTCGCCGGACGGTGGCTCGCGGGGCGGCTGGAGGCGCTGCGCTCGCCCGCGCTGCAGGCCAGGATCGCCGCCGGCGCGGGCCTCCGCGGCGAGCTGCGGCCGTACCAGAAGACCGGGGTGCAGTGGCTCGCCACCCTG
>Ga0316577_10001229_pt1 | contig 11918 bp, 9 predicted proteins | sample S5NA_FD_203073 | JGI IMG/M metagenome (GOLD analysis project Ga0316577, IMG submission 203073) | Rhizosphere microbial communities from salt marsh grasses in Alabama, United States - S5-7_050615r2r1 | ecosystem: Host-associated > Plants > Roots > Rhizosphere | place: USA: Alabama | collected... | reverse complement strand
TTGCCGATGGCATCCTCTATGCCGACCAAGTTACAGAAGCGGATATTCGCGATCAGCGGGAACGCGTTGCTAACCTCAAGGTGCGCCTCACAGAACTCCTGGAAGAGGATGACAAAGAGATTATTCCATTCCATGCTGCGCTGAAGAATCTAAACAGCATGGCCGATGTCCTGGTTAAAAAGAGTGTCTGGATCGTTGGTGGTGATGGTTGGGCATATGACATTGGTTATGGTGGTCTCGACCATGTCCTGGCTTCCGGACGCAATGTGAATGTCCTGGTCATGGATACCGAAGTTTATTCCAATACAGGCGGACAGATGTCAAAGGCCACACCGCGTGCGGCCGTTGCTAAGTTCGCTGCCGCCGGAAAGCCCCTTCCTAAGAAAGATCTGGGCATGCTCTCGATGAGCTATGGCAACATTTATGTCGCTCGTATCGCATTTGGCGCCAATGACCGGCAAACAGTCCAGGCATTCCTGGAAGCTGAAGCGTATGACGGGCCATCCCTGATCATTGCCTACAGCCATTGTATAGCTCATGGCTACGATCTCCTCTACGGTCTGGAACAACAATCAGCCGCTGTGGAATCCGGGTATTGGCCATTGTTCCGCTTCAATCCCGAACTCGCTGAAGAAGGTAAGAACCCATTCAAACTCGATTCACGCAAGCCAAAAATCTCCTTGGAAAAATACATATATCGCGAAGGTCGCTATCGCATGCTGACCAAGAGCGATCCTGCTGCTGCCGAACGCTTACTGCAACTGGCAAAAGCGGATGTAGAAAGAACCTGGAATGAGTATGAAGAATTGGCTGCTAAGAATGGGAAGAATGGAGGCAACTAGGTAATCAAGTCATCAAAGCCTCATGGCTCTGATGATCTTGAAAACAAGGAGTTTAAAATGGACCTAAGTACAACATATCTGGGCATGAAACTGAAAAACCCCATCGTACCGTCAGCCTCGCCGCTGTCGCGTTCTGTGAGTTCGATTCGTAAGCTGGAAGATGCCGGCGCTGCGGCAGTGGTCCTCTATTCGCTGTTTGAAGAAGAACTGAATCAGGAGAGCCGCACGCTGGATCGTTATCTGACTGAAGGTACTGAGAGCTACGCAGAAGCGCTGTCCTATTTTCCGGAAGCGCCGACCTATACTGAAATCGGGCCAGATTCCTATCTGGAACATATCCACCGCGTCAAGAAGGCGGTAGATATCCCCATCATCGCCAGTTTGAACGGCGTTTCCACCGGCGGATGGGTCAAATTCGCCAAGGAAATCGAAGGAGCCGGCGCTGACGCTCTTGAGCTCAATGTCTACTATCTGCCAACGATCCTGGAATTAACAGGTGTGGAAGTTGAACAGATCTATATTGACATTTTGAAGGATGTCAAATCAGTCATTAACATCCCGGTGGCCGTTAAATTGAGCCCGTTTTTCAGTGCAACAGCCAACATGATGAAGAAACTGGTGGACAACGGAGCTGATGGTTTGGTCATGTTTAACCGTTTTTACCAGCCTGATCTGGACCTGGAAAATCTTGAGGTTACCCCTCATCTTGTATTGAGCACATCAGAGGCGATGCGTCTGCCGATGCGTTGGATCGCCATTCTTTACGGCCGTCTTAATGCCGATTTCGCTTTGACATCAGGCGCGCATACTGCTGACGATGCTCTAAAAGCCGTTGCCGCGGGCGCTTCTGTCGTCCAAATGGCAGCGGAACTACTCAAGAATGGTGCGGGTCGTATTGGCGAGGTCTTGGCTGAGATGTCAGACTGGCTTTACGAACATGAGTATGAATCACTCGATGTTCTGAAAGGCAGTTTGAGCCAGATCAATGTCAGTTTTCCGGCGGCGTTTGAGCGTGCAAACTACCTCGAAATCGTCCGTTCATATTCACCCACTTTCTAAAACGAAAAAAGGGCCGGTACAAAACACCGGCCCTTTTTTATTTCATCAACCGACCCCACCAGGGGTCCTCCAAACACAAATTTAATTCTGCAATTTAGGATTCGAGAAAATCCCTTAATACAGTATGCAAAATGCCGCCGTTTCGATAATAGGTTACTTCGACCGGCGTATCAATTCGACAAACCGTATCAAAGGTGACGACCTCGCCATTCTCTTTGACCGCTTGAACGCTGATAGTTTGGCCCGGCTCCAGATCGTCGGTTAGATTCAAGGTACTGAATACCTCAGTCCCGTCTAAACCAAGAGATGCTGCATTTTCTCCGGGTAAATACTGCAATGGTAGAACGCCCATGCCTACCAAGTTACTGCGGTGGATTCGCTCGTATGTTTCGGCAATCACCATACGCACCCCGAGTAAATAAACGCCCTTGGCCGCCCAATCTCGCGAACTGCCCATGCCATAATCTTTACCTGCCAGAACCACCAGTGGTGTCTTATCCTGGCGATATATTAAGGCAGCATCGTAAATGGGCATGACCTCATTACTGGGAAGGTAAGTTGTCCATCCACCTTCGGTCCCGGGAGCCAGCTGATTACGCATGCGGATATTTGCAAATGTGCCGCGGGTCATGACCCGATCATTACCACGGCGCGAACCGTAGGTATTAAAATCCATAGGTTCGACGCCATTCTCACGCAAGTACTGAGCCGCCGGGCTGCCCGCAGCTATGGAACCGGCCGGTGAAATATGATCCGTGGTAATGGAATCACCCGCCTTTACCAAAACCCGGGCGTCTACGATGTTGCTGATAGGATCGATTTCCCTGTTGAGTTCAGTAAAGAATGGTGGTTCTTGAATATAGGTTGAAGCATCATCCCATTCATAAATATCGCCGCCGCTTACCGGTATCTCGTTCCAGGTCTCGTTTCCATCCCAGACGTTTCCATACTGCTGATTGAACATATCCGGCGTCAGAGAGGAAGACATGGCCTGCTGTATCTCGGCATTATCAGGCCAGATGTCGCGGAGATAAACCGCAACGCCGTCTTTATCATGACCAATCGGTTCGCTGGTCAGATCGATATCCGTCGACCCCGCCAGCGCGTAAGCAACTACCAGAGGCGGCGAGGCAAGGTAATTCGTTCGGGTTAGGGCATGAACGCGCCCTTCAAAGTTGCGATTACCGCTTAAGACCGAAGAAACTACCAGATCGCCTTCCATGATTGCCGAAGCGACTTCTTCAGGTAGAGGACCGGAATTTCCGATGCAGGTCGTACAACCAAATCCAACAATATAGAAGCCAAGCGCCTCCAGATAGGGCAGTAGGCCAGATTTTGTGAGGTAATCTTCGACGACGCGCGATCCAGGAGCCAGACTTGTCTTCACATAGGAGGGAACGGTCAGGCCTCTTTCGACAGCCTTCTTAGCCAGAAGCCCCGCGCCGAGCATGACACTGGGGTTTGACGTATTCGTGCAGCTGGTGATGGCCGCGATAACAACCGTGCCATGACCGATTGTCACATCCTGGCCATTAGAAATAACGGCCGTGCGCTCTAACTCTTCCGGCTGCAAGCCAATGCCTTGTGGACCAACAGGAGCCAACAAGGTTTTGCGGTATGTTTCTTTCATTTCCGACAGAGTTATGCGATCCTGCGGCCGTTTTGGCCCGGCGAGGCTGGATTCGACCGTGGAAAGATCGAGAGTAACCACATCGGTATACTCCGGTTCTACCATATCATCCGTTCGGAAAAGACCCTGCGCCTTTGTATAACGCTCGACCAGATCAACAAGTTCATCCGGGCGGCCTGTTCCGCGCATATAGCGCAGCGTTTCGTCATCGACGGGGAAGAAGCCAACCGTTGCACCATATTCAGGACACATATTGGCGATTGTCGCCCGGTCAGCAAGGGACATTGAACTCAAACCACTGCCAAAAAACTCGACGAATTTTCCGACAACACCTTTTTGACGCAAAAGCTGCGTCACAGCCAGCACGAGATCCGTCGCCGTAGCGCCTTCTTTAAGCTGGTTGGTCAGCTTCACACCAATTACTTCAGGAGTCAGCATATAGATTGGCTGGCCAAGCATGACGGCTTCAGCCTCAATACCGCCAACACCCCAGGCAAGCACACCCAGACCATTGATCATTGTCGTATGTGAATCTGTACCCACCAAACTGTCAGGAAAAGCAACCAGGTCATCTCCCTCAGGCGCTGTCATAACAACCTGTCCTAGATATTCAAGATTTACCTGATGAACAATACCGGTAGCGGGAGGAACAACCCTGAAGTTTTCAAAAGCCTCTTTACCCCATTTAAGAAACTCATAGCGTTCGCGATTTCGCTCAAATTCTCGCTCCGCATTGTACATAAGGGCAAATAGGGAACCAAAACGATCCACCTGGACCGAATGGTCGATCACGAGGTCAACCGGTACACGTGGGTTGATCTTCCCCGGATCGCCGCCCAACCGGGCCATTGCCGAGCGTAAGGCAGCAAGGTCAACCACGGCCGGCACTCCTGTAAAGTCCTGGAGAATAACGCGGCCGGGTTTGAACGGCAGCTCAACTTTCACCGGATTTTTTGCCGACCAACCGGCCAGTTGGATAACGTCCTCCGGCATCACGATTTGATTATCACAATTCCGTAAAAGCGCTTCCAGAAGCACTCGAATTGAGAAGGGAAGGCGTTCAATCTGGCCATACTGTGCCAGTTTATCTAAACGGTAATACTGAAGGTCGGAACCAGGCAGGGTGGCTCGAGTTCCAAAATGGTCTGAGACATGATTCATGGTGTACCTCACTTTTTTGTCCGCTTGCTTATAGGAATGGTTATTATAGCCTAGTCTAAAAATGCCCAAAATACTGCATGGGTCTTCATGATCTTCGCTAACCTTGCCTAAAGAGAACCATATAGGAATTGCTATAGACTCCTTCAATCCGTATACTGTGTTAACAAATTGTTAACAAGAACCAGGTGATATGAGTAATGCCCTCGCCATCTTAGGAATTAGCGCCATAGGTTTCGGACTTCTTACCGGCTTTCACAACAGTGCCAACATCGTCGCCACACCGATAGCTTCCCGGGCGATCAAACCAAGGCAAATTTTATTGCTGGCAGCAGCAGGTTCGTTTATAGGTCCATTTCTGTTTGGTTTGGCGGTAGCCGAGGCGATCGGCACCGGTATTACCGATCCGCAAAATATCACCCTGGCGATCGTAATCGCAGGAACCTTATCGGCCGTGTTATGGGGATTGTTCACCTGGTGGCGAGGTATTCCCTCAAGTTCGTCCCATGCCTTAATTGGCGGTCTTGTTGGCGCTATCATCGTCGCCGAAGGTTTTCAAGCGATCTACCTCTCCGGATTAATGAGGATCGGAATCGCGCTGCTGATTTCTCCGCTTCTCGGACTGGTAATGGGGTATCTGGTCATGAAAACAACCATCGCCTTTGCCCGCGGCGCCACACCGAGGATCAACACCTTTTTTAAACATTCTCAGCTCTTCTCATCATTTGGCCTGGCACTTACCTTCGGCACCAATGATGCACAAAAAACAATGGGCATCATCACCCTGGGATTGGTTGCCAGCGGTCTTATTCCCGATTTTGTCATCCCCAACTGGGCTGTTCTACTCAGTGCCTTATCCGTTTCCGTGGGTGTAGCGCTCGGTGGCAGAAGGCTGATCAGTACACTAGGGTATCGAATTGTGCGCATTCGTCCTGTTCATGGCTTCGTTTCGCAAGTATCTGCGGCACTCGTCGTATTGGGGGCTTCACTTTCCGGCGGTCCGGTCAGTACCACGCAAGTTATCAGCGCTTCAATCATGGGCGCAGGATCAGCGGAACGCGTATCAAAAGTGCATTGGGACATCGGTTACCAAATGCTGGTGGCATGGCTATTAACAGTACCGGTCTCCGGTATCCTGGCAGCCATTCTCTATTTTCCTTTAAACTGGCTGCTTAATCTGTAGCGGGAGAAATCGTAATGGAATGGATTAGAAATTTTTTCCAACCCCGACAAAATGTATTTCACAAATTATTGATTCAACAGGGCGAATGCGCTATTTCCGGCGTTGAAGCGCTACAAAAATATCTCAAGAATCCCGGGGAAAAGCGCGGCGAAAAAGCCAAGCAAACGGAAAAAGAAGCCGATGAAGTACAGCGAATCCTTATCCATGAGCTGGAGGACACCTTTGTAACACCCCTAGATCGTGAAGATATCTTCGCCATGTCACAAGCCTTAGACAATTTCATCGATTATGTGTATGACACGGTTAATGAACTGGAAGTATTTGATCTCACGCCTTCTGAATCGATGAAAACAATTGCCGACTTGCTGCTAGAAATGGCCCATGAACTTCACCTGGCTATGCAGCGGCTCATGGACCATCCACGGGTTGCTGGACAGCATGCCCGAAAGATTAAGGGGATCGAAAAGGATATCGAAAAGGCTTACCGTGAAAACCTCTCCCACTTGTTTTCCGGGCCGGAGGAAGTCTCCTACTTAATGGAAGCTCTGAAAGCGAGGGAGGTGATGCATCATATGGTGCATGCCTCAGACCAGGGCGATCGCGCGGCGGACATTATCCTGGATATCGGCATTAAATGGTATTAGAAATTTCACAGGCCGCTTCGATTTTGCAGTCGAGCGCAAGCAATAAGGTTGGTGATTGGGAGCGCAAGGTATCGTTTTAACAATTACTGAGGTAATGCTAAAATGTCGTGACTTGATTTCTATGGAGCTGATAATTCGCCAGATAACCAAACCGGCAGGATGCAATAATGGATTTGAAACCATCGTTTAAGAACCGCCTGATCGTGTCTTTTTTGGTACTAATTTTAGTTGGTGCCGGGCTTGCTTATTGGTTTGGAGAGACATGGCTGAGGCGAATTCTTCTTTACCTTTCAACGGCCGTTTGGGCCAGGAACCTAGTCAGCGCATTTCCCCTGGCCAAAAGAGTATCTGAGCGATTTGTTGCCGGCGAGACCATAGATGATGTCATACGGGTTGCACAATCTCTAAACGAGCGCGGTATGCATGTAACGCTTGACTATTTAGGAGAAAGCGTCTCGACAATCGATGAAGCAAATGCGGCACGAGATGAAATCTTGCGCCTGCTTGACCGCATCAATCAAGAAAAACCTGATGCGACCGTCTCGGTCAAGCTCAGCCAGTTAGGGCTCAAACTTCACCCGGATCAAACATATAAGAATATCCGGGCCATAGTTGCCAGAGCCAAAGAATACAATAATCGCGTGCGGATCGATATGGAAGATAGTTCCGTGGTTGATATCACGCTGGATATTTTCCGTCGACTACGTGAAGAGGATAAATTTGATAATGTGGGCATTGTCGTCCAATCCTACCTCTACCGCACTGAAGAAGATGTTAAAGAACTCATCGAATCAGGGGCAAATGTACGCTTATGCAAGGGCGCTTACATGGAACCGGCCGAGGTTGCCTATCCATTAAAAAAAGACGTTGATGATAATTATGTGCGCCTGACGCGGATGATGCTCGATGATGGGGCACGCCAAAACGGTGTCTATTTAGGTGTGGCAACCCACGATGAGCAGATTATTCGCGCGGCGAAGGATTATTCACAGGCGAAGGGAATCCGTCCCGATGAATTTGAATTCCAGATGCTTTATGGCATCAGGCGTGAATTACAGGATGATTTAGTCGCTCAAGGGTATCAGGTACGTATTTACGTCCCATACGGAACAGCCTGGTATCCCTACTTCGTACGCAGGCTCGCGGAACGCCCGGCGAATCTGTGGTTTTTCTTGAGTAATCTTCTCCGGCAATAAAGACAAGATCACGCCGGAGCGGTATGGCGCTAAGAGCAGCCTAAACAAACTAAATTGGAGATTTTAATTTGACGACGATTGAAACAGTAAAAGAAATTGAAGGCGTGCAAATCGCTCGACTGAAGGCTTATGCAGATGATCGTGGCCAATTTATGGAAACATTTCGCAAAGAATGGTTTCCCCAACGATCCTGGGAGCGCATGCAGTGCAACCGCTCAGATTCCCGCAAAAATGTCCTGAGAGGTTTACATTACCATCACCATCAAATTGATTACTGGTATGCCATGAACGGCCGACTGCGGGCCGCATTAGTCGATATTCGAAAAAATTCCCCAACCTTCCTCAACACATTTATGATCGAAATGGGTGACGAGAATGAGATTGGTTTGTTTATACCCAGCGGCGTAGCCCATGGATTTGTCGCGCTGACCGATGCGACATTGACCTACATTGTGGACAATTATTTCAATGGTGGCATTGATGAAAACGGTGTCGCCTGGAATGATCCGGCATTCGACCTGGATTGGGGCAGTTCAAATATACGGATCTCCGAACGGGACAATACGAATCCACAACTCGAAGAAATAGCTGACGAAGATTTACCTGTTTTATAATCCTTGTCAATTAATAACACGTTCCCAAAGAGGGGGTCCCAAAATAAGCAGGCCAACGATGACGGCCGCGCAAGCGCTTACGAGCACGGCTCCAGCAGCGACATCTTTGGCTATCTTGGCCAGCGGGTGATATTCGGGGGAAACGAGGTCGATGACAGCTTCCAACGCGCTGTTCAAAAATTCGGCCGTCCATACAAACGCAATTGTCAGGGTTAATATTGCCCATTCGATGCGTGACAAACCAAGCCAAAAGACCAGAATGACAACCGCAATTGTGGCGACGGCGTGAATCCAGGCATTTGGCTGGGAGCGCAAGACATAGACCCAGCCTGCAAACGCATATCGAAAGCTTAAGGCCCGCCTGGTCAACTCATTTTGCTTGCGATCCGGCATTGTTGGCTATCAGCTGCCCTCAGTCGGTTGGACATGGCTTAGCTGCAGTCCATCCAACAATTCCCGTTGCACAACCCACATCTCATTTTTTGAATCTTCTGTATTATGATCATAACCGAGCAAATGCAAGATGCCGTGAATGGTTAAGAGCTGCAGTTCGGCCGTTGTACTATGCCCCTGCGCCTCAGCCTGGCGGCCGGCATAAGGAACGGAAATTGCAATATCACCAAGGTATGGGGGTTGGTCATCCATCAGCGCTTCTTCTTCACCAAAGGGAAAACTAAGCACATCTGTAGATTTATCCTCCGCGCGAAATTGGCGATTCAAAGAGCGCATCGTGCGATCGTCGGTCAACAAAATCGTGAGCATGGCGGACGTTATTCGCTCGTTTTCCAGCGCTGCCTCTGCCGCGACTTTCAATGCATCTTCGATCCCGGCAGGTGATTCTAAATCTTGTTGAATATCCAGCGTGATTGTCATTGTCCCGGTCTAATCTGAGGATATTTCTTGCGGATAAAGGACTTCGGCCTTCTCTTGATTACCTGCTACCAGAACCTCGGGAGCAGACGGTTCAGGAAGCGCGCCAACGGCGGTCTGAGGGGCGTCAATGCGTTCATTACCGGGATAGCGTACCCGAACATGAAAGCGTCCCTTTAACGTATCGATGAAGGAGGAGCGGATAATTTCGATATCACCGAGTGTCAGGCCGGAATTTTTCAACTGACCTTCCATCACATCATCATCAACAATGGTATTGACCAGCTTCTCGATCGCCTGCGGCGTATCTGGGCGCAAGGCACTGGATGTCGCCTCAATTGCATCAGCCATCATGACAATGCCGCATTCGCGCGTATGTGGTAATGGCCCTGGATAGCGGAACTTTTCGGCGTCGACCTCGTCCGCTTTCTCACCCGCCTGCATGCGAGCTTTATGGTAAAAACCCTTTACAATCCTTGTCCCATGATGCTCAGCGATGAAGTCTTTAATGCGGTTGGGAAGCCGGAAACGTTTAGCCAGTTCAAGACCATCCGGCACATGATTGATGATAATACGCGCGCTCGTATAAGGATCTAGCGAATCGTGTGGATTGACGCCTTCTTGATTCTCGGTGAAGAATGCCGGACGGTTCATCTTGCCAATATCGTGATAGAAGGCGCCAACGCGGACAAGGGTACTATTGGCATTGACACGTTCCGCCGCCTGTTCGGCCAGATTGGCGACCATGATACTGTGATGGTAGGTTCCCGGCGCACGGCGAAGTAATTCCTGCAGGAGAGGATGGTCGAGTCTTGAAAGATCTTGCAGTTGGACAGTAGTAATGATTCCAAACGCACTACCTAAGACGAAGAAACCAACCAGGGTCACCGCGGCGGAAAGCAGTCCGTTCCCCAATGCATAAACCGCCTGGGTTAGAAAATCGACCGGCTCAAAGATTTGGGAAAGTGTGAAAATTAACAAGACAGCAACTTGACCGAGTACGGCCAGTAAACCCGCCCTGAAATAGCTGATAATCCGTTGTGAATCTCTTAAAGTGAGAATGGCTATCAAACCCCCAACGGCCGTATAAACGGCCAATAACAACGAATTTGGAGCCGATATACCGAATATTGCGGCAACGATTACGGTGATCAGGATGGAAAATCGTAATTCAAAAACAACGGCGAGAAGCATCGACAGCGCTGCCAACGGAAAGAGCAGCGGCCAATTACCTGTTGTTGAGGCCATCAGCCGGGCAGCCAAGGTGAATATCAAAATCAAACCGGTTAATACGGCCAGGTAACGGGAACTGTTTTGTTCAACAGTATGGTATTTCTGCCAATAGAGGCCGATCAGGACGACCGATAAGAGGGAAATCAGGAAGGCGCTTAATAAAACGCGCCAATCAAATTCCTGTCGAAGGAGACCAAGCTGGCCCATCAGCTCGTAATCCTCTTCAGTCACGATCTCACCCGCGCGGACGATGCGTTGATCTTTGGCCACGCTGCGCGTCACCGGCTGGACAGCTTCGGCGGCCTGGTCGCGGGCGGCGGAGGTTGCCTCTTCATCCGGAAATACCGTAGGAGCAATAAACTGCCAGGCCATATTGGTCACGACATTACTTTGCGCCTGTGTCAACCCCAAACTGGCCTGACGGCGGGCTATACGTTGAAAGTCGCCAAGCTGGTCTTCGCGAATCTCCTCACGCATTAAGTCATCAACAATGCGTGTAATTTCCGAGTTAACGGTATTAAATTCAGCCTGGCTAAAGGCTATGAGATCGGCGGCAACTTCCTCGCTGATTTCCAAGCCATTGATGCTCTGGATGTATGCTATTTTATCTTCAGTCGTGGCCAGGGGATCATTACGAACAGTCTCTATAAAAGAAAAGATGGCGTTGGCTTGTTCAAGCTGTTCTCGACCAATACCGGAATCCAGCGGGGTATAAATCCCAGTAACTGAATTTCGGGCCTGTTCGCGAGCTTTCTCAGTTAGAACAGTACTTATATACGAATAAAATGTGGGAGCAAAGACATCATCCGGGGCTGGTTCACCGACCACGACATTAACCTGGGATGTCCACACCAGGTTAAAAGAAAGGATGAGTGTCATGCCGAGCGTGAGGATACTCGCAAATACGAGAAGGCGAAACCCTCGAAAAGTCTCGCGCAGCTGCTGACGTGTAGCTGGAAGTGCTTCCATTGTCAAAGAATGTCTGGTACCTGCCGGATAATTATAAAGAACCGGTGTAATCAGGCCCTATACAATTACGATGAATGTAATATAGTTTGCAGAAGTTCACGTACTACTTCGTTAACCAAACGGCCGTCTGCTTTGTCCTTTACCAGGGGCATCAAACGACCCATAACTTTTCCTGTATCTTGCGGACCTGCCGCCCCTACTTCGGCTATGACCTTTTCAGCTAATTCGGTAATTTCTTCACGGTCCATTTGGGCCGGGAGATAGGTTTCAATCAAGTCGAGCTGAGCTTTTTCTTCGTATACAAGGTCTTCCCGTCTGGCGGCTTCATAGTCGGCAATACTTTCGCGCCTTTGTTTTGCCTGCTTATTGAGGACAGCTAAAACCTCAGCATCAGTCAGATCGTCTTTTTGTTCATCTATCTCAACCTGCTTAATTGCCGCTAACAGGAGGCGAAGCGTGTCCCGTTTTTCTTTATCGCCGACCCGCATAGCGTCGGCCGTATCAATACGTAATTGTTCTT
>Ga0316577_10001228_pt1 | contig 11926 bp, 10 predicted proteins | sample S5NA_FD_203073 | JGI IMG/M metagenome (GOLD analysis project Ga0316577, IMG submission 203073) | Rhizosphere microbial communities from salt marsh grasses in Alabama, United States - S5-7_050615r2r1 | ecosystem: Host-associated > Plants > Roots > Rhizosphere | place: USA: Alabama | collected... | reverse complement strand
CTGCTGTTCGGTTCCGGCCTGCTCGCGGTGGTTGTGGTCATCCTGGTCGCCGTCAAGCGGCGGCGACCGGGTCGGGATGTTGTGAGCGCGTAGCCCGTTCCATGCGGTATGGACAGGGAAGAGGGAGGGTAGGATGTTGAAACTCAGAGCCTTTGGTCTGTTGCCTTTGCTGGTCGCGCTCCTGGCTACCTGGGGCATGGTGCGGCCAGCGTCGTGTGGATCGCAGGCACCCGTGTCGAATGCGTGCAACGATCCAGCCATTCGCCACTGCACAGTCCTCACCGTTTCTCAGGGCAACCGGGTATTCTTTGGTGGAAACGACGACTATTTCAATCGAGACAGCACCTACTGGGTCAGCTCGAGGCATGCCAGCCGCTACGGTGTGATCTTTTTCGGGAAACCGGACAATGTTCAACAGGGTTTCAACGAGAAGGGGCTGGCCTACGATGCCAACGGTGTATCCGAAGCGCCGGTGACTTTACATCCTGGACGCAAACCTGTTTACGGTGGCTATAGCAGCTACCCCATCCAGATCCTGCAGGAGTGTGCGACGGTCGAGGAGGTCATCGCCTGGGTGCAGGATCACCAGTGGCATCAAGTGATGCACGACCAACTCCATTTCGCCGACGCCACTGGAGACGCCGTCGTGATCAGCGCCGGGCGTGATGGCCAGGTCGCGTTTACCCGCAAACCGGCCGGAGATGGCTTTCTGATCTCCACCAACTTTAACCTGGCCAACCTGCCCACTCTGAGGCGAAACCCCTGCTGGCGCTACCGCCGCGCCGAGGAGATGTTGGGCAAGATCTTGGGCCAGGACGAGCTCACGGCCGAGCGCGTGGCCTCGATCATGGAGGCGGTGCACGTCGAGGGCCCCAGCGGCTGGACGATCTATTCGCTGGTCGCCGACCTGAGGCAGCGCCTCGTCTACGTCTACTTTATGTTCCAGTATGACGCGCCTATCGTCCTCAGTATCGATGAGGAGCTCGCTACGCCTCAGTCCTCTCGTCCTTTGAGTGAACTCTTTCCCGAGGAGACGCAACAGCGGGCCGACCAGGCTTACGAACGACTCGTGGCGCGATCGGCTCGCTGCGACCTGGCAGGCTTTGTCTGGCTGGGAACCGTTGCCCTGTCCCTAGCCGCCCTGCTTCTCCTGACCAGGACGAGGGGCCGGAGTCTGGCCTTCTGGCTGCCGGTGGTGGCCGTGCTTGGACCGGCTGGCCTGCTGGGTTGGCTGATCGTCACGCGGGGCCGCCGGCCGCGCGCCCTGGTGGAAACCGTGGGGGACCTGGCTCCTTGCGTCGCCGGGACCGTGGCGGCGCTGTTCCCACTCGCCTTCGTGCCAGCAATCGGCCAGAACAGCGGGCTACTCCTTGCGCTCTATGGTCTCCCCCTGATCATCGGGCTGTTCCTCTACCAGGCACCGCTGCTGGCCTGGGCGACGGGCTCCAATTACGCGCGCACCGTTCTGCGCCGCCTGCCCGCCGTGCTGGTCTCGACGAACCTGGCTCTCGCCGGACTCCTGGCCATCGGCCTGCCCCTGATCGACCGGCATGCCAACTACTGCGGCCTCAGCAGCTTTACCCTCCTCCAGTGGTGGCCCATCGCCGTCCTGGGGGCTCTGGTGGGTGGGCTGTTGCTCTATGTCTACCACGCCTGGGCCATCCACCGTGGCACTGCCACCGGCACTGCCGCTTGGTCGGCACTGCTGTGGGGCACTGCTGATGCCGGCGATGCCCCGACGACGGCTTCCTATCCGAGCTGGCGCCGGCTGTGGCTCTGGCTCGTGCTGAGCTATCTGCTCCTGGCCGCTGGGATCGTATTGGGCGTCATGGGCACATCCCCGGCCTGAGCTTGGGTAGCCTGCTTCTACCGCCCAGCCCTGCATGGCTGTACACACGCTGCAAGGCGCCTGCACTTTGACAGCACGGCTGGTGGTGCCTCCGAGGCAGACAGACGAAAAGCGTCCTAGAGAGGACAGGCGACTGGGCATGGACGCTCGCCACTCCCTGGAGGGCGCTACGGCGGGCGCTCCTCCTCAGCCTTAGCGACCAGCACCGGGATGGGGGCGTGGGCGAGGACGCGGTGGCCTACACTGCCCAGGAACAGGCTGGCCAGCGGACCATGGCCCCGGCTACCCATCACGATCAGATCGCACTGGCGGACCTGGGCCACGTTGAGGATGGCGTCGGCCGCAGGCCCTTCCAGGAGTTCGACGGTGACGTCCACCCCCGCCTCTTGAAGCTGCCTGGCTGCCTCGTGGGCCACCTGCTCTCCTGCGGCGATGTGACGGCTCAGCACCCGGCCTCCGGTGGGATCTCCCAGGTAGGTTGGCACCGGCTCAAAGGCATGGACGACGAATATCTGAGCATTATCCCGGAGGGCCAGGCTGCGCGCATACACCAGGGCCTGCCCAGCGTCGGGTGAACCATCGGTGGCTAGCAGAATCCTTTTGAACATGGAGTCATACCTCCTAACTGTTTCCTCTTCGTTGAGACTTGGGCAGGTCGGCTGGATTTGCCTCGATCATCCGCCTACAACCTACCTGCGATCCGGCCGCGTGAACGATATGATGGGATGTCACGGCGCCCGCACGAGCAAGATTGGAGTGCTGCCCGCCCGCAGAACCCGATCGGCGACACTGCCCAATGCCCATCGTGCCAGGCCCGTCCGGCCGTGGGTGCACATGGCGATCAGATCTATGCGATTGGTCTCGGCATACTCGAGAATGCAATTGGCTACCGGGCCGATCGAGGTGGCCGTCGCCACATCGAGCCCCTGCTGCTTCAGGCGGCCCGCGACAGCGCTGAGGTACGCCTGGGCATCTTCCTCTGCCATGTCGAGCACACCCAGAATGGGCAAGGACCATTCGCCCGTCATCCAGCCGGACACCTGGGCAATTGGTATCTGGAAGAGGATCACCTGACTGCTCATCGCCAGAGCGGCTGTGGTCACTGTGGGCAGGATCTGTTCGGCCATGGGAGAACCATCCAGCGGCACCAGGATCCGCCGGCATCGCGCCGGCTTCTGCCAGTCGCTGGCAAGCTCCTGCTCGCCGGCGCGCACAAGTAGCAGCGGCACCTGGGCTGCCTGCAGCACGCGCTCGGCCACACTGCCATGCGTCCAGCGCTTGATGCCACTGTAGCCGTGGGTGGCCATGACGATCTGGTCGATGTTTTCCTCCCTGGCATAGTCCAGGATCGCCTCTGCTGCCGGCTCCCGGCGCACAGCGGGACGCGCCTTCAGGCCGGCATCCTTCAGTTGCCCAACCAGCCCAGCCACATAGTCATTGGCTTCCACTGCCAATTGAGCCAGGGTCGCATTCACCTCGGCGGTGGACTCGTCCAGCACCGCCAGGACGTCGGACGGAATCCAGATGGCACGCAGCAGAACCAGCTCGGCCGGCAGTCCCCGCGCCAGGGTCATGGCACAGGAGAGCGCCTGCTCGGCCAGCGAGGAGCCATCCAACGGAACCAGAATCCGGGTGGCCATGTCGTTTCCCCCTTTCGTGTTGTTGCCTTCAACTGAACCTTCGAAGACCTGGATCCCTCCGGCTTGTCTCACAAGACAAAGCCCGCCGGTAGGATTCACCCCGGCGGGCTGATGGTCGATGCTGCTGTTTGCCAGGGTGGCTGTCCCGAACCCCTGGGCCGCGGCCCCGGACTGGATCGCGTCACGAGGCCCTATTTCTCTACTCATAGTATACCATACTTCTGCTTCGAAAGGAAGACTCTTGCGCGCCATTTTCCAAATATTTCGTGGATTTCGCATCCGTGCCCTGGACTTTTTCCCTCCCAATGCTTGGGCGAGATAGGTAGCAGCCAACTGCCAGCGCGCTGCGCCATGCGGCTTGCGGAACGGCATTGGGACTGCCCGTGGCAGGTACCCCAGGCCAATCCGACCTTCGCCTGCATCTTGTCGCCACCTTGTTGGTTGCCAAGCCCAGGCCAGCAGCAGGGTTGGCCATTGTGACCAGCACGACTTCAAGGGTGCCGGGTGCCATCATTTCCTTGCTCCCCCACGTCTGCCTTCTACCCTATGGCTTGACCGAGGATCACATACTTGGTATAATAGCGTCGTCGAATCGAAGTACCTGAGTAAGGGGCTCCAATGGCACCTTGACATGCGCTCGCTACGTTGGTCTAGTCGTAGCTGGTCAACAGAGGAGGTGGAACAATGGCTGTTTGGGACCAAGTGCGATCCTGGTGGCGTTCTCTCTTTCCGCCGGCTGAGGAGCCAGAACCAGCGTCGGCCCTCCGTCCTCGTGTCCTGTTGATCACCTTCAACCCGGTGATCGGCTCTGAGGGGGGCCAAAAGCTCACCCAAGTGCTGGGCTGGCGTGACGTAGACGAGCTGTGCCGAGAATACATTGCTGACCTCCGCGAGTGCAGCAAGGGATTTCTCGACTACCAGATCGTCCAGCAGATCGAGGTCGACGCCTGGCCGGTCAAGGTGGATGGGTTTCGCTATGACGAGCATAGCTTCCTGCGATCTTGGCGCACCAAGCGTGAGTTTCACCAGCCAGACGCGGTGGATTATGAGGCCATCATCGACGAGTTCGATCTGCTGCAGCGGGTCAACTCGGGGCAGATCGACGAGGTGTGGCTGTTTGCCTTCCCCTACGCCGGGTTCTATGAGTCGATCATGATCGGCCCCGGCGCCTTCTGGTGCAATGCACCCGAAATGCCCCGCACCGACGTCTCGCGCCGCTTTGTGATCATGGGCTTTAACTACGAGCGCGGCGTCGGTCCCATGCTGGAGGCCTTTGGACACCGCGTCGAGTCGATCTTGAAGCATACCTGGCGCCGTCAGCGGGGGGAGGACAACCTGTGGGAGCGGTTCATCCTCTACGACAAGAAGGCACCGGGAAAGGCCAATTGTGGTTGGATGCATTATGCGCCCAACAGCGAGACCGACTATGACTGGGGCAACAAGACCAAGGTGCTCAGCAATTGTGACGACTGGCTGAACTTTCCCAGTTTCAAGGGGCTCGTTCGCCAGGTGGATTGCTCCGACTGGGGCAACGGTGATATGCGTGCCCACCACAAGTGGTGGTACGAGCGCCTGCCCAACGCCCCTGGCCATACGCGGGGCATCTCCAACAACTGGTGGTGGTATGGGGTAGACCCCAACGCAGTCGTATAGGTACAGAACCCGGCAGTCCGGCTTCCTGGAAGGGTGGCAACCCGCTAAAGATCCTATCCACGCCGCGCAGGGCCCATTGCCTCGGCTGCGATTCGTGCATGCTGGCCTGCGCACGCATGGTCTACCAGAGTTTCGCGCCCCACAAGAGTGCCAGCCAGATCCGCAGCCGGAGGGATGGGCCGCATGGTGGCCAATATCTGCAAATGCGCTCGCCCCAGCACAGGCACAGGTCTCAACGCCCTGATCCGATGTCCAATCCCCCACATCGCTTTTGTTTCCCGAAAGAAGGGGTACGCACGGCCGGGACACTGGCACAGTGACACAGTAAGCCAATCGGCTTGGCCTACTGTCGACAAATGCGCTTGCCCAAAAGGCTCGAGAAAAGCGCATTGACGTGCCTGCGGAATTCCGATATAATACAGGGGTCCCTCGGGCACCGTGGGCCAGGAGGGACCTTCCCATGAGCAGGTGGATGGGAGAAAGGAGCATCTGGCGGATGTCGACCAAGAGGCTACCCCCAACCCTGGTGTTGGCTTTTCTGCTGCTGGCCGTCCTGGGGGCCGGCATAGCCGTCACGGCCCAATCCCCCTCGCGCGCGATGGAGGGGGAGCTGCCCACCTCGATCCTGCAACGGGAACGGCTGGCCAAGGCCCAACCGGATGAATGCTTCAACGGCATCGGCCTGCCCTATAGCGGCACCGTGCCGGCCTGCGAATCGGGCATGCCTAAGGTCAACCAGTCCTACGTCTGGGGGCTGGCCAAGGCGGGCGACGACCTCTGGTTCGGCACCGGCCCCAACATCCACTGCCTGGTCTTTAGCGGCTTTTTGGGGATCACCACGCCCATTCAGACCGCATCCTACGTCTGCGAGTTCGGCGAGAGCCAATACTCGCCGCCTCTGCCGCCGGCGGGCGGGGACTGGCGGCCGCCTGATCTGTTCCGCTATGATACCGAGGGTGGCACCCTCACCGAGGTCACCCCCGTCGATCCCCGTGTCAATCTCACCTCAGGCATCCGCTCGGCGGGTGCCCACGACGGTGTCGTACTGCTTGGCGGGCCGGGCCTGCTGGGCGGCATCAACCTCTTTGCCTTTGACGCCCAGACCGACGCCTACCTGGGCTCGACCACTCTCCTGGCCTATAGCAATATCCGCAAGTGGCTGGTCGTGGAGGGCGTACTCTATGCCGGCGTGCGCAGCGCGCTGGACGGAGGCGGGCGCGTGCTCCGCTGGACGGGCAATGTGGCCAAACCCTTCCAATTCGAGGTCGTCGGCACCCTGGGCAGCGAGCCGGCCGAACTGGCCCTGCACGAGGGCCGCCTCTTTGTCAGCACCTGGCCCAACCTGACCGCCGACCCCATCGAGAGCGCCAGCCTCTACATGAGCCCGCCCATCCCCCCGGATGGGCTGACCGGCGCGGACGCCGGTGGCTGGCAGCGGGTCTGGCAGGCCGAAGACTATGAGCCCGACCCGGTGACAGCCGCCACCTACGGTGGGGGCGCCCTTCATTCCTTTGACGGCCATCTCTACTGGGGCACCATGCACGTTCCCTTCCTGGCGGCCTTTGCCCATTTCAGCGTCTATGGCACACCGGCCAATGCCGCCGAGGCGGTGGTGTCCATCCTGAACAGCCATCGGGCGATCAGCATCTTTCGTGGTCAGGGCTTTGGCACCCCGGACCAGGAGATCGAACTGCTCTACGGCTCGCGGCTGCTCTTCAGCTACCTGCCCCAGATCGGCCTGTGGGCGCCCGTACCCAACAACATGGGGTCGGGCGGCCTGGGCATGGCGCCGCTGTGGGGTCCGGCCGGCTTTGATAACTATTACAACAACTATACCTGGACCATGGACGAATATGCGGGCCAGCTCTACGTCGGCACCATGGACGACAGTTACCTGATCGAAGAAGGGCTGCCGCTGATCCTGGCCGCTCTGGGCCTGCCTCCCGACACACCGATCCCCATGCCCGAGGCCACCCATGGGGCCGATCTCTACCGCTTTCCCAGCGCAGCGTCCCCGGCTCTGGCTGAGAGCTTGAACGGCGTCGGCAACCCCAGCACCTACGGCGTGCGGACCATGATCGCCGACGATGCCCTCTACTTGGGGATGGCCAACCCGATGAACCTGCTGACCGATCCACTGGACGACAAGCCAGAGGGAGGGTGGGAGCTGCTGCGCCTGATGGCACCGGAGCCCTGGAGGGTGTACCTGCCGCTGGTTGCCCGTTAAGGTAGGGTCGCTGGCCCGGCGGAAGCCTGGATGGGAGGAGAAGGCCTGATGGAGACCGAGAGCATTGAGGCATACATGGGCCGGTTTGACGCGCAGCTTGCCAGCTACATTCCGCCCCGGCACGCGTGGACCCCGATCGTGGTCAACGGCCTGATCATGCTGGTGCCCATCGGCGCGCTTCTCCTCTTGAACCCCTACGAGACCAAGACGCAAGAATTGGAGGAGATTGAGATCCGCCGCTAGCGTGGGTTGGAGAGGCTGCGATGCTGCGCCGTGTCTGGTCGGTCATGCAAAAAGAATTCATCCACATCGTGCGGGATCGACGAACGCTGCTCATCCTGATCGGCATGCCCATGATCCAATTGCTCCTCTTCGGCTACGCCATCAACATGAACGTGGATCACATCCCCACCATGGTCGTCGATCAGAGCCTCGATTCGGCCAGCCACGCTTATCTCGATGCCCTGGTGACTTCCAGCTTTTTCGACCTGATCGCCTATCTGCCCAGCCAGGCTGACTTGATCGATGCCATCGACGAGGGTCGCGCCCAGGCCGGGATTGTGATCCCGGCCGGTTTTGCTGCCGATGTCGAGCGGGGCCAGGCCCAGGTCCTCCTCCTGGTGGATGGTGCCGATTTTTTCACCTCCGTATCCGCCTACAACGCGGCGTCCGTCATCGCCCAGACGTACGCGACCGAGTTGCTGGTCGCGAGGGTGGAGCGCGCCGGCCTGGCGGCGCGGCGTGGCGCAGGGCCAGGCGAGGGCCTGCAGGGCCTGTTGCCCCTGGACACGAGGGTTCGCATTCTCTACAATCCCAATCTCAACGACCTCTGGTTCATCATCCCGGGCATGACGGCTATGCTCCTCCAGGTCCAAACCATCACCCTCACAGCGGCAGCCGTGGTGCGCGAGCGCGAGCGGGGTAACATCGAACAGATCCTGGTTACTCCGATCCGGCCTGCCGAGTTTATGGTGGGCAAGATGGTGCCCACCGGTGCCATTGCCCTCGTCAATCTGCTGACCATTCTGGCCGTGGGCGTTGTCTGGTTCGACGTCCCCTTCCAGGGCAACTTCTGGCTCTTTTTGCTGCTGGCCCTGCTCTACGTGTTTTCCGGGTTGGGGCTGGGGCTCCTGGTCTCGACCATGTCCCAGAACCAGAAGCAGGCGCACCAATTGGTGGCTCTGACCACGATGGTCGGCCTGATGCTTGGCGGCTTTATCTTTCCGCGCTACACCATGCCCCCTCTGCTGCAGTTTGCCGGAAACCTGTTCCCATTGACCTATTTCATCCCCATCTCGCGGGGGATCATCACCAAAGGGGTGGGCCTGGAGTCGCTGTGGGAGCCGGTGGCCGTCTTGCTCGTCTACGTCGTCGTGGTCGTAACTGTCGCGGCTCGCGCCTTCAAGCCCCGGCTCGACTGAGGGACCCGCGACATGCGAAAAAGGCTCACCCGCTTTGGGGCCGTCCTGCGCAAGGAGATGATCCAGACCCTCCGCGACCGGCGCACCCTGGCCATTGTCCTGCTGATGCCCCTGCTCCAACTCCTCCTCTTTGCCTACGCGATCGACATGACGGTCGATCACATCCCCACCGCCGTGGCCGACTTGAGCCTCGACGCCCAAAGCCGGGCCCTGATCGAGAGCTTGCTCGCCTCGGGGTTCTTTGACCTCACCCTGTACGCGCGGGATGAAGCCGAGGTCATGCAGGCCATCGATGCCGGCGCGGTGCGGGCCGGTGTCGTGATCCCGCCTCATTTTGGCGAACAGGTGGAACGCGGTCAGGCCCAGGCCCTGATCCTCCTGGATGGTTCGGACTCGTTTACCGTCCAATCGGGCTATAGCGCGGCCCTGGCCGTTGCCCAGGCTCGAGCCATGGAACTGCTCGTCCAGCAGGTGGACCGGATGGGGCTGGGAAGCAGCCTGGCCGGACTTCCGGTTACGACCTCGGCTCGGGTGCTGTACAACCCGGCCCTGGACGACCTGGTCTTTTTGGTGCCGGCGCTGGCAGCCATCCTGCTCCAGATTTTGTCCGTGAACCTGACGGCCATGTCGGTGGCGCGCGAGCGCGAGTTGGGTACCCTGGAGCAGCTTCTCATCACGCCCATCCGGCCCCTCGAGCTCATGCTCAGCAAGATGATTCCCAACATCCTCATCAGCGCCGCCGGCCTGCTGGGCATCACCCTGGCCGGCGTCTACTGGTTTGGCGTCCCCTTTCGAGGCGATCCCTGGCTCTTTGCCTGGGTATCGCTCCTGTTCATCATCTCTGGCCTGGGCCTGGGTCTGCTGATCTCGACGGTCTCGCAAACTCAGCACCAGGCGCAGCAGATCTCGGTGTTGCTGTTCATGCTGAACCTGTTGCTGACCGGCTTTATCTATCCCCGCGAGCCGATGCCACCGGCCATCCAGGCGGTGGGCAACCTGATCCCGCTGACCTATGCCATCCGGCTGACGCGGGGGATTTTCACCAAAGGGGTCGGGTTGAGCTTTCTGTGGGGGGATGTGCTTGCCCTGGCCATTTACTCGGCCATCGTGATGCTCCTGGCCTCGATCACCTTCAAGAAGCGGCTGGATTAGGGGAGGGGACCGCGCAATGGAGACTGAGATCGCGATCTCGGCACAGGGTCTGGTCAAACAGTTTCGCACGAGGCACGGCCAAGTTCCGGCTGTGAGAGGCATCGATCTGCAGGTCGGCCGGGGCGAGACCTTTGGCTTGATCGGGCCGGATGGAGCGGGCAAGACGACGACCATCCGCCTCATCCTGGGACTGTTGACCCGCACGGCCGGCGAGAGCAGCATCCTGGGCTACGATTCGATGCGCAACCCCTACGAGATCCGCGGGCGTGTGGGCTACATCGCCCAGCAGTTCACCCTGCCCCCGGACATGACGGTCATGGAGAACATGAGCTTCTTTGCCAACGTCCAAGGGGTCAGCCGGGCGGCACAGCGCCGGCGCATTCCGGACCTACTCGAGTTTGCCGGGCTGAGCCCCTTCACCGGCCGCCTGGCCGGCCGGCTGTCGGGCGGCATGAAGAAGAAACTGGCCCTGGCCTGTAGCTTGATCCACGAGCCCGAGGTGGTGATGCTTGACGAACCCACGCTGGGTGTCGATCCGGTCAGCCGCCGCGAGTTCTGGGATCTGCTGGGTACCCTGCGGGCGGAGAACGAGGTCACGATCCTGGTCTGCACGCCCTACATGGATGAGGCTGAGCGCTGCACACGAGTCGGTTTGATGTATGAGGGGCGCCTGATCGCCCAGGATACACCGAGGAAGGTCAAAGAGCGGGTGCCCGGCCGCCTGCTCGAGTTCACGCCATCCGATTTCGAGCGCGCCTTGCCCATCGTGTTGGCGTTAGAGGGGGCGACAGAGGTGCAGAGCTACGGGCTGATGCTCCACGTTTTCGTCGATGACATCGGCCAACGGCAACCCGAGATCGAGTCCGCACTCAGCAGCCAGGGCATCGCCTGTGCCGGCATGCGCGAGATCGAGGCCCGGATGGAGGAGGCATTTATCTGGCTGGTCCGCAAGCAGAGCCAGGATTCAGAGGCCTAGACGGGCGATGAGCGACTATACTATCGAGGCGATCGAACTGACCAAGCGTTTTGGCGATTTTACGGCCGTGGACAAGGTCAGCTTCGGCGTGAAGCAGGGCGAGGTCTATGGCTGGCTGGGTCCTAATGGGGCCGGCAAGACGACGACCATCCGCATGTTGCTGGGCCTGCTGACGATCACCGAGGGCCAGGCCTGGGTGCTGGGCTACGATCCCCAGCGCCAGGCCAAGGAGATGCAGGCCCACGTCGGATACATGTCCCAGCTCTTTACCCTTTACAACGACCTGACGGCTCGCGAAAACATCCGGTTCTATGGCCAGGCCTATGGCCTGTCGCGATCGGCATTGCGGCGCCGGCAGGCCGAGATCATCGAGATGGCCGGCCTGCGGGGACGGCAGAATCTGCTCACGGCCAACCTTTCGGGGGGATGGAAACAACGGCTGGCCCTGGGCTGCGCCATTGTCCACAGACCGCAGGTGCTGTTTCTGGATGAGCCCACGGCGGGTGTGGACCCCATCAGCCGGCGCCACTTTTGGGACCTCATCTATGCCATGGCCAAGGAGGGGGTGACCGTGATGGTCACCACTCATTATATGGATGAGGCAGAGCTGTGCCAGCGCGTCGGTTTTATCAGCGAGGGACGCCTGATCGCCCTCGACTCTCCTGACCGGCTCAAGCAGACGCAGATGCGCGGGCAGGTGCTGGAGATTGCCTGCGACGATCCCGCGCTGGCGGTTTCGGCACTGCGGGCGACGGGTGCCTTTCAGGAGGTGGCCCTCTACGGCGCACTGGTCCACGCCGTGGCCGCCGACGTGCACTCCCTCAAGCCCGAGATCCAGCGCGTCCTCCAACAGGCCGGGATTGGCCTGCAGACGATGGATCTCATTGCTCCCTCCCTGGAGGATGTGTTCATCTCCAGCGTGCGGGCAGCTCGCCGCCGGCCGGAGCCAGCCGGCTAAGAAAGCATATCTGGGACATTCCGGCTCGTAGTAACGGCTTTAGCCGTCGC
>Ga0316577_10001227_pt1 | contig 11926 bp, 11 predicted proteins | sample S5NA_FD_203073 | JGI IMG/M metagenome (GOLD analysis project Ga0316577, IMG submission 203073) | Rhizosphere microbial communities from salt marsh grasses in Alabama, United States - S5-7_050615r2r1 | ecosystem: Host-associated > Plants > Roots > Rhizosphere | place: USA: Alabama | collected... | reverse complement strand
GCCGCCGGTTGTTGTCGCTCATTTTCGAGCCGAACCGCGCAAAGAAGGCCTCGATCTGGGCCAAAAGGTCAGGGTAGAGCACCAGAGGGCGGTGGGTGGCGTCAGACACCGCTTCGCGAGTTACATCATCCACGGTCGGGCCCAGCCCGCCGGTCGTGATCACCAGGTCCGCGCGTGCCAATGCCAGGTCCAGCACCTGGGCAATGCGTGCTTGGTTGTCGCCCACGGTGCTGCGGAAAAAGATGTCAATCCCCAGGTCGCGAAGCTGGCGGGCCAGGTAGGTCGCGTTTGTGTCATCGATCTGGCCCAAGAGTAGTTCTGTTCCGGTAGTCACGATTTCCGCACGCATGATGCCTCCATGATGAAAAGGTCAGGGTTCATTGTACCACAGTCGGAGAAAGGAGATCAATTTCGCCGGGCCGAGATCATCCCCAGGGGCACAGCTTTCCTCGGCGCGGCGCTAGCCGGAGGCGACCACGAAAGCCACCGCATAGTCACGCCCGTGCGAAAGGCTGATGGCCCATTCTCGCAGGCCCTGCTGCTCGGCGAGTTGGCGCGCACGCCCCGAGAGGCGTACCACCGGCTTGCCGAGGGGGTCGGGTAGCACCTCCACCTCTCGCCAGCCGATCCCGTGGGGGCTCATGTGGTTGATGCCCACCCCCAGCGCCTTGGAGACAGCCTCTTTGGCTGCGAATCGCGCCGCCAGCTCGGGCAGCCGGTCGCTATATCGGACAATCTCTTCCTGCGTGTATACGCGCGCCAGGAACCGCTCGCCATGACGCTCTAGCGCCTGGCGGATGCGGTCGAGCTCGATGATGTCCACGCCGGCCGATAGGGTCATCTTCTGGCTCCCATGCCTACCCGTTGGCAAGCTCTGGCCCGGCCACAGCCAGGGCGTAGACTTCCGGGTCGAGGTACTTTCTCGCTGTCTCCTGAATATCGTCCACGCTGATGGCATTGACCAGGCCGGCGTAGCGCATCAGGTAGTCGAGTCCAAGGTCATGGCGTTCGATTTCGAGCAGAGAAGTTGCAACGCCTTCGTTGGTCTCCAGCCGTAGCGGCATCGAGCCGGTCAGGTAGGACTGGCTGTCTGCCAGCTCCTCCTGGGGCACAGGCTCGTCGCGCAGGCGGCGCACCTCGTCCAGGATGCCTTCGACGGCGCGCTCGACGTTCGCCGGGTTGACGCCAGCCACCGCCGTCCAGGGACCGGCACCCAACCCGGCCTCCAGGCGGCTATAGGCGTAGTAGGCCAATCCCTGCCGCTCGCGGATATTGTCGCCGAGACGCCCCATCATGCCAAAGACGCCCAGTACCGTGTTCGCCAGGCGCGCCGTCATATAGTCGGCATCGCAGCGCGCCAGCGCGGGCCAGCCCAACACGATGTCCGACTGGCTCTTGCCTTCCACGATGACGGTGTCTCGCCGCGTTTCGTCGAGGCGCACGTTGGGCGGGATGCTTCGGTTCGACGATGCGCCGGGCGCTTGCCAGTCTCCCAGGGCGCGACGGACCTTGTCAAGCACGGCGTCGGGCGACACGGCCCCCACCACGGCAAGGACCATGCCTTGGGGTGAATAGTGATCCCGGTAGTAGCTCAGCAGGTGCGCTCCGCCGAGGCCGGAAACTGTCTCTTCGTATCCCATGACGCTGCGCCCGTAGGGGTGGTCCGGGTAGAGCAGCGCATCGAACGCCAGCCAGGCCATGCTGCTCGTGTCGTCCGCCCGGCGCTGGATGGCCGTCAGCACCTGCCCACGCAGTTTCTCCAGCTCGGCGGCGGGAAAGGTAGGGTGCTGAAGGCTGTCTGCCAGGATGTCCAGCAAGAGATCCAATTCCTCGGCGAGCGCTTTTCCGCCGAATCCGACGGTATGCGCGTGGCTGCGGATGCCCAACTGGGCGCCGACCGATTCCAGGGCATCATTGATCTGTCCAAAGGTGCGGCGCTCGGTGCCGCGCATGAGCATCCCGGCGGTGAGGCTGGATAGCCCGGCCTGTTCTGCCGTCTCGCTGATGGCGCCGGCCCACAGATGGCCGCTGATCACCACCGAAGGGCTGTTCAAGTTCTCGTAGGCAAGGACGGTGATGCCGTTGGGCAGCTCGGCACGAAAGATCGTCTCGGGTGAAGGAAGTGACGTGCTCATCAGATCTGCCTCCTACAATCCCTGGGGGATGTAGCGCCCCACGGTGCGGTTGCGCTTTCTCAGGTAGGTACCGGCTGCCCTTGTCACATCCTCGACGGTGACAGCCTCCAGGCTGCCGAGAAATCCCTCGAACCAGTCCGGTTCGGCCACGATCGACGCATAACCAAGCCAGAACCCTTGGTTGGTGACGCTCTCGCTCGAGTAGGCAAACTGAGCTTTGGATTGCTTGATGGCCATCTCCAGTTCCTGCTCCGAGATGGGCTCGGTCAAGATCTTGGCCATTTCCCGGTTCAGGGCCTCTTCCACCTCGTCCAGGGTGCGCCCGGCTCGCACGGTGGCCGCGATGGTATACAGGAAGGGATCGAGCATGGGCGAGAGCGAGCCCGAAACGGCCGCAGCCAGCTCGGTTTCTACCAGGGCCCTATACAGGCGTGATGTCCGGTTGGGCGGCCCGGCGGCAACGATGCTCATGCCGCTGGCGCCGGTTAGGATCGAGCTCAAGATTACCATTGGGAAAAAGTCGGGATCCTTTGCCGCCGGCGCGCGATAGGCCGCCTGCAAGTAGGCCGTCCTGCCAGGTCCCTCAAGATTCAGGCGGCGCTCGCCACGCTGGGGCGGTTCGGGCCGGTTCACGGAGGGCGGGTTGGAACGGGCGGCGAGCGGTCCGAACAGCTCTTCCATGCGGGCTCGCATCGAGGGAGCGTCAAAATCGCCCACGGCTACGGCGATGGCATTGCTGGGCCCGTAGTAGGTCTGGTAGTGATGCCACAGCTCCTCGCGGCTGATTGTCTCCAGGTCGCACATGTCGCCAATGGTCTCGTGATGGTAGGGATGCACTCGAAAGGCGGTGCCAACCACTTCCTCGCTTAGCAAAAAGGTCGGCTGGTTTTCGGCTCCCTGGCGCTCGGAGATGATGACGGTTCGCTCCAGCGCCGCTTCCTCTGGATCGAAAAGGGCATTCACCATGCGATCGGCCTCGATTCGCAAGCCGAGGTCAATCCGGTCGGAGGGCAGCGTCTCGAAAAATGTGGTGAAATCGAGCCAGGTGTATGCATTTCGCACGCCCCCGTTGCGCGCGATCTCTTTGTGGACCTGCTCCTTGGGAAACGCTCGGGAACCCTTGAATAGCATGTGCTCGACATAATGGGCTATGCCCGTGATGCCAGGCACTTCGTTGCGGCTGCCCACGCGGTACCAGACCCAAAAGGTCGTCACTGGTGCGTGCCGGCTCTCCTTCAGCAGTACCGTCAGGCCGTTGTCCAATGTGTGCTTCTCGATCTGCATACCGGCTCCTGGCTCTTTCGCTAGTCTACGTAGCCCCGGCCCACGCCGCGATACACAAAGCCAAGCGCCTTCATCTGGTCGACCTCATAGATATTGCGGCCATCCACGACGATCGGCTGGCGCATCGCCTTTTTCAACCTGGGCAACGACAGGTGCTTGAATTCGTTCCACTCGGTGATGACCACTAGAGCGTCTGCGCCCTGCGCCGTCTCGTAGGCATCTTGGCACAGCGTCACGTCGCGCAGGTAGAGGTGGGCGTTCACCATCGCCACGGGGTCGTAGGCACGGATCTTGGCCCCTTCGCTCTGCAGCAGGTGTATGAGCTCGACCGAGGGGGCTTCTCTCATGTCGTCGGTGTTGGGTTTGAAGGCCAGGCCCAGCACGCCTATCGACTTTTCGTCGAGCGTACCCAGCAGTTCCCGCAGCTTGTGGACGACCTCGCGGCGCTGATCCCGGTTGATATCCATGACTGCGCGCAGGAGCTGCGGATGGCAGCCGTGGACGGCAGCCATGTGCGCCAGCGCCTGCACGTCTTTGGGAAAACAGCTGCCTCCATAGCCAATGCCCGCGTCCAGAAAATCGGGCCCGATCCGCTTGTCGTAGCCCATTCCCACCGCCACTTCCTTAACGTCTGCGCCCAGCGCTTCGCAGATGCTGGCGATTTCGTTAATGAAGGAGATTCTGGCAGCAAGGAAGGCGTTGGAGGCGTATTTGATCATCTCGGCGGTTCGCAGGTCGGTGATCATGATCGGCGCCCGCAATGAGAGGTACAGTTGGGCCACCTGTGCGGCTGCCTCCGCGTCCAGGGACCCCAGGACGATGCGGTCGGGATGCATGAAGTCGTTGATGGCCGATCCTTCCCGCAGGAATTCGGGATTGCTGACCACGGCGAACTCGACCGGCTCCGGCTGGTGCCGCCGGACGATGTCAGCCACCCAATCGCCCGTCCCGATCGGCACGGTGCTCTTGTTGATAATGATGAGCGGGTGATCCATCGCCTCGCCGATGCTCTGGGCTGCGGCGCGGACGTACTTTAAATCTGCCTCACCGCCACTGCCCTGTGGGGTGCCGACGGCGATAAAGACAAACTCCGATTCCGGCAGCGCCTCGCTGTAGGACGAGGTGAAATCAAGTCGACCGGCCTGCATGTTGCGCCGCACCATTTCCTCCAGGCCTGGCTCGTAAATGGGCAGCACGCCGGAACGCAGTTTCTCAATCTTGGCCTCGTCGACATCGACACAGGTGACTTGATGTCCCAAGTCGCCAAAACAGGTGCCGGTCACCAGGCCTACATATCCCACCCCGATCACGCATATCTTTCTCATCGCCCATCATCCTCGCTCTTTGTATCTCTTGGCTCCGACCGGGAGAACCGGTCCATTGCGAACCGAGCTCTAAGGCATGGCGCGGGTTACAGAAAGGAAGGCAAACCGCGCCACTGTCGTAGGAGGCATCTTCTTTGGGGGGCGGTGCCCTTGCCCGCCCACCCCTGACATAACGGTCTCACTATACCACAAGAAACGGGCTTTGCCAAAACAATGGGCATGCATTCCCAATACGCCAAGATCTTTTGCTGCTGATTGACAGGGTCCGCACCTCCCGGTATAATGGACTCGCTAGCCTGAAGGAGCATCGAGCGCATGACGACCGAGTTATCCCACCAGGAATGGGATGAGCAGTTTGCCCGGCAGGCGGGTTGGACGCGCGGCACGCGCACGCATCTTTACCGCCGCGCCAATTTGCTGCGGGCCGAGAGGGTCCTGGACGTTGGCAGCGGCACCGGCGTTCTGACAGAAGAGCTGGTCGAGCGGACGCGGGGTCAGGTTGTCGGCATCGACCTGGATCCGGGCATGGTGGACTTTGCGCGCCAGCGACCCGGCAAGGCGCAGTATCGGATCGGAGATGTGCACAACCTGGACTTTCGCGATGGCTGGTTCGACGTAGTGGTCTGCCACTTTCTGCTGCTGTGGTGCGCTGACGCCAAGAGGGCAGCGCAGGAGATGGTCCGCGTCGCGCGACCAGGAGGGGCGGTCCTGGTCTGTGCCGAGCCGGACTATGGTGGACGGATCGACTATCCCGATCTGCCGCTGGGTCGCTGGCAGAGCGACGCCCTGCGCCGTGAGGGCGCAGATCCACGTCTCGGGCGCAAGCTGCGCGGTCTCTTTGCGCTGCCCGGCGTCTGTCATGTTGAAGTGGGCCTGATACCCGGCCTGCTGGACCTGGGCAGATTGCGGGCCGAATTCGATGCCGAGTGGTCATTGTGGGAGCGCTCTCTGAAAGGGCTCGTTCCACCCGGCGAATTGGCTCGCGTCAAGGCTTCCGACCTGGCAGCGATAAAGGCCGGGGAACGGTTGGTCTTCATGCCCGTTTTCTACGCGATGGTGAGAGTCTAGCCGGCGGCCTGGCCCACCCCTCGGAGCAGGCCGCGAGTCAGTATTCCCGGGTCCGCAGCATTCTGCCGGACTGGCGCACGCCGCTTCTCCTGTGTCGTTGTGGCTGCGGCGGTTTCGTGCTATAATCAGCGTGCTCGAGATTGGGGCAGAGCAGATTGCCCGACCCCGCTCGAGCGCTTGGATGCAATCCGCAAGCCAGATACGATCCACGTGGCAGATTCCGTTTGCCGCTCACTGTGTGCGGTGGAGGCCCGTACCAGTATGTTCGCTCTTGTCGTCGCGACCCTGGGAGCTTTGATCCCGACCACGTTTTACGTGCTCTTCGTCTGGTGGCTCGACCGCTACGAGAAGGAGCCACCATGGCTGCTAACCCTGGCCTTTCTTTGGGGTGCGATCCCGGCAGCGATCTTTTCGGTGCTGATGGAGCTGGCCCTCGACATTCCGATCGCAGCCATTGGGGGTGGATCCCTGGTCGCGAACCTGGCAAGTGTGAGCCTCAGCGCGCCACTGATCGAAGAGAGTGCCAAGGGAGTCGCGCTCATTGGGTTGGTCATCATCTTCCACCGCGAGTTCGACGACGTCATGGATGGCATCGTCTATGGAGCAATGATAGGCTTTGGCTTTGCCTTCAGCGAGAATCTCTTTGGCTATTTCATCCCTATCCTGACCGAACAGGGTATAGGGTCCGGGCTGGCGAATATCTTTTTGCGCACCATCGTTTTTGGGTTCAATCACGCCTTCTGGACGGGGATCACGGGTGCTGCCATAGGCTACGCCCGGTTGGCGCGCCCTGGTGCGCGCCGTCTCTGGATCCCGTTTCTGGGTTGGGCAGCCGCGGTTCTGGCCCATGCGATCCACAATGCCGGGGCGGTGCTGGTTGAGCAGACCTCCTGCCTTTCTTTGGGCGTCAGCTTGGTCGTGGACTGGGGCGGCTTGCTGCTGCTGTTGATCATCGCCGCGCTGGTGCTGCGCAAAGAGAGGCAATGGATTGAGCGCGGTTTGCTAGAGGAGGTCCGCCAGGGCGCGCTGAGCCCAGAGGAATTCGATCTGCTGCGGTCCGCCGGGCAGCGGATGTGGGTGCGGTGGCACGCTTGGGGTGAGGGCGGGCGCGCGGCCTACCGGGACGTGGGGCGATACTACCAGACGGCGACTGAGCTGGCCTTCACGAAACAGCATCTGCGCTCGCTGGGAGATGAAGGCGGCAACCTTGCCGAGGTCAATAGACTCCGGCAGGTGCTGGCTGCACGGCGTGCCGAGGCGCGGTCCTGGCTCACACCATCGCGTAGCTGATGGCGATTCTGCAAATGCGGCTTTCTTCATTGCTCCTTGCCGTTTCTTGGTCATGTTCGTCTCGTTTGACTTTCGGGGTTGATTCTGCTACAATGAGGCAAATTGGGACGCACCGTCAAGGTGAGCGAGGGTACGAGCTGTGACCGATAACGCAACGAGGCCGAGGATTCTGTGCGTAGAGGACGAAGCCGGCATGCTCGATCTGCTGCGGCTGATTCTCGAAGCTGCCGATTATGTCTTTCTCGGTGCTCGTGATGGGGCCGAAGGTTTGGAAATGATGCGGAGCGAGCAACCGGACCTGGTCCTGTTGGATTTGATGTTGCCCGAGATCGATGGGGCCGAAGTGCTTCTCCAAAAAAAGCAAGATCCGGCCATTCAACAGATCCCGGTCATAGCCGTCACTGCGCTGACCTCCCCGTTTGACCAGCTCATGTGGAAACGGCGCACGGAAATCAAGGACTATGTAACCAAGCCGTTCAAGCGGAAAGAACTGCTGGACACCATTGGCCAGGTTCTGTCCGGCGAGGCGGATTGAACCAGCACCGGCGCCTCAGACACGCATGGGAAGGAATGCTCGCATGACCAAAGCCAAGATCTTGTGCATAGAAGACGACCAGGACATGATCGACTACATCAAGTTGATCTTGGGCAAGGCTGGATTCGAGGTGATAGGGGCTGATGGCGGTGCCAACGGCCTGGAGGCGATGCGCCGTGAGCAACCCGATCTGATCCTTCTGGACCTGATGATGCCGGGCATGGACGGGGCAGAGGTTTTGCTGCACAAGCGAGAGGATGAGACGGTTCGCGACATTCCCGTCATTGCGCTGACCGCGCTAAACTCGCCCTTTGATCAGATCATGTGGCTGGCACGTACAGATCTCCAGGATTTCATCGTCAAGTCCAAGTTGCCTCGCAAAGAACTGATTGCGCGCATTGAGCGGGTTCTCCAACTCCATGGCCAGTCGCCGGTCGAAGACGCGGCCCAGGATGATTGATCTTGGCAGAGAGTGGCTCCCCCGGAACGTTCTGAGGTGTGCGCCCTAACGGCGTCGCTACGTCAGAGGTGGTGATATGAGCTTTCTACCTGCTTGGCTGAATCCATACGATTTCCTCATCGCTCTTGTTCTGGTTGGTGGGGTGGCCTTGGGGTTTGTCCGGGGACTGGTGCGCATGGCTTTGAGCCTGGTGGTTCTGTATGTGGCAGCCGCACTGGCCATGGTCCTATATCCTCGGGTGGGCACGTGGATAAGTCAAATGTCTCACTTGCCTCTGGCTGTCGCTCAGGGCCTTGCCTTTCTGCTCATTCTTGCCGTAGTGGCGATGCTGCTGAATTTCTTGCTGCATCGCACCTACAAGGATACGGAACTGCCAGGGCTACGCCAAGTCGATCAGCTGGGCGGGATGGTGATCGGCTTTTTCTTGACCGTGATCTGGATAGGACTTGCCCTACTGGTGCTGGCTTACGTGTTGAGCGCGCCAGTATCCGACAGCGATAGCTTTCGCGTAAACATGATCGGCTATTTCCAAAGCTCCGCCTTGATTCCAATATTCTACAGATTTCTCCCCATTGCCCTTGCCACCCTCAGGCCGTGGATGCCCAAGGGTCTGCCACCCGAGATCTTTACGTTTAGGCTGTAATGGATAGAAAACACCTCGTAACCCTCGAGTTTCCCCAGATTCTGCTCCGCCTGGCAAGGCACACCACGTTCTCCGCTGGAAGGGAGTTGGTGCTCGCCCTGCAACCCTCGCCCATATTTGCGCAGGTCCAGCAGCAGCAACAGGAGACCCGTGAGGCTCGCCATCTGCTGGATGCACAGGGCGGACTGTCGCTGGGCGGGGCCCACGACGTGCGGCTGCTGGCGCGGAACGCAGCACGCGGGGCGGTCCTCATGCCTACAGATCTGCTCGACATCTCTAGCACGCTGAGAGCCGGTAAGCGCGTCCAGCGCGTGCTTGGACGCCTGCGGGGGCAGATGCCGCTGCTCGCCGACATTGCCGCACGGATCGAGCCGTGCGATGCACTGGCCGATGAGATCGGGCGTTGCATCAGCGACCAGGCAGAGGTGCACGATCATGCCAGTGCCAAACTGGCCAACCTCCGGCGCGAGATGCGGGTGGCGCACGAACGCCTGCAGGACAAGCTGAATCGGATCCTGGCCAATCCGCGCAATGCCCAATACCTGCAAGAGTCGCTGATCACCCAGCGCGGCGGCCGGTACGTGATCCCTATCAAGGCCGACTTTAAGGGGCGGATCCCGGGCATTGTTCACGATTCGTCGTCTAGCGGCGCAACGCTCTTTATCGAGCCCTTGTCTGCCGTCGAGATGACCAATCGCTGGCGCGAGCTGCAGATCGAGGAGCGGAAGGAAGTCGAGCGCATTCTGGCCGAGCTCTCGGCGATGGTGGGCGATCTGGCCGAAGAGCTGGCGTGGACCGTCGAGGCCCTGGCGGACCTGGATCTCGTGCTCGCCAAGGCGCACTATGCCAACGAGCTTGATGCCACCGAGCCCACGCTGTCCGCTTTCAAGGACCACAAGAGGGCCACTCGTACCGTTCGCAAAGCCGGGCGCGAGGATGCCACTGCAGAGCTCTGGCATCCCGGCTCTGTGTTGGATCTGCGCCAGGCACGCCACCCTCTTCTCGATCCCAAGACTGTGGTGCCCATCGACGTGCATCTGGGAGAGGACTATTTCATCCTGGTCATTACCGGACCCAATACGGGCGGCAAGACCGTCTCCCTGAAGACGGTTGGGTTGATGGCGGCTATGGCCCAGTCGGGCCTGCACCTGCCGGTAGAAGACGGCTCGGCAATCTCGGTGTTCGACGGCGTCTATGCCGATATCGGCGACGAGCAGTCGATCGAGCAGTCGCTGTCTACCTTTTCCTCGCACCTGACCAATATCATCCAGTTGCTCGATCGCGCAGGCGAGCACAGCCTGGTGCTGCTCGACGAATTGGGTGCCGGCACCGATCCGGTGGAGGGGTCGGCGCTGGCGCGGGCCATTCTCTCGCATCTATTGGGGCGGCGGATCACTACCCTGGTGGCGACGCACTACTCGGAGCTGAAGGCCTACGCCCATACCACGCCCGGCGTGGAGAATGCCAGTGTCGAGTTCGATCTCGAATCGCTATCCCCCACGTACAGAATGCAGATCGGCCTGCCGGGACGCAGCAACGCCTTTGCCATCGCCGAGCGGCTGGGGCTGTCGTCCAGCATTGTCGGCCCGGCGCGGGCTCTGGTTTCATCCGACGATCTCACCACCGAGTCTCTTCTGGGCGAGATCCAACAAGCCCACCGCGAGGCGACCGCGGCTCGCGATGAGGTGTTGCTGATCCAGCGCCGCATCGCCGAACAGGAGCGGCAACTCGCATCACGCCTGGCTGTGATCGAGGCCGAGCGCGCTTCCATCCTGGGCGAGGCTCGGGCTGAGGCCCGTCGCGAGCTGTCCGCCGTCCGCGAGGAGATTGAGGCGCTGCGCTCGAACCTATCCGAAAGCCAGAGCCAGGCAACGTTGGGCGAGGAGTGGCTGGCCCAGGCTCAGGCGCGCCTCACCGAGATGGAAGAGCAGGTACTGCCTGCTCCCCCTCCGTTACAGCCCGAGCCGAGGGCCCTGTCGGGCGAGATTGAAGCCGGTGATACGGTCTGGCTCCGGGGCTTGAACACCACGGGCCAGGTGGTGGCCCTGGAGGGCGACACTGCCGAGGTGCAGGTGGGCAGTTTCGGCGTCCGGGTCGAGCGTGGCGAGCTGGAGCGGCGCGCTCCCGCCGAGGCAGCCGAGCCGGAGCGTGCGGCAGTGCAGGTACGAGCGCAGGCCGCGCCAAATGTCGAGCTGGATCTGCGCGGTCAGCGGATCGAAGAGGCATTGCCCCAGGTGGACAAGTATCTGGATGACGCATTCCTGGCAGGGATGCCCTTTGTGCGGATCGTGCACGGCAAGGGAACCGGCGCCCTGCGCCAGGCTGTGCGGCAGCAGCTGCGCGGCCATCCGCTGGTCAACTCGTTCCGGGCCGGCGAGCAGGGCGAGGGCGGCACCGGCGTTACCGTGGCCTATCTCATCGAGGCCTAGTAGCCCCCCACTAGAAGCAAACGATGCAGACGAGTCCGGTTAGCTTTCCCAGTGCGGGACCGCGCCCTGTCCGCCTGGAGGGTGTGCTGCACCAGGCAGCGGGTGAGGGGCAACTGCCAGCCGCCGTGATCTGCCATCCCCATCCGTTGGGCGGGGGCTCCATGCACAACGGCGTCGTCGTGGCGATCGCCCGTGCGCTGGCGTCGGGCGGAGTGATAGCCCTGCGCTTCAACTTCCGGGGCGTCGGCGCCAGCGAAGGCACGTTTGACAACGGAGTGGGAGAGCGGGACGATCTGGCTGGTGCCCTCGACTGGTTGCTGGCACAGCCCAGCGTGGACCCGCGGCAGGTGTCTGTGGTGGGGTACTCCTTTGGGGCCTGCGTAGGCCTGGTCTGTGCGCAATCGGATGCGCGGGTGTCGGCGTATGCCGGTGTTGGGCTCTCTATGGCGTTTTGCGACTCTGGTGATCTGCAGTCGTTCATCAAAGACGGTGAGGATGCCTCATTCGCTGGGCACAGGTCGCTGGCGTGTCCCAAGCTGTTCGTCACCGGCGAGCACGACCATCTGGCCCCTCCTGACCAACTGCTGGGGCTGGTGGAGCGGCTCCCCGAACCCAAGAGCGTGCAGCTTGTGCCCGGCGTCGACCATTTTTGGTGGGGCGCCGAGCGTGAGGCCGCAAAGCGGGTAGCCGGTTTCCTGACGGGATTGTGGGCGAATCGCTAGCAGGGCGGGTCGCGGCGGGTGCGGCAGGGCACTTG